>Ga0182016_10005628_pt1 | contig 13443 bp, 18 predicted proteins | sample 712S2MmetaG_FD_120491 | JGI IMG/M metagenome (GOLD analysis project Ga0182016, IMG submission 120491) | Permafrost microbial communities from Stordalen Mire, Sweden - 712S2M metaG | ecosystem: Environmental > Terrestrial > Soil > Wetlands > Permafrost | place: Sweden: Stordalen | collected...
ATTGCGTTCTCATGTTTAACACACTCGATGTTCCCAAGCAGACCGGATGCCTGATTCCATATAATCGATATGTTGAACGAAGTGCGAAAGTGGCGGAATTGGCAGACGCACCAGACTTAGGATGTGTTTTAAGGCTTTTTGTTAACTAGTTAGTAATTCAATAGTTTAGAGTGTAAGAGTAATTGATTCAACAACTAAGATGGTTGAGTTGAGTCGTCACGAGTCCTCAGAAAACATCAGGAAATAGCAAGGCAACCGGTACCAAAACCGGTACTGGACTACGCATCAGACTTTTACTCTGTCTCCGATTCCGCCTGCCCATCCCCTGTCCAGATCACAAGCTATCCGTCCTTGACCGGATCACGGCAATAGCCATTGAAAACTCCAACAGCCACCAAAATAGCCACCTATATTCCCACCCCAGTAGGCCCCTTGTCCTGCACCCAATGAAGCGTCAGCAAGTCCGAGACTGAATCCACTTCTAGCCATCCCTGAGTACCGCACTCGCGGCAGACAGACAGGTTCTCTGGCTTCGACCCGCGACCATTCTCCAGCATGACAGCAAGCATAGGGTGCTCACAGATGCAGCAGGTGAAAGCAACGTTGTTCCCGAACGCATCACAAGGAACCTTCTCCCCGTTCTCATCCACACATCTAAAATCGGTAACCCTTGGCATACCAATTCTCCCAGTAGAGCCTAGCAGCTTCTAGGGTACTCTCACGCTGTGCATCGCACCTTCGCCAGCGTAGATTGGTCACCTTGACGGCACAGACGGAGTACAAACAATCCCTTCCCCCTCGCCAGATCACAGCGGCGCGTCCTGGAGGCTCACTGTCCCGGCATCACGCGGTCTAGTTTAGGACCTTGGCTAGACGGGTCGATGGGCCAGAGTGGGTATTCGCTGAGCTGATAGAGTCGAATCGGATTGCATTTGTGGCTCTGCTCATATCCGGCGAGTTCAGCCTCAATCCGAACGCTGGCAACTGTCAGGTGGCACAATGTGCAGATCGAATCGAATGTGCCGTCCGCATTAAATCTGTGAGGAAAGTTCGGCCTGTATTGATGGACCATGATGCACCCTTTCCAGAGCTAGATTTGTCGTAGTCCGTTTAGGCTAGTCATCACTGGAAAAGGCGTCTGTGCAATTTTGGTCACATTTCTGCTTTTTGTGTGCCTCTCCAATTCCCAATAGTTCCCGACATGCCCCTGCTTCTCGTCTACAGGGAATCGATGGGAATAAAAAACCTGCCGTTCCCCAGGTGAGAGACGGCAGGTCGGGGGAGACTTACTTGGTCACTTTCTGGTCGCTGGGTATCCCATAGGGAATCCACAAACTGTCCAATTTTGCTCAAATAGTAGCAGAAACGGATTAGGGGCACTACCGTTTTTCCACAAAGATGTTTCCAGAAACAACGCCGGTCTGGGTAGCGTCCTTATATTTGGCGCAAAATATTTGACGCAAAGTGTGCGGAATTGACCGAAGCTTGGATTTTAGTTTGCCTATATTGCAAGCAAGAAAGGAAAGATTTAATGATCATGAGACTTGGCCCCGCCGTCTCTCGGGACGGCGGGCTTTTTGTGCCGTAAATACTATTCACACACACGAAAGCCCCTCGTTTCCGAGAGGCTTCGCGGCAGAACCAAGGAAAGGGTAAGCGTGGTCTGACGGTACGCTGCGATGCGCTTGCTGTCAATCCGATATAGTGCCTCCGATAGAATTGGTACCAGTCGGTGCCAAACAGACGGAACCAAAGCCGAGTCCAAATGGCTGCCAACCCCACCTGTGCATATCTTCACCTATTATTCGCCTATACTTGTTCCGTGTGGAACCTTCACCAATCCCGGCTTTGTGACTTCGCCGTCCGATGCAAGGAGTGCGGCGAGACCATACCGGCTCAGGTCGGAACGATGCCCTACACCTGGATTATTGTGAAGTGTCCGCTATGTGGAGAGAGGTATCGCTACCTGCCGACTGACATCTTCCAAGGCAAGCTGTCGCACTTGCTCACGAGGCGCGAACATGTTTGACCCCGACGCGGGAATGCCCCGGATGAATCGCTCACTCGTGTACCTGGGTGCCTGCATCATTGCCGGTCTGAGACTGGCCAGAGAGAAGCAGGTAAACATTCGAGTGGTTCCGACTCGGATTGCAATCTCTGAATCGGTGGACTTGGCACACGAGATTTTCAATACGGTTTTCCGCAAGGTGCCAGAACGGGTCGAAGAGAAGTGATGCGGTGTGCACAGCCTGTTTTTTGTTTTCCCGAAGAGATTGGGCTTATACTCTGCGCATGTAGTTCTTATTTCTTACTCAAATCGTAAAGGAGCATTAAATGGAACCAATTCAAGGAACAATGATCGTGTTCGACGATGCATACACTGGCGTCGAGAAGTACGGTCGAATTGACCGGGTATTTGGAGACGAAGCCATCGTCCGCATTATTAGCAAAGATGAAGCAGGACCGAATCCACGACGGGTGACAATGAGGGCAGATGCCCGCATCGTTGCTGTCGCTGGCGGCACAGGCCTTATAAACTAACAACGCAAAGCGGAATGCGAAGTCGAAAGCCTCTCGGAAACGAGGGGCTTTCGTGCATTAGGCCACGAGAGTCACTACCCCGGCTAACGGTCTTTCTTCAGGACACCATGAACAATGCAGGTACCGACACCGTATGCGAAGGTGCCATGCTCGCCTTCACAAAAACCCCGCCCGCACTTCTTGCAATACCGCTTGGTCTCGCGTTTGCGGCGGAAGACTGTTTCGCATATCCAACAGTTGACCCACTTCCCAGCCTCAATCTTTTCTTCGTCGGTTTGCTTCACCATTGAGTGCTCTCCTGGGATGGTCAGTTGACTGCTTAGGCTCCGGTAGGTTTCAGTTTCTTTCTTGCCTTGACAACAGTTGCTTTAGGCCGCAACCGCTTGCCGTTATCCACTGCGAAAGCCGCGAAATCATCCCACTTAACTCTGAAAATAAATTCGTTCCCCTTTGGTCTCCAATCAATATCGTTCTGGCGGACAGTGAGTTCACCGTGCCGACCTGTGCTGACTTCTCGCTTGAAAGTAATTCCAGTGTTTTCAATCTCCCTCTCGGGAATCGCAAATTTCACTCGTGTCGCCAAGGCTGCTCCCTCCGTGTCTTATGAGTTGCTGAATGCGGCCAATTATAGCGCCGCACGAACTAGTGCAATCGGGCAGAGGATTTTCGCCCCTGCCCGATGTTGACGTTATCGGAGCAGACGTAGCAGTTCCGAAATTGCCGCTATGAGCAATCCCACAGCGGAGAACAACCGTGCGCACGCATTGACAAATGGAGTCCATGCGCGCATGTTGCGATTTAATCGCAGCATGTTCCTACCCTCAATTGAATTGGTATTGAATTTGCATTGCCCTGGTCTTACCCAGTGGCAAATCGAAGGCACCGATAGGAGGGAAATACTAACCGTCGGGCTGCGGTGTTGCGGTTTTCACCGTTGCGGTGAATCCTAACTGCGTTCTGCGGTGAGGATGTTTTGGTCTTATCCACCTTGCACCGGTGGCAGGCACAGTATATCAAATGCACGACGATCAATCCACTCTATAGAGACTATAGCGCGGGCTGGATTACAGACTTAGGGAATCTTCCCAGTCACCGCAACGGAGGCAGCACTTCCACAATCGGCCTCTGATCGATTCTCCTTGGATGACAATCCCGGAACCATTTGCCTGTTTCCCTATCGCGGGTCACCGGCCCCCCTGCCCGGAATCGACGCAGGTACCCCAGCCCCAGTCAGTCTCCACCAGCTCGACGGCTATCGTTTGACCCTCACCGGGACACCATTCGCGTTCGATTTTGTTCGCCATGCTGGTACTGTGCCACAGCGATAGGAGGAGCGTGCTAGCTATTCTGCTAGACTCAACCGCTGCCCCGGTGTGAGGATTGAGGCATGAAGAGCGCAATCATTACTGTTGCAGGATTCCTATGGCGGTGGGAAGTGGTATCTGCGGGGGCGGTAGCCATATTGTTCGCCGGAGGAACCAGTGCCATGTATGGCGACGATTTTGCTCTTGCCGCATGCCTGTTCTCGCTTGCAACTGTTTGGATAACGGCGAAGGCGGTGTCGTGGAGTGAGATCCGGGAACATAAAGATCGAGTGTGGATTTCGATAATCGTCGTCGTGATTGCGTTAGGGTGCCTTTGGGGATCAATGAAATGGATACAGACCCGAGCGGAAGAAGTATCAAAGAAAAATGAGCCTGCACAACCGCATACCGAGAACCCACGGGCAGGGAATCCGCAACCACAGGAAGCACACAACGAGCCAAAACAGGAGCCGCATCAAACTCAACCGAAGAGTGGCCCGAAAGTGCCGCAGAAGCAGCCCAACACAGCACTGCCTCAACCCACCTCGCACGGTTCAATCATTCAAAACAACTCTGGCGGTGTGAATGTGCAGCAAGGAACGACTGGTGCCAACAGTCCGATTATCGATAGCCCGATAACGATTGGGAACCTGCCAAAGACGATAGCTCCGAAAGACATGGACACACTTAAGGGATTTTTTCTGAACGCAAAAGCTAAATGCAAAGTGCTTATCACCGCCGACCAGCATAATTCCGCGACCCCGCTTCCGCAGAATTTCTTAGATGCTTTGATATCTGGAAACTGGACAGCGACTGGCGTCACTCCGTACACCAATCTCTCCGCCGCGAAATACGGCTCGGGCGGCGCAATGGTCATGATTCGGGGCGAGCCTGAAGGCATAGACAACAATGCACATTTTGAAGATTCTGAACCGATATTCTATGTCCTCAAGGCTCTCGAAACTGAGCATGTTCCATATGTCGTTTACCATAGTCGGCTGCTTACAGAGGACACAATTAAAGTTGATTTTGTTGGCATTTATGCAAACTGAGCTGCGGTGAGTCTCCAAAAATCAAGCACAGGCGCTTCGATTAGTGTTCACTAGCTTATAACGGAACAGGTAGTGAAGGCTTACCTCAATAGTAAGCGTCCTCAGGATCACCCTTGACAGTCACGCCACAAAGTGCGACTCACTATCCGAGCCGACTGGGAATCGGCCCCGGCTCTATGCCAACCGCACTCTATGCACCGACAATCGGGTACGCCCCGGCGCTGAGGTAGCCATGGGGTCACCGGATTGTCACGGGGCGCGCACGGGGGCGGTTTACGGGCTTGGAACGGGCACTATAGACCTAGATGGTTGACAAGTCAAGCGGAACCCGATACTATTCTAACTGGGGCACTTTTTAGAAAACACCCCAACCCAGCGGCGTGGATGACAGTAAACCACGTGCAGCGACCTGAAACCCTCGACTTGTTTATGACGGCATCGCCGTCCTCGTCGATGAGGTAATCCAAGCCACTTGGTAAGGTTGGCTCAAAGCCAACGGTGGAACCGAGAGACAACTCGATGAAGGCCCGCTGCGAGCCATGATCGCGGAACCAAACACACAACATAATGCACTGGCAGTGCCACGCATCCTTGCGTTCCGCTGACCAGCATCTTGGGGCCGTCCTGTGTCTGAGGGCAGCTCTGTTTGGTTCCGCACGTCTACAGCCCCAGCAATGGAGGCACAGGAGGTACTGACCACATGAGTTCCAAAAAAAAGCAGCGGACGACATCCGCCGCACGAGCAACCATCGAAGCATCGTTGCAGATTGCCTTAGAAGAGGCGAAGCGGAGAATTGATCCTCAACAGTCAATTTATGCGAACGCCAAATTGCAATCCGAACGCGAGGCCGTCACCTCTTGGGATACACCCGAGGGACAGACCATGACCGAAGTCGAACGCATCGATGCAATCTCCGACAGCCGTACCCAAGGCACATGGGGAATAACTCCTACTGACGTTGCTTTCATGGACCCTGCTACGGCGGTGATTCAGTGAGCACATCCACAACACCAGTCCACATCCCGGACGATGAAATCGAAGGCGAAAACAAAACGGCAGGCCGCAAGAAAGAACAGATGAAGCGCACGGTCATGGCTGCGTGGGAATCGTGGCAGCGCAGAGAACCCATGTCACAGTTCAACCTCTTTACCGTTGTCGGTAAGTTTGCCCGTCGCAAGTTGAACGAACTGGATTACTTTTACGGCTTTCAAGTGGAGTCTGCCGAGCTATCGGAAGACTTTGCGCAGAAAATGGCGGTGAAAATATGGAGACGCATGAGCAAAGGAGGCATCAATCACCTTACGCCACAGGGTTTCTATTCTTACGTCAATACTGCGCAGTTCCACATGCTTATGGACGGGTACAACGCACTGAATAAGTACAAGCGTGAGCATGTCAAGCTCTTCGTCGAGTGGATAGATGGCGAGGGGGAAACGCAGGAAATTGAACATCCTGAGATCGTCACAAATCTCACCAAACCGACAGGGTTCCACGGTTGGCGTTTCCGTCCCTCGATTCTGTTCAAGGAGATGACGGAAAATGAAAAGCTAGTCTGTGCTGTCTTCGTGGATACACCGGAAGAGCGGCGGATGGATGGTCTCGTGGACAGGATCATCTGCCACGATGGTGTCGAGCATTACGATACGGTGCCGGTCAGAACCTATTCCGATGCAGCGGAGCAGTTATCGAAGTGGACAAAGCAGCCATGGACCGAACGCAAGGTGCGAAACATCGTCCACCGTCTGAACAAAAAGGGCGAAGCGAAACAGGCATCGGAGCGCGTGCAAGTTGAAGCGTACCGGACAGCATGGCAGGAACGTGAACTGGCGCGGCGCGGTTGGCTCGGAATCGAGATGCCAGCCGGGTCCCCACGTCTGGTGGTGTCCGAGCCAAAGAAGACTAAAGGATGGTACGAGCGCAAAATGCGCGAACAGCGTGCGGAGATATTCCGCACCGAATCCCCCGGTCCTATGCGGACACTTGAGCACGACGGGCAGCGCGTGATCCACCATGCAGAAACGGAGGCGGCGTAGTCATGGCTGTTTTCGATGGCAAGTTCACGTGGTTTGCTCTGCCCGTTCACATCATGGCGGATAAGGACAACCCAAACGAGGGTGGTGTATTCAGTCGATTCACGAAAGGAGAGAAGGCGCTCTACCCCGTGCTGTACTGGCAGTGCAACGCAAAGCGCAATTCAGCCAGACTCACGAACGGTTTTCTCCGTGAGTTCACCGGCCTCGATAGGAACGCTCTGCCCCAAGCAATCAGGGCGCTCAAGGATCGGAGATTGATCCGGGCGACTCCATTGGGCGGTAGACGGTCAGAGCAACATCTCTTTCAGGTGTTGGACCTGGATGGTGAGCCGATGACCGGCGAAGCTCTGCACTCTGTTAAGCCACAACCACAGCCAGCCGTAGGGCGTGCGTGGGGAAAGGTGTCTTGGGAAGAGGAGACGGAGGAGAACACGGCATTGGCAAGCAACTAACTCGCTCACTGGGTTGGGACCATGTTATACAGGCATTGGTCCCGGCCCAGATTTGACCGCAGGGCGGCCCGCAGGATTTTTTGAGGCTACCTCACATCAAAATCGTCCTACACGCTCTAAGGTGCCTTACGGGAGCAGCAATATAGAGTGGCCATTCCTGCCCTATTTTGACTGGGTTTGGCCAACCGGAACGAACAATTTTGAATGCATGAAATCATGTAATCCGAATGCATCTTTTCATGCATTTGAATGCATGGTTTCGTGCATTCAATACACCCTAACTTACTGATTCCCGTTGTGACGGCTCCACAGCCAAGATACCCTTCTATAAGAGAGGTATACAGAATTGGTACAAAACCAGATACAGAAACCAGAAACAAAAACTGTAAAACCTTAAATACCGAAGTGCTTGTTACAAGATTGTTAACAGCGCGTGCGCGCGAGGAATATTGATGAGTATTTTCCTTTGGCTTACCCTTTGCCTATAACAACCAAGAGGCAGAGAAAAAGAGCAGTTATCAAGACTGCGCCCCAGCGCGGCCCCGGTGACGGGCACTCAAAAATATGTTTCAAACCTCTGAGACAATTCACCCCCAATGCGGAGTTACTGATAGTAGGGAAGACAGAAGCAGATGGGCCATCACAAATATTTGTTAGACCTGTGAGACATTTACCCCTTCTTTCGCGGTTAGTGATAGTAGGGAAGGAATACAGGCCCCTGCGAGTGTGGCTCTCGGACCTGGATACCAATCCTCAAAATATATTCCCTGCCCCTGAGACAATTCACCCCCAATTGGCGGTTAGTGAGTGTAGAGGGAAGAGAAAGATGTGAACTGCGTTTCGGTGAGGCGGAGCCTCCTGGCCAGCTCATATAGACTCTCGACTCCGCACAAGCCTCAACGCAATCCGCAACAAATCCCATACGAAGGAGTACCGAGCAAATGGTACAAGATCACTCAACGCAGCCCGATGTTTCGGCGCTCCGCAAACAATTCAACGATTTCACATTCGATACCATTTACGGCAAGCGCACTAGCGGAGACAAGGCATTCGATAACAAGTTGGGGCAAGTCCTCAACACTCACCGGCTCGACTGCGATAGACGGCTTGCATACGATGCAGGCTCTCCAGCGTGGTTCCTGCGAGTGCGTGTAAACGAACTGATGGCTATGCTCCTGATGACCGATGTCCTGGAAAGACGCGCAGCCCGGTTGAATGCAGGACAGCGTTCCACAGACGATGAGTGGAGCGAAGCTCGATACCTGATGTCGGCTCTCGATGACTTCGGGAAGAGCGGACGCAAGATGGCCCAACGTTTCCCGGCACCGGACCTGTCAAAGTTGGCAGAGCTATTCTGGTTTTACTTCTTCAATCTCACCGTGGAAGATGCGCATCACGGTGCGGACAGCATCCGTTCAATGTTTTCGAAAGCAAGCGAAGCAGCAGCATAAGTCTTAGTCGAAGACATAACAACCCCGCCTGACGGCGGGTTTTCTTTTTTGGAGGGAATTTGAAAATCGATAACGAAGGTCGTGCCTTGTGCGATGGTACAGATTGTATGTCCCTGTCTGTTGGAAGCAAAGATGAACATATAGATGTCCCACAATGGAGACGACCAGCAGGTTTTCCTCGACGCCTCCGCGCATTGGAGACGCATAAGGTAGTCAATTTCTGCGAACGACACAGCGATGCTGCCTCTTTGTCTCTCTCGCATCGTGATTATTTGGCTTTCACTTCACGGCATGAAGCTCTTTAAGGCTCATTTCTCGTATTGTCCTTCCTTTGCCCCATGCGGCAATTTGCGCTTCCTCCAGCAACTCATCTTCATGCTCCTCACACCAAACGGTGATGGAGTGTCCGAGATAGGTCCTTTTGGCGCTGGTTAGATGGGTGGTTTCTTCGAGTTCTTCGCAGCCACCTGTTACATCCTTGTTGCATCCTGGTTTTGAACACTTCAACATTTGCTTGACCTCTCAGCAATCATCCTATCAGCGACAAGAGAACGCACTGGCAGTGTTTACCGACATCGCGAGTGAATGCTCGCACTCGCTGGATGCCACCCAATGATTTCCAGTTTGGCTTGCCATGTTTGTGGGAACGCTCCGGCAAGCCAGCGGGTCACACATTAGCAGCTTGTTCCCGCGTGTGACCCATTTTCTTTGCATACAAGTTCTACGAAGCAACCGCAGAAATCGCAGTGTGATGCTCATGCGCCCTGCGATTCCTTTGGGCAACGGCGCGGTATCCCTTAGTTCGGGCTGCGCCTTTGTCGTTGTTGCCTGCACAGTCTGCACTGGACCGCAATGGCGGATGGTTCGCGCCAACTGTAAACCACCCCCGCCCAATCGATAGATGATCGCATAGACAAACAAGAGCAGAGCACACAAGCAATCTGGATACAGCAGAGCATACACGCTCCCATCAGTGACCGCTCACAGGCCGGGGTGAACGTGAGCCTGCTACATGCAGCTTGACGGGTACCGGATGCGCAGCGAGCCATACAGCCCCGGCAATGACGTTCCTGAAATACCCATTGATACAGAGCAGCACTCCACCGGTGTCCAGATCGGTTTACCAGTCGGCATACGTGCCGGTCTCTCCATTGTGTTCCTGTTTGGACCCCTGATGTTCCCGGCCCCGGCTCAGGCTGGCATCAACTCCCGGATCACACCGCTGTATTCCGGCCTCATCGGACACCAATTGAACGCCATTCACGATTCGAAACCCCGGTTCCGAACCGGATTTGAGACCAGCTCTCAGTGTACGTGTTGTGAACCGCTCGTCTAGGTGGTGTGTGTCGAAGTCTTCTGTTATGAAGGCCGTACGGGGGTCGGATAGTTTGAGACCTTTTCGGTCTCCAGAACGTGCCCAAGCTCTCAATCTCCGCAGGCAATACTTTTCACCAAAAATCAGAATCTTGGACGGCTGCAATCAGCACCGAACCCAGCCCCAACCCGGCCCGAACTCGCCCGAACCCTACACCAATTAGGAGAAACAACCATGCGTCCCGTATCACGCGAGCGCAAGCAAATCCTTGGCACCTATCGGGCAGATCGGGACCGGCAGACCCCATTGTTCCCGCCCGGTGCCTCATGTCCTAACTATTTGACCGGCAGAGCGCGTGCAGAGTGGAAGCGAGTCGCGCCCTTGCTTTCGCAGGCGGGTGTTCTGCAACAAATCGACCAGTCTCTACTTGCCAGCTATTGCACGATGTACGGGCACTGGCGAGCGAGTGAAGAAGACATTCAACAGAACGGTCTGGTTATCACCGTGACAAGTACAACCCGCACTGGCAGGACCGACAAACCTGTTCCGAATCCCGCCGTCTCGAACTCGATTCGTTTCCATAAAGCAATGATGGCCACAGCGGTTAAGTTCGGGATCAACCCGCTAGACCGTCCCCGCATCGAAATCCCGCCCGATGAAATCGAAGACGAGCCGGAAGACGATGGTGACAACGGCCTATGAGTTCTAGCAACACTGGGTCCGGCTACACTCCGCATCCACTCCATCCACGTACAACACAAAGAAGAGAGAACCATGAAATCACGTGTATCACACGAACCTATAAATCCGAAAAATGACTGGCAATTCATCACATATTTGGGTGGTGAATCCGGCGTCTTCAACATAACGATTAGGGGCACGTACATCGGGCAGGCGAACTCATTGTCGGCGGCAAAGCGTATGCGAGACGCGGCGCTGAACGGCCCACCGGAACCATCACCGGCTGCCATCAGTCCGCAGTCCTATGGATACCTCGACTACGAAAGGCGAGCACAATGAACAACCGAAAGAAACCCGTCACGCCTCAACACGAAGTCCGCGTCATTAGAAATACGCAGAAGATTTCCATCAGGAAAAACAGTGATGGAAGTGCGACGGCATTTGGATACTTCGCCACTTATGGAACCGTTTCGCACAATCTTGGTTTTCGAGAAGTCATTGCTCCTGGCGCCTTCGATGAGTCACTGAGAACCAATCCCGTGAGCTGCTTTAGAGACCACTCGCCAGAGATGCTCTTAGGCAGGACCGAATCGAAGACTTTGCAGGTATCCTCGGACTCGATAGGGCTACGCTTCTCCTGCAATTTGCCGAAAGGTGTTTCCTATTCCGATGACCTAGTGATTCTGCTCGAACGCGGCGATGCTTTTGAAAATAGCTTCGCCTTCTCGGTGAACGGTCCTGATGGAGACAGTTGGACCGAACAGCCTGATGGTTCATATCTGCGGACCCTCAAGAAAGTGATTCTGTATGAAGGGTCGATTTTGACCGGCAACCCCGCTGCATATCCTGGAACGAGTGTTGACCTGAGAAGTTGTCCGGTAGCTCTGCGCAAAAAGTTGAAACGTAGCAGCGACGAAGATGACGATCCAAACGACCATCCTGCACAACACTGGGATGACGACCTGGAACAATGGGTCGATGACGACACTAACACCGGCGACGATTCGGACGACGATGAATCGGAAGATTATCGTTGCGCGTATAGGTGTGCAGCTTGCCGCAGTGCAGATCATGTCCACTTATCGAATCTTGCGGAAGACGACCCCGCAGCGCGGTCAAAGAAAATCGTTCGTGCAAAGTCTTCTCTGTCCGAAGACGCGTTGATAGAGGAACAGCAACGTTGCGCCTATCGATGCGCAGCTTGCCGTTCGCTTCTCGGCAATCACTTCCCTACAGCGCTCACTGAGGATGATGCCGACGCACGCGCTGCAAAGCATCTCCTCTCACTTCGCCGTCGATAGCTCCCACTAACAACTTTTGAACATCCTGGGTTGCGGTGACCTATCCCGCAATCCCTTCGCACACGTGTCTCTAAACATCGAAAAGGAAAACTCACAATGAACAAGCTAATCCAGTTGAATACACAAAAAACAGACATCCTGCACCGTGCGCAAGTTGCTCTCGACGCGCACGGGGCAAAGTCACCTCAATACAAATCGCTCGTTGCGGAAGCCGAGATTGTGCAGGGGGACATTGACATGCTCAATCAGATCGAACGCAGCCTACCGAAGGAAGCCGCGCCCATCGCTGCCCCAGCACCTGTATTGACTGGCGATGAAAAGCAAATTCGCCGCGCCAAACTGAACGCGGCATGGCGCTCGTTCCTGACGAATCGCCCTGACCATTCCGCCGAGTTTCGGGACCTTTTAACATCGGATGGCGGCAGTGCCCTTGTGCCTCAAGAATTTGCTGGCGGGGTTCTGGCACAGGCTCTCAAATATTACGCGCCTCTGACAAACTACGTTCGAACAAAGTGGCTCGGACCTGGGCAAGGAATGGTCGTCAAGGTACCTTTCGGAACAGATACGAGTGTTGGTCTCACCCTAATCACTGAGGGCGGTTCGGTTGCTGAGGTTGATCCAGCTTTCTCCAGTGCGACGGTCGGCAATGACGACCTGAGCGCGGGCACTATCAAATTTAGTTGGAATCTCCTCAATGATAGCAACTTCGACTTAGAGGTTCTTCTGACCGAACTGGCGTCGATCCGTCTAGGGCGTGGATACGAGGCCATCCTGACGAATGGACTTGACTCCGCTGGGACTGCCACGCCTCACAATCCGGGCATTGTCAATGTAGCGGAAGTGGCGCTGACCACCTCTTCTCTCGCAAGCAATGTGAGTCTCACAAACCTTTTCAATCTCTTCGATGCACTTGACCCGGCGTACCTGCCACGTGCGGTTTGGATGATGACTTCCAAGACGCGGAACAATCTGATCAGGACGCAACTGGATACGACGAATCGAAGCCTGTTTATCCCGTCGCCAACAGTTGACGGTGTTGACATGCTTCTCGGCAAGCCCGTCGTTATAAACCAGAGCCTTGCACAACTTGGGACAGCTAACGGCATAGCCGTCGTGCTGGGCAGTCTGTACGACGGTTACCAGATGGTTGGCAGTCCATTACGTATCCAGAATCTTCGCGAGCGTTATGCTGACACGCTGGAGTCGGCGATTATCCCGACTACACGCGTTGGAAGCACGGGACTCGCTCCTGGTGCTCTTCAATCGATCAAGCTGGCAGCCAGCTAGTCACAACTAACTCGACACAGGGCGG
>Ga0182016_10005631_pt1 | contig 13432 bp, 7 predicted proteins | sample 712S2MmetaG_FD_120491 | JGI IMG/M metagenome (GOLD analysis project Ga0182016, IMG submission 120491) | Permafrost microbial communities from Stordalen Mire, Sweden - 712S2M metaG | ecosystem: Environmental > Terrestrial > Soil > Wetlands > Permafrost | place: Sweden: Stordalen | collected...
CACGGGCCGGATGTAGACCGGGGTGCCGAGCTCCTTGCTCAGCCGGTCGCTGGCCTGCTGCGCCTCCCAGCGGGCGTGCTCGAGCCGGTCCTTCATGGTGAACGGCCCGTGGTACAGCTGCCGCGCGTTCCGGGTCCGGATCGGCAGCCGTTTGTCCCAGGATTCGGAGTCGATGGCATAGGCGCCGGTCGGCCCGACCACGAAGTGGTCGATGGACTCCCGGCTACCCGGGATCGGCCGTGAGTGCAGCGCCCGGTACCCGGACCGCTCCATCCGGGCCAGCTGGCGCTGGGTGCGCTTCTGTGCGCCGGTCAGCCGGACACCGGGCGGTATCGACGCGGTGGTCCGCGACCGGTAGATGGCGTCGGCGATGGCCGCGAGCACCGCGGCGGTCAGCCCTGCCCGCCAGGTGAAGATGAACGCGAAGATCAGGCCGGCGATGAGCGCGACCAGCAGGCGCCGCTTCCAGATTCGCATCCGGGAGTCGGCCATCAGGTCACCGAGGTGCAGCCGTTCCGCCTTGCGCCCGGGATCGTCCGGGCCAGAGCGCAGAGACCCGCCGGAGTCGGCCGGATCCGGGCCTGCGGTGATCGCGAGCCGCCGCACCGGGGGAGCGGTCGTGGCCGGCGGCACCGGCGGCGGGTCGTCGGGCCGCGTCCCGCGCTGGCCCGCGCCCGCTTCTGGGCCCGGCTGGCGCGTCTCGGGTTGGCCCGTCTGCGGCCGACCGGTGCGCGGCTGGTCCGTCCGTGGCTGGCTGGGCGCCGCAGTTTGTCCTGAACTGGCCTGGCCGGGGTCCTTACCCTCCTCCGGGGCCACCCGTCCCGGGCGCTGGCCCGGCTCACCGGCCGGGGCCGGGCCGGTCCGCCTCCGGGGCCGCAGCAGCGGCTCCTTGTACAACCGGCGCGGCTCCCAGATGTCGGGCCCGGCCTGGTCGGAAGCTCCCTGATAAGCGGCACCGGGTACCCCGGGCACCCCGGGCACGAACGGCCGGGGCGAACCGGCCGGCGCAGCAGCGGGGCGACGAGCGGCGCGGCGGCCGGCGTCGGGGCGACCGGGTGTGGGCTGATCGGGGGCAGCCGTACCGGACGGGTCCCAGTCGGAAGCAGTCGTCCCGGGCGAGTTCCAGTCGGAAGCAGCCGGATCGGGCGCGGGCTCGGCCGGGCGCGCCGGCTCGGCCAGCCGGTCTTCCGTGCCGGGCCAGACCAGGCGCGTCGCCGCCCGGAACGCACTGTTCCCCGCGGCGGCCCGGAGCGCGGATTCCCGCTCCGGTTCGCTCGCCGGCCTGGGTTGGCCCGCTGGCCCATGCTCGGCCGCTGGCGCGTGTCCGGCTTCCGGCGCGTGTCCGCTGGCTGCCCCGTGCTGGCTCACCGGCGCGTGTCCGCCTTCCGGCCCGTGTTCGCTCGCTGGCCCGTGCTCGCTCTGTGCTGGATGCTGGCTCGCCGGCCCGTGCTCACGGCGGGGCCCGCGCTCGCTCTCCGCCGTGTTGCCGGTACCCGGTTCTGCGCTCCCGGTAACCGATTCCGCTGGGCCCGTCGCGTCCAGTGCCTCGGCGGGCTGGGCGGCTCCGGCGCTCTCATCGGGCGTTGGCGCGGCTGACCCCACGACTGCGGGGCCGGCATGCGGCACAACGGCGCCAGGCGAATGATGCGGGCGCGCGCCGTTGCGCCCCTGTTCGTTCGGAGGGGCCGATGACCTATGGCTTTTGCGCACCAGCCATGTCACCAGTTCCACACACCCAGCGTAACTGACGAATGGCCGGACGCAAGTCGTCACAGGTTGAGTTAAGAGTGTCGCTCTAGGGAGTGTATGAAGGCCTGCGCGCGGGGAGGAATACACTTTCGGCCCGCTTGCCACCGTGCAGTCTACCATTTGGTGACATGACGCAGATTCATGAGCTCACGATGACCGGCCTCGCGGCTGCGATCCACGAGCGCCAGCTTTCTCCTGTTGACGTCGCTAATCATTATCTGCGCCGGACTGAAGAGCTAAACGCGCAGGTAGGAGCGTTTTACACGGTAACCGCGGAGCTGGCCCTAGAGCAGGCCCGTGCGGCGGAAAAGGCTGTAACAGAGCGTTCTGGATCGGCGCCGCTTCCGCCACTTCTGGGTGTTCCGATCCCCATCAAGGATCTGAACTCCGTCGCGGACGTCCGGCAGACGTTCGGCTCGTCCGTCTATGACGACTATGTTCCCGCAGGCGACGATTACGTGGTCGCCGCGATCAGGTCGGCGGGGGCGGTCATCACCGGCAAGACAGCGACACCGGAATTCGGCCTTCCGTGTTACACCGAGACGGCCGTTGGGCCGCCCGCCCGGACGCCGTGGGATCTTACCCGGTCGGCCGGGGGGTCCAGCGGCGGGGCGGCCGCCGCGGTAGCCGCACGCCTCGCCCCGGCCGCGCAGGGCAGCGACGGCGGCGGGTCCATCCGCATCCCCTCCAGCGTGTGCGGGCTGTTCGGTATCAAGCCGTCCCGCGGCCGGGTGTCCGAGGGCCCGATCGTGCCGGACCTGTTCGGGCTGGCCACCAACGGGCCGATCGCCCGGACCGTGGCGGATGCCGCCCTGCTGCTGGACGTGATGAGCGGCAACTACCCCGGCGACATGTACACACTGCCGCCGCTGCCCGAGGGGGAGACGTTCCTTGGCTGCGCCCGCCGGGATCCGGGCCGGCTCCGGATCGGCCGCACGATGGTCCCGGTGGTCGAGGGCGCCGACGTCCATCCCGATTGCGTGGCCGCCTACGAGGACGCCAGCGCCCTGCTCAGCGAGCTGGGCCACGACGTGGAGGACATGGCCCAGACGATCGGGCCGGACGTGGTGCCGTACTTCGAGACGCTCTGGTACGTGCACGCGACGCTGGCCCCGATCGACCCGGCGCGCGAGAACCGGCTGCTGCCGTTCACCCGTTACATGCGGGAGCGCGGGCTGGCGACGGGCGCCGGTGAGCTGATCTTCGCGCAGGCGTACCTGCAGGCCGTGCTGCGCCCGGCGCTGGCCACGATGAACGCCTACGACCTGATCCTCACCCCCACACTGGCGTCGCCGCCGGCACCGGTCGGCTACTTCACCGAGGTCGACCCGGCCGAGAACTTCGAGCGGCAGAAGCGCTTCACGCCGTTCACCGCGGCGTACAACCTCTCTGGCCAGCCCGCGGTCAGCCTGCCGCTGTACTGGACTGCGGACGGGCTGCCGATCGGGGTCATGCTGGCCGGGCGGATCGGCGGGGAAGGCGCCCTGATCTCCCTGTCGGCGCAAGTCGAGCAGGCTCGCCCCTGGCAGGACCGCGTCCCGCCCGGCTTCTGAGCCCCCCGTTACGGCGAGGCGGTCGTACCGACCCAGCGAGTCCCGGGCTTTAGCCCGGGCGAGTGGCCGGTGAATATCGGCGAGAACCACCGCGGGTTACGGCGAGGCGACCGTTACCGGCCTAGCGAACCGGGTCTTGTGCCCGGTGAGCGGCCGTGTGTCGGCGAAGTACCACCGCGCGGGCGCGAAGCGCAGCGGGGGGTTCCGGGGGGTCGCCCCCCCGGGCCGACACAGGGGCTCCGGGGGGTCGCCCCCCCGGGCCAATACCGTAGCGTCTTGGCGTGCGCAGAAGCCGTCGGCGATCGGGCAGGTTCGGCCGCCGCGCCAACGTGGTGGCCGCGGCCGCGGTGTCCGCCGTCCTGCTCTGGGTCCTGGCGGCCGGCTTTGGCCCGATCCCGCCGCTCGGGGCGGCGCTGGACGCCGGGAGCGGGGCCTGGACCTCTGCTGCGGGCGGGCGGCCGGCCACGTCGCAGACCCTGCGCGTGCCGGGCCTGCAGCATCCGGTCTCGGTGAGCTACACCGCCCAGGGCATCGCCTCGATCCGCGCCGTCACCGACCATGACGTCTTCCTCGCCCTCGGGTACGTGCACGCGTCGTTCCGGCTGGGCGAGATGGACGAGGAGCGCCGTCTCGGCGAGGGCCGCCTCGCCCAGCTGGCCGGCCCCTCCGACCTGCCGGTCGACGAGTTCGAGCTCCGGCTCGGGCTGCTACGCACCGCCCAGCGGGAATGGGCCGAGACGCCGCGGTCTAGCCCGGCCGGCCAGGCGCTGCTGGCCTACGCCCAGGGGGTCAACGATGACATCGCCCGGGTCCGTGCGGACGGCGACTGGCCAGCCGCGTTCTCGCTGGCCCGGGTCTATCCGGCGCCGTGGACCCCGGTGGAATCGCTGGTCATCCAGGGCGTGCTGACCGAGGAGCTGGACTTCACCACCACGCCGCTGGTCTACGCCATGCTGGAGAAGTCTCTCGGCCTGGCCCGCACGATGGCCTGGTTCCCGGTCATCCCGGCCAACACCCAGAGCCCGTACGATCCCGGCCCGTATCAGCACCCGGCCCTGACGCCGCTGGCGCCGGACGCGGCGAGCACGGCTCCGGGCCCGGTGGGGGCAGGCCTTTCAGCCGAAGCTGCCGGGCCGGCTCCCGGCACGGCCCGTTCGGCACCGTCAGCCGCGGTCGCGACGGCGGCGGGCACGCTGCTGGCCCAGATCAGCCGGCTCCCGTCCGGCCTCGTGCACCGCGAGCCCGACAGCAACGCGTGGGCCGCCAACGGACCAGCGGTGGCCGGAAACGGCGCGATGCTGGCCGGCGACCCGCATCTGCCGCAGACGCTGCCGTCCATCTGGTACGAGGCGGCGCTGTCCGCCCCCGGGTTCGACACGAGCGGTGTCACCGTCCCCGGCGTCCCCGGCGTGCTCATTGGGCACAACGCGCACATCGCTTGGTCGCTGACCGACACCCAGAACCAGGCCGCCCTGTTCTACGCCGAGCAGACCAGCGCCAGCCGCCCGGATCAGTACTACTGGCGTGGCGCCTGGCGGCGTACCCAGAAGGTGCACTACACGATCGACGTGCGGGGTGGCGCGCCCGTGCCGCTGACCGTGTACCTCACCGTGCACGGGCCGATCATGACCCAGGCCGGCCAGACGATGGCCGTCGACTGGATGGGCAACGTGCCCTCCGCCGACCTGGGCGCACTGCTGGGCGTGGCCGAGGCCAGCAACTTCGGCCAGTTCAAGGCCGCGCTCGCGAGCTGGCACGCTCCCACGCAGAACTTCGTCTACGCCGACGCCCGCGGCCACATCGGCGTCATCTCCGCGGGTTACTACCCGCAGGTCGCCCACGGTGACCCGTGGCTGCCGCTGCCCGGGACCGGTGCGGACGACATCGACGGTGTCATTCCGTATTCGGCGGAGCCGCAGGTGTACGATCCGCCCGGGCATGTCGTCGCGACCGCCAACCAGCGGCCGGTCGGCCCGTCCTACCCGTACTACGTCGGTACCAGCGCTGACTTCTTCGACAACAGCTTCCGCGCCAACGAGATCTACTCCTACCTGCGCGGCCGCTCCGGGATGACGTCGGCCAGCTTCGCCGCGCTGCAGGGCAGTGTGACCGACAACCTGGCCGGCGTGATCGTCCCGAAGCTGCTCGCCGCGCTGCGCCAGGCCCCCGGTCCGCTCACAGCGCCGGAGCGGGCCGCGATGAGCCTGCTCGCCCGCTGGAACGACGCGATGACGACCGGCTCGGCGGCCGCGTCGGTGTGGTGGACGTTCTGGGGCGACTACATCTCCGCGGCGTTTCAGCCGTGGTGGACCGCGGCCCACGTCCCGGTCGGGAAGGACCCCGCCGCCCTGTCCCTGTCTTCCTGGCCGACCAGCCTGACCGAGGACCTCACCGCCTGGACGTCCGGTAAGGTGCCGCCCTCGGCGGCCTTCACCCTGCCGTCGGGCGCGCATGGCAGCGCGCCGCAGGTGATGCGGTCGGCGTTCGGCACGGCGGTGGCGCACCTGGCCCTTCAGCTCGGCGGGGCGCCGGGCAGCTGGACGTGGGGACGGCTGCACACCCGTTACTTCCCGTCCCTGACCGGTGCGTCCGGCTTGGGCTACGGGCCGCGCGCATCCCGCGGGGACGCCTGGACCGTGGACGCGGCCGAAGGCGGCCTGGAGTCGAGCATCGGCCCAAGCTGGCGGATGATCATACGGTTCCCTGGTTCAGGGGGGTCCCCGACCGCCGAAGGGGTGTACCCGGGCGGGCAGAACGAGAACCCGGCGTCGCCCTGGTACGCCAACCTGATCACTGACTGGTGGGACGGCCGCTATCTGCCGATGCCGGGAACGGCCGGTGCCGGCCCCGGTACCGGTACCGGTACCGGGGCCGGGGCCATCCACTGGACGCTGCGGCCCGGCGCGCTCCCGCTGGCGGCCAGTCGTGGCTGATCTGCGGAGACTCGGCAAAAAGGGGAGCTACCGGCTCGGCTCTTTGGCCGGCGGCCGGCTGGGCGGGGCACCGTCGCCCCGCTCTCCGCGTCGGCTGGGGCAGCTGGGACGGGCGCCGCACGGCCCGACGTTGGGCCCGCCGCGGGCTCAGGTGCAGTTCGGCTGGTGGCTGGCTGTCGTGGTGGCCGGCGTCGTGGTGATCGCGGTGACCGCGGAGTTCGGCCTGTGGTTCGTGCCGTTCCTGGCTGGGCTGGTCATCGGGCTGGCCGCGCCACGGGCTGGCTGGCGGCTGCGTCACACGGTACCGGCCGTGCTCGTGATGGCTGCCGCGGGCTGGGGCGCGCCGCTGCTGTGGCAGGCGGTGCGCGGTGCGCCGGCCGGTGCTACCGCGCGGGTTGTCGCGGCGCTCGCTGGGCTGCCGCCGCACGCGATGATCGGCGTCGTTTTCACGCTGCTGATCGCCGCCTTGCAGGCCGGCGTTGGCTTGTGGCTCGGCCACGCCGTAATCGGGGGTTCCCGCTCCCGATGAAGGTTCTGGCCGGGGTACGGCGCCGGGTTGCTCCCAGCTGTAACTCTCAGCACGTGCGACGCAGAGAAAAGCAGTGCAACGCTCAATCGTTATAGGATCGCAACTTCATCGTTGCGCATTCTTTACGTCAAGGTGCGGTCAAGCACGTGCGTAACGGGCGGCTCCCGTCCTGGCCAGGCCCGGACGCCGGGTTCCGTGGGTCATCTGGTTCGGGTCAGCCCCAACTGGTACTGCGCATCGTGTGCCTCCTTCAGATATGCGGGCGATCCTGGGGTGATTCAGCGGCGGGTTCAGCCCCAGCTGGTGCTGCGCATCGTGTGCCTCCTTGGCAGGTGCGGACGGGTGTGCTCGGGTGGCGAGGTTAGCCCCAGCTCGTGCTGCGCATGGTGTGCCTCCTTCGAGGTGTGGGCGGTGGTGCGGGTGAGTCGGCAGGGGTTTAGCCCCAGCTGGTGCTGCGCATCGTTTGCCTCCTTGGGGGTACGGGCGTGTTGGGGTGGCGGGTTCAGCCCCAGCTCGTGCTGCGCATCGTTTGCCTCCTTCGGGGCGCGGGCGGGCGTGTGGATCGTCGGGCGCGGGGGTCAGCCCCAGCTCGTGCTGCGCATCGTTTGCCTCCTTCGGGGCGCGGGCGGGCGTGTGGATCGTCGGGCGCGGGGGTCAGCCCCAGCTCGTGCTGCGCATGGTGTGCCTCCTTCGGGGCGCGGGCGGGCGTGTGGATCGTCGGGCGCGGGGGTCAGCCCCAGCTCGTGCTGCGCATCGCAGGCCTCCTCAAGGGTGCAGGTATTCGGGGGTGGTCAACCTCCAGGCTGCTCTATAAGGGACGAGTCGGACATGACGAGTAAGTCCCTGATGTCGGAAATATCCAATACAGGATGATTTCACGTCGTCACGCGGACAATCTGCGAGTAAGACAGTGTTTGCAGTCCAGCCCGGAGTTACGTCGTGATGTAGTCAATACCTGACAGTAGGTATCCTTCTTGACGCAAATGCGGCACACTTGAACAGCGCCTCGCGACAGGCGACCGTTTCCCGTGACCGCGCTGACCGTCGAGGAGGTGCCGATGGCTTCCGCTCATCGCAGCCTGGCTCGATGGGCGGCTTCAGTGCGCAAATGGCCTATATGGGAGCTGCCCAGCTGGCTGGTCGCGGTCATCGCTCTGGTGGTTGTTGCGCACGCCGCCGCCATCGGGCTTGCGGCATCATCGCTGTCCATCCGCCCCCATGATCTGGAGGTCTTCGGCACGCTTCTCGCGTGCGCCGCCGCCACGGTTGAGCTGAGGCGAAAGAAGGGTCTCGACAGCGCGGGCGTGAACAACGACGTTTACGGCGTGTGGGAGCTGGCCATCGCCATCCTGCTCCCGCCGTTGTACGCGCTGATCGCCCCCATTGTGACGGTCACGCTCATCCAGTTGCGCGTCCGGCGCACCCTGGCCTATCGCCGTGTTTACAGCGCTTCATCTTTCGGACTGTCCTTCGGTGCGGCATCGGTCACGTTCCACCTGCTGGCCCCCCAGGTCGACAAGGTCGCGCCTGGTACCGCCCTGTACGGACTGGCCTGGCTGGCCGCCGTCCTCGCCAGCGGGATCGTGAAAACGATGCTGAACAAAGTGCTGATCATGACGGCGATCAAGGGCAGCGATCCGTCGATTCCAGTGCTGCGCGACATCTTCGGACGCGAGCCCCTTTACAACGAGCTGGCTGAATTGTGTATCGGAACCCTGCTCACGTTTGGCGTCGCCCGGAACATCTTCCTGGCTCCGGTCACCCTTCCCGTACTGGTGCTGCTCCAGCGCTCCCTTAGTCATGCCCGCCTGCTCAACGAGTCGCGTACTGATCCGAAGACGGATCTGCTCAACGCCCGGACCTGGGAACGTGAGGCAACCGCTGAGGTCGCACGGGCGGTCCGGGCCCGGGTAGCGCTCGCGGTAGCGGTCCTCGACATCGACTGGTTCAAAGTCGTGAACGACACCTACGGTCATCTCTTCGGGGACGAGGTACTGAAGGAGATCGCGCACTGCCTGCCCGGCGTGCTGCGCGAGTATGACTCGGCGGGCCGGTTCGGCGGCGAAGAGTTCGTGCTGCTGTTGCCGCACACGCGCGCGGTCGACGCGTTCCGCATCGCGGACCGGATTCGTGACCATATCTCGGGACTGTCCCTCCGTGCCCCCGACGGTCAGGCAGTACAGGTCACCGTCTCCGTGGGGGTGGCGGCGTTGGACGCCGGCTCGCGCCGTGAGCTGAGCGAACTGCTCTCGGCGGCGGACGCGGCCATGTACCGCGCCAAGCGGGACGGCCGGAACCAGGTCCAGATGATCAGCACCAGCCGGGGCCTGAGCGCCGTGGGAGCCAGGACGGCCTCCGGCGTGGACGGGTTCAGCGGGACACCCGCCAAGCCCAGCGCCTGGGACGTACTGCCGCGCGACAAATCCCGGACCGCTGGCGACCCGGACGAGGTCGCGGCCCGGGTGTAATGCCGCGCGATCCCTGATCGTACACAGCCACGCGACTGCTGATCGGCCAGGGGCAATAGGGTTTTACCGTGCCGACCGAACGTACCCAGCCTGCCGTGAACGCGATCTTGCTCGACGCTGGCGGCGTCATGATCTTCCCGTCGCCGGACCTCCTGCTGCCGCCGCTGCGGGCCGTCGGCGTGCAGCCCAGCGTCGCCGATCTGGAGCGGGCGCATTACCGCGCGATGGCCGACTGTGACAAGCCGGACCGGGAGCCGCCGGACGCCCAGTGGTGGCTACAGTACCTGCGGGACTTCGTCGCTGCGTGCGGCGTCCCCGCGGCTGAGGTGGACGCCGTGGCCGCCGGCATCGTGGGCCTGACGCAGGGATTTTCCTGGACCCACGTGGGGCCGGGGGTGACCGAGGCGCTGCGCGGGATCGCCGCCCTCGAGCTGCCGCTCGGCATCGTCTCCAACTCCACCGGTGAGGTGGAGGAGACCTTGCGCCACCTGAACGTCTGTTACGCCTGCGACTACGCGGCCGTCAGCGACCACGTGGCCGCTGGCGGCTTCGGTACCGAAGTCGGCGTCGTCATCGACTCGGCCGTAGTCGGGGTGTCCAAGCCCGACCCGGCCATTTTCGCTGTGGCCCTGGAGGCGCTGGGCATCCCCGACGCGGAGCGCAGCACGGTCATGCACGTAGGTGACAGCCTGCGCTACGACGTGACGGGCGCGATCGCCGCCGGTGTCCGGCCCGTGCACCTGGATCCGCACGGCTACTGCCCAGCTCCGGCCGGCCACGAGCACATCCGCCGCCTCGACGAGATCGTCGCGCTGGCCGCAGGGGCATGACCCAGGACGAGCCTCGCGCCCGGCCCCGGGGGGCCGGGCGCGTCGTCCTCAGTCGGCTAGGGCGTCGCGGGCGCGGCAACGCAGCGCGCGGGCCACGTCGTCGCGGCCCTCCACCAGCAGTCGGCGCAGCGCCGCGGGTGGCTGGGTCTGCGCGATGTAGTCGTCGGTGAGCGCGATGGTCTCCGCGGAAATGGGGCAGATCGTGTACCCGATGGCGACGAACCGCTGCGCCATGTCCGAGCTCCACTCCCGCCAGATGTCGGCCAGCACCGCGAAGTACGCGTCACGGAAGCGCTCCGTCAGGTCGCGCTGACCGGGGTCGGCGAACCCGCTCAGGGTCGCGCGAAACGTCGCGTTGTGCAGCTTCCCGCTGACGATTTCCTCCCACATCGCGCGCTTGTTCTCGGGGTCGGGGACGGCCGCGCGGCAGGACGCGGCATGCCGCTCGCCGGCGTCGGTGGCGTCCCGGGCCAGCTCGGACTCGATCTCCGCGAACCCGGCGAGGCCCCGGCTGACCAGCCGGTACAGCAGTGTCCAGCGCAGTTCGGTGTCGACCGATAGCCGCTCGAACATCGCCGTTCCGTCGAGTAGGCCGCCCAGCAACGCGAGGCCACGATCGGAAACCGCGACGCCGGCCAGCGCCTGGACGTAGGCGAGCTGGGCGTCGCTGCCGGGCTCCGCGCCGATCAGCAGCTCTTGCAGCCGGTCGCCCATCAGGGCCAGGCCGGTCTCCTTCCAGGACGGCTCGGCGAACCGCCGGACCGCCTGCGCAGCCTGCCGCAGCAGGGTCTGCACCACGCTGATGTCGGCCACGGAGTCGACACCGAGCAGGACCAGGCGGACATAATCGCGGGCGGCCATCTCCGCGTCCCGGCACATGTCCCACGCGGCCGACCAGGCCAGTGCCGCGGGCAGCGGCTCGCGGAACTCGCTGATGGCCTGGATCAGGGTGCCGAGTGAGTGGTCGTCCAGCCGGATCTTGGCGTAGGTCAGGTCATCGTCGTTCACGAGTACCAGGTCGGGCCGCTGCTCTCCGGCCAGCTCGGAGATCTCGGTCAACTCCCCGGCCACGTCGGTTTCCACCCGCCGCCGCCGCACGAGCCCCTCGGCATCCCGGTCGTAGAGCCCGATCGCGATCCGGTGCGAGCGCAGCGCCGGGAACTCGGGGACAGCCTCCTGGCGGACGGCGAAGGTGGTGAACCGGCCCTCGGCGTTGGTTTCGTACTCCGGCCGCAGGGTGTTGACCCCGGCGGTCTCGAGCCACTCCCGGGACCACTCGCTCAGGTCCCGGCCGGAGGTCTCCTCCAGTGCCGCGAGCAGGTCCGCCAGGGTGGCGTTTCCCCAGGCGTGCGCGGCGAAGTAGCGGCGGACTGCGGCCAGGAAGTTGTCCCGGCCCACGTACGCCACGAGCTGCTTCAGCACGGAAGCGCCCTTAGCGTAGGTGATTCCGTCAAAGTTGAGCTCGACCGCGTGGATGTCGGGGATGTCCGCCGCGATCGGGTGGGTGGACGGCAGCTGGTCCTGCCGGTACGCCCAGGCCTTGTACAGCTGGGCGAACGTGGTCCAGGCTGAGGTCCAGCGCGTCGCCTCGGCCTCGGCCAGCGTGCCGGCCCAGGTGGCGAACGACTCGTTCAGCCACAGGTCGTCCCACCAGCGCATGGTGACCAGGTCGCCGAACCACATGTGCGCCATCTCGTGCAGGATCGTCTCGGCGCGGGCCTCACGCGCGAAGTCGGTGACCCGGGACCGGAAGATGTAGCTTTCCAGGAAGGTTACGCAGCCCGCGTTCTCCATCGCGCCTTCTTTGAACTCAGGCACAAAGAGCTGGTCGTACTTGCCGAACGGGTACCGGACCGCGAACGCCTCGTGGTAGAAGCCGAAGCCCTGCTTGGTGATCTCGAAGATCTCGTCGGGGTCCAGGTACTCGGCCAGCGACTGCCGGCAGAAGATACCCAGCGGGATGCCGTCGTAGGAGTCGCGGACCACGTGGTAGGGGCCGGCCGCGACCGCCGTGATGTAGGTCGCCATCACCGGGGTCGGCGGGAAGTGCCACCGCGCCGCGCTCTCGCCTGCGGGGCCGCGCTCCTCCGGCGCCATGTTGGAGATGACCTGCCAGTCGTCTGGCGCGGTGACGGTCAGCTCGTAGGTCGCCTTCAGGTCCGGCTGGTCGAAGCAGGCGTAGATCCGGTGCGCGTCGAAGGTCTCCAGGTCGGAGTACATGTATACGCCACCGTCGGCCGGGTCGGTAAACCGGTGCAGCCCCTCGCCGCTGCGCGAGTAGGCGCAGTCGGCGACCACTCGCAGCTCGTTCCCGGCGGCCAGTCCGGTCAGCGTTATCCGGTCCCCGTCGAAGGCCTCCAGGCTGACCGGCGCTCCGTTGAGCCTGATCTCGCTGACCTCCGGCGCGGTCAGATTGATGAACGTCGCTGCCCCCGGCCGGCTGCACTGGAACCGAGCCACGGTAACCGACGGGAACGTCGTCTCGCCACCGGTCAGGTCCAGCTCGACCTGGTAGGACGCCACGGTGATGAGGTCAGCCCGCTCCCGGGCCTCATCCTGCGTGAGATTGGATGACACCTGGTGATCCCCTTCGTCTTCCCGCGACTATGGTTCGTCGGCTCCCCGAGCGCGTAGTGTCCTGGCATCCTCCCACGGGACCCGGAATGAGCCGCGCTGGTACCGGGTTGTGGCAGGCGTACGCAGCCCGGAAACGTCACTGCCGGCCTGATCGCGGGCCGGATCAGGTGCCGGATGACACGCCACGAGGAGCGCCCATGACCGAGCAGGACACCACCGTCGTCGATTTCTGGTTTGACCCTATCTGTCCCTGGGCCTGGATCGCCTCGCGGTGGATACACGAGGTGGAGAAGGTCCGCCCGGTCACGCCGCGCTGGCATGTGATGAGCCTGTCCGTGCTGAACGAGGACAAGGAGGGCCTGTCCGAGCGGTACAAGGAGCTGCTGGCCACCGGCTGGGGCCCGGTCCGGATCTGCATCGCGGCCGAGCTGCAGTACGGGCCGGAGGTGCTGGACCGGCTGTACACCGCGCTGGGCACCCGTTTCCACGAGGAGAAGGCCCCTCGGGACCGCGCGACCTACGAGGCCGCGCTGGCCGAGGCGGGCCTGCCCGCCAGCCTGGCGGACGCCGCGGACTCCACCGAGTACGACGAGGCGCTGCGGGCGAGCCACCACGACGGCATGGACCGGGTGGGGTATGAGGTCGGCACGCCGGTGATCTCAGTGAACGACATGGCGGTGTTCGGCCCGGTCGTCTCGCCGATCCCGCGCGGCGAGGCCGCGGCCCGGCTGTGGGACGGCGTGCTGCTCATCGCCGGTACCGACGGTTTCTTCGAGCTGAAGCGCTCCCGCAC
>Ga0182016_10005632_pt1 | contig 13431 bp, 16 predicted proteins | sample 712S2MmetaG_FD_120491 | JGI IMG/M metagenome (GOLD analysis project Ga0182016, IMG submission 120491) | Permafrost microbial communities from Stordalen Mire, Sweden - 712S2M metaG | ecosystem: Environmental > Terrestrial > Soil > Wetlands > Permafrost | place: Sweden: Stordalen | collected...
CCGGTGCGGGAGTTTCGCGTACGCAATTTGCTGGCGCTCGAGCCGGGACAGTTGATCGAGTCGCAATGGGGGAACGGGGAGGATATGCCGTTGTCCTCGGGCGATGTGCAACTGGCCTGGAGCGAGTTTGAGGTGGTGGACACGCAAATGGCGGTGCGCATCACGCGGTTGATTTGAAACGAGGCAGGCGAAGGGTTGGGCAGGACACATGGGCGGACTGGCGGGGTGGGTGATGGCACGGCTCGGTAGCGGGCGGCGAAGGGAGCCGCGGTTGGCGCTGGTCGAGCGGATCGCGCTGGCGCCGCGGCAATCGCTGGCCCTGGTGGAGGCCGAAGGCCGCCGATTTCTGGTGGCCACGTCGGCCGAGGGCGGTCCTGCTTTTTATGCGCTGGACGAAAGGGCGCGCCCGGAGACGGGCTCGGCCGCACATCGGGCGGCGAAGCAGGAATCAGCGAGGATTTCGTGGTAGCTCTGATGGCCATGCGAGCGGCGGCGGCCACGGCGGCTGTGCCCATGCTGCCCGACCTCAACGCGCGTCTTCACCCGTCGGATTCAACGCCCTGGACGATTCTCTTTGCCCTGACGCTGATCACGCTGCTGCCGGCGATTCTGATGTGCATGAGCCCGCTAGTGCGGCTGCTGGTGGTGTTTCACTTCCTCCGCCAAGCGCTGGGCACGCAGACTGCGCCCTCGAATCCGACGCTGATGGGGCTGGCTCTGATGATGGCCTGGTTTCTGATGACCCCGGTGCTCAACCAGGTGGATCAGCAGGCGGTTGAGCCCTATCGCGACGGCGCGATTACCGGCATGGAGGCCATCGACCGGGGCGCGCAGCCGGTGAAGCGTTTTCTGCTTAAATACGCCCGCGAGAAGGACCTGGCCCTGTTTACGGCGGCGGGGCAGATACCGCGGCCAAACACGCCCGACGATCTGCCCATGCGGGTGGTGATTCCGGCCTACATTCTCTCCGAGCTGAAGGCGGGTTTTGCCATCGGCGCGGTGCTGTTTTTGCCGTTTCTGCTGATCGACATAGTCACCGCCTCGATCACCACCTCGATCGGCATGTTCCAGTTGCCGCCGGTGGTGGTTTCCACGCCGCTGAAGATTTTGTTGTTTGTGATGGTGGATGGATGGAATCTGCTGGCCAATTCGCTGTTGAAGAGCTTTTGAGGGACTCAGGATGACGCCCGACATGGTTGCCGAGCTGCTGCGCCAACTGATGAGGGAGGCGATGATTCTGGCCGCGCCGGTGCTCATCGCCGCAGCCCTGCTGAGCTTCCTGCTGAGCCTGATTCAAACGCTGACCAGCCTGCAGGAGCAGTCGCTTACTTCGGTTCCACGCCTGGGGGCGGTGGCCGTGATTCTGCTGGTTGGGATGCCGTGGTTTCTGGAGCGGATGGCCTCCTACACCCGGCTGCTGCTATCCGACCTCGGCCGTTATCTGGGCTGAAGAGCGGCTTTCAGCTTTTAGCAGGAGCCCGGGCAAGGCCGGCCGAAGCAGGGGTGCCGGGGAAGAGTCAGAGGCAGCAGTTGGAAGCCGGGAGCTGAGAATGCCGGAGTGGACGATTTTTTTGAGCGCTATGACGCTGACCCTGGTGAGGGTGAGCGGAATGGTGGCCTTCGCTCCCTTTTTCTCGTCGACGGCGCTTCCCATACGCGCCAAGGCGGTCTTTGTGGGCGCAGTGGGCTTCCTGCTGGCTCCGCTGGTGGCTGCGCTGCCGAGCGCCCACGCCTCGATCACTCTTTCGGCGCTGTTGGGCGAGCTGGCCATCGGCCTGGTGTACGGGCTATCGCTCGCATTGATGAGCGAAATGCTTCTGTTTGCGGGCCAGATTGCGGGACTGCAGTTCAGCTTTTCGCTGGTCAACCTGATGGACCCGGCCTCGGCCATTCAAACGCCGCTGCTGGGAGATCTTTTCCAACTGATGGGAACGCTGGTGGTGATCACTTCCGGCCTCGACCGGATTCTTCTGGCCTCGATGGTGCGCAGCTTCCACGTGGCGCCGCTGGGCGGGTTTGCTCTCGCGCCTCCCACGGCGCTGGCCATCGTGCGCGCCGCCGGAGGCGTGTTTCTGGCCGCGGTTGAGCTGGCCGCGCCGGTGCTGGCCGCCACCATGCTGGTGGAGATCGCGGTGGCCCTGCTGGGCAAGCTCAGCCCGCAACTGCCGGTGATGTCGCTGACCGTGCCGCTCAAGACTCTGACCGGCTTTGTGATTCTGACCGGATCGCTGGCTCTCTGGCCGCGCTTTATCGAGGCGCGCTTCGCGGGCCTTCTCGACATGGCCGAACGGCTGCTCGCCGCGCCCGCGAGCGGGCTGGGAGGCTGACCGATGCCCGGAGAGCGCACCGAACAGGCCACCCAGCACCGCCGTGAGAAGGCGCGCAAGGAAGGCGACCTGCTGCACAGCCGCGAGCTTTCGGCCGCGGCGGGAACGCTGGCCGGAGTGATCGCGCTGGGGGTTTTGGGCGGACGGACGTTGGAGGCCTGGCACAGCGCCTTTGGCGCCTTTCTCAGCCTGGGCGCGCGTGGCCGCTGGGAGCCGGCGGCGATGGCGCCGACCCTGATTGCAATACGCCGGCTGACGCTTTCGGTACTGGGGCCGCCGGCGGTGGTGATGGCGCTGGTGGCCGTCGGAGCTTTGGGCGTGGGAATCCTGCAGACCGGGGGAATCAACGTATATGCCGGCGCGATCGGCTTCAAGCCGGAGCGCATCAATCCTGTGTCCAATCTGAAAAACCTGTTCTCTCTGCGCTCCGCCTCCCGGCTGGCGAAATCGCTGCTGCCGGCAAGCCTGCTGGCCGTCTTTGCCCTGCAGCGGATCGAAAGGCAGTTGACCATTCCTCCCTTTTCGACTGCCCGGCTGGAGTTGCTCGGCGCGGACGTCTACGGGCTGCTGCTGGCGGCGGCGTGGCTGCTCTTCGGCTGGTCGGCAATCGACTACCTGGTGGAATGGCAGAGCCGCGAATCGCGGCTGAAGATGAGCCGCCAGGATCTGCGTGACGAGTACAAGGAGACCGAGGGCAGCCCGCAGATTCGCAGCCGCATCCGCGGCCTGCAGCGCCAGATGCGCCGCCGGAGGGTGAAGGCCGACGTGTCGAAAGCGGCCGTGGTGCTGACCAACCCCACGCATTATGCCGTGGCGCTGGGGTTCGATTTCGCCACCATGGAGGCTCCCAAAGTGCTGGCCAAGGGCCGCAACCTGCTCGCCGAGGAGATCAAGGCGGAGGCCCGTTGGTCGGGCGTTCCAATCGTCGAGAATCCGCCGCTGGCCCGCTCTCTTTATCGTTCGGTCGAGGTGGGCCAGGCCATTCCGGTGGAACTCTATGCCGCCGTGGCGGCCATTCTGGCCTGGCTTTACCGCCAGCGCGTGGAGGCCGAGCTCAAGGAGCGCCGCGCCCGCGCCTCCGGCGTTTCATCTTTTGGAGGAGGTCCGCGATGAGTACGACTGCCCTGGCCGCGAGCGCGCCGCCCATGCAGGCCGTCTGGCAGCGGCTGCGGGAGTACCTGCTGCCGCTGGCCGCCATCAGCGTGATTTTCGTCATGCTGGTGCCGCTGCCGGCCGCGGGACTGGATTTTCTGCTGGCGCTTTCAATGACTGCTTCGGTCATCGTCTTCCTCTCCGCTATCCAGATCCGCCGTGCCGTCGAACTTTCGGTTTTTCCCACGCTGCTGTTGCTGCTGACCCTCTTCCGGCTGTCGCTGAACATCGCATCGAGCCGCCGCATTCTGCTGCACGGCTCGGAGGGAACGGCGGCGGCGGGAAAGGTGATCGAGGCCTTCGGCCAGTTCGTGGTGGGCGGCAATTACGTGGTCGGATTCGTATTATTTCTGGCCCTGGTCGCCATTCAGTTCCTGGTGGTCTCGCACGGCGCCGTGCGCACCGCCGAGGTGACGGCACGGTTCACGCTGGACGCGTTGCCGGGCAAACAGATGGCCATCGACGCGGACATGAACGCCGGCCTGATCGACGAGGCCGAGGCGCGCCGGCGAAGGCAGGCGATTGCCCGGGAGGCGGAGTTTTACGGAGCCATGGACGGCGCCGCGCGCTTTAACCAGCGGGATTCGCTGGCCACCATCCTGATCACGGCGATCAACATCGTTGCCGGCCTGCTGATCGGCACCCTGCAGCAGGGAATTGAGCTGGGTGAAGCGGCGCGCACCTACACGGTGCTGACGGTAGGCGACGGCCTGGTCACGCTGATTCCGTCGCTGCTGGTCTCGGTGGCCGGAGGCATCACGCTGACCCGCGCCAACTCGGCCGCCATGCTGGGCGGCGAGATCCGCCAGCAACTGCTGAGCCGGCCAACCACGTTTTACATGGCCAGCCTGGTGTCAGGCTGCATGTGCCTGATTCCCGGAATGCCGAAGCTGGTGTTTCTGGTGATTGCGGGAGGACTGTTCTGGGGCGGCCGGCAGATGTCCGCGCACACGCCGATTCCGGCTGTTCCCGAGCTTGCGGGCGGCGAAAAGAAAAAGGCCGAGCAGGCGCAGGGCGCCGACCTGGCCGCGTTGATGCGCCTGGAGGACCTGACGCTTGAGATAGGCTTTCAACTGATTCCGCTGGTGGACGAGAAACAGGGCGGACAACTGCTGATCCGGGTCCGCACTCTGCGCCGCCATCTTTCATCCGAGATGGGTTTTCTGGTTCCTCCGGTGCACATCTCCGACAACCTGCGTTTGAAGCCGCGCGAGTACGTGTTTTCGCTGCGCGGAATTGAAATCGGCCGCTGGCAGACGGAGGGAGCGCAGCTGCTGGCCGTTTCAGGAGATCCGGGTCGGCGTCCCCTGGCCGGCAAGGAGGCGCGCGAGCCGGCCTTCGGCGTTCCCGCCATCTGGATCGCTCCCGCGCTTGAGGATCAGGCCATTGCCGCCGGCTACTCGGTGGTAGACGCGGTTACGGTGATCACCACCCACCTGGGGGAGCTGATTCGCCGCCACGCCTGGGAACTGCTGGGCCGCGCCGAGATCAAGCGCCTGATGGACGCGCTCAATGAGAGCCATCCCAAACTGCTTGAGGAACTGGTGCCCAAGCTGCTGACCCTGGGCGAGGTGGGCCGGGTTCTCGAGCAGCTGCTGCGGGAGCGGGTCTCGATCCGCGACCTGGGGGCGGTGCTCGAAGCGCTGCTTGAGACCGCTTCCGTGAACAAGAGCCTGGTGGTCCTGGTGGAGGCGTCGCGCCAGGCGCTGGGGCGGCGGCTGGTCCGTCCGCTGCTCGATGGCGAGGGTCAACTGCCGGTTTTGCTCCTGGACCCCGACCTCGAAGAGGAGATTCTCCTTGCCCTGGCCCCGGAGAATGGGCAGCGGCTGCTCTCGGCCGCGGCCAGTCCGGGCGCGCCCATGGTCCGGCGGCTCACCGATTCTGTGAGGCAGCTTATCGGTTCCAGCTCCGCCGCGGCCCTGCCCGTGCTGCTTTGTCCGAGTCCGGCGCGCTATCACGTCAAGCGTTGGCTCGAAGCGGTGTTACCCCGTTTGGCCGTGGTCGCGGCCGGGGAGATTCCTCCCGAGATCCGGTTGCGTCCGGTCGGGACGGTGCGCTGAAGAAGTTGGGCAAAAAAGGGGGGTTCAGATGGGCATTGAAACGGCAGCCACAGCGAGGGAGCAAAGGGCCCCGCGGCGGGCGCCAGGCAACGGCTATCCTCCCGCGGTCCCGTCCGCCCAGGTGCTGACCGGCGAGCAGGAGCGGATCCTGCTCGAGCATCTGCCGATCGTGCGTTTTCTGGCCCGCCGCATTCACGAGCGGCTTCCCCAGCACGTGGACATCGAAGACCTGGTTTCGGCCGGCGTGGTGGGTCTGATGGACGCCTTTTCCAAGTTCGATCCGGCCAAGAAGGTGCAGTTCCGCAGCTACGCCCAGTTCCGTATCCGGGGCGCGATTCTGGACAGTCTCAGAACCCTGGACTGGAGCCCGCGCGAGCTGCGCCGCAAGGGCCGCGCCGTCGAGGAGGCGATTCGCGTTCTCACGGCGCGGCTGGGACACGCGCCGGCCGAGCCTGAGGTGGCCGGGCAGCTGGGCGTGGATCTGGACGAGTACCAGCAGCTGCTGGGCGATCTGAAGGGCCTGGAGATCGGCACGCTGCATCTCGAGCGCAACGAGGATTCGGGCGAGGAGGAGCTGGCGTATGTGCCCGGCAGGCCGGATGAAGACCCGCTCTTCCGCTGCCTGAAGGGCGAGCTCGAAGAGCGGCTGGCCGATGCCATTGCGCACCTGCCCGACCGGGAGCGGCTGGTGATGACTCTTTACTACTATGAAGAGATGACCATGCGCGAGATTGGGCTGGCGCTGGGCGTGGTCGAATCGCGGGTTTCGCAGGTTCACGCCTCGGCCGTGGTGCATCTTCGGGTGGCGCTGAAAGACCTGGCGGCGCACGGTGCGTTTGACCGCACCGTCGCGCGCAGGCCGGTGGAGCGATCGCGGCGCGCGGCGCCGGAAGCCGGACGCGGCCAGAGCGCGCGGGAATGATCCCGGTTAAGTCCAGGGAAGGGTGAAACGTGGCTGAAAAGACGCTCAAGCAGGACGAGATCGACGCCCTTTTCGAGGCCGCGCGCAGCTCGACGCCGGAATTGGCGCACACCGAAGTGCGGGCCAGGGTGGTTCCCTACAATTTTTCCTCCGCCGGCCAGATCTCGACCGACCAGCTGCGCGCGATCAGCATGCTGAATGATCTGTTCGCCCGCAACCTGACCCACAATCTGGCCGCATCGCTGCGCACCAGGTTCCAGGTCAACCTGGTATCCGCCGAGCAGATTCAGTTCAATGAGTTTCTGCTCCGCATTCCCGAGATCAGCTATGTGGCCTCGGTGCGCCTGGAGCCGCTTGGCGCGCTCTCGGTGCTGCAGCTCGATCTGGGCCTCGCGCCTCCGGTGATCGACCTGCTGCTGGGCGGGGAAGGCAAGGACGGTCCGCTGCGCGAGCTGACCGACATCGAAGAGTCCATTCTGGGCAGCGTGGTGGATATTATCTGCCGCGAGCTGACTGCGGCCTGGCAGCCGGTGGGCCTGAGCTTCAACTTCGAGCGCCGGCAGATGCAGACCCAGGTGGCGCGCATCATGTCGGTTACGGAAAAGACGCTTTGCCTGAGCTTCGAGATTCGCATGCCGCACAGCTCCGGCCTGCTCAACCTGGCGTTTCCGGCCGTGGTGGCCAACACCATTCTGCGCCGCCTGACCAACGACTGGAGCCGCCGACGGCGTCACGGGGGGGAGACGCGGGCGCGCATGGAGGCTGCGGCGCGGCGGATCCGCTTCGGCTGCTCCCTGCAGCTGCCCTCGGTGCGGCTGGCGGCGGCCGAGGTCGAGGAACTGAAGCCGGGCAGCATTCTGCGCCTCGATCTGCCCGCCAACGCGATGCCCCAATGGCGGGTGGGAGGCCAGCCGCTCGCCCCGGCGCAGGCCATTCGGCAGGGCGCTCACCGCGCGGCGCGCATCGAGCGTCCCATGGCCGAGGTGGAAAAATGAAGACCTACCTCGAATGCTGGGTCGGGGTGGCCGCGGACCTGTTTTCGCAGGCCCTGGCCGGGGAGCCGAAGCTGGCCGACGCACTGCCCAAGCCGCTCCCGCCGGGCTCATTCGGTTTTGCGGCCACCGTCACAGGGGACCAGCAGGGGCGCTTCGCCGTGATTCTCGACGGCTCGATACTCGAGACCCCGCTGCTTGGCGAAGGGATGGACCAGAAGGCCGGCTGGGGCGAACTGCTGCGCGAGACCGTGGACGCGGCCGCCGGCGAGCTACTGGCCAAGACGGGAAAGAAGTGCCGGGTAGACAAGTTTGAGCCCACCTCGGGCGAGGGCCAGGTCTCGCGCGCCTTCGAGCTCCGCTCCGGGGAGCGGGCCTGGACCATCCTGGTGCGCGACGATGTGCGCGCGCCTCAGGCCGAGCGAAAGCCGGGGACAGTCTTGCCGGCGGCGCCGTCCTCGGCCCTGTTGAGCCCGGGCCTCGAGCTGCTGCTGGACGTGGAACTCGAAGCTTCCCTGCGCTTTGGCTCGCGGGAGATGCCGCTGGGCGAGATTCTGGACCTGGGACCGGGAGACGTGGTGCAGCTGGACCGGCACGTATCGGACCCGGTGGACCTGATCGTGGGCGACAAGATCGTGGCCCGTGGCGAGGTGGTGCTGGTGAACGGGAACTTCGGCCTTCGGGTGACCGAGGTAGCCGAGCCGAAGCGGCGTCTGGAGAGCATCCGATGCCTGTTCTGAATCGCAATGCGGCCTCTCCGGCGGCTTCGCCCGGCAGGAGCGATATGGAGCTGGCCGCGGCGGGTGATGCCGGGAGCGCGCGGGGCTCCCAGACACAGATTCCGGAGCGAACCCGGACCGGGTTCCTGACGACCTGCGCCAATCCCGGATGCGGCTCGGGATGGCTAAAGCTGTGGCGCAGCCGCGCGGCGCCGGTCTTTGAGGGTGGGTGGTGCTGCTCCCCCAGTTGCATGAAGGTGCGGGTTGAGTCTGCGCTCAGGCGGGAACTGGATGCGCGCACCATGGCCCAGGAGAATCACCGCCACCGGATTCCGCTGGGCCTGGCCATGCTCGAGCAGGGATGGATCGACGGGGTCCAGTTGCGCCGGGCCCTCGAGGCGCAGCGGGCGGCCGGCGGCGGCCGGCTGGGCCAATGGCTGGTGCGCCACGAGGGAGTGAGCGAGCAGCTGGTGACCCGGGCGCTGGGCCTGCAGTGGAGCTGCCCGGTGCTGGGAGTGGAGTTTCACGACGCCGAGGGGCTGACCGCGCTGGTTCCCAGGCTCTTTGTCGACGCCTTCGGGGCATTGCCCCTGCGTGTGGCGGCGGCCCGGATTCTTTACCTGGGATTCGAAGACCGTCTCGATCCGGTGCTGGCGCTGGGGGTGGAACGCATGAGCGGGCTGCGGGTGGAAAGCGGGCTGGTTCAGGGATCGCTCTTCCGCGCCGCGCACACGCGCATGCTGGGCGCTCGTTATCCGCAGGTGGAACTGATCGAAGCCAGCTCGGACGGGGTGCTGGCAAGTGCGTTTGTGAAGGCCCTGGAGCGGGCCCGTCCGGTGGCCTCGCGCCTGGTGCGGGTGCATGAGTGCCTGTGGCTGAGGATGTGGCTCCGCCCCCAGTCCGGACCGCTGCCGGAGAGGGCTTCGGTTGCGGATCTGATCGGTTCAGCGGGGGTGCATTGAGTGGTGGGTCGCCGGGAAAACGGGGCTCATGAATGCGCCGCCCACGCCGATAGGGAATACAGCAGAGGAGCCTGGCATGAGTGAGATTCGAGCCCTGATCGTGGACGATTCCTCAGTGATGCGCAAGATTGTGGAACGGACGCTGCGCCAGGCGGGGCTGGATTCGCTGGTGGTGCACGAAGCCGGAAGCGGGACGGAGGGGTTAGACGTGTTGCGGACCGAGACCGTCGACCTGATTCTCTCCGACATCAACATGCCGTCGATGGACGGGCTCGAGTTTCTGCGCCAGATCCGCGCCCAGAACCTGGCTCCCGGGGTTCCCGTGGTCATGATCACCACCGAGTCCAGCGAAGAGCATGTGAAGCAGGCCATCCAATCGGGGGCGCAGGGGTACATTCGCAAGCCGTTCACCTCGGAGCAGGTGAAGGAGAGGGTGTTGCCGCTGGTGCATGTGGCGTGACGGGAGGCGATGAGTGTCTTTGAATGGTGTGCGAACGGCGCCGCTGGTGCGCATGCGGCAGGCGAGCGGCAGCGAAGGGGATGGGGCCATGGCGGTATCGTTGCGTGAATCCGTCGAACAGGTCTCCGATCCGCGGAACCTGGATTCGAGCGTGGATGAGGTTTTTCAGATGATGCTGGGGGTAAACTGCCGGCGGGAGAGCGTTGCGGCGGATACCCGCCAGTCCGCGTCGGTGACCGCGGTGGTCGGATTTGGCGGGCTGCTGAGCGGGGCCTGTGTTTTTCGGTCGGGGCAGGAAGCCGCCCTGGAGATTGCCGCGCACCTGACGGGCATGGAGTTCGCGGAGATCGACGACACGGTGAAGGACGCCATCGGCGAGATCTGCAACATGCTGGCGGGAGCGTGGAAGGGCAAGGTTCCGGAGTTGGCTGCCAACTGCGGGCTCTCGGTCCCGGCGGTGATTACGGGCAGCGATTACGACCTCCGCGTGCAGGCGCCGGAGTTTCAGCTGCACCATCTCTATCGCTTTGAGGAATCAAGCTTCTCGGTGACCATTGTCTGCGACGGCCTGCAGTAGGTCCTGCATGAATTGAGGTTGTGCCGAAGCCGGAGGGGTTCTGGCCGTGCACGGCGCAGTTGAACTGTGGCATCCGAGCCTGGTGACCGGACTTCCCCCAAGCTGGCGCGTATCTCCCGGATCTCTACTACGGTCCCTTTATCTCATTAATAATTTGCTCTAATCCCCTTCGCTCTCTTCCGGTCCGCAAGCTGCAGGGTTTCTCCCGTCAGGAGCCCTCATGGACAGCGGATATTATGCGGCGTTGACCGGGCTGGTGGCGCGAACCCAGGCTCTGGACACGGCGGCCGCCAATCTGGCTAATGCGCAGACTCCGGGATACCGCGCCGAGCGGGAGTTTTTCCGCTCCGTGCTGCTGGGGCCGGATGCGTTCGACTCCCAACTGGGCCAGACGGTGAACAACTACGGACTGCTTGGGGGGGACATGTTGAGCATGGCTCAGGGAGCGATCCAGGCCACCGGCAATCCTCTTGATCTGGCCATTGAGGGCCAAGGATTTTTTGCCGTGCAGACGCCGAACGGCGTTCGTTACACGCGCGACGGCGGATTTCACCGCGCCCAGAACGGACAGTTGGTGACCGAGGCCGGGGAGCCGGTGCTCTCTTCCGCCAGCCAGCCGATGGTGGTGCCTCCCGGCGAAGTGTCGGTGGGGGCCGACGGAGTGCTGTCGGTGGCCGGGGGTGCGGTCGGCATCGTGGGAGTGTTTAGCTTTCCCGCGGGTACCCAACTGACTCCCCAGGGAGCCAACCGCTACGTCGCCCCGCAGGGAGTGACGGCGGCGCCAGCAAAGGACGCGACGGTCCGCCAAGGAGCGATCGAGGCCTCCAACCAGGACGTGGTTCAGGGATCTCTGGACTTGATCGTGATGCAGCGCCAGGCGGAGATGATGCAGAGGGCGGTAACCGTCTTCCATACCGAATTCAACAAGTTTGCCAGCGAGGATCTGCCCAAGGTGTAAGCGATCCTACGATTGAAAGCGAGGAGAAAAATGATTCGAGCCTTGTACACCGCGGCCAGCGGCATGAGCGCACAGCAGCTAAATCTGGACACCATTGCCAACAACCTGGCCAACTCTTCGACCACGGGATTTCGCCAGTTGCGCCTTGAGTTTCAGGACATGGTCTATCAGAATCTGGTGACTCCGGGCGCGGCGCAGAGCCAGAACACGGTCTCGGCCGGCCTGCAGATCGGCCTGGGCGCCAAATCGGCGGCCACCGAGGTCATCACCACGCAGGGGGAGCTGAACCAGACCGACAACCCTTTGGATGTGGCCATCGAAGGCTCGGGCTTTTTTCAGGTGCAGCGGCCGGATGGCACGATTGCCTACACCCGCGCCGGCCAGTTCCAGCTGAATAACCAGGGCACGATCGTGACCACCGACGGCGATCCGTTGATTCCCACCATCACCATTCCCTCGAATGCGACGGCGGTGACCATCACCCAGTACGGGGTAGTGAACGCAACCCTGGCCGGCCAGCAGAACCCGTCGCAACTGGGCCAGATTCAGCTGGCCACGTTTCCCAACCCCGGAGGTCTGGAGAGCAAGGGATCGAACCTGCTTGAGGCTACGCTCAGTTCCGGCGACCCGGTGCTGGGCAATCCCGGCGGGACAGAGGGCCTGGGAACCCTGCAGCAGGGCTATCTGGAGAATTCGAATGTGGACGTGGTCACCGAGTTTGTGCAGATGGTTCTGGCCCAGAGGGCTTACGAATCGAACTCCAAAGTGATCAAGGCCGCCGACGATATGTATTCTCAAGTCAATAATATGACCCATTGAAATTAAAGTGCTGCATGAAATCAGTCTGGTGAGGGAAGGTATGAGGCTGCTCGGGTTTTTGGAGGTGGCGTTGGCGGTTTGGGCAGCCGGGATGGGCGTCCTGGTTCACCCCCAGGCCGCGATGTTTTCTTCCGAGGTGATTCGCGAGATCGACGACCCGCACACCGGCGACCGGTGGCTGCTCGAGCCGAATCTTACTCATCCGGAAGGCCCCGGGCGGCTGGTGCGGCTGGTGGGGACCGGGCCCGGCGCGGGAGATCGTGCCGGCGTGGTTTCGTCCCGGAACGGCGCGGCGCTCGTTGCGGTGATTCGCGCCGGCGACCGGCTGATCGTCGAAGAGAACACGGCAGTGGTAGAGGCACGGCTGGAGGCGGTGGCGCTGGGCGCGGCGGCGCCTGGATCCACGTTCAACGTGCGCCTGCGGATTGGCGGCAGGGTGTTGCGCGCGGTAGCGCTGGGGCCTGGGCGCGCGGCGCTGGCGCCGGTAAACGGGATCGAGCCATGAAAGAAAGATGGGGCCAGGCAGTGGCGATCGTCGCGGCATTGGCGCTGGCGGCGACGGCGTGCGCGGGGGCCACGGGCAAGAAGCAGAATCCACTGCTTCCGGGGGCCAAAGCGACTCCGCCGGAAGCGGCTCTTGCGGCCTACATTGAGAGGGTGCGCGCCCAGCAGGCCGCCGAGGTGCGAACGGCGGGGTCAATCTGGAGTCCGGAGGGAAGGCTGGTGCGGCTGAGCACGGACGCCAAGGCGGTGCGGCTGCACGACGTGGTTTCGATTGTGGTGACCGAGAGCCTGGCGGCTTCGACCGACGGGCAGGTAAAGAACTCCAGAGCCTCAAGCGCCAACTCCGGGCTGACCTCGCTGTTTGGCGCCCTCAAGACTTCGAATGCCCTGCAGAACCTGGTCGGAATGACGGCGTCGTCGGGCCTGACGGCGCAAGGGCAGAGCACCACCAGTTCGAGCCTCGCAACCACGTTCGGGGGCGAGGTGGTGGACGTGCTGCCCAACGGGATGCTGGTGGTGCAGGCCACGCGGCAACTGACCTTTTCCGAGCAAACTCAGCTGATCAAGCTGCGCGGGCTGGTGCGTCCGGAGGATGTGAGCGCGCAGAACCAGGTGTTGTCGACCGCCATGACCGATCTTGAGCTTGAAGTGACGGGCAAGGGAATCGTCAACGACTCTACGTACCGGCAGAACCCGCTGGTGCGGTTTTTGGAGAGGGTGCTGGTGTTTTAAGAGCAGGGAATAGGGAATAGGGAAAAGGGATTGCGATGCGAGCGACGAATCAGTGCAGAACGAAAAAAGAATCCTCTGGGTATTTCAGGGGATGGGTTGCACTGGTTTTGGCAGTGCTTGTGGCACCTCTGGTACTTTCGGCCGAGCAGGCGGGACATTTGGCGCGGGTGAAGGATGTCGCCGCGATAGAGGGAATTCGCGATAACCAGCTGGTGGGCTACGGGCTGGTGGTGGGACTGCGCGGCAC
>Ga0182016_10005636_pt1 | contig 13426 bp, 11 predicted proteins | sample 712S2MmetaG_FD_120491 | JGI IMG/M metagenome (GOLD analysis project Ga0182016, IMG submission 120491) | Permafrost microbial communities from Stordalen Mire, Sweden - 712S2M metaG | ecosystem: Environmental > Terrestrial > Soil > Wetlands > Permafrost | place: Sweden: Stordalen | collected...
CCCACCATCGTCGCGCCGCAGACCGCGCATCCGGCGTTCAACAAGGCGGCGCATTTCATGGGTCTGCGCGTGGCTCGGGTTCCGGTCTGCGCGGATTTCCGCGCCGATGTCGCGGCGATGGCGGCGGCATGCGGACCCGATACGGTCATGCTGGTGGGGTCCGCGCCGGCCTATCCGCACGGAGTCGTCGATCCGATTCCGCAATTGGGAGAACTCGCCGCAAGGCGCGGGCTGTGGCTGCATGTCGATGCCTGCGTCGGCGGCTTCATTGCGCCGTTTGCCAAAGCGCTTGGCGTCGCCATTCCCGATTTCGACTTTGCCGTGCCCGGCGTAACCTCGATCACCGCCGATCTGCACAAATACGGCTATACCGCGAAAGGCGCGTCAACCGTGCTGTATCGCGACGAGGCCGCATTCAGCTACCAGAAATTCGAATTCTCCGACTGGCCGCGCGGGCTGTATGCGACCCAGACCCTGGTGGGCACGCGGGCCGGCGGCGCCATCGCGGCCGCCTGGGCGGTGATGAACTATCTCGGCCACGAAGGCTATCGCGATCGCACCAGCCGTATCCTTGCGGTGCGCGCCAGGCTGGAAGCCGGTGTGCGGCAGCTTGGCATGGAAGTCTGGGGTGCACCGCAATTGAGCATTCTCAGCTACGGCTCGCGCAAGCTGGACATCTTCGCGGTGGCGGAACGCATGACGGAGCGCGGCTGGTTCGTCGGCCGCCTGGTCGAACCGCCCGGCATCCACCTGATGTTGAACCTGACGCACGAACCGGCGGTGGATGCCTATCTCGCCGATCTCGCCGCGGCGGTCAGCACCGTGGCGGAGAAGGGACAGGTCGCCGTGGCGCAGGCCGCCACCTACTGAACGCCACACGGACTGCACCCACCGCAGGCCGGCCCCGGTTGCCTACCTATTCCGCGTCCAGCGGCGCGTTGAGCGGAACGCCCGCAACGTGGATACCAGCCGGGCGGCCCTGCGCCGTGGCGCCTTGCCAGACGCGCGTGAACACCTCCGGCAGTGCCGGTCCGTCGGCGCAGGCCAACCACAGGCGGAACAAATGCCGCCGCCGCTCCGGCTCGGCAAAATCCTCGAACGCCGTGCGCGAGTGCAGAATCCAGTGGTTGTTGAGGAACTGCATGTCGCCGGGGCGGAATTCCATATCCAAATGGATCTCCGGACTCTCCGCGAGGCTGTCCAACAGATCGCAGGCTGCCTCCACCTCCGGGGTCAGCCGCGGCACGTCCGGGAAGCGCTGCGCCTTACGTATCGCGCTGCGCACATAGGTGGTGACCAGGCTGCCGTCCGGCAGCGGATTGAACACCGGCACCGCGTACCACGGATCGGCGCCTGCCGGCACCTCGTCGCGCCGGTCGCGATACACCGGCCGCGTCAGCGCGGCGGCCAGATCAGGACGACTCTGCAGCATTTCGTTGTAGATCGCGCCGGAGCTGACGATGCTGGACAACCCGCCGGCGCGCGCCGGCTTCACGCACAGCAGCGCGACGATATCGGACGAATCGCAATGATATGGCAGGCGCGCGGCGGTCTGGTAGCCGCGATGGCTCGGCCGCTGGTAGTCGTAGCCGATATCCTTCACGTGGCCGAGGATATGCCCCATCGCATTCTGCGATACCGGCTCCGCGATCATCGTGCCGAGGCCGAAATAGGCGATCGCGCATTGCCGCGGCGTCCATCGCTCAACCGGTACGCCGCGCACCAGGATGAACCCGGTGTCGTGCAGCACCGCATGGCTGATCTCGTTCGCCAGGGCGCGCAGGCCCGGCGCATCCATGTCGGTGGCGCCGATCGCGGCGATGTCGATGCCGCTGGCGTCCAGCCGGGCGACCGCGGTCTCGAACGCGGCGATCTCGGCCGCGGTCAGTTGCCTGATCCAGTCGGTGCGCTGCGCCATCTCCGGACCGCGCCAGACATGGCGGCCGGATACCGGCCGCAGCGTGGGCGCAACAGGCGCGATGCCATCCATCATGCACGTGACCTCGAATCGGTAGTGGGAATCTTGGCTTCGCCTTGCAGCAGCCGCAGCACTTCCTCGCGGCCGGCCAGGATACGGCGTTCCGCCACCTGCATCGCGGCGGCAACATCGCCATCGCGAATGGCAGCAAGGGACGCCTGCCACATCGCCGCCGAGTTGCGCCGGCGGGCGCGGGAATCGAGGCCCAGCCTTGTGTAGCGATAGGTCTGCAGCGCCAGCGAGGTGATCATGTCGGCGAGGCGCGGGTTGCCCGCCAGGCGCACGCAGCCCAGGCTGACGCGGAACACCAGCCGCGAATAGGCATCTGCGCCGTCGGGCAGTTCGGCCAGCCGGCGGAATTCCCGCACGCCATCCTCCAGCAGCCGGATCGCCTCGGGCGAGCGTTCCTCGGCCAGGCGACGGGCCACGGCCTGATAGAGGTAGGCACGGATTTCGAACAGGTCGAAGACGTCCTGCGGGGAAAGCTGGGTGGCACGGGCACCGCGGCGCGGATGGATGCGCACCAGGCCTTCGCGCTCCAGGATGCGCAGCGCTTCGCGCACCGGGCCGCGCGAGGTTTCGAACTCTGCGGCGATATCCTGTTCGATGATGCGTGCACCGGGCGCGATGGAGCCGGAGACGACGCGGTCGCCGACGGTCGCGGCGATTTGTTCGGGCAATGCCAGGGTGAGGGGAGGCGTGGCGCCGAACCAGCGAAACACCACCAGCCCGCCGCCGTCAACTTGCGGCACGGCTGGTGGGACCGCGGTTGAACGGTCGGTCGATCGACGCTGAAGCCCCGCCAGCACGATGTCTTTCCCTTTTCCTGCGGCGTGCAGCCTAGCCGATATGCGATTTGTCGCCAAGGCAGATTGTTGACAATCCTGCAATCGGAGGTAAAGCTGGCGACCGGGGAATGTTCGGAGAGGTAAAGCGATGAATGTGTTGCGTGGCAATAATGGGCCGCGGTACCGCCATCAGGCAGATGACAGTGCACCGTTCGAGACCATCAGCGTCGATAAAATGACGCCGATCATCGGCGCCGAAATCGGCGGCGTCGATCTCGCCCGGCCCAGCAATCAGCAGATGGATGAGATCCATCGTGCGCTGGCGGAAAACCTGGTGATCTTCTTTCGCGACCAGCACATGACGCCGGAGCAGCATCTGGAGTTCGGCCGCCGCTTCGGCCCGCTGCACATCCATCCGGCGGCACCACACGCCCCCGGCCTGCCGGAACTCATGATCATCCATGCCGACAAGGACAGCCCGCGCGCCAACGGCGAAGGCTGGCACTCCGACGTGTCCTGCGACGTCGAGCCGCCGATGGGCAGCATCCTGTATATCAAGACCTGCCCGCCACGCGGTGGCGACACCCTGTTCGCCAGCATGTACGCGCCTTATGAGGCACTGTCGGATCGCATGAAGCAGTACCTCGAAGGGCTCACTGCAATCCATGACGGCGAGCAATCCTATCGTGGCACCTATGCAAACTACGGCGTCAAGGACAAGGAAACCTATCCCCGCGCCGAGCATCCGGTGATCCGCACCCATCCGGTCACCGGCAAGAAGGCGCTCTACGTCAATCGCGGCTTCACCCGCCGTATCGTCGGCATTCCGCGCGACGAGAGCGAAGGCGTGCTGTCCTATCTTTACTCCCACATGGAAAATCCGCTGTTCCAGTGCCGCTTCCGCTGGCAGCCAAACTCCGTGGCGTTCTGGGACAACCGCTGCGTCCAGCATCGGGCGATGTGGGACTACTGGCCGCACACTCGCTCCGGCAACCGCGTCACCGTCAAAGGCGACCGTCCGGTCTGAGGGCGGCCGCTTGCCTGTCTCATAATGGCGGCAGGCCCAACTGGCAATTATCACGCCGGCGACCGGCCGCTCCGACCAATGCGGCAGGCCAGGATGACCAAGGCGACAGGCCGGTCGGAACCAACCGCCTGTCTGAACGAAGGGGAAGAACCGTGAGCTATCAATCGATCGAAGTGCGCAACCTCACGCCGACCATCGGCGCCGAGATCTTTGGCGTCGAGCTCGGCGGCGAAATCAGCAATCTGCAGTTCCAGGAAATCCACGATGCGCTGCTGAAGCATCTGGTCATCTTCTTCCGCGACCAGAACATGACCCCGGAGCAGCACAAGGATTTCGGCCGCCGGTTCGGCAGGCTGCACATCCATCCGGCCTCCAACAACGTGCTGGAGGGCCACCCGGAAATCCTGATCATCAAGGCGGACGCCAATTCCAAGCGCGTCGCCGGCGAGGTCTGGCACTCCGACGTGTCTTGCGATCCCGAGCCGCCGATGGGTTCCATCCTGTATATGCACAAGCCGGCCGAGAATGGCGGCGGCGACACCATGTTCGCCAACATGTACACGGCTTATGAAAAGCTGTCGGAACCGATGAAGGCGTTCCTCACCGGCCTGACCGCGGTGCACGACGGCGAGCATGTCTATCGTGGACGCTACGGCTGGGGCGATGCCGGCAAGTCGTTCCCGCGCTCGGAGCATCCGGTCGTGCGCACCCATCCTGAAACCGGTCGCAAGGCGCTGTTCGTCAACCGCGGCTTCACCACGCATATCCCGCAGCTCAATCGCAACGAGAGCGACGCTCTGCTGGACATGCTGTACGACCACGCCGAGACGCCGGAATTCCAGTGCCGGTTCAAATGGGGTAAGAACTCGGTTGCGTTCTGGGACAACCGCGCCGTGATGCACCACGCGATGTGGGACTACTTCCCGTTGAGCCGCTATGCGCATCGCGTGACGATCAGCGGCGACAAGCCGTTCTACCAGGCATGACACTGCGATAGCATCACGACGCCGGATCCAAGGGTTGACCAACCGGAGGGCAGTGGGGAAAACCTCTGCCCGACCGGCACGACGTTCGGTGCAGGAAACGCACAAGGGGGAATGATGAGCCCGACTCGGGCGGCCTTGCGGTCGCTGGTGACCGTCGCTGTCATAACGGCCGCACATCTGGCCGTGGCCAATGCCGCTGACCCGCAGCCTGTCCGCGGCGGCGAAGCGGTGTTCGGATTGGAAGCCGACTGGCATCCGCTGGATCCGCTGCGCGCCGACGCGGTGGACGACGCCGACGTCGATGGCGCGCTCTACGGCACGCTGCTCAACGTCACGCCGAAAGGCGAGATCGAACCTGGCCTCGCCGCCGGCTATACCGTCTCCGCCGACGGCCTCACCTATGACCTGACGCTGCGCCCGGGCATGGTGTTCCAGGACGGCACGCCGTTCGACGCCGCGGCGGTGAAGTTCAACCTCGACCGCGAGTTGGATCCGAAGAACGACTGCTGGTGCCTGGCGTTCATTTCCGCGATCGCCTCGGTGGAAACCAAGGGGGCGGACCATGTCATCCTGCACCTGAGCAAGCCCTATTCACCGCTGCCCTATTCGCTCGCGGGCGTGTTCGGCGGCCTGGTCGCCTCCCCGACCGCGATCGCCAAATATGGGAAGGATTATGCCAACCACCCGGTCGGCGCGGGTCCGTTCCGTTACGTCAGTCAGCAGCCGGGCAACTATGTCACGCTCGAACGCTTCGACGGCTATTGGGACAAGCAGCGTCCATATCTCGACAAGGTGACGTTCCGGGCCATTCCGGATTCGCAAGCACGCTATAGCAGCCTGCAGTCCGGTGCGATCCAGAGCGACGAGAACGCCGGCTTCCGCCAGGTGCAGCAGGCGAAGGACAACCACGCGGTGGACGTCCAGACGATTCCTGGCCTGGGCACGATCTTCGTCATGTTCGACGTCAAGCATCCGCCGTTCGACAAGGTCGAGCCACGGCGCGCCGTCGGCTATGCCACCAACTTCGCGGTGCTGAACAAGGGGCTGTATCACGATCTCTACACCCCGGTACAGTCGCCGTTTCCGCCGGCGTCGTGGGCGCACCAGGACAAGGTGCCCGACTATCCCGCCTATGACGTCGCCAAAGCGCAGGCAATGGTGAAGCAGATGGGCGGCCTGTCGTTCACGTTGCAGGTGCAGAATTCGCCCGACCAGGTGCAGTTTGCCGAGGCGCTGCAAAGCGAATGGAAGCAGGCCGGCATGGATGTCAGCATCAAGCAGGTCGATCAGGTCGCGGCGATCAATGCCGCGCACGATCTGACCTACCAGGCGGAAATGTACCGTTGGCGCGGCGCGTTCGATCCGGCGCTGAACGTGTCGCCGTTCTTCGCCTGTGGCGCCAGCTTCAACCATGTCGGGTTGTGCGATAAGGATCTGGATGCGCTGATGCAGCAGGGCATTGCCGAACAGGACCGCACCAAGCGGCTGGCCATCTATCACCAGGTGGACGCGAAACTGGCGCAGATTTTCCCTTATGATTTCCTCTACGTCGCCGACTGGTGGCGCATCCTCTCGCCGCGCCTGCACGATGTGCCGCCGATGCCCGACAACTCGCTCGACCTCACGCACGCGTGGCTGAGCAAGTGACCAGTGGCGTGCCGGGATGAGGGCGGCTTCCGACCAGCCGGACCTGTTGGAGGTGCGCGGCCTGGTGCAGGAGTTTCGCCGGCCGCGCCACCTGCCGTTCGCACCGCCGCGCGTGCTGCATGCGGTGTCTGACGTTTCCTTCAAGCTGCAGGCCGGGGAATGTCTCGGCCTGGTGGGTGAGACGGGCTGCGGCAAGTCCACTCTGGCGCGGGCGATCATGCAGGCTCCGCCGCCGGTGCGCGGCCAGGTGCGCTTCCAGGGTCAGGACCTTGTCGGCCTGTCCAGGACAGAGCTGCGGCAGGCTCGTCGCGGCATGCAGTATGTCTTCCAGGACCCGTACTCATCGCTCGATCCGACCTGGCGGGTGCGCGAACTGGTGGCGGAGCCGATGCGCACCGCCGGCGGATTCGGCCGCCAGCAGGTGGACGCGCGTGTCGATGAGGTGCTGCAGCTCGTGGGCCTGCCGGCGGACCGCTATGCCTCGCGCCGGCCGCGCGAATTGTCCGGCGGCCAGTGCCAGCGCGTCGCCGTCGCGCGGGCGCTGACCCTGTCGCCGAAGTTGCTGATCTGCGACGAAGTGGTCTCCGGCCTCGACGTTTCAGTGCAGGCGCAGCTTCTCAACCTGTTCGAGACGCTGCGGCGCGATCTCGGCCTCGCCTATCTGTTCATTTCGCACGATCTCGGCGTGGTGCGGCATCTGTGCGACCGCGTCGCGGTGATGTATCTCGGCAAGGTGGTGGAAACCGGCCCCGCCGAGCGCGTCTATGCGCATCCGCAGCATCCCTACACCGCGGCATTGCTTGCCGCCGTACCGCGCATCGGCAACGGACGTTCGGGCGCCCGGCCGGCCTGGGCGCGGCTCAGTGGCGAGTTGCCGTCGCCCCTGGCGCCGCCGAGCGGATGCCGCTTTCGCACCCGCTGCCCGCGCGCCACCGCTCGTTGCGCTGCCGAGGAGCCGCCGTTGCTGGCGAACGAAGTGGATCACGCGGCGGCCTGCCATTTCCCGTTGCTCGCGCCGGCGACCGAAGCGGCCGCGCCAAAACGCGCAGCCGCAATGGTTCAGGATCGGGCGTGATCGGCTTCATCCTGCGCCGGGTCGTGCAGCTCGCACCGGTTTTGCTCGGCGTGACGATCCTGGCGTTCCTGCTGGTGAATCTGTTGCCAGGCAACATGGCGCTCGCCATGCTCGGGCCGGACGCCAGCGCAGATGCGGTGGCGCATTTGACCGAGCAACTGGGCCTGAACCAGCCGATCTGGCTGCGCTATCTGCACTGGCTGGGCAGTGCGCTCACCGGCAATCTCGGCTGGTCGATCGTGCAGGCCGAGCCTGTCGCGCCGACCATCCTGCAACGCTTCCCGGTTACCGTGGAGATCATCCTGCTCGGCCAGGCGATCGGCGTGATTCTGGCGGTGCCGGGCGCCGTGGCGGCGGCGATGCGGCCGAACGGCTGGATCGATCGCGCGCTGGGCCTGCTGGCCTACAGCGCGATCGCGACCCCGCGCTTCCTGCTCGGGCTGCTGCTGATCCTCGGTTTCGCGGTCTATTGGCAGCTCTTTCCGTCCACCGGATTCCAGCCGCTGAGCGCCGGGTTGATGGGCAACCTGCGCTCCGTCGCGCTGCCCGCCGCGACCATCGGCGCGCTGGAATTTGCGGTGTATTTCCAGGTGCTGCGCAGCGAGATGCTGCGTAATCTGACCGAGGACTACGTGCTGGCGGCGCGCGCCAAGGGCCTGTCACGGCTGCAGGCGGTGCTGCGGCACGTGCTGCGCAATTCGATCGTTGCGTTGGTTACGATCATCGGCCTTGGCTTCGGGCCGCTGGTCAGCGGCGCGGTGATCGTCGAGAGCCTGTTCTCGCTGCCGGGGATCGGCGACCTGCTGGTCACCTCGATCTACAATCGCGACGCGGTGATGGTGCAGGGCGTCGTGGTGGTGGTGGCGGCCACCGTCGTGCTGGTCAATCTCGCCGTTGACGTCATCCATGTCTTGCTCGACCCACGGATTCGTATCGATGTCGGCTAGCGCCTCCGTTCCTGTCCGCCGCCGGTTGCGGCTGGCGTTTCTCCACACCGATGAGGCCTGGGTCTGGGGCATCGTGCTCGGGTTGATGCTGCTGGCCTGCTACCTGGGTCCGATAGTCTTCGCCTTGCCGGGCCCGGACGACACCGATTTCGGCAACGTCCTGGCGCCGATCGGCACGACGGGACACTTGCTGGGCACCGACGGCCTGGGGCGGGACCTGCTGTCGCGCTGCCTGTATGGCGGGCGCGTGTCGCTGACCGTCAGCATCGGCGCGGTGGCGCTCGGCATGGCCGCCGGCAGCAGCCTCGGCATCCTCGCCGGCTATCGCGGCGGCTGGGTGGACGCCATCGTTTCGCGCTGCCTCGATGTGGTCTTCGCTTTTCCGGGCCTGGTGCTGGCGCTGACGGTGGCGAGCTATCTTGGCCCGAGCCTTCAGAACGTCATGTTCGCGATCGCGTTCTATACCGTACCGGCTTATGCCCGGGTGGCGCGCTCGGCGACGCTGCGGGTGCGCGAGCAGAATTTCGTGCGCGCGGCGGAGATGTTCGGCGCCAGCGGCACCCGCATCGGCGTGCGGCATATCCTGCCGAACGTGCTTAGCCTGGTGCTGACCTATGCCTTCGTGCTGATCGGGGTGGCGATGGTCATCGAAGCGGGGCTGTCGTTCCTCGGCCTCGGTGTGCCGCCGCCGCAGCCGAGCTGGGGTCAGCTCATCGCCATGGGCAAACAGGACATCTCCGATGCGCCGCATGTCGCGCTGGTGCCCGGTGCTTTCCTGTTCCTGACCATCGCTGCGTTCAACCGGCTCGGCGATGTGCTGCAGGCGCGCCATGGCTGAAACGGCGAACGACCCGATCCTGCTGGCGGTGCGCGGCCTGACCATCGGGGTGCGGCTGCAGGGCCACGAGTTCATCGCGGTGGACGACATATCCTTCGCGCTGCCGGCGGGGCGGACCCTGGGGATCGTCGGCGAGTCTGGATCTGGCAAGTCCATCACCGCGCGCGCATTGATGGCGCTGTTGCCACGCGGCCTGCACATCAGCGCCGGAACGATCCTGCTGCAGGGCACCGACCTGCGGACCTTGTCCGATCGGGCGATGCGCCGGCTGCGCGGCACCGCGCTCGGCATGATCTTCCAGGATCCGCTGCGTGCGCTGGACCCGACTATGACGGTGGGCGAGCAAATTGCCGAGGCCATCCGCGCGCATCGCCGCATCGGCCGCTCCGAACAGCGGCGCGAGGTGCTGGCGCTGTTGGAGGCGGTCCGGATACCGGCGGCCCAGAAGCGCATCGCCGACTATCCGCACCAGTTGTCCGGCGGCATGCGGCAGCGGGTGATGATCGCAATCGCACTGGCCGGGCGGCCGAAGCTGCTGATCGCCGACGAACCGACCACCGCACTCGATGTCACGACCCAGGCGGAGATCCTCGATCTTCTCAAGCAGCTCCAGCAAGAGCTGGACATGGCGATGATCCTGATCACCCACGACATGGGTGTGGCGGCGGAATGCGCCGACCGAATCGCCGTGATGTACGCCGGCCGCATCGTCGAGGAGGGCGAGACGGCGCGCGTGTTTTCCAACCCGCGCATGCCCTACACCAGCGGGCTGCTGCAATCGGTGGTGAATGTCGATACCGTGCCGCGGTCGCTGCTGCACACGATTGGCGGCCGTAGCCCCAGCCTGATCGACATGCCGACCGGCTGCCGGTTCCATACGCGCTGCACCGCGAGCGGTCTCCGCTGCCGCTTGGAAGCGTCGCAACTCGATGGCGGCGACGAGCGCCATCGCTGGGCGTGCTGGTCGCCGCTGGCGCCGCGAACAGTGCCAGCCGATGCCGTTGCGAGGCGGCAGGTGGTCGCACCGTGACAGTACCACGTCGCGGGTCGCGGCCGGGACGTGACCAACGCGCAGAACTGCACCGAGCCTCCCAAGCCCCACCGGCACGAACGCTCCCGATCTAATTAGTCTGGGCCAATATGATTGCCGTCGGACGCTTGGCGCTGTGGCAGCAAACCGGGTCGTGACGTTCCGCGCAGGACGCGGGCAGGGGTTGTAAGCCCAAACCTTCGAAATTTTTGATTTCGAATGAACTCAATGGCTTAGTTTACAGCGCCGGCTAACCCATTGAAATGGTGGTAGCGGCGGGCGGATTTGAACCACCGACCAAGGGATTATGATTCCCCTGCTCTACCGCTGAGCTACGCCGCCATCCAATCCGGAAGGACGCGGGAGATAGCCCTGCGGCCAGACAGCGTCAACCACTCCGACGGCATCCGCCCGACCGCTCCTATCCCGCCTCAGCGCGCGCATTCCACGATCACTGTGCCGACCTTGCCGCCCTGCTCCACCGCTGCATGCGCCGCCGCCGTCTCCCGCAGCGGAAACCGCCCGGCGACCGACAATACCCGCTTTCCCATCGCGATCCACTGCGCGATGTCACGCTGCGCGCGCTGCCGGGCCGCAAGTGGCGTGCCCGGCAGCGACATTGCATACAGCGTTACGTTGTTCTGCATCAGCTCACGCACCGGCAGGCGCGGCGTGCGGTCGCCATTCGAGGCATACACCGCAACGCTGCCGTTGGCCCGCACGCTGCCCACCGTCGCCGCCAGGTTGCCGCCGAAATCCACGTCCACCACGTGATCGACCCCGGCCCCGCCCGTCAGAGCACGCACCCGGGCGGCCACGTCCTCCTGCCGGTAGTTGATCACGTGCGTCGCACCACCTTGCCGCGCCCGCTCGGCCTTGGTCTCCGAACTGACCGTTGCGATCACCGTCGCCCCAGCCCAATGCGCAAGCTGCACCGCGTAATGCCCGACCGCTCCGGCCGCCCCGGTCACCAGCACGGTCCGCCCCTGCACCGGACCGGCGACGAACACGCAGTAATGCGCGGTCATGCAGGGCACGCCCAAGGTGGCGCCCTCAGCGAATGGCACATCGTCGGGGAGTTCCGTCACCAGGTCGGCGTTCAGCGCGATATACTCGGCCGCGGTGCCCATCCAGCGGCCGTTGCGTTGCCCGTTATACAGCCAGACGCGCTTGCCCACCCAGCGCGGCGGCACCAGCGGCCCAACGGCTTCCACCACCCCGGCACCGTCGCTGCACGTGATGACGCGCGGATACTCCATCGCCGGCACCGGACCGCGGCGGCGATAGGTGTCCGACGGGTTGACGCCGGCCGCTTCCAGCCGGACGCGCACTTCATAGTTCCCCGGCTCCGGTGTCGGCAGCTCGCCAAACACCAGGACCTCATTTGCCGGCCCTTGCCGGTCGTACCAGACGGCATGCATGCGATGCACTCTACGCCTCTTCCGATCGCAGTGGGAGAGCAGTGGGTACGTCGCACGGCAGGCACCTGTTGCTCCGATCATCCTCGGCGCCTGCCTTGGCTGCTTCCCGTCTTGGCTGCTTCCCGTCTTGGCGGGCGCCTCGCCTTGCAGGTGGAGCAGGCTGTGTTGCCCCCGGTCGCGGCTTGAACCTGGGACCCGCCAGGCGCGCCATCGAGGCGATGGTGCATGACGGCAAGGCCTCCGTTTCTCGCCGACCGCGATGCGGCAGAGGTGGCGCCGTGGGGCGGCGCAGCGCAGCCGTAACGAGCCAGCGGGGCTTGCTGCGGCACGGACGTTGGCCAAGACTGGGTGAAAACCCGATGTGAGGAGTCACCGCCAATGCCCGCCCTGCCCCTCGAAGGTCTTTCGGTGCTTGACCTGACCGCGCACCGCGCCGGTCCGACTGCGGTGCGCCAATTGGCGGACTGGGGCGCCGACGTGATCAAGATCGAGGCGCCGGGCTCGGGTGGCGCCGACGCTACCGGCAGCACGCGGCATGGCTTCGATTTCCAGAACCTGCATCGCAACAAGCGCAGCATGTCGCTGAACCTGAAGCACCCGGACGCGCATGCGATCTTCATGCAGTTGGCGGCGAAGGCCGACGTGATCGTGGAGAACTACCGGTCTGACGTGAAGTACCGGCTGAAGGTGGATTACGACTCTGTCGCCAAGATCAATCCGCGCATCGTCTATGGCAGCATCTCCGGGTTCGGCCAGACCGGGCCGGATGCGACGCGGCCGGGCGTGGACCAGATCGCGCAAGGCATGGGCGGGCTGATGTCGATCACCGGCCTGCCGGGCCAGGGACCGGTGCGGGTAGGGATTCCGATCGCCGATCTGACCTCCGGCATGTTCCTGGCGCAGGGCATTCTGCTGGCGCTGATGCAGCGGGCGCAGACCGGCGTGGGGCAGTGGGTGCACACCTCGCTGCTGGAGGCGCAGATCTTCTTGCTGGACTTCCAGGCCTCGCGCTGGCTGATCGCGCATGAGGTGCCGAAACAGGCGGGCAACGACCATCCGACCGGGATCCCCACCGGCGTGTTCCCCACCGCAGACGGCCACATCAACATCGCTGCCTCGGGCGATGCGTTGTGGACGCGGTTCTGCAAGGCCATCGGCTGGCAGGAGGCGCTGGCCGAACCGGACTACGCCACGGGCGCGCTGCGCTCGAAGAACCGCAAGGTGCTGAACGAGCGGCTGGGTGCCATCACCCGGACCAAGCCCAGCGCGCACTGGCTGGCGGCGCTGAACCAGGCCGGCGTGCCGTGCGGGCCGATCAACGACATCGCCGGCGTGTTCGCCGAACCGCAGACGCAGCATCTGGGCATCGCGCGCGCGGTGCACCATCCGACGCTGGGGGACATCCGGGTGGTGGGGCAGCCGATCAACATGAGCGCCGCGCCGCAGCCGGAAGTGCTGCGCCCGACGCCTGAGTTGGGCGAGCACACCGATGCGATCCTGGCCGGGTTGGGCTACGACGCAGCGGCGATCGCCGGGCTGCGGGAGAAGGGGGCGATCTGACGCGATCTGCACCAGGCACAGACCGTCACGCCAAGTCGGCGTGACGACTTCGCTAACGTCGCGCTGAGCCCCACAGCCTCCCGCGCCGAGCGCCGCGGCGCGCGCCGGAAGCGCGAAGGCGTGGACGAA
>Ga0182016_10005637_pt1 | contig 13424 bp, 9 predicted proteins | sample 712S2MmetaG_FD_120491 | JGI IMG/M metagenome (GOLD analysis project Ga0182016, IMG submission 120491) | Permafrost microbial communities from Stordalen Mire, Sweden - 712S2M metaG | ecosystem: Environmental > Terrestrial > Soil > Wetlands > Permafrost | place: Sweden: Stordalen | collected...
AATGATTGCCCGGGCCATGTCGAGGCCGTAGAGCATGATGGGAATGGAGAGCAGCAACAGCATGAGCGTCGCCTTGATAACGGTGGCGCTGCCGGTGCTTTTGCCGACCTTTCCGTTCTTATCGAGTTGCAGAGCCTCAATGGGCACCTTGGCCAGCATCGTGCCGGCTTCGGTCTCGCTTATTCCCTTGCCGAGCATGCGTTCATTAATGGCTCCGCGATTGAGTGCGTTCTGCAGGCCGCCGTATGCGGAGACGTCGGCAACGGAAAGCGAGGTGAACGTGGCGGTCATTTTTTGCGGATTCGAAGAATCGATGAGCAGCACACCGTCGAGGGTTTTGGCGCGCACCTGGTCTTGCAGATCTTCGCGCTGCGCTGGGGACGCAGGCGCGACGACATTAACGTCATAGTGGGCGTCGCGGTCTTCGATCATCTGTTGACGGACCTGCGCCGCGAGGGACGCATCGTCGGAAACAATTGCGATGTGTCTGCCGGTGTTTGCCTTGTGGCCGAGGTAGCTGGTGAAGGCAAGCAGCGCACCGACGAGCAACGGCAAGGCGATGGTGGAGATTTTGAAGGCGCGCCCGCGAATCTGTTCCAGGTACTCGCGTTTTGCGATGAGGAGCATGTTACGCATGAGCATCGCCTCGCACAGTGCGGATGAAGATTTCTTCGAGCGAAGGCTCGACGAGTTCGAAGCGGTAAATGGTGGCGACGGCTGCTGCTTCATGGAGGAGTTTTTGCGCATCGCCGTGGGGTTTGAGGCGAATTTCAGCGTGACCGGAGAAGTTTTTTGCTTCGGCAATCTCTGCGGACTCAAGGAACGAGGAGTTGCCTTCGAACTCGACAATCACGTGATTGCGTTCGTAGCGGCTTTTGATTTCGCGCATCTTGCCTGAGAGCACGGCGCGGCCGTTGTTGATGAGGCAGATGGAGTCGCAGAGCTTTTCGACCTGGTCCATGCGGTGGGTTGAAAAAAGGATTGCCTTGCCATCGTCTTTGAGTTCGAGCAGCGTTTTCTCAACCAGCACGGCGTTGACGGGGTCGAGCCCGGAGAAGGGCTCGTCCATGACTATCAGCCGCGGTTCGTGGAGCAGCGTGGCGATGAACTGGATTTTCTGCTGCATGCCTTTGGAGAGTTCTTCGGTCTTTCTGCCGAGTGCGTCAGCAATTTCCATGCGGCCGGCCCAGTCGACGGCGCGCTTTTGCGCCTCGGACGCTTCGAGCCCATGCAGGCAGCCGAAGAAGACCAGCTGATCGAGGACTTTCATTTTTTTGTAGAGGCCGCGCTCTTCGGGCAGGTAGCCGACGCGGTCGAGGCTTGCGCGGTCAAAAGGCTTTTCAAACAGGCTCACGCGGCCCGAGTCGGGAATCGTGATGCCCATCATCATGCGGATGGAACTTGTCTTGCCGGCGCCGTTGGGGCCGAGGAGCCCGAACATCTGGCTGGCATCGATGGAAAGGCTCAGGTCATTGACCGCGATCTTGCTTTCGTAGGCCTTGCTTACTCCCGCGAGTTCAACAACCGCCATTGGCTGGTCCGACCTTCCTTGCGGGCGCCGGCCAGGGATTGCCGGCTAACGACAACGCTGCAAGGAGTTTAGCAAAACGCGAGGATGGACGCGAAGCGGCGCGATGCTCAGGATGCGTTTAGAGCGGGACGCGGCCGGCCCGTCGGCACCAGCAAGCAAGGAACCGAGATTGCGAGCGGCAAGATACTACTTAAGAGGGACTTACGAGCCGACCAACGGGGGAGGGCGGGGGCAAGCTATGGCGGTAAAGTTGAGTGAGCAAGAAGAGACGAATGGCAACACAATTTTCTTTGGCCGAGTTCGAAAACGAAGGCTTTAAGAGCTGTCTGCCGGCGACGCCGACGCGGAGGCCGCAAACCATTTTCGAGATCGATGTGCGTAGGTCGATCCTGGAAGAGATTGCGCTCAAAACGCTCTATTTGTCGGGAACGTTGTCGGTGCTGGAGCTCGCGGAACGAATGTGCCTGGGCTACGAAGTCGTTGAGGCGCTGTTCAGCCAGCTGCGCGCCGAACAACTTTGCCTGGTGACCGGCATGACCGGACACGTGCACCAAATTGCCATTACCGGCCAGGGCAGGACGCGTGCCATCGAGCTGCTTGCGCACAATCACTACGCGGGCGCGGCGCCGGTGAGCTTTGAGACGTATGTGGAGCAAACGCGGCATCAGAGCGTGAAGAAGGTTTCAGTTCATTCCAAGGATGTGGCGCGGGCCTTCTCGCATCTCGTGGTGGACGACGAGACGCTGCGCAAGATGGGCACTGCCCTGAATTCGGGGAGCTCGATCTTTCTTTGGGGCCCGGCGGGCACGGGCAAGACGACCATGGCAGAGTGCCTGGCGCGCGTGCTGGCTTCGGATGACGTGTGGATTCCACATGCAGTTGAAGTGGATGGGCAGATTATCACCGTCTACGACCCCTCAATCCACAAGCGAGCGTTCGAGTCGGAACCGGAAGACCGCGATCCGCGCTGGGTTCTTTGCCACCGGCCGGCGGTCCTGGTGGGCGGCGAACTGACGGCCGAGATGCTGGACCTACAGTTCAACGCCGTTTCAAAGTTTTATGTGGCGCCGGCGCAGATGAAAGCGAACAACGGCGTGCTGATTATCGACGACTTCGGGCGGCAGCGGTTGCGGCCGGACGAATTGCTGAACCGGTGGGTGGTGCCGCTGGATCGCCGCATCGACTTCCTCACTATGGTGGGAGGAAAGAAGATCGAAGTCCCCTTTGAGATGCTGATTGTGTTCGCCTCGAACATGGATCCGAAGGACCTGGTCGATCCTGCATTTCTGCGCAGAATTCAGACCAAGATTCACATCGGCGAAGTTTCCGACGCGCAGTTTTACGAGATTTTTCGCCGGGTGGCTTCGGAAAAGGGCGTCCCGTTTGAACCCAGCATTCCAGAAGACCTGATCCAGTACATTCGCGTGAATTTGAAGCAGGAGCTGCGCTCCTGTTATCCGCGAGACATTGTGAACCAGGTGTGCTGGTCGGCAAAGTATGAAGGGCGGACGCCTTTTTTGAGCCGGGCGTCGCTGAAGCAAGCGATCGACGCGTATTTTTTGCCGGCTTCGTAAGCGAATTGATCATGCTGTGCGTGGGCGCACATCTATTTCCGGCTGGCTTCGTTTACCGGGGTGACATTCCCGCCGATGAGTAACGTGCAGTTCGAACGCTGACGCGCGCAAAGGTCTTGTTCTATCTTGTTGCAGGGAATTATTCGGACGCCCCTACGGGGCTAAGGTAAAATTTTGGTCGGTTCCCAGGACTGCGTTCGCTTTCGCGAACTTGTCCTGGGCTAGTTTCCTTTGGCCCCTACGGGGCCAGGCAGTGAACGCGAAGCGGGTTCGCTCCGACTGCAACGCAACGTGAGTAAGGCTACACAGGACGACACCGCGTGAAGGACAAAGAGCGCGTGAAGTACAGATAGCGTGAAGGGGGATAATTCGCGTTGATGTGACGACGGCCCGGGACTGCGTCCCGGGCCGTCGGTGTTCTGGAGGTTGGTAAGGGTTAGACAAGCTTCATTGTGTCGGGATCCCAGTGGGCGATGGTGCCCTTCTCCATGCTGAGGTTGCTGAGGAGCGCGGCGCCCGCGGCGCGATAGCCGAAGACCGCATCTTCGACGACCGGCTTGCGGCTGCGCACCGAGGCAAAGAAGTTGGAAAAGTGGTCGTAGCTGTCGAGGTAGCCCTCGGGCGCAACGAACTTCTGGAAGCCGGGCGTCGGCGCTGTGGATGGATGCTGGCGCGGATACTTCTCACGGTAAGTGGCTTCAATTTGCTTCTGCATTTCCAGCGGGAACGACTCGATGGTGAGGCCAGGCTCGGTCTCGCGCGGCACGCGATTGACGCTGACGTAGCCGCCGCCGATCTCCATGGTGCCTTCGGAGCCGGTGAAGATGAGGCCTTCGCTCTCTTCGCCTCCGTCGACAAAGTTGACGCGCAGGCTGAGGTTGAATCCCTCGCGATAATCAAACAAGCCAACCATCACATCAGGGGCATCGCGGCCGTCTTTCCAGAAGCGCAGGCCGCCGGTGGCCATGCCGCGCGTGGGTCCGTTAGAGCCGGTGATGAAATGGGTTCCGCTGAAGAGGTGTACGAACAAATCGCCCGCGACGCCGCTTCCGTAGGCTTTCCACTTTCTCCATTGAAAGAAGTGCTCGGCGTTGAAGGGGATTTTCGGAGCGGTCCCGAGAAAGCGAGGCCAGTCGCAGGATTCAGTGGAGGCGTCGGGCGGAACGGTGTAACTCCAGGCGCCCATGGTGGAGTTGCGGTCCCAGCGCGCGGTAACCATGTTCAGTTGGCCGATCGCGCCCGCCGCAAGCAGTTCCTTGGCCTTTGCATAGATGACCGAACTGACGCGCTGGCTGCCGATTTGGAGGATCTTGCCCGTCTGCTTCGAGGCCTCGATCATCTCGGGGCCGTCGGAATAGAGGTGAATCATCGGCTTTTCGCAATAGACGTCTTTACCGGCCTTCAATGCGTCGACGGCGGCCTGTTTGTGCCAGTGATCGGGGGTGCCGATGATGACGGCGTCAATATCTTTGCGGGCGAGAATCTCGTTGTAGTCCCGGGTCGTAAATGTGTCCGGACCCCAGATCTCTTTGCTGTGCTCAAGACGGCCGTTGTAGCAATCGGCCACGGCCACGCACTTGACCCCGGGCACCTGCACCGCAACCTTGGTGTCAAACTGGCCCTGGCCGCCCGCGCCGATGAGCGCGATCTGAATGTGATCGTTGGCTGAAACCGGTTTGGCGTCGCTTTGCAAGGTCTCGCTGATTACGGACGATGAAGCCAAAGCATGCACCCTCGGGCCGAGGATCGATGTTGCCGATGCGGCACCCACAGCCCTGAGGAAATTCCTGCGATTGAACTCGCGCATAAGTACCCTCCCGCCGAACAAAAATCGGACGCCTATAACAATACACGGCGAGGCGCCGGATAGCGGTGTCCGCGGCCAGATCTGTGGTTCGGGGAACCGGGAAGGCCCGACGCAATGCTTTAGCATCCAGAGTGTGGCCGGTCTCGATACTCCCATCATGTACGTGCGCGGCGTGGGTCCGAAGGTAGCGGAAATGCTGACCGCCAAGGGGATTCTGACCGCGGAGGACTTGCTGTACCACCTGCCCTTCCGCTACGAAGACCGGCAAAACCCGCGGAGCCTGGACGAGATCAAGGCAGGCGAAATGGCGAGCATTATTGCCGAGGTTCGTGGGTCGGCGCTGTTGCGCACGCGGCGTGCTCCCATCTTTGAGCTGACAGTCGGCCAAGGGCGTTTTGCGCTGAAATGCCTCTGGTTCAACGGGACTTATCTGAACGGGAAGTTTCACGCGGGGCAAACCATCGCGGTTTACGGCAAGGTGGAGCCATCCCGCTCAAGCAGCAATCTCAAGATGATTCAGCCGCAATTCGAGCTGCTGCCGGATGACAGCGACGATGCGGAGACGCGGCTGCTCGAAGTGGGGCGCATCACGCCGGTGTATGAGTCGCTGGGGGGCAGCCGCCTGGCCTCGCGCTGGCAGCGCAAGACCATCTTCAATCTGCTGGAATCGGTGCGCGGTGCGGTGCCGGAATGCCTGCCGCGCGAAATGCTTGCGCGGCTCGAACTTGCGGAGCGGGAAAGTGCGCTGCGCGAAGTGCATTTTCCGCGCGAGGGCACGACCGCGGTGCAGTTGCAATCCTGCGCGACAGCGGCGCACCGACGGCTGATTTTTGAGGAGCTTTTCTTTCTCGAACTGGGTCTGGAGTTGAAACGCCGCCGCATGAAGGAGCGCGCCGGCATCGCGTTCGCAACCACCGACAACGTGCGCGAAGCGATTCGCGAGGTACTTCCCTTCCACCCCACGAATGCGCAGAAACGCGCACTGGGTGAGATTGTGGGCGACATGCGACAACCCAGCCCCATGCGCCGCCTGTTGCAGGGGGATGTGGGATCGGGCAAGACCATTGTGGCGCTGCAGGCCATGATTATCGCGATGGAGAACGGGTACCAAGCGGCGCTGATGGCGCCCACAGAGATATTGGCGACGCAGCATTTTCTGGCGGCACGCAAGCTGCTGGAACGCTCGAGCCGCAAGCCGCGCATTGTTTTGCTCACGGGCTCGCTGGACGAAGACCGCAAGCGGCATACGCGCAGGCAAATCAACAGCGGCGAGGCGCAACTGATTATCGGCACGCACGCGCTGATCGAAGAAAAAGTGGAATTTGCGCGCCTGGGACTTGTGGTGGTCGACGAGCAGCACCGGTTCGGGGTGTTGCAACGGTTTCGGCTGATGAAGAAGCCCAACCAGGCGGAGCCGGATGTACTGGTGATGACAGCCACGCCAATTCCGCGCACCCTGGCTCTGACGCTCTACGGCGATCTGGATGTGAGCATTCTCGACGAGCTTCCGCCGGGACGCACCCCGATTGTGACGCGGCGCGTGCGTGACGACGAGAGCGGCAAGGTCTGGGAGTTTGTGCGCAAGCAGGTGAAGCAAGGGCGACAGGCGTACGTTGTGTATCCAGTGATTGAAGGCACCAGCGACGACCAGCCTGAGCTTGATTTTTCGCAGGACGACGCTGAGGTTGGGAAGGGCCTTGGATCGCAGGCCGCGGATGGGAATGCTGAAACGGCCAAGCGGACGCGGCAAGGGAAAAAGGCCGGCCTGCTTTTTCCGAAAGAATCGATTGAAGCCAACGCAGCCGCCAAGTCTGGTTTGAAATCGGCCGTGGAGATGCACCAGAAGCTGCGAGCCGGGCCGCTGGAGGGGCTCCGGGTGGGATTGCTGCACGGCAGGCTCAGCGCGGACGAGAAAGAAGTAATTATGCGGCGGTTTCAGCGCGGCGAGATCGACGTGCTGGTGGCCACGACGGTAATTGAAGTCGGTGTGGATGTTCCGAACGCGACGGTGATGGTTGTGGAACATGCGGAGCGGTTTGGACTTGCGCAGCTTCACCAATTGCGCGGCCGCGTGGGCCGCGGGACGGCCAAGAGCTATTGCATTCTTATGACCGGACCGCGCATCTCGCCTTTGGGAGAGGAACGGCTGAATGCGATGGTGACAACGCAGGATGGATTTGCACTTGCGGAGCTGGATCTTTCCATTCGGGGACCGGGAGAGTTTTTTGGGACGCGGCAGGCGGGACTTCCCGATTTCCGCGTCGCGAACCTGGTGCGCGATCGGCAATTGCTGGAGTTGGCCAAGGCAGAAGCCGCACGTTTCGCGAATGCGCGAATTACGGATGGAGCATTGCCGAGTGCGGTGACGGAAGCGGAGCGCGCCCGTGTGTGGGCACGATTGAAAGAGGCGTGGCAGCGGCGGTATGGGCTGGTTGAAGCGGGGTGAGAAAGCAGCGATCAGCTACGGATCGCGACTGATGGGGAAGGATTGTAATGCCCTAAGAATCAGGCCAGTTCATTCGAGGGCAGATCGCGAAGCGTGTCCACGGGCAGCGTCTGGATTTCAAGATCGATGCTTGCGATTTCAGTGGCGCAGTCGGCAGGGTGGCTGCAGGTGCACTGACAGAGTTCGGTGAATCGAATGTGTCCGATGGGGCTGAGTTCGAGTCCGGCGGCGATTAGGAGGGTATACATCTCGACGCAAGCCTGACGCTCGAACTCGAAGAGCATGCTGATGCCACCTTCATCGTTGGCGCCGCGGCTCAGGACCCAGCCACCGGAGCCGAGAATCGCCCCTGTCAGGCTGCGCACGAGGTGGGATGGCTCTTCCATGGAAACTGCTTTCATCTCCAATGCCCAGGGACTACTCATCACTGACTCTCCGCCGCGGTCTTGAAACATTGCCACACTCCGCGTTTATCGGTGGTCCCCGGTTTCTCATAACGAGTGTCCGGGAGTCGCACGGCTTTGCCCATCGATGAAACATCCACCCAGGAACTGGCGATTCTCGATCCGCAATGGGGAAGCGGTCCGCGGGGTTCGCAGGCTGAGGAAAGATGGTGTTTCTGTTCGAGGATTCATGGGCAGCGAAGGGGAAACCCTTGAAAGCCAGCCCAATCCGGCCGGCTTTCAAGGGTAATTCGAGCGCTTGATTCTGCGACAGACGGACCGCCGGGAGGACACGCTTCAGAGGCTGGCCCTGGTTCTGGTCCCGGTCCGGGCGGAATGAGATGATGGACTGGAGAAAATCCTATGATCATTGGTTCAGGAATCGACCTGGTGGAAATCCCGCGAATCCAACTGTCCATCGATCGCTATGGGAGCCGCTTTCTGAACCGCATTTATACCGAAGGCGAGCAGGCTTATTGTCTGCGCAAGCGCAGCGCAGCAGAGAGTTTTGCGGCGCGGTTTGCGGCCAAGGAAGCGGGCGCCAAGGCGCTGGGCACCGGAATCAGCCGCGGTGTCACATGGCTCGAAATCGAGGTGGTCCGCGATCCCGGTGGACGGCCGGTGCTCAAGTTCCACGGGCGTGCGCAGCAGCGGGCGGCGCGGCTTGGCGTGGCGCATATCGCACTCTCGATTACCCATACGGCCGATCTGGCCATGGCCAGTGTGGTCTTGGAGAGCTAAGTCCGGTTCGACCCGTCTGGTATTCTCTAGCCTACGGCCAGCTCTTTTGAGCCGGAGGAGAGCCTTGCCAAGCCGTAAAGAAATTCAATGGGCGCAGTTACGCGTGGGAGCACTTGTAGTGCTCGCGATGATCGTGCTGGTCGGACTCATCATTCTGATGTCGGGCTCGACGGGCGGCTTGTTCGCGCGGAAGCTGGTATTTCGCTCCTATTTCGAGAATGCCGCAGGCGTCAAAGACGGCGCGCCGGTGACGCTGGAAGGCGTGACGATCGGCAACGTGACGCATATCCGCGTTGTGCCTGCCAGAAACCCGTTTCCCGTGGAAGTGACACTGCAGGTGGGCGAGGAGTTTTTGCACGACCTGCATACAGACTCCACCGCTTCGATTGCCCAGGCCGGCGTGTTGGGCGATAGTTACGTCGACCTCAGTTCCGCGCATGCCTCGGGGCCGCCGCCGGCAAACAATGCCGAACTCAAAGCCGCGGGATCACCCAGCATTCAGGATGTGATCCGCACCAGCGAGGACTCGATCACCGAAGTTAAGACGCTGGTAAAGAAGTTCGACATCCTTTTGGACTCAGTGAACGCTGGCAATGGGACGCTGGGCAAATTCGTCAACGATCCGGCGATGGCGAAGAATGTTCAGACCATCGTTGCCAATCTGCAAACCATCACCGAAACGATTTCGAGTGGTAAGGGATCGATCGGCAAGTTCGTCAAGGACGATACGCTGTATGAGCGGGCCAACTCGACCGTGGACAAGCTGGACAAGATTGTCTCCGATTTGAATGATGGCAAGGGCAGCGCCGGGAAGTTCCTGAAAGACGAGTCCCTGTACAAGAACCTGAACGAAACCGTCGCCAACACCAACCAGCTGGTCGCGGAGATCAACGCCGGCAAGGGGTCGCTTGGGAAGCTGGCCAAGGATAAGGAATTCGCACAGAAGCTCGACGATACGGTGACGCGGCTCGACGCGATCCTGACCAGCGTGAATGAAGGCAAAGGCACCGTCGGGCAGCTGCTTACGAACCGATCTCTTTATGACAATGCCGACCAGACCTTGGACGAGGCGCACCAGCTTGTGAAGGGCATGCGCGAGAATCCCAAGAAATATCTTGTGATTCAATTGAAGATTTTTTAAGCGGGACTCTTCCCGTGTTAAACAAAACCATTCGGGGAACTTTGCGATCGATCCAATCGTAATCTGATTTCATTGGAGATCCCCTTGCGACTTAAGTCTGGCTTCGCTTCCCTTACCCTTTGTGTGCTTGCTGGCGTTTTGTTGCTTTCTGTTGGGAAGCCGTTTCCGGCGACCGCGCATGCTGCTTCGTCCAATGAGCCCTCCTACACGAAGAGCGGCGATCTCGAGCCCTTCACCAATTATCGCGAGTGGGTTTACCTGACCACCGGGATGGACATGAGCTACAACGCAAAGCCGGCGGGCATGCAGGACCACTCGATGTTCGATAACGTCTTTGTCAATCCTGAGGCTTATCGGAGCTTCGTCAAGACGGGGACCTGGCCCGACAAGACGGTGATGATTCTGGAAGCACGCGAGGCACGGAGCAAGGGATCAATCAATCAAGCAGGACATTTCCAGGCCGACGATGTGATGGATCTGGAAGTCCATGTGAAGGATGAAAGCCGCTTTCCGGGCAAATGGGCTTTCTTTTCGTTTGATTCGCCCGCTGGAAAAGGAACGCTCATTCCGCAAACCGCGAAATGCTACACGTGTCACGCAGAACACGCAGCCGTGGACACGACGTTTGTGCAGTTCTATCCCACTCTGCTGCCAATTGCGAAGAGACAGGGCACGCTCAGCGGAGCTTATTTGAAGGATGAGCAGGCCGCCCGGTAGAGGATTTAACGAGTGGCGGCCTGGCTGCCACGGTACAACTTCCAGAACTCCTCAAAGCCCTTCATCCGCACCACCTGGAAATAGTCGCTGGCGACGAGATACAGGATCACCGACGCCACCGAAATCCAATGTAGCGCATCGCTGCCGAGCTGGTCGCTGAAGGGCAGAGGGGCGGCGGAAAAGACCATGGCGAGCACGATGAGCGCCAGGTTGACGATGCCCATCACGAGATTAATCTCCACCAGCTTGCCGGTGAATTGCTTGCCGAGGCGCAGACTCTCGCGTAGCGACGAGAGAGCCGATCGGCGTTCGAGAAGCATCAAGAGGGGCGCGATGGAGAGAGGCCAACTCACCAATGCCCAGAGCGTGAAAAATCCAAGCGCAAGAAAGATCGACCAGAAGGCATAACCCACGAGTTCGGGTTCGGCTCCGGGAAGAATGTGCGTTCTGCCAACCCACGCCATCGACTGAAACCATGCCATCCAGATGGCGCCCAATAAGATGATCCAACCGGCCTGGAGCGCCATGATGCGCAAGGTAAAGAAAGGCAGCGGTGCTGCGGTACTGGGATCAATGCACTTCAGTACGAGGCTGCGCCCCAATCCGCCAATCACAATCCATAGGACAGCGGCGGCGGGGGCAAGCCATCGCAGGACTCCGGCCACGTGTGGCGCATAGAACGCCCAGGCTCGCGCAATCTGGCCGACCGCAATCCAGGGATTTTGAGCGTCGATTGTGTTCAGGCCGGAAGACTCCAGCGGCACCAGTGCGAGAATATGCTGCGCCTGAAAGAAGCAGACGGCCAGAAAGGGCACACCGAAGATCCAGCGCCAACCTACTTCAATCGCAATCAGCCACGGCCGGCTGAAGACCCATCCCATGTAACCGACCACGGACTGGGTCCCGCGCAAGGGAACGGTCATCGCACCACCAGGTTCACGAGTTTGCGCGGAACCACAATGATCTTGGCTACGGTTTTGCCTGCGATGCGGCCCTGAATTTTCTCGTCGGCGAGAGCGGCGGACTCGATGGCTTTGGATTCGGCATCGACGGACGCCTTGATGACCGTGACGAGCTTGCCGTTGATCTGCACGGGAATCTCGAGTTCGTCTTCTTTGGCCAGTTCCGGATCGCTCTTGGGCCAGGGCGCACGCAATACTGACCCTTGCTCGCCCAATGCTTCCCAGAGCTCGCAGACGAGGTGCGGAGCGAATGGGGCGAGCAGGAGGATGAGCGATCGGAACAGCTCAAGCATGATCGGCGCGGGCACATCGCCCGCGGCGAGCTGCGCATCTGCCGCCTGCAACTCGTTGACGAGCTCCATAATCGCGGCGATGCAGGTGTTGAAGTGCCAGCGGCCCTCAAAGTCGAGGGTGATCTTGGCGATGGTCTGATGCAGCTTGCGCAGCAACTGCAGAGAGATGCCGGAGGGCGGAGGAGATGAAGCTTGTCCACGGCCCTCGCGGGCCACAGACGCGTACTTTGTTGTGAGCCGCCAGACGCGCGCGAGAAAACGGCTCACGCCGGCAACGCCATCTTCCTGCCAGTCGAGATCGCGATCGGGCGGCGCGGCGAACAAGGCGTAGGCGCGCGCGGCGTCGGCGCCGTAACGGGCGATCATGTCGTCGGGCGAGACCACGTTGCCACGCGACTTGGACATTTTGGCGCCATCTTTGATGACCATGCCCTGCGTGAAGAGGCGCTCGGCCGGCTCGTCATTCACAACAAGGCCGAGGTCGCGCATGACGCGCGTCCAAAAGCGCGAGTAGATGAGGTGCAGGATGGCGTGCTCAACGCCGCCGATGTACTGATCGATGGGGAACCAATACTTGGCGATTGCGGAGTCGAACGGCGCGGTCGCATTGCGCGCGTCGGGATAGCGATAGAAGTACCAGCTCGAGTCGACGAAGGTATCCATCGTATCGGTCTCGCGTTTGGCGGGACCACCGCATTTGGGGCAAAGCACGTCGACAAATTCAGGCATGCGCGCAAGCGGTGAGCCGCCCTGCTGCGTGATTGCGATCTTCTCGGGCAACAGCACGGGAAGTTGATCTTCGGGCACAGGGACGACGCCATCGCGCTCGCAGTGGACCATGGGGATGGGCGTTCCCCAGTAGCGCTGGCGGCTAACGCCCCAGTCTTTGAGGCGGAAGGTGATTTTGGCTTCGCCGAAGCCTTTGGCGGTGGCGATCTGCTGAAGTCTTTCCTGCGCCTGGGTGCAGCTGAGGCCATTAAACTCGCCGGAGTTGATCAGCATTCCCTCTTCGGACACGAAGGGCAGAACAATGGCGAGCGATTTGTCTTCAGGATGAATGACCTGCTCGATGGGAAGGTTGTATTTGACGGCGAACTCGAAGTCGCGCTCATCGTGCGCGGGCACGCTCATGATGGCGCCCGTGCCATAGTCGGCCAGGATGTAGTTTGCAATCCAGATGGGCACGCGCGCGCCGTTGTAGGGGTTGATGGCAAAGCGGCCGGTGGGTACGCCGTGCTTTTCTATGGCGCCCAGATCGCCGGCTTCGCGCGCTTTCTTCTGTTGATCGAGCAGCTCCGCTACTTTTGCGTTCAATTCAGGATCTTCGGCCGTAAAGGACGCGACCAGCGGATGCTGCGGAGCCAGTTGCACGCTAGTGGCGCCGAAGATGGTGTCGACGCGTGTGGTGAAGACACGAATTCTTTTTTTCGTCTCGGCGGAGCTCTCGTCGAGGAAGAAATCAACTTCGGTGCCTTCGCTGCGGCCGATCCAGTTGCGCTGCATGGTGCGCACTTTTTCGGGCCAGCCTTCGAGCTTGTCGAGGCCGTCGAGGAGCTCCTGTGCGTAGGCGGTGATGCGCAGGAACCATTGCACGAGCTCGCGCTGCTCGACGATGGTGTCTTCGTGCCGCCAGCAGCGGCCATCGATGACCTGTTCGTTGGCAAGAACGGTGCAACACTCGGGGCACCAGTTCACGTTGCTCTTTTTGCGATAGGCCAGCCCTCGCTCGTACATGCGCAGAAAGAACCACTGGTTCCAGCGATAGTAGT
>Ga0182016_10005638_pt1 | contig 13421 bp, 10 predicted proteins | sample 712S2MmetaG_FD_120491 | JGI IMG/M metagenome (GOLD analysis project Ga0182016, IMG submission 120491) | Permafrost microbial communities from Stordalen Mire, Sweden - 712S2M metaG | ecosystem: Environmental > Terrestrial > Soil > Wetlands > Permafrost | place: Sweden: Stordalen | collected...
ACCAAATCTTTGGCGTCGTTCCCGCCTGCGTGACTTGGTTGGCGAGATAGACGTCCATATCCCAACACCAATTGCCGTAGGAGCCATCTGGAAGAAAATCGCGGTTCTCTCCCGCGTACATGGTGAAGGACACGATTTGCTGTCTTTCGTTGTTCATGCACTCGACATGGACGGCTTGTAACTTGGACTTTGCCAGGGCCGGCAGCAGCATCGAAGCCAAAATGGCGATGATGGCGATCACCACCAGCAACTCGATCAAGGTGAAGCCAGCCTTGAGTTTTTTGATTTCATTTGCCTGCATATTAATCCATTTCATTGCTTTCGGCCACGGTTGACGCCACTGCGGCGCCCGCACCGCCGGGGAACGGAGTTCTTCAGAGGGAAGCCAGGCCCAGCGCCGCCGCCACCGTCTGGTCCACTTGCAACTTGCCCTCCACATGTCGGCGATTCAGGCCGAAGCCTTCATCCCAACCCCAAACAGCCCAGCCAATGCTGTTTTCGCTCAATACTTGGCCAAAATCGCGAAACCAGTTGGCCCGGTCTTCCGCTTTGGCGTAGCGAGGAAAAACGCCGAATTCTCCGCAGTAGAGCGGCACTTTGTTCTGCGCGCCCCAGGCAAGGGCTTGCTGGAATCGCGCCGCCAGTTTGGCCTTGTTCCAACGGGCTTCGCCGTATTTCTCCACCAGGTTGCTCGACGCCGGAGATTGCGCCAGGGCCGGCAACAATGGCCCCACCGCCTCCGGGCTGGAAGGATACGGCACTCCTCGGAACGGTTTGACGTCCGGTCCAGCCCACGTCGCGCCCTGATGCGTGAAGGGGAACGGATCGTAACAATGGAACGAATAGACCACATTAGGGTCCTCCAGCGGAGTTAGCTTCAGCAACCCTTCGATTCCTCCCCATTGCGCACCTGAGGTCATGATGGTGTGTTGGGGAGCGCTCTTGCGTATGGCGGCGGCCAACCGGGCATTCAAAGGATACCACTCCGCTTCGCGCCCCGCAAAAACCGGTTCATTAATGATTTCAAAAACAGTCAGATCAGGATCGAACGTCTCAAGAAGCGCCGCCAAATCGCTCCAAAAACGGATGAACTCCTTCTGCCATTCCGGGTTGATTTCGGACGGGCGGTCTTCGTTGTGCAGATCGACCACCACCAGCAATCCCGCGCGGTGAAAACGTTCAATCGCGGCCTTGAGGAAGGAGGCATGGTCCTCGCGTACGGCCCCGGTCGCCTGGTCCATCACGACCTTTGGCTGAAGACATAAACGGACGTGCGTCAAACCCATTTGCCGCATTTGTCCGGCTTCGGCCTCGGTGATGTAATTCCCAAAGTGCCCGGCGTCCTCCTGCCTGACAAAACGGAACCACTGGCAGACGTTGGCGCCCTTGGCCAGACGTTTGAGCCGGATCGCCGGCACGCCGCTTTGGGCCGCAGCCAGGCTGCGCGAGCCGGGAAAGGCCAGGAGGCCTCCAGCCACGCCAGCGGCTGCCACACGCACAAACTCGCGACGGCTCAGCGCTTTGATTTTGGAATCGGATAACATTATCATCGGCCTCAGTGTCGAGTTCATTGTCGTTCGCTCTCGTCGTCTGCCTTCACACTTCCGGTAATTGCCAGGGATCGCGGCGTTTGCGGTCGAGCATCGCATTGGCTTCCGCGTCATTACGAAATTGCTCCTTTTGCGGGTCCCACTTGAGCCGGCGGCCCAGGCGCAGCATAATGTTGCCCAAGTGGCAAACCGTGCTGACGCGATGACCAATATCCACGGGAAAATAAGGGTCCTTCCGGCTCTTGACACATTTGAGAAAATCGTCGTGTTCCAGCGCCGCGTTGGTGTAAAGGTGAATTTCTTCGGGGCCGATGATCGAGTCGAGGATTTTCTGTGAACTGGCTTGCACCGGGCCTCGCCAGCCGGTGTTGCCCACCCAGCCGTCGGTCCCGATGAACTTGATGCTCGGATTGCCGGGTTTGCAAGTCATCTCCACCCCATTGGCGTAGCGATATGTTATATCGTAGTCCTTGACCGTATTGTAGAGGCCGCCGGACCAATGCGTGCCCGTGCCTTCGATCTCCACCGGGCCGCTGTGCTCCGTGTCATTGGCCCATTGCGCTGTGTCAAACAGATGCGCTCCCCAATCGCAAATGATCCCGCCCGAATAATCCCAAATCCAGCGAAAGTTAAAATGGATGCGATCCGGCGTGTAGGGAGCGAATGGCGCCGGCCCCAACCACATCTCGTAGTCAAGTTCTTTGGGGACCGGTTGTGGAGTCGGATCTCCTGGGCGGGTCGGCTGTTGGGGCAGAATGACCTCAATCCGCTGGAGTTTGCCAATGCGTCCGTTGCGCACCAATTCGGCCAGGCGGTGATATTCGGGCACCCCGCGATCTTCGGTGCTGGTTTGAAAGACCGTCTGGTGTTTGCGCACGGCCTGGGTGAGCACCTGGCCTTCGCGAATGGTCAGGGTCGGCTTTTCGCACTGCACATCTTTGCCGGCCCGGATCGCCAAAAGACTGATGATGGTGTGCCAGTGGTCCGGTGTGGAAATCATGACCGTGTCCACGTCCTTCCGGGCCAGAATCTCGCGGAAATCTTGCGTCGTAAAACAGTCGTGGTTGTCGTACCGATCATCCACGATTCTCTTGGCGCGTTGCAAGTGGTTTTGGTCCACGTCGCAGAGGGCAATGACCTTGGCGGTGGTGTTTTTCAGGTAGTAGGACAAGTTCCAACTCGTCCCGTGTTCGCCCAATCCGATAAAGCCGGACGTGATCTTATTGCTGGGAGCGTCGGCCCCCAGCACACGGGCGGGAATAATGGTGGGGAACATTACGGCACATCCCGCGACTCCTTTCAGAAAGCGACGGCGGCTGACATTTTTCTCCGCGCTCGTCTGCGACGGTTGGTTTGAGTCAGCCCCACGCTTATTCGTGGCGCGTGGTCCGTGCCGCCCTCCCGGCCCGGCGGCGGTTGATCGCAAATTCTTCATAGTGGTTGGTGCCTGAATTTGGAGGCTTCCAGAAAAAGAAGCAAGTCAAGGTTCGCGGGCCGTGCCCTTCCTGTCACGGCGGGAATGCTTTTAAAAGGATCGCCGGACCAAAACCGGTCAGGGCATGGAAAATCGGGCGACCGTCCCTTTTCAATTGCGCGCCGGATGGCCGGAGTGCATCATCAAGCAAGCCCGCAAATTATGAGCGAGATCAAATTCCGCAAATACAATTTCCACCACCGCGTCATTTCATAATCCCATGTCAAACGAGCCTTGTTGCGCTGGGGGGCGCTGCCGCCCGCCGTTGCCCGTCGAAATGACGCGGCGCGAGTTCATGCAAATGCTCTCCGTGGGCGTTGCGGGCGGCGTCTTGCTGCCGGCCTTTGCCGCTTCCGACGCGCCGGCCGCGCTACTGACTGCGCCCAACTTGCCGGAGTCCTGGCGATATCCGATAACCCCGCCCCGCGTGTATCAGGGAGCGAATCTGGAGGCTGTCGCCATGCCCATTGGCGGCATCGGGACCGGCACGGTCTGGCTGGACGGGCAGGGACGGCTGGGCGTATGGCAGATTTTTAACAACCTGAGCGAGACGCGCGTGCCGGACAGCTTTTTCGCGGTGCGCGCCAAGACGGTGGCCGGACCGGAGGTTTTGCGCGTGTTGCAGACGACGCCGGAGGAGCCACTGGCGCCGGTGGAATCGCTCACTTTTGAGGGCGGCTACCCCATCGCGCGGCTGGATTATCACGACCGCGCCTTGCCCGTAACCGTCCGCTTGGAAGCATTCAATCCCCTCATTCCCACAGATACCGCCAATTCTTCGATCCCGTGCGCCATCTTCCGTTTCACGGTCCGCAACCCGGGTTCATCCGCTGCGGACGTTTCGCTCATGGCCGCGTGCCAGAACGCGGTTGGCAGCGGCGGCGGGCCGGGCCTTGCAGGAGCGAGCTTTCCCGGGTACGGGCGCAACCGCAACCGCTCCGTTCGCGGCCAAGGGTTCGTGGCGCTCAACCTGGAAAAAGCGGCGGAACCTGTCGAGACCAGTCCCGCGAAGGTCCGCGCCCAAAGCGGCGCGGCCGTGCCCGGACCGGAATTGTTCTGGCTGGCCTCCTTGCCGGCGCTGGACGCGGCGGCGGTCGAAACGATGAATCGCATTGCCGCAACAGGCGGCGTGATGGTCGCGGGCGACGTTCAGCCTGAATTCTTTTCCCAGGTGGCGGCCCTGCGAGGAGGCCCCGAAGCGCTGAAGGATAAGTTCACCCTCTTCGAAGATTTCGAGCGCGGCAATTACGAAGGCTGGACCATCACCGGCGAGGGTTTCGGGCGCAAGCCGTCCACTGGCACGCATCCCGGGCAGCAAACCGTGAGCGGATTTGCCGGGCGGGGTCTTGTCAATACTTTTCTACCCGATGACCAGCCGCAAGGCGTAATGACTTCCAAGCCGTTCCGCATCGAGCGGCGATACATCGGCTTTCTCATCGGCGGCGGCGATCATCCCAACGAAACCTGCGTCAACCTTCGCGTGCAAGGCAAAGTGGTCCGGACCGCCACCGGTCACGACCGCGAGGCGCTCGCGCCGGCCAGTTGGGACGTGGCTGAGTTTGCCGGCCAGGAAGGGGTGTTCGAGATCGTGGATCGCCGCAGTGATGGCTGGGGGCATATCAACGTCGATCAGATCGTCTTCAGCGACGTGCCGCCTGAAGCGGTGCTCGTCTCCGATGCTCCGGCGCGGGCCGCGGCACGGGCGGTTACTTTACCTTTTGCCGTCGCCTCGGTGGCCGAGTTGAAGAGTCATCCGAAAGCCAAGCTGGCCAAGGACGCGCCCCAAGCATTGCGGCAAGCCAGGCAGTCTTGGGGCGTGGCGCGCCACACGCGGCTGGACGGTTTTGTCAACGGTGCCGCGGATTGGCAAGTTTTGGCCACGGCGCCGGACGGCGATCCCTTCCTGATTACTGGGCCGCTGGGAAAGGGCCGCCTCGTCTTGGCCCTGGCCCAGGACTTGCCCTGGAGTTGGGCGGCCGCGCTTTTCGCGGCTTTCCGCGGGCAGCCATTGGAGCTTGGCCAGCGGGTGATGCCTGGGTCACCCTCCTGTGGGACGATGGCGCTGGCGGCGTTGGACGAGAAGGCTGTGGCCTCTCCGCGCTGGATCAACCGCCAGGAGATCGTGACGGGGCTGGCGGCCGGCGACGACTCTGGGGAAAGCCCGGTGGGCCAAACTTTCAATGGCGCCTTGACAGTTCCACTCACGCTGGGGCCAGGGGAGGAACGCACTGTAACATTCGTATTGACGTGGCATTTCCCCAACGTTCAACGTTTCCAGCACGCGGGCAATTTCTACGCGCGCCGCTGGCCGGACGCGCTGGCCGTGGCGCGTGAAGTGGCGGGCCGCGCGGAGGCGCTCTGGCAACGCACCCGCCTCTACCACGAGACGCTTTATCAATCGAACCTGCCGGAGGAATTTCTCGACGCGATGAGTTCGCAATCGGTCATCCTCCGCGGCCCCACTTGCTGGTGGTCTGAGGAAGGCTACTTTGCCGGCTTCGAGGGCAGTTACGGCTGTTGCCCGCTTAATTGCACGCATGTGTGGAATTACGCGCAGGCCCACGCGCGGCTCTTTCCTGAGATCGGACGCAACCTGCGCGTATCCGATTTTGTCACCTACCTCCATGCCGATGGCGAAACGTCGCACCGGCAACACGGTCCCCACGGCGCGTTTATCGACGGTCATTGCGCCGTGATCGCAGCGGCCTTGCGCGAGCACCAGCACAGCCCGGATCGTTCTTTTCTGGAACGCATTTGGCCGGGCGTCAAAAAGGCCACGGATTGGATGATCGCCAAATTCGACCCGGATGCCGACGGTGTGCCGGACGGCAAGCAATGGAACACCTACGATACCGCCGTTTCGGGGGCCAATACTTTTATCGGCTCACAGTACCTCTCCGCCTTGGCGGCGGCCGAACGACTGGCGCTGGTGATGGGCGACGCTTCGAGCGCCGGTCGCTGGCGTTCCCTCCGCGAAACCGGCATGAGGAACCAGAACGCCAAGCTATGGAATGGCGAATATTTTATTCAAATCCCCGGCCCGCAAGCAGACCGCGATTACGACAACGGCTGCCTGGCCGACCAGTTGCTCGGCCAATGGTGGGCCCATCTCAACGGTTTGGGGTATCTCTACCCGCCGGAACGCGTGCGCGGCGCGATGGAGTCCGTCATGCGCTACAATTTCCGGGAGAAGTTTGACGGTTTCAAACAAGACCCCCGCCGTTACATACCGGACGCCGAAGGCGGGCTGCTCATCGGCACCTGGCCGCACCACGACCGGCCCCAGCCGTTCCTCCTTTACGCCGACGAAGTTTGGACCGGCATTGAATACGCCGCCGCTGGGCTGATGGTCTTCGAAGGTCTGATGGAACCGGCCAGGCGCATCGTTAAGATGGCGCGGAGCCGTTAAGATGGCCGCCGCCGCGACGACCTGAACTCCGGCCCCGGCGGCAACCCGTTCAACGAACTGGAATGCGGCAAATTTTACGCGCGCGCAATGAGTTCGTGGTCCTTGCTCATCGCCAGCCAGGGCCAGGTCCTCGACGGCCCGGCCGGTGTGATCGGCTTCAAACCGTGCTGGCAACCGGAGGATCATCGCTCGTTTTTCACCGCCCCGGAAGCCTGGGGCTTGTTCACGCAGAAACGGCAAGACTCCACCCAACACGAGCGGCTCGAAATCCGCCACGGCCAACTGCAAGTGCGCGAGCTGGTTTTTGAGTGCCCCCCGGCACCGGCTAACCTTGGTGCTACGGTCCGCCTCGCGGGCCGCGAATCGCCCTCTTCCATTCGCCGCGACGGACCCGAGGTCCGCTTGACTTTGCCCTCTCTCACCAAGGTAAACGAAGGACAAGCGATCGAGGTAGAGCTGCGAGCCTGATTCCAACCCAAAGGACGGCGGTAAATCAATCAACCCTGCTCTGCTTCATGGCCGTGTTTTTATAACGGCCCGCCGCCGCTTAACAGGGGGACCTTCCTTCACGGCTTACAAGCTGGCCTACAAGGTGCAAAGCCAACGTGTGATTGAGGCAACTTGGTATTCGTTCGTAAGGTTCGCCGCATTTTCCAACGTTTCGGCCTCCAATGAGTTCCAAATTTCGGAGGCCATTTTGGTTTCAATTGCCGCTCCAATGAAAAAAGTCTGCGGCTGATGGGCTTTTGCAGCAAATGCAGTATTGATTCGATCCAGAGCTGCCCGCGCAGTTTTCCAATGCTCATCGGCCCCTGCCGGATCAATGCCACCTTTCAACTCGCCCAAGGCGATATAGCTTGCAGGATTTTCATATACACTTGAAGAAATGTCGGATGCGGCACAGTTGAACAGGCACATATCCACATTGTTCTGCAGAACCGGAACCTTGAGATTGTAGATAAGAGTTCGATTTTCCTTCTTGGAAGCCCACGAAAGGCCGCGCAGTTGTAATTCAACATCGGTATCATCACTCGGGAGAGCCGTCCATGCCTTCGTCCCTTTATGCAACCACTGGCAAGACTTTCCGGCCAGTTTAAAATGAGCAATCAGGGAACGAGTCAATTTTTTCTGCGCCATAAACCCACCGACGTTTCGCATTGAACCGCCAAGGGTGTCTCCCCGCGTCAGCAGAAACCGAAACACAAGCTCCTCTACAAAGTTGGCTCCCGCCGGCTCAAGAAAAGTCTCGATCAGTCCTTTGATCGCTTCGGTTTTATCGGATTTTTGCAAATGGTTTCTCGCCTTGTCAGAAAGACCTGCCGCCGTCAACAATGCAGCGCGGATTTCGGTGATTTTCAAAAGATCATTCGGTTTAATGGCTTGGGATGCCGAGGCTTTCAAAGCACGAGCCATTGCAACAAACGGAGTTGCCCGTCGGTTTTTTTCCAAAGCCAACGCAACAAAACCGGCGCGAACTGCTTCATAGGGTGTAACCAAGTCCGCGCTCGATTTGAGATGTTTGAGGTAGGGCTTGTTCAGCGGCTCAGTTCTTTCTCCAAATATAAACGCATTTACGAAGCTGCTCACGCCCATGAGCGCCCATTTGCTGACTGCTATTTCCCTTGCCGTTCGGCAGCACGAGAATTTGTTCCCCCGTAAATCCCAATTGTTCGGCAAGCTCTGAGAGAATTATATCCACGGAAATACTTGCCCCTGCGTAGCGGACATTATCATTGACCATAATCAACAGCGACCCCGGTTTCAAAACACGAGCGGATTCGGCAATAATGCAAGCAATCTCATAAAAATATCCCCTGACCATTCTAGCGATGCCGTTGTTATTCAGAAGGTCGAGACTTTTCAACCATTCAAGGTAGGACAAAATTGCCTGCAAGAGTTCATGATTATCGGCACATTTAATGGCTGTTTTCCAAGCGGGATTCAGTGTCAGCAAATCTTTGGCCCTATTTTCCACAGTGCAACTCAGCATTTCCTGTCTAAGTTTCACAAGGCCATCCTCATTCACTCCAAGTAAAGCCAATTCCAACGCGTAGGTTCGCGTGTAATCGTATCGGTTACAATACGGCGGCGAGGTAATCAAACAATCGAATGAATTCGCCTCGAGTTTAGGCATGATTTCTAAGCATGAACCAGAATGCAAACGAATCTCTGTCCGCTTTCGCGGGACCGGAAAAAGTTCACTTGGCGAATCTTCTTCTTTGAGGTCCTCAATTATATGAGCCAATTTGTCGCAGATGGCCGTCTGAAAATCCAAAATCTCTCCTTTGTCGAAGGGTCTCGCCCCTTGCCGACGACCTGAGCGGTAATCCCAACGTAAATATTGGCCGTCCTTTCTCGTATAGCTGACCGATTCAAGAATGCACAAAAGAGCAAACTTAAGCACAGCCTCAACTTGGGGACATTCACCCTTCGCGGCGCTCAAAAAGCTGGCGATGCCCATTTCCGTATCCTTTGGGTATGCCCCGCGTGTTATTCGCAGTTCAGGGACAGTTGACGTTGCAAGACAGTTTTTCCACGGCTTTTCATGAATCCATTGTTCCAACCGCCGGATGTGTTTAGCGTCAAGCTTCCAGTCAATCAATTGTTTCGTGTTGATAATTTCTTGCCCAATTGGAAGCAACTCAATTCCTTCCGCGCGGAGTCCAAATGTTCCGGCTGAAAATAACGCGGTTCCGCTGCCCGCAAATGGGTCTAAAAGAGCGCCCTTTTTAATGTCGAATCGGTTGTATAAATATTCCAACAATCCGGCAGAAAAGGCTTCCTTGTATTTAAACCACCGATAAATTGCCCGCGTTTTATTTGCCTGAAAACTCACAAGCGACCGTGAAAGTGCTGGTTCGAGCACCAATTTTTGCTTCCAACGCAATTTGGCTTCGGCGTCCAAGCGTTCTACTTTTTTAAGGGCCTTTGAATCCGTAGGCACTTCAATTGCCCGAACAGGTTTCGCCGCACCGTTTGTTTTGGTGCCGACTACCGGGCGAGCATCGACAATTTCATTCAGGCCACTTTTCATCGCTAATCATTCATAAATCGTTGTGTTTGTTTAATCTGCGGAGGGGACAGCCTCCCTGCAAACTTGGTGCAGCTAAATCATAGCGGCAAGCGCTGCAGATTCCAACCTCTCAATTCTTTCTTCCCCGAATTCTCCTGCCCGCGTGAACCTGTCAGAAAAAGTGGGAAAAAGGGTCGGCGTAAACAGACATTGGCGATGTGGCGAAACACAAAACATTTGCAAATCTTCGCGGCACCTCAAGAGGGCCCGCGTTAGGGCGGGTTTCCTTTTGGCCCTGGTCGGCACCCGCCTCAATATCCTTCGGTAGGTTTCACTTCTTGACGCATTTATGTTTTCATTGCCGCGCATGGAAACAGTGCAACGCTCTCGGAGGCCCCGATGACTCCCGACGGCGAGATCGCCCACCCCCCGCCAGCCAACCGTCAGAAACTCAACCGGCGTCTTCAAAACGGCGAACTGGCCCAGCAGAACCTCCTCTCCTGGCTCAACCAGTTCCCGGAAGTCCAGTCCATGAAAAACAGGAGCACATCCGTGAAACCATGGGCCTCGGTGCGGAGTACGGCCCGAACGCTTCCCCGGCAAGCCCGCTCACACCCAAACCCGGACACAATTGAGCCAAATTGAACTAAATTGAACCAATTTGAGCCGCCGCTACCCCCCGGAGGGGCCCCGCTCTCTCTCGCCGTCGCGGGGAGCGCCGGAGAGGGGCCTCAGAGAGATATTACCCAAACCATTCGCGCCTCGAACCCATGAACCCATTTCGCGTCGTCTTATCTCCCTCTCCTCCACACACTTGTGGAGGAGAGGGCCGGGGAGAGGTGGCTCCTTTCTCCGTGGATAGTTCATGCAGACGGTTCATTGTAAAACCATTTCCGCAACCACACGCCAGTGGAAGTCTTGAATGTGGGGATTCCTGCTGGCAACCTTGCGCCATGAGTCATTTATCCCGGGCTCGAATGGTGTTTGACATAGAAATTGCGGGTTTGAAAGCGGTCCGCGCGCAACTCGATGGCGCGTTCGAGGACGCGGTGGATGTTTTCGTGGAGACCTTGCGGCAGCGCGGCAAAATTATCATCGTTGGCATTGGCAAATCTGGGAACGTCGGACAGAAAATCTCCGCCACCCTGACCAGCACCGGATCGACCAGTGTTTTCCTGCACAGTGTGGACGCGATGCACGGCGATTTGGGCATCGTCAGCGATGGCGACGTTGTCCTGGCGTTAAGTTATTCCGGGGAATCGGAAGAACTGCTCAATTTGCTCCCGGCTTTGAAACGATTTTCCGTCAAAATCATCTCCATGACGGGCGCGCCCAAATCCTCGCTCGCCCGCCATAGTGACTTGGTGTTGAGCGTCAAAGTTCCCAAAGAAGCCTGCCCATTCAATCTTGCGCCCACCTCCAGCACCACCGCCATGCTCGCGATGGGGGACGCTTTGGCTATGGCTGTTTTGCAGGCGCGCGGTTTTCAGGAAAAGGACTACGCCCGGCATCATCCCTCGGGCGCCATTGGCCGCGCCTTGCTCATGAGGGTGCGCGACATCATGCGCACCGACAAACGCAATCCGGTCGCGGCGGAAAATGTGACAGTCAAGGAAGCCTTGCTCCTGATGTGCCAGGCCAAATCCGGCAGCGTCAGCATCGTCAACCGCCATGGCAAACTGAGTGGCGTCTTCACGGACGGCGACTTGCGCCGGCACATGGCCGAGGATGACCAGATACTGTCCGTCCCCCTGACCAAGGTAATGACTCGTCGTCCGGTTTGTATTCAGACTGATGCGCTGGCGGTGGAGGCCTTGAAGATCTTCAATGAGCGCAACATCGATGATCTAATCGTCGTCAACGAGGCCCGCGAACCCATCGGCTTGATCGACCTGCAGGATTTGCCAAAGCTGAAGCTGATGTAGAACGCGCGCCGTCATGTCACCCTTGACGCATCTGCTGGCAAGTTGGATCGTCGCCGTCAAGACGACTGATAATCTGCGCGACCGGCGCTTGGTGACGCTGGCCGGAGTAGCGCCGGATTTGGATGGCTTGGGGATAGTAATCGACCTCGTTACGGGAAGGTTCGCGCGCAATCGGCCTTTCTATTATCCGGAGTACCATCATTGGTTGGCGCACGGCTTGCCCGCGGCCCTGGCCTGCGCGACGGTGCTGGCGGCACTGGGGCGTCGGCGAGGGCGAGTGTTTTGGTTGGCTTTGCTGACGTTCCACCTGCATTTACTCTGCGATCTTCTGGGCTCGCGCGGACCGGACAAATGGGATCTTTGGCCCATTTATTATTTTGGCCCCCTCAGCCGTAGTCCGATGTGGATTTGGCAGCACCAATGGCGGCTGGATGGTTGGCAGAACATGGTTCTAACCTTGGCGCTCTTCTTTTGGGCCTTATGGCTGGCAATCGGTTGCGGGGATTCGATTGTCGGTGTTTTTAACCATCGCTGGGACAAAATTTTCGTGGAGGTCTTGCGCAAGTGGTATTCCCACCTGCGCGGCGGCTTGCTTGCGCCCAAGGATTGATTCATCTTTGCCCCTGTCGTTTATGATAAACTGGTCGCAGACATTCAAGACCCTGATGAGTACCGAAACGGTGCCGGGCGTTTTGTTTATGGGGGTCCTGTTTACTTTCGCGGCGTGGCTGGGAGGGCGCGCCGTGCGGTTGGCGGTCCACCGTCTCCTGGACCGCAGCCAAGAGGACGGCGCGGATCCGACGGGCATTCGGTTCCTGGGGCAATTGTCGCGTTTGATGGTTTATATATTCGCCGCGGTTTGCTACGCGCGTGGCATCCCCGCCCTGGAGAAGTTCGGAGAAGTTTTTCTCACCAGCGTCGGGGTGGTTTCGATCGTCGTCGGCTTGGCCGCGCAGAGCACTCTGGGCAACCTCATTTCCGGCATTTCCCTGGTGCTTTACCGGCCTTTCAAGATCGGCGATCGTCTGAAAGTCTCGGTTCCTACCGGCACAGAAACAGGCGTCGTTGAGAGCATCGATCTCGGATACACGGTTCTGCGCACGATGGACAACCGGCGCATCATCATTCCCAATAACAGTATGGCCAGCCAGCCGTGCATCAACCTGTCGCTCCTGCCGCCGCGCAGTTCGTGCGATGTTTCCGTTTACCTCGCCAGCGGGGCCGACCTCGAGCAAGGGAGCGGGATTCTCCTCGAGCTGGCCAAGGCCCACAAGAAGCTCGCCCAAATTGACGGCTGCCGCATCACCCGCGTCACCGCCAAGGGGACCATTCTCACGCTGGCCGTCTCCTGCGAAAATCCCGACGATGCGCCCGCAATAAAATCCGATCTGCTGCGCGGCGCCACAGCGCGATTTGACACGGTCGGCATCAAACTAGTTTGACTCAGGAGGATGTGTTTTAACTCCGCCCAATTCCCTCGTGACCGGATAAGGAAGGATGATCTCTTGTCCGTTGTCCATTCTCAAGGCACCATGGCGGCAAAAGCATGATGACCGCCCCCAATAGGTGGAGATTGATACTGTGCACGACGATCTGGTCGATGTTCCTTTTCCCGGCTAAAACGCTCGAGGCCCAAGCGCCCGCCCCCTCCAGCGCGACACCTTCCGCGCGGCGGCCGCCAGGCGGATTTCAATTTGACGGAACCATTTCCCGGCAGGTCTTGGAAAACTACCTCGCCCGCTCCATCACCATGGAGGGTTTGCTCAACGGTCGCGGTGATCTCCAGGACAACATCCGCATGCTCAAGAGTATCGGCGCGAAATACGTTGGCCGCGCGCTTTGCTTATGGGGCGCGGAGGGCAACTTCCTGCCCAACCTGGCCAGGGCCCAAGAAGAGATTCCCCAGGTGCTGGCGGCGGACCCGGAGATGATCCTGGAAGCGTGTGTCTTCGAGACGGTCAGCGCCAGAGTCAATAGTATTGCCATTCCGGATTGGGTCTTTACCGCTTTGGGCGAGCCGGTGGCAAGCCGCAATTTCCGCTACGACGAC
>Ga0182016_10005639_pt1 | contig 13418 bp, 10 predicted proteins | sample 712S2MmetaG_FD_120491 | JGI IMG/M metagenome (GOLD analysis project Ga0182016, IMG submission 120491) | Permafrost microbial communities from Stordalen Mire, Sweden - 712S2M metaG | ecosystem: Environmental > Terrestrial > Soil > Wetlands > Permafrost | place: Sweden: Stordalen | collected...
ACCATCCCCGAAATCGTCCAAGAAATCGCCACCACCCGCATCACCGAACGCGGCGAAACCCGCGCCGACGACAAAACCTCAGAAGCCGCCATGGAAGACCGCAAAAAAGCCGGATACTTCTAGAGATGAGCCAGACTCCGCTGCGGGACCCACGGCCTGCGATCTCGCCCGAGAGCAATGTCAGCTGGCATGAGGGCAACGTGGACCGCGAACGGCGCTGGGGGCGCCTCGCCCAGCGCGGGGCGACGATCTGGCTCACGGGCCTGTCGGGCTCGGGCAAGTCCACCATCGCCTCGGCCGTCGAGGAGCAACTGATCGCCGCCGGCCGCTGGGCCTACCGGCTCGACGGCGACAACCTGCGCCACGGTGTCTGCAGCGACCTGGGCTTCAGCCGCGACGACCGTAGCGAGAATGCGCGCCGCGTCGCGGAACTGGCGCTGCTGTTCGCCGACGCCGGCTCCGTCGCCCTGGTGTGCCTGGTCTCTCCCTACGCCGCCGACCGCGCGCATGCCCGCGAGTTGCACGAGCAGGCCGGGCTCGATTTCGTCGAGGTGTTCGTCAACACCAGCCTCGAGGAGTGTGCGAGGCGCGACGTCAAGGGCCTCTACGCCAAGGCCCGCGGCGGCGCGCTCGGCAACCTCACCGGCGTCGGTGCCCCGTACGAGGCACCGACCGCCCCCGACGTCGAGCTGACCGAGCGCTTCGACGTCGAAGCGTGCGCGACGCGCGTGCTCGCGGCGCTGCAGTCCGTCGACGCCTGACGCGGCAGCGAGCGCGACCGCCGTCGGCCGCGCCTCAGTGCTGCTTGGCGCGGCGCAACCGCGAGCGCTCCTCGTGCATGTCCACCACGCGCTCGACCAGCTTGAGCAGCTGTGGGACGCCGGTCGCCTTCGCCTGCCCGTAGTGGAACGCCTCACGCCAGTCGGCAACCCGCGCGCCCTCCGAGACCATGACGTTGAAGAAGGCCCGAGGCATCTCGACCGTGACGCGCGCATCGGTCGCGATCTCCTTGGTGACCTTGCGCTCCGGGAGCTCAACGCGAAACTGCTGGACATCTCCGCGGCCGCGCAGCACGACTGCGAAGACGAGCTTCAGCGGCGCCAGCGCGGGGACCTCCTCGGCGATGCTTGCCAGCGCCGCGGCGATCTGCTCCTTGGCGTCGGTGGTCGCGCTCACACCTCGAGTTTACCCCCCGCCCGGCGCCCCGGCATGCATCGCAGCGACGCCCGCGGCGCGCGGCGGCGGCGCCGTCATACCGAGCCGGCTCACGCGGGCGTGGGTGTGACTGCGGCTGAGGTGGCGAGCACGGTGCCACCCGCGCCGAGCGCCTGTACCGCAACGTAGGGGGCGCTCGTGGGAGCGCTGATTTGGGTCTCAAAGCCGCTGCTCGCCACCGGCGATCCGACCGGAGCGAGCGCGCCAGGGGCCGTACCCCCGAGCACCTGCCAGCTCACCACCGCGGTGGCGCCGTTCCAGCTGGCGGCGACGTCGGTCGTTGCGGGTGCGCTCGCAACGCTCGCGGCGATCGCGGGCGCGCTCGCCGGGGTCGCGACCCACGGGAAGCGATACGCACGATATGAAGCGACGCCCTCGGCGAGGCTCATCTCGAAGGTGAGCGCCCCGGCCGGCGAGAGCTCGGATACCAAGCCGACGGCGCCCCAACCCAGCAGGTGGTCGCCGTTGGGGAGCTGCTGCACATCGCCTTGGCTGTCGGCGAGCACGGGGCGGCCGGGATTGACGTACTGATGCGCCAGCGTCGCCGTGTGCGTGGCGAAGTCGAGCTGTATGTCGATGCCCCGCGAGCGGTCCTCGATCTCGGGGTCATCCTCGTTGTCGAACATCTGGATCGTTCCGTCGGCGAGCATCCTCACGTCGTGCTGCCAGGCGAACCGCACGCCCGGACCCAGCTCGAACGAGCTGCTGCGCCCGCCGAGGCTCCAGAGGATCGAGCCGAGGCTGTGTCCGATCTGGTAGGCGGCCCAGGTGTTGCGGGAGTTGACCAGCACGTTCTGGTCCGGCTCGACGTCGATCGAGTTGATGTGGAACCAGTCCCAGTCAGACCCGGCTGTGTGCGGCACCGGCCCGTGGGAGGCCGACAATGGAATGTGGCCCATCGCGTGCCATTCGAACATCACGAGGCCCGTCCGCACATCGATCTCCTGCACCGCGCAGTCCTCAATTATCCCGTCGGTGGAGCCGCCAACCGAGCTCAGGTTCGCGTAGACGGGCTCATAGACCGTGATCCAGGCCACACCGTCCGGCGCGAGCTGGAACTCGTGCAGATCCATCGAGAGGCCGTTGCCGGCCCTGACGCGCGCGATCGTCTGGTAGTGGGTGTTGTCGATCACGCCGTCCCCGATCCCGTGGTTGAGATCGATCGAACCCTGCCAGTAGGTCAGAGACCTATGGCCGAGATAGCTCTGAACGCGCAGGTCCGCGGCCTCCTGCCCAGGCGGCGACGGCGAGAACCAGACCAGCTGCCCCGCCGGGTTGACGATCATCGCACCCGGCTGTGAGGCACCGTCCTTGGGGGCCAGGAACAGGTCGCCGAGGCCCGGGTCGGCCGCAGGGGTGGTCACGGCCACGGTCGGCGGGTGGAGGTTCGGCAGCGAGACGAAGGTCTGCTCGGAGCCTGCGGTCGGCGTGCCGCGCGGCAGGGGCGGCGCCGGCGGCACCTTGTAGAGCCTGCCGACGGTGAAGCTCGTGCCGATTGAGCGGCGTTCGTCCCCGTTGCTCTCGACCGCCGTCACGGTTACTCGCTCGCCCGCGCTGAATGCCCGCGGCATGACGTAGCTGGCGCCGGTCCCGGTCGCGTAGGGCTCGAGCGTGCCGCGGTGCTCACCGCTCTCGGAGCCGCGGGCGCTGACATGCGAGACATCGGCGGCGGTCGCCCCGAGAAAGCTGATCTGCGTGGTCGGCGAGGCATCCGGCGTACCCCTCAGCGGCGAGACGGTCACCCACGCCAGCCTGGCCGATGCGCCTGCCCGCTCGGGCCTCTCGGCACCGATCGCCAGCGCCGCTGCAGCTGTGGCGAGAGCCGCGCCGAGAATCAGGACGCGGCGAGCTCTACGGCCGGTTTGGCCGCCTCGGCGTGTTGCGAGCACAGGACGCGCGCCCGCGGGCGGTTGATGAGGCACGCCGCTCAAACTCGATGAACATAACAGCCCCTCCGGAGGGCATCGCGGGCGTCCGGCGCCGGATCGGCGGGCTCGCGCAAGCCGGAGCCGGCTCGCGTCTGCATCGCCGGTCGGCGCGCCGAGGCGTCGGCGCCGCGAGCGCGGCGCGCATATTCTTCATTCATCATGTGAACATAGATGTCAGGGACGTTAGAAACCGCTTATGATGCGCCGCGTGGTCTGGTCAACCATCGCGAGCGCCGAGCGCCGAGCCGCCTCCTCGGCGCCCACCGAGCACGGAGAGCCCACTGACGGCGTGCGGCGCGGCGACCCCGTGATCAGCGCGATCGCGATCGGAACCTTTCTCCTCGGCTCGGCGATCTGGATCCGCCGCAAGGGCCTCTTCATCCACACCGACACCGTGGTGTTGTGGGTTGTCGCGGGACTCTTCGCGCTCACGCTGACCGACCTTTCCCGCTGGCGTCTGCGGCTGTTGTGGGATTGGCTCCCACTGGCCGCCCTGCTCATCTTCTACGACCAGTCAGCGCCCCTCGTGCGCTTCTTTGGGACGCCGCTGCACACCTCGCTGCAGGTGAACTTCGACGAGCTCCTGTTCGGCAAGCCGCTGCTGACCGTCGAGCTCCAGCACCTGCTCGGGCAGACCCGAGCCGTTCAGTGGTTCGAGTACCCGATGTGGGGTCTCTACATGACCCACTTCTTCATGGCGCTGGTCGTCGCGGGCGTGCTCTGGCGCTTCTCCTACGCTCGCTTCCGGCAGTTTCGCGCGCAGATCGTCGTCCTCAGCACGCTCGGCTTCGCGACCTACGTGCTCTATCCCGCGGCACCGCCCTGGTATCTGGCCGACCGCCTGCACGAGCTGCCGGAGATCTACCGCACCGTCTTCATAACCTGGGGCAAGGTCGGTCTGCACACCGCCGGCTCGATCAGCGACGGCGCCATCGATGGCAACGACCTCGGCAACCAGCTTGCCGCCGTCCCGTCGATGCACGCGGCGATCTCGCTCTTCGTCGCCTGCTTCTTCTGGCGCGGGGCGCGAGCGTGGATACGGGTACTGCTCGTCGTCTACGTGCTGGGCATGGCGTTCACGCTCGTGTATTCCGGCGAGCACTACTTCTTCGACATCGTGATCGGCTGGTTCTACACCGCGCTTGTGGTGGGCGGCACGGCGGCTCTGCGGCGCTATCGACGGTCGCGCTCGCAAGCGGCGCCGGTGGCGCGGGAACGCGCCCGCGAACCGGCGTACGTGAGCCGCTCGACCTCGGCCGGCCTCTGAGGGTGCGCAGCGCCCGCCCGCCGTTCGGCGCTCGCGAAGCAGGGCACGCGCTGCCGTCAGTACTCAAGCGTTCGCTGGAGGTCGGCGATCTGGTGCGCGACCGCCGTGGCGCCGAGGTGCAGGTGCAGGAAGTGCTCGAGCGCACCGGCGTAGGGCATCCAGAAAAGAAAAACGTAGACACTGAAGACAAGCGACACCACCCGCAGCCAACGGGCCCGCGCGAGTGCCGCGAACGGCAGCAGCCACAGGACGTAGGACGGCAACATCCAGCTGAGAGTCACCAGCAGCACCAGGATCGCGGCGCCCGACGCGGTGATCCAGCGACGCGTGCGCGCGGCCCACAGCGTCGAGCCGATCACCCCCACGACCAAGACAGCGGTGAACGCGTGTTGCAGGGCCGTCGTCTCACCGCCGACGCCCGCCACGTAGCCGATCAGGTTGGGTATGCCGGTCTGAACGACGAGGATGTCCTGCTGGGCGAGATTCGGCAGGTTGAAACCGAACGCGATCACCGTCGCCGCGCCCAGTACGAGCACGCCGAGGAGCACGCCGAGAGCAAAGCGCGCACGTCGAGGCGCACCGAAGATCATCACCGGGACGAGGATCGCGGCCGAGGCCTTGATCGCGACGGCGGCCGACAGGGCGAAGCCCGCAGCGAGCTCAAGCCACGGGCCAGGCTCACCGATCGGCAGCGGCCGCGGCGTGCCGTCGAGCCAGGCGACGGCCCGCCGGGCCAGCGCCAGCGCGCCGGCGGGACGCTCGCCGCCGATGCCGGCAGTGCCCGGCGCACGCAGCCCGACCCGTGCCGACTCCGCGAGCAGAAGCAGGTAGAGACCCAGCACGATCATGAAGACCATGAAGAAATCGTTGTGGTCGCCGCCCAGGCCCCACACCAGCACGAGCGGGTTCAGGCCGACGAACACGGCCGCGCTGAGCGGGTTGCGTCCAAGCAGCTCGGCGCAGCGCCATACCATCCACACGATCCCGAGGCTGAGCGCCATCAGCACGATCTTGAACGTCCAGAAGGCACCGGCGACTCCGAGTGGCACGAGTGCGAGCGTGAGCAGCGTGAACAGCGGACCGTAGGGACTCAGCAATCCGTGCCAGTTCGACAGCAGGTAGGTCGGATCGCTCGCCGGCTCGAACGCCGGAATCGTCGTGTACGGGTTGAGGCCGTGAACGACCTCCATCCGAGCGTAGTTGAGGTAGTTGAAGATGTCCGTCAACTGCATCGGCGGCGAGAGCACGAAGACGACGTGCACCAGCACGACGGCTCCCAAAGCCCACTGCGGGCGCAGGCGCGGCGCCGCGAAGACGGCGATCGCGTAGCAGACGCACATCGTGGCGACGATCGCCGTGAAGGCGACGTTGAGCCCGCGCGGGTCGAGCGTGAACCAGCTCGTCAACGGACCGAGCGGGCCAGCGAGCCAGCGCGGGAACGGGCCACGCTCCGCGATCGGCGAGAGCCAGCTCGGACGCGCGGCGGCCAGCGACACGAGCATCAGGCTCGCCGCCACCATCAGGGCAAGCGCCGTGCCCGCGACTGCGCTCGTTGCAGTCAGCTCGCGACCGTGGGCGCCAAGCCACCGGCGCCGCACGCGCCCGCCGGCGCGCGCACGGGGACGGGCATCGCGCCGCAGCGGCAGGCCGGCGTGAGCCGGGGCGTCGGCGACCTGCGTCGCCAGTGTCGCTGTCACCTCAACGGCCACAGCAGAACACTAATGGAGCCCGCCCAGATTCCGGAAACCTCGTGCCGCCGCCCGGGCGGCCCGTCAGGTGGGCAGCGAGATCGCCAGCGCCACGCTCCCGGGTCGCCGCACCGTCACCGTCAGCCAGCCCGCAGCGGATCGGCTGAGGGTCGCCGCGCCGCGCTGCACTCGCCAGGCGGGGGTGTAGTGCACCCGCATCAGGAAGCGGGCCGCACGGTTCGCGTGAAGCGCCATGTCGTCTCCGCTCGCGCTCAACAACCGGCCCGGCCCGCTCAGGATGCCGTGCGCGCCGCGCACGGCGTACACCCGCCAGTCGGCGTCTCGCCAGGCAAGCCGGAGCCCGCGCACCCCGCGGCGAACCAGATATGCCTCAACGCCGGCGGAGTAGTCGAGCCTCGCGTTCGACAGCGCAACGAAGCGAACGCCGTTCGCCAGCAGCCAGGCGCGGTAGGACGCGTCGGTCAGCCGCCCAGGGACGTAGAAGATCGGGTTGTTGGCGGTGTCGAGCTGGCGCTCCCAGCCCCGCGCGAGCGGGTACTGCAGCGCGACGTAGACCGCCTCCCAGTGCAGCGCCGTCGGGACCACCTCGACGCGCCCGAGCGGGCGATCGGACCGAGCGAGAAATTTGAGCAGTGGCTGGTAGTAGGCGCGCGTGACACCGACGTTGCCCTCCAGTCCGCGCAACGCGGTCGACGCCGGCACCCACTGTGCGAGCAAGATCGGGACGAACCCCACAACCAGCAGCAGGCGCGAGCGGCGCGCCTTGGGCGCCAGGCACACGGCCAGTGCAACCCCAACGCTGATGCCGAGACGAGTGATGTTGTTTCCCAGCGCGCTGGGGACGGCGTAGGCAAAGACGATCGCTGCGACGTACAGCGCCGCGCCGATCGCCACCGCGCGGTCGCGAATGACCGCCGCCACCGCGCCGATCGCGACGGCGCCGAGAATCATGCCCGCGAAGTTGTGAGCGGAGAAGGGAAAGTTTCCCTGGCCCGGAAAGAGCTCCTCGACGACGGCGATCGGCACGAGCGCCGCCAGCGCAAGCGCTGCGGCGCCGAAACGCTGCGCCGGCCAGTAGGCGAGGAGCCAGGCGACCGCAGCCAGCGCAAGGAAGGCGCCGGCCAGCGGCGCGACGAGCGAGCAGATGACCGCCAGCGGGACTGCCAGCAGCCACCGCCGGCGCGTCGCGGCGAGCAGCGAGAGCAGCGCGATCGCCTCGCCGAGGAGGTAGGGGCCCTGGCCGATCGCCACCGGCACGAGTGTGCCCGCGGCGAACACGATCGCGCCGGCGCGCCCGGCGGCCGCGAAGCGGGCCACGGCCAGGCGGTCGAAGCACCAGGCCGCAACCGCAGCGGAGACGATCTCGGTCACCGGTACGCCGGCGAGCGCAGCGATGGGCGCGTAGAGAACCGAATAGTCGAACAGCCAGTGCCCGCCGTACCATTGGCTGTCCCAAAGCGTGAAGCCATGCTGGGCGAACAGCTCGACCCTGTAGGTCGCCGCGGGAAGATCGACGCCGCGCACGCCGGTGAGCACCGCCACGATTGCGAGCGAGGCCGCCAGCGCACCGACAAGCATTCCCCCGCGGTCGGCGCGCACGTTCACCCGCGGCATTGTGCCCGAGTACCGCCGCGACCACCGCGCGCCGCCGCCGCCCGCCGCCTGCGAGGATTCCGCCGCTTCGATCCCCGAGAGCTGAGGGCGGTGTCGGTGATGCGCGTAGAGGCGGCCTGCAGGCGGTCCGGCTAGTGGTTGAATCGGTGCAGCTCGACACCGACGCGCACGATCGTCGGGGCGGCCGCGAGCGGGCGGCGCACCGTCGCGTCATCCGCCAGCGCCTTATCGCGCTGGTCCTGGCCGCCGCGACGCTGGTCGGGATCGTCCTCGTCACCCCCAGCACGCCCCCACCACCGACGCTGCTCACGGCCGTCGGCTCCGGTCCTGGGCATCTCGCGGCGGGGTCCCCGGATGCGCTGCCCGCGAAGATCCTGATCGCCGACCGCGGCAACAACCGCCTGGTCGTCATCACGCCGCGCGGCCAGGTGGCCTGGTCGACGAAGACACTCGCACCGACCGACGTCTATCTCGGCCCGCACAAGGACTCGATCGCCGTCACCCAACGCGGAGCATTCGTGGTTCTGACGCTCGACGTCGCCACCGGCGCCCTGGAATATGTGTACGGCAAAGCGGGCCAGCCGGGTGCGGCCTACAACCGGCTTCGCAACCCGCAGGCCGCACACCTGATCGCCAACGGCCGGCTGGTGGTCGCCGACGACGCCAACTGCCGCGTCCTGGTGCTCGCGCCGCCGTCCACGCGGCCCGCGCAGGTGCTCGGGCAGGCCGGCGACTGTGCACACGACCCGCCGTCGCGGCTCTCCTACCCGGACGCGATCTTCCCGACACTCGGTGGCAAGTTCGTCGTGACGGAGAGCAGCGGCTGGATCGATCTGCTGACCAGCGGCTTCGCGCTGTTTCGGGCGCTGCCAGTCCACGCCTTCAGCGATCCCTTCGACGCCAACGAGTACGCCGCGGGCAAGCTCATCGTGACCTCCCGCTCCTATGTCGGTGCGGTGGAGGAGCTGAGCACGACCGGCGCGGTGCTGTGGCGCTACGGCCCGGCGAGCGGGCCGGGGCGTTTGAGGGATCCGTCCCTGGCACAGGGCCTACCGGATGGCGACGTGCTCGTCTGCGACTCTGGCAACGACCGCATCGTCGTGATCGACCGCCAGACAAAAGCGATCGTCTGGCAGTACGGCCACATCGGCGTGCCGGGGAGCCGGCCCGGCTACCTTGACGCGCCCGACAGTGCGACCCTTGTGCCCTAAAGCTGATCGGCCGCGGGCTGCGCGCGCTAAACGCCGATGATGGCGTCGATCTCGACGGCGGCGCCGCGCGGCAGCGCCGCCACACCGACAGTCGCTCGCGCCGGTGGCTCGACCGGGAAGAACTCCTTGCAGATCTCGTTGACCTCCGCGAAGGCGGCCAAGTCCACCATGTAGATCGTGATCCGCAGCGCTCGCGCAAGCGTCGTGTTGGCAGCGCTCGCAACGGCCTGAAGGTTCTCCAGACAGCGGCGTGCCTGGGCCGAGACGCCGCCGGCGACGAGTTCGCCGCTGCCGGGGTCAAGCGGAATCTGGCCGGAGCAGAAGAGCAGTTCCCCGAACCGGACGGCGTGACTGTAGGGGCCGATCGCGGCGGGTGCCTGCGCGGCGTGGATCGTTTCGCGTGCTGCGCTCACACAGCGACACGATAGCGGCCGCACGTGCGCCGGCCGCGGGAGCAGGGTTGTTGGTCCGCCCTGGCGATCTTGTAAGGTCAGTGTGGTGCGCCGCAAGGGCTTTCTGCTCGCGCTTGTCAACGCGGCGGCCGCCGGCGCCCTGCTCGCGTTGGTGCCGGCCGTCGCCTCCGCCGCGACCAGCTCGATTGCGTTCACGACGTGCGCGGGCGCTCCCAACTTCGGCTGCAGCCACCTGACCGTGCCACTGGATCCAAGCGGCACGATCCCCGGCACCGTCACGCTCGCGATCCGCCGAGAGCTGTCCGCCACCGGCGCCGCCACCACCGCTGTGGTGGCGCTCGCCGGCGGACCCGGCCAGTCCGCCATCCCGTTTGCGCAGGACGACGCGCAGATCGTCGCCCCGGCGCTCACGACCGACGACCTGGTGGTCTTCGACCAGCGCGGCACGGGATACTCGGGCGCGCTGCAGTGCTCCGCGCTCAACTCGCTGACTGAGCCGATCAGCCAGGTCATCCCTGCCTGCGCGATGCAGGTCGGCGCCGCCCGCGGCCTCTACACGACCGACAACACCGTCGCCGACATCGAGGCGATCCGGGTGGCGCTCGGGTACACCAAGCTGATCCTCTACGGCACCTCCTATGGCACGAAGGTCGCGCTGCGCTACGCCGCGGAATATCCGGCCAACGTCGCCGGCCTGATCCTGGACTCCACGGTCCTGCCGAACGGCCCGGACGTGTTCGACCAGTCGACCTACGAGGCCGTGCCACGCATTCTTGACCAGCTCTGCGCAGACCACGCCTGCCCGGGGGTCCCCAACCCGAACGCGGACCTCGTGGCCGTGCTGAAGCGGCTCGGCGCCGGCGCGATCAACGCCACCTACGTCGAGAGCTCCGGCAAGAGGGTTCGCCTGCCGATCACCGCGGACGAGATCGCGTCGCTCCTGCTCGCCGGCGACGACGACCCTGTGCTGCGCGCCGAGTTTCCGGCGGCGATCGCGTCGGCCGCGGCCGGGCGCTTCGCGGCGCTAGCGATCCTCGTCGCTCACGCCGTGTTTGGCGCCGTTCCAAACAGCACGGTTGACAACCCTCTGTTCTTCGACACCGAGTGCGAGGAGCTGGCGTTTCCCTGGGTCCGCACCGATCCCGGCGCGGCGCGGGCCACCGAGGCGCTGGCCTACGCGAAGGGGCTCCCGCCAGGCTCGTTCGGGCCGTTCAGCTACCTTACCGCCTATCAGGAGAGCTCGACGCCCGACTGCGCCTACTGGCCCTTCGCAACGGCCGCTCCCGAGACCACCGTCACCGCCTTACCGGATGTGCCGACGCTGATCATCAGTGGCGCGGATGACCTTCGCACGCCGACCTCGAACGCCGAGCAGATCGCGGCGATGATCCCCGACGCGACCGTCGTCGTCGTCCCCGAGACCGGGCACTCCGTGCTCACGACCGAGTTCGGCTCGTGCGCCAAGAACGCGGTTGACGCGTTCTTCGCCGGCGCGGCGATCAAGACGGACTGTGCGCCGCAGGCAATGGCCCCCTACCTCGATCCCGCTCCGCTGGCTCCCGCCTCGGCTGCGGTCCTCAGGCCTCTGGGCGGCAGCGAAGGCGAACCAGGGCGCACGGCCCGGGCGCTTGAGCTGACCCTCGCATGGAGCTCGCGCGAGCTTTCGGAGAGCCTCTTCGAAACGCTGCTGGGCAACTACAACCCCGCCTACAGCCACGGTCTCGGCGGCCTGCAGGGCGGCTACGCCAAGCTCACCACGAACGCAACGACACAGAACCCGACCGTGCGCTTCCACGACTTCTCCTACGTGCCTGGCGTCGAGCTCACGGGCTCGATCAGCAACGGCGTCGGCAGATTGACGATCAGCGGCCCGGGCGCCTCCGCCGGAACGCTCGTCGCCAAGACGAGCAACGACTTCGCCGGCAAGCTCGCGGGCACGCCGATCCACTTCCGGATCTCGAACGCCAAACTCACGGCGCTGACGGCGTCGGCCACGCACTGAGCGCGGATCGCGCGCGATGGCCAACGCGCTGGCACGCGAGACCTCGCCTTATCTGCGGGCCCACGCGCACAACCCAGTCGACTGGCTGCCGTGGGGTGAGGAGGCTCTGGAACGCGCCCGGGCGCTGGACCGGCCGCTGTTCGTTTCGATCGGCTACGCCGCCTGCCATTGGTGTCACGTGATGGAGCGCGAGTCCTTCGAGGATGAGCGGACCGCGGCGCTGCTGAACGAGCACTTCGTCGCCGTCAAGGTTGACCGCGAGGAGCGCCCCGATATCGACGGGATCTACATGGAGGCGGTCCAGGCGATGACGGGCCATGGCGGCTGGCCACTCAGCGTGTTCCTGACCCCGGCGCAGGAGCCATTCTTCGGCGGGACCTACTGGCCGCCGACGCCGCGCTCGGGTATGGCGAGCTTCACCCAGGTGCTCGAAGCGATCGCCGAGCTCTGGCGCGGGCGGCGCGGCGAAGCGCTCGAGGCCGGCGCCCGCGTGAGCGCGGGTCTCGGTGGCGCAGCAACGCTCGAACCGTCGGCCGAGGTACTCGATCGCTCGGCGATCGAGGCCGCGCTCGCCGCGCTGCGGCGCACCTACGACGCACGCCACGGTGGCTTCGGCGGGGCGCCGAAGTTCCCGCCCCATTGCGTGCTCGAGCTGCTCGCGGCGACCGGTGAGCGGGAGATGTCGACGAGGACCCTGCGAGCGATGGCGCTGGGCGGCATCTGCGATCAGGTCGCAGGCGGCTTCTCCCGCTATGCCGTCGACGCCACCTGGACGGTTCCCCATTTCGAGAAGATGCTCTACGACAACGCGCTGCTCGCCCGCGCCTATCTGCATGCCCGCGGCGAGGAGCCGCTGTTCGAGCGGACCTGCCGCGAGACGCTTGACTTCTGCCTGAGCGAACTGCGCGCGCCGGAGGGCGGCTTCTACTCCTCCTTGGACGCCGACTCCGAGGGTGTGGAGGGACGCTTCTACGTGTGGACGCTCGAGGAGCTGGAAGCTGAGCTCGGTGAATTCGCGCCGGCGGCGATCGCGTATTTCGGCGCCAGCGCGGAGGGCAACTTCGAGGGCGCCAACGTCCTCCAGGCGCACGGCGAGGAGCCGGCGGAACGCGAACAGATCCGGGCCCGGCTGCTGGCCGCGCGCGCCCGGCGGACGCGCCCGGCGCTTGATGACAAGCGTCTGTGCGCCTGGAACGCGTTGATGATCGCGGCGCTGGCCGATGCCGGAGCGATGCTGCGCGAGCCGCGCTACCTCGACGCCGCGAAGCGCGCCGCCGAGTTCGTCTGGGAGCGGATGCGCGACCGCGACGGGCGGCTGCTGCGCACCTACAACGACGGCGGCGCGCGCCAGCCCGCATTTCTCGAGGATCACGCTTTCCTGCTCGAAGCGCTGCTGACGCTGTACGAGGCGAGCTTTGAGGAGCGCTTCTTCTGCTGGTCGCGGATCCTCGCCGACCAGATCCTCGAGCGCTTCGCCGACCCGCAGCGGGGCGGCTTCTTCGTTACCGCAGTCGATGGCGAGCGGCTGCTCACGCGGCGCAAGGACCTCGAGGATCACCCGATACCGTCGGGCTCCTCGAGCGCCGCGGTCGGCCTGCTGCGGTTCGCGGCGCTCACGGGCGAACCGTCCTACGAGCGGGCGGCGCTCGGCGCCGTGCGGCTGGCGGCGCCACTTGCCCCGCGCTACCCGATCGCCTTTGGTCACCTGTTGTGCGCCATCGAGCTGCACACGGCCGGCGTGCAGGAGGTCGCGCTGGTCGGACCCGACCAACAGCCCCTGCTCGACGTGCTCCGCGAGCGCCACCGGCCCCGCGTCGTGCTCGCCTCAGCGCCACAGAGCAGCGGTAGCGTGGTCGAGCTGCTCGCCGGGCGCTCAGCGATAGCGGGCCGTGCAACGGCCTACGTGTGCGAGCACTTCGCGTGCCGGGCGCCGGTCAGCGAGCCAGATGCTCTGAGGGCCCTGCTGGACTGAGCGCGTCGAGATCGGCCGCGCTCAGTTCGATGTCGGCGGCGGCGACGTTCTCCTCGAGGTGCGCGATCTGAGAGGTGCCCGGAATCG
>Ga0182016_10005640_pt1 | contig 13415 bp, 20 predicted proteins | sample 712S2MmetaG_FD_120491 | JGI IMG/M metagenome (GOLD analysis project Ga0182016, IMG submission 120491) | Permafrost microbial communities from Stordalen Mire, Sweden - 712S2M metaG | ecosystem: Environmental > Terrestrial > Soil > Wetlands > Permafrost | place: Sweden: Stordalen | collected...
TACTGGGAAGTGGCCTCGGACGGCGGCATCTTCGCCTTCGGCGACGCCAACTTCTACGGGTCCATGGGCGGCAAGCCACTCAACCAGCCGATCGTCGGCATGGCGGTCACCCCGGACGGCGGCGGCTATTGGCTGGTCGCGTCCGATGGCGGGATCTTCAGCTTTGGCGACGCCAAGTTCTTCGGCAGCACGGGGAGTATCCGACTCAACCGCCCGATCGTCGGGATGACGGCGACACCCAGCGGCAACGGTTACTGGTTGGTGGCGTCCGACGGTGGCATCTTCAGCTACGGCGATGCGAAGTTCTCCGGGTCCATGGGCGGCCGTCCACTGAACTCCCCCGTCGTGGGGATGGCGTCGGACGCGCGCACGGGCGGGTACTGGGAAGTGGCGGCTGACGGAGGCATCTTCTCCTTCGGTGCACCCTTCTACGGGTCCACGGGCAGCATCCACCTGAATGCACCCATCGTCGGGATGCAGGCCAGCGGAGGCGGTGCCGGATACCGCTTCGTGGCGTCCGACGGTGGCATCTTCAGCTACGACGCGTTGTTCTTCGGCTCCATGGGCGGCAAGCCGCTCAACAAGCCAGTCGTCGCCATGGCGGGGACGTGATGACGTCCCGCTGACGGGCCGCGTTGCTCCTCGGTACGCTTGACCCCCGAGCCGCTGGGGTCCCTTCCCCCGCCGAGGAGGCACCATGATGGACGACCGCGCAGAGGGCTGGTACACCGACCCGTTCGGGAGGCACGAAGCCCGGTGGATGTCGGACGGCACCCCCACCAAGCTGGTGCGCGACGGAGGTGACGAGTCCTACGATGACCCTCCCGACGAAGAACCGATAGTGACGCCTTCGAGGATCGTCGAGGAGCAGGCGGCCGATGGGAGCGACCTCCTCCGCTCTGGTGAGGGTGACGGTGGTGGTGGAACCCTCAGCGAGCGGCTCCACGAAGCCGGCCAGTTCGGAGCGACATGGGGATCACACATCCCACTGCCCAACCAGCGCGAAGGTCACTAGTTCCCAGCTCGGCCGATGAGAGGCATGCGTGCACGACACTGACGACAGCAGGCAGAGAGTCGCATGCCGCCGCCATGGCCGCGTGCTCGTCATTTCGATGGAGAGGGCCAACAAGCGCAACGCCATCGACCGTGCGATGGCTGACGCGCTCGACCATGCATTGAACGAACTGGACGACGATCACGACCTGTGGGCCGGCGTCCTGACCGGTGGTACCGACGTCTTCAGCGCGGGCAGCGATCTCACGGCCGGCGGCGACTACAGCACGGAGCGCGGCGGGGAATACGGGATCATCCGGCGGCGACGGCGCAAGCCGTTGATCGCCGCGGTGGAGGGCCCGGCGCTGGGGGGAGGCCTCGAAGTGGTCCTTGCCTGCGATCTGGTGGTGGCCTCCAGCACAGCCATGTTCGGGCTGCCCGAAGTCACGATCGGCGTGGTCCCGACGTGCGCCGGCCTGTTCCGGGCCCCACGGGCCCTCCCTCTCAATGTCGCCCGGCAGCTGATCCTCACCGGACGTCCCATTGAGGCGGCACGAGCCTATGACGTGGGCTTCGTGAACGCCCTCACGGCGCCTGGGCAGGCCTTGGAGGAGGCCCTGGGTCTCGCCCATCAGCTCTGCGCCAATGCGCCCGTCTCCGTGCAGTCCTGTCTGAAGGCCGTCAACGACGTCGTCGGCGCTGATGACGATCTGGGCTGGGCGCAGACCGATCAGGCCTTGCGCGCCGCGGCCGAATCAGCTGACGCCCGGGAGGGAGTTGCCTCCTTCCTCGAGAAGCGGCCGCCCGTGTGGACCGGGCGGTGACCACGGCCCGCTGGCTCGGCCCGCGGGTTCCGTATGCCGCACTGCTGCGTACTGCCGAACGCAACCGTTAGGCGGCGTTGGAATAGCGCCCGGCCTCCCGGCCGTCGATGTAGGCCACGCACTCCTGCGCCTGGACGCCGCCAACCACCGCCTTGCGGGTCTTCTCGATGCGGACCTGGTGGGTCTCAGTCGAGCCCACCGAGAACTCGTACCCGCTTGTACGCCTGAGCGAGAACATCCCCAGCTTCCGGATGACAGGCTCCCCGTCCACCGATATCTTCATCGGCCCCCAGAGCTGATCCCACTGGAAGGCAACGTTGTGACGCTCGGTCTCCCCCACTTCGAACTCGAAATCCAGGTGCCTTTCGAACATTGCCCCACCTCCAGATCGAACTCCTACAACCGTTGTGTCGGCTCAGGCAGGAGAAATGTGCAGCGCGTTTGTCGGAGCGTTGCGCGTCGGGGGAAGGGACGAGTGTGCTACTTCCAGCCCTGCAACACGTGCTCGAACCACCACTGCGGGGCCACCGCCGTCAGGACGTTCATGTCCCAGTAGTCCCACCACCGGATGATCTTCCCAGCACGGATTTCGTGCACCGACGCCACCTTGAGCGCCATGGTCTCTCCGGTCGGCCACTCCCAGTGCTCGACGTGCTCGGTCATGACCACGTCCTCACCGGCCACCATGTGACGCGGTTCGTCGAACAACTTGGAGAGCTTGTCGAAGGCCAGCCGCAGGCGCGCCGTGATTTCAGCGGGACCCCGGGCCACGTCATCGTCGGGCGTCACGACATCCGTGTACTCGCCGTTTTCGTGGAACCGGGCACCCATGGCCACAAAGTCCTGCCGATAGAGATCACCCCAGAAACCTGCGATGAGCTGGCGGTTCTCCTCAATTCGCGTCACGACGCCCTCCTGTCGGTGGATGGCGCAGATCCTAAGGGGTGGGGGCTGCGAGCCAGAGGTCCGGGCCGGTCGTTCTCGGTCTTCGTCGAATCCGGTCCGCCGCCCCGCAGGAACGCCGCGCCAGAGTTGTTGTCACGGCGTTGTGTCGGCCGGTTCGGATGGCCCTATTCCGCACCGGGGTGCCTCGCCCAGTATTGGGGCGGGGCGGGGTGATGGCCGATGCCCTTGTGTACGGGTACACGCATCATCCCGCCCCTTTGGCGCCGACACGCCTTACGGTGGACTCCCCTTCCGGTGCCCGCCCCTTCAGGCATCGAGGACGTCGAGGAGCCAGCTGGGCCCGACCACGACCGCCCCTAACGACTCGACCCGCCGCCGGAGTTCGCGGTCCGCCGTGACGAGTGTGACCATTCGCTCGGACTCTTTCGCCACGACGGCGACGAGGGCGTCATCCCCGCTTCCTTCGGCGTGCAAGACCGTGACGCCATCGGCGGAGCCACTCGGCACGCCCAGACGGGCCTGGCCCTCGAACACCACGACGACAGGCTGGTCGATTCGTCCCGAGCCCACTGCCGTTCGTAGCCGGTCCATGAAGGTTCGGGCCGCTCCCGCTCGGTCCCGCCACCAACCATTTGGACGAGATCCGATCACATTGGCTGCGTCAACGAGAAGCAAGGGCTGTCCGGTGGCCCGCTGCTCCGCCCGCGCTACTCGTCGTCGGAGAGAGCTTCGGGGTCGTCGAGCAGTACCCCCGCCTCGACCGCCTCGGTCTCGTCGAGCGGCCGTTGATCCTCCTCCTGCTCGTCGTCGAAGTCGACCTCGCTGTCGAGCGGAGCGATTTCCGCCGCATCTTCAGGATCCAATGGTTCCGGCTCCTCGACAACGGGGATGTCGTCACTGGGTCTGGCCATCTGCTGTCCCCTCTCTTTTCTTTCTTGTTTTGCTCACGACTGGAGCTCGGGCGGGCTACCAACCCTGCGTGCCGGGGCCGCCCTTGAACGGTCCGACCAGGTTGGCAGTGATCCAGCCGCCGTAGAAGCCGCCGGGCTGGGGCTCGACCACCTCGTCACCCAGCAGGCAGCAGTCCATGGGGGCGACATAGAAGGCAACGAAGCCGGCGATTCCGGCGAACGCTGGGCTCGGATGGTCGTAACCCCAGGCGGCGGCCGACGCCACCGCGTCGCCCACGGTGACGTCGTAATAGTGAGCCGTGCCCTTCCACTCGCAGACTGACGCCTGGCGGGTCCGAATGAGACAGCCTTCCAGGACGTCGCCGGGGGGAAGGTAGTAGTTGGGCGGATGGCTCGTCTCAAGGACCCGGAAGCCACCAACGGTGTCGGCGATGGTGACGCCGGCGAACACAACGCGGAGGCGTGTGGCGACGGGCTCCAAACGGGGAGGTCGGGGGTAGTCCCAAACGGACTCCCGACCGGGGCCAAGGGGTGCACCGGAGCGGTCGCGGTGACGTGGGATCTTCATGACCCCAGCATGCCCGCCGAAGGGCGCCGACCGGGCCGCTTCACGTCAATCGTGAGCGGCAGGCCCAAGGCGAATGCCGAACCCACGCTTGCTGTCGCATCACCGATCTCCTATGGACTGCAACGCTGTTTCCATCTCTTTCGCACTGTTGCCAGCGAAACCACCCGCACCGCACCAGTACACCCCGCCGCTCCCGTCGACGACAGTCAGCGCAATTGTTGATCGGTCCTCAATGCCCAGTGGTCTCGTCAGCCGAGCTACATCGCCGTAGATCGTGAGCGTGCGTCGCAATACGACGGGATCACGTATGGCTGTTGCCATTCCGCCGTCGATCATGTTACGCACGGGGGCCCAGATTCTGCCGATAGTGGGCAGCTCATAGAAACAAAGCCCGGGATCGGTGGCGGCGTGTTCTTCAAGCCACGGGATCCAAGAGTCCACCAAGGCTTGATGTTTCCGTTTGAAAGCCACAATGACGACGTTGCGCTTTCCGGCGAATGCATCGGGAAGCCTCACGTCGAGCCCATCAAGATTGCGAGCCTCCAAGCGAGGGAAATCAATGCCGGTGAGCATGCGACAACCTTAGGGGGAAGCGTGCGGTGACTTGACGGCTCGGGGTTTCGGCCGAACGGGAGTGAGTAGAGGCCGATACGAAGGGTTACAACGAGACCAATCTCCGTTGCAAGAGGGGTTAGCCTTAGAGCTGTGGTGAAGGCAAAGGGCACGTCCCCGACCACGTATCCGGCCGGCGGCATTCCCGCACTCGTCCTCGCTGCCGCGTTCGTCGCGATTGGCGTCTACATGGGCGAAATCGGGCGCGTCATGTGGACCGATTCCCACAATCCACGGAGCGTCGCGCAGATCGACTCCCGTCGATGCTGGACAAGTACAGGATCCGATGGAAGCGAGAATCTCTGCGACCTTGTCGTCACGTACAGAGCCGCAGACACGACGGTCACGACCAGGATGAAGGCCGTCGATGCAGGCGGCATTCATGGCGACAAGATCTCGGTTTCGTATGACCCCGCCAATGTCCGCGACGCATCAGGACCCGAGAACGACTCCCAGACAGCTTTCATGGCCTGGGGCTTTGCGACCTTGTTGATCGGTTTCGGTGGGTGGCTTCTCCGCTCCGTCCTCCGTCAACGCTTACAGCGCGGGCATGCAGGTCGCCGCCGCCTCCACGTGCGCCAGACTCCTTCGCGCCGCCCAACGCCGGAAGGTATGGCCAAGGCCGATATCCGCCCCTGAGCCGACGTACGTGGCGACTTTCGGGAGTCACTGCCGTCGGTAATCGGGGACACCAGGGGCGCCAGTGGCGAAACGGACACCGAAGTCGCCGAGGCACAGCGCATCGTCCTCTTATGGGGACGCGCACCGAAGATCAGCGCGATCCAAGGAGAACGGGGAGCATCGCGTGAGCGACTTCGGCAGGGCGCTCCTCGTGACTGAACAGGCTCGCCCCTTCGATTACCGACAGGTCAGCGTCGGGGAACGTCCTCGCCATCTCCTCCGCCCATGCAACGGGGAAGAACGGATCACGATCTCCCCAGACGAGTTGAACGGGAACGTCGATGCATCGATGCAGTTCGGCGAGTTGACTGATGTGTCGGACCTCGAAGCTGCGGAGCACCTTGACGGCGGCCGCACGGCGGTTGGGCAACGTGTGGAGTGGCTCGAGGAAAAACTCGGCGAACTCGCCATCGATCAGCGAGGGGTCCACAAAGATGTCGCCGAACACGAACCGACTTCGTCGAATCCTTGGCTGCCCGGCAATCCAGCCCAATCCTCTGCCCACCCCAGGCACGTGCCTGATGGCGATGAACGACCGGAAGCGCCAATTGAGGCCATGGGGTTGTTCGGTATCGATGAGCACCATGGCCCGTACGCGAGAGTCCCCGGCCAGTGCGTGACGGGCGATCAATCCCCCGCTGTCATGCCCCACAATGGCCACCTGGTCGAGCTGGAGCAACTCCACTACTCGTCGAACCGTTTCGATGTGCTGCTGCACGGTCAGGGGCGTCTCGTTCCCGAATCGGCTTGAGCCCGCGCCCGGCAAGTCGATGACGTGACACGTCACTTGATGGCTCAGGTGCGGCAATAGCTTTCGGAAGGTTGCCCCACTGACGGGCCACCCATGTACGAAGAGCACGTCGGGACCCTGGCCCACTCGACGGTAGGCAACCTCGCCGGCGCCGACATCGAGAAACGCATCAGGCTCTCGACGAAAGAGATCGGCCGCATCGGCAGGGGTGAGCGAGGGCATCGGACCTCCGGGGGGATCGTGGGGCAGAGCGCACCGTGGGCTCCGTGGCGCTGGTTGTAGTGACCACTACGTAACCATATTCGCAGTGATCACTACAATCAAGTAGGCATGGGCTACCGGCACACCAAGCACGAGATCCTCGACGGTGCGCTGGCCGTCGCATTTGACGATGGCCTGAGCCAGCTCACCTTCGGACGTGTCGCGAAGCAACTCGGGATCAGCGACCGCGTTGTCGTCTACTACTTCCCCTCCAAGGAGGACCTCGTCGGTGAAGTCCTCCTTGGCGTCGGCATCCAACTGCAGCAGGCCCTGGAGCCTGCGTTCCGGTCACCGGCCAAGGATTACTTTCAGCTGGTCAAGGCCGCATGGCCCGTGATGGCCCGGACCGAGGCCGATGCGATCTTCGCCCTGTTCCTGGAGGCGACCGGCTTGGCTGCGTCGGGACGAGAGCCCTACCGGACGCTCGTTCCCCAACTCGTCGAAGCTTGGATCACTTGGGCGGCCGACTACCTCGAGGGCACACCGGCAGCGCGTCGGGCAGCGGCCGAAGTCGCCATTGCACTCCTCGACGGCCTCCTGCTTCTCCGGCAGATGGCTGGATCCGCCGCAGCCGACCGTGCCGCAAAGGCGATCGGTGGTTCCCACCGAGGCTGAAGTGGAATCAGCGCTCCTTTGCGGAGTTCCAACCGGCCCCACCCGTGCCGGACCGTTCCACCCATTCCTGGCGAACTGGCTGAGCTGAAACCCACGCCGTGGCCGATGCAGCGTGGATCCGCAACCAATGACTATCGCGGCTCAGGCCGACCTGTTACGGGGCAGCGATACTCAAGCGTCCGTCGGCACTCAGCGTGACCCCCTCAATCCCGAACCGCTCGGCCAACACGTCCGGCACATCGGCGCGCGCTACCTCGGTGACCTCTGATGCTCCTCCGACCGGGCGCTCCACCAGGACTGCTTGCTCGTACACGAACAGGGAGAGACAACGCTCCGGGCTGCGACGACCCACGAACACGCCGGTTACGAATGATGACGTCGGATGGGTGGCGGTGTACCAGTTGCTGACTTCCACGTCGATGAGCGGCACTGGCGCAGGGATGAACCCGTACATGTCGGACCAGGCGCCGTCTTGGAACACCTGCAGGACGAGCTCAGGCCCGTCCTCGACCAACCGGTAGAGCCAGCCAGACTGGTCGGTCTCGACTCCGACTTCGAATGGCACGGGGTCGAGCAAACCTCCACCACCGAACCCAACGTCGGCCAACCATGACCGACCACCCTCGTTGACACGAAGCAGGAGGTGGTCGAGGGGGCGATCGTCACCGGTGGCGCCGATTCGCACCCGAGCCAGCAAGAGGTCGACAGGGCCGAGCCCCAATTTCTCGAGCGCAGCCTTGAGCAGGATGTTGTGCTCGAAGCAATAGCCCCCGCGCCCGCGACGGACCATCTTGTCGGCAAGGTTGTCCACGTCGAGCAGCACGGGCCGGCCGTTGCTCGGATCGAAGTTCTCGAACAGGATCGTCGTTGCATGGGCTCGGTGGACAGCGGCGAGGCTGGACTCCTCAGATCGGAGGCCGAGGCGGTCGAGGTAGGAACCGAGTTCGAAGGCCACGAGAAAACGCTAGACCCCGGAGATTCGTGCCGCGCACTGATCCGGGCCGGAGCGCGAAACGTCTGGTCCCAGTTCCTGCGTTCGGGGACAGGTAGGCGTGTATCACGCCTCGCCAGTTACTCCTCACCCGTTTCGTTGGGCCGATCGTCAAAGAACGAGATTCCACCTTTGGGAAGCTCGATCCACTCGACAGGCGGAGAGCAAGACATTTCCCCCGAGCCCCATATCGTGAGGGTCGCCGTGCCGCCGTCTGGAGTGGTGACCTCGAATGTGCAGGTGTCGTGAGGGTGGTATCCATGCGGCAGGTTCCAGACGAAGCCGCTGGTTTGGTCAACGCTCCACCGCCGCGTCGTGATGGTGATCCGGTGTCCATCTTTTTCGAAGGGTTTTAGATCCATCGCGATGATTCCCTCCTAGGACGATCTGGTGCGGGCTCAGGTGAAGCGCCCTGGCGACGTGAGTGGTGACGGCTGCCTCAGCCATCGTGCCACGGAAGCCTGCTTGCAACTTCCACGGGAGGTTGGCGTCCTCCCGGGCGAACGGGGGCACCCCCGCGTCCCGGCCATCACTGAGATAGTTCGACATGAAGCAGTGATCCGATTGCTGGCGACCGATCTGGACGGTACGTTCTGGGGTCGGGACTTCGTGCCGCCCCCGGAGCACGTCGCTGCCGTCGATGAGCTCGCATGGAAGGGTGTGACCGTTCTGGCCGCAACGTCGAGGCGCCCGAGACCGACAAAAGCGCGCCTGGCCGACCACGGGCTGGCGCTGAATCATTGAAAGCCTGAGATAGGTGCTCCTGCTGCCGGCGTTAGCTGGTACTGGGCCGGCCCATCGTTGCCGCCAGGTCGGTCAGTTCAACGAGTGCCGCTATCACCTCCGTGACCATCCCGTCCTTCTTGGGCACGAGCTGATCACCGAAGTCTCCGATCCCGCGCAGACCCGGAGGCAGCTCGACCTGGACGCCATGCGACGTGGGGAGATTGACGGGGTTATTCGGGTGGAATCCAAGCCGAACCCGTCCATCGGCAACGTGATACCCCGCGAATCGGTCGTGTAAGAGTCGGCGTGCGACATTGAGGAGTTCCGTGTGTCTACCACCCACAATGATCCCTCGAAGCGGTCCGGACTGACGGCCACGAAGCGCAGGACCGTAGGGCTCGATGACGACGCCCCCAACGGGATCGGCGGTGAGCGAAAATCCGTCGCGCCCGAACCCGTGGATCGAGATTGCAATCTCCACATGCTGCAAGAAGGCTCGCAACCGATCCGAATCATCGGGATTGTGGCGCCGCGATGTGAGGTGGAACCGCATTCCGCTCGGCTGGACAATCGCGTAATACGAGGCACCGGTCTCCTCAGCAGTTCGGCTGGCAATCTCGTGTGTGCCCCGGTCCTGCGATCCGCCATGGAGCGCCATCAGACCAACCGCCGATCGCAACTCGCAGATCTCCTCGACTCCCGGCCAGGACAAGAGTTCGGCCAAACCCATGATCACAGACTTGCATGTGGCGAGGTTCTCCGCGTTATGTGGAACCGTCTCATTGTCCCGGCGCCCTAGGTCGGTGAAGTCCAGGAGAAGGACTTATGTCCGCCTGCCGCATACGCCGTGACCGCGGCTGCATCGCCAGGAGTCCAAAGGACGGTGATCCAGCCGGGTCCCGCGTTGACATCAGCGACTCTGATGCCGTGGCGACGTTCGACCTCGACTGTCGCCACCGCTGGTCCGCACAGAAAAACAGCAAAGGAGAATTCGCGTCGGGCATCGAAGGGCGATTTCCCTGACGACCCTTCCAACTGTATGTGGAGGGCCTCTCTTCCGTCTTGGAGGTCCCAGCGTTGCCTCTGCGACCACCCACTCCCCCCGCCCGACAAGTGCTCCCACGCTCCGGCATCGTTTTGTTGGAATTCGTCGGATCCAAGAACCTCACGGCCCTTGCGATTGCGGCCGTAGCCAATGACGACGGCAAGACCGTCGTACTTGTCCACGTCAAAGGGCACACACGTGCCATTGGACGTGGGTGATTTCGTTGGCCATGGGCCCTCCCCGTCGATGACGGCGCTCACCATCTCGTCGCTCGGCCACCAAATCATCGGCAACTGTCTTAACCTCCCAGGTTGGCAATTTTTCCAGATGACGCGCTTCGCCGATATGCGCCAACGCATCCCGATCCGGCAGCGTTCGGGGACACCGCTGCTCGCGAAAGCGCGTCGCCCGCTATGGATCCCATCGCATGAACCAGATCCGTGGGCCACCGTCGGGGGCGTAGGCGTCATCGATGACGCGGAAGCCGTACTTCCCATAGATCGTCACGTTGCGCTCCGTGCCCGTTGAAAGGAAAGCCCCCAATCCCTCGGCCCGGGCCCGCGCCTGACCCTCGACGATCAAGGCCCCTCCGAACCCTTGGCTCAGGTGCCTCGGATCAACGGCGATCGAATCAAGCTGCCAGAGGGGTTCGTTGGGGTTTCGTGAGTCGATCCAGCGCCAGAATTCGTCGTACCGACTCCCGCCGTCACCAGTCAACGCATGAATCCGCTGTTGATTCCAAGGGTGGTCCGCCCACGATTCGAACATGTTGGGCGGAATCCACACGGAAGCGCCCCTCGCGTTGTCCACCTCCGATACCAAATTCAGCTCAAGCGCTACTTCGAGAAAATGCGCAAAGCAACGTGTGAAACGCCCTACCCGGTCCTGCGCCTCGCCCATGGGCCAACACATCATCGGTTCCTCAACGAAGGCACAGCCGAAGACAGATGCAAGTAGGTCGAGCCGATCAGGTCCGGCCGGCGACACGGATATTTGCGGTTGGTCCACGACGACGTAAGTGTAACTAGCCATCGACAGAAGCGACCCTGACCACCGTCTCCTCCCCGGGAGGGCTGGGTTGCCTCAACATGTTCGGCAACTTGTTTCGGCACTTCGGGAAGCGCTGCAGTGAGTCACCGAGCCGGAGATCCGGGACACCCTGATCTGACAGGATCGGGGGGTGGGTCGAGAGGCCCCTTACAGCCTCAACCGAGCATGAAGGGAACGTGATGGTGTGACCACGCCGCAGCAGGGCTCCAATGGAGCGACAAGAGTCGCCTACATCCTCGGCGTGCCCCTGGCCGAGAACGTTATGCGTCAATGGCCGCAGATGGGCGAGGTCGTTTACAGCAGACAGCTTGTTGCCGATGTCGAGGGGAACTTTCCTGAGCTCACGTTGGAGGTCGGCAGGCGGATGCGGATCAACGATGTCGTCGTGGTTGAGTGGACCTGCGACTACGGAGACGGACGCCTCTACCGGAATGTCACCATCGGGGAGTTGGAGAATGGAGAAGCCGTGCGTGTCACCGATTACTGGGGCGAGCCCACCCCCACGCCCGAATGGCGCGAGGCGATGACTGATCGGCTCGACATGCCCGGTGACGGTGTCTGGCCGGACTCAGAGCATCTCGGCCACTACTAGCTACGCCGTAGTACGCCCGCAGGCGGCAAACTGGGCTAACCACCCAACTCGCTTTTTCGGACATTGGCCCGGAGGCGCAGAAGGGGCCCGAAAGCCCCTCCGCACGATGACTGCCTCACCGTGACTGTCCAAAGAATACCAACCGACCCGCAACCTTCTGCGACCGGTCTTCGGCAGCGCCATGGGACTGGATGTCTGATGGAGTAGCCGGCCATGCCAAGTAGCGGTGCAGCATGACACTCGCCCGTCGTACTGAGATATTCATCTTGAGGAACTCAGGGCGTGGCGATTCCCTCGCGTATGGCGGGTACGACCTCGTGTGCCCAGACGTTGAGTGTCGTGTCGCTAATGACGTCGCCGGGAGCAACCAAGTAGATGAAAGCGGTGGCCCGGTGTTCCAACACGGCGAATGTCAGTTCTTCGACCCACTGGTTCACGGTGCCTCCGATCCAGCGGCCCTCGTCGTCACGGGTCTGGGTCAGTGCTTCCTGGGTGAAGCGCCCTGACACGTTGTAGATAGTGTCGATCTCAGCGGGGTCCCTTCCCACGGAAGCAGCCGCCTCGTCGACGAGGGGCCTCGACTCAGCCACCAGCGTGCTTCGCCAGTCGGCGAGGTGTCCCGGTACCCATCCATCCGCCTGTCGGCCAGTTACTGCCAAGTTCTTCGGGCCCAATGCTCCAATCCAGATCGGTGGCGTCGGTGTAGCAGCGGGTATCAGTTCCGTCACCTGGTAGAACTCGCCGTCGAACGTGACGGGATCGCCGCCGCCTGAAAGAGCCCTTACGACGATGATCGCCTCTTCGAGCGCTCGCACCCGGTCTCCTGGCGACAGGCGTGGGACACCCAGGGCGACGATCTCCTCCCAACTTCCGCCTGCGCCCACCCCGACAATAAATCGATCCTGGGAGATCGTCGACAGTCCCGTGACAGTCCGGGCGAGGATAGGAGCGGGACGACTCAGCAGGTTCGTCATAATCACCGCTCCAGTGATGTTGCTGGTTGCCCCCAGAACGAATCCCATCACAGCGTAGGCGTCGAGGCGGTCAGCAAAATACGGATGGTCAGAAATGCTGACGACGTCGAGATGCGCTTCGTCGGCTACTCGTGCGTGCCTCAGCAACTCGCTCACTTGCTGGACGCCGGTCTCCAGCCCGATGCCGAAGAGAACCTTGTGTGCAGGGGCCACGGGACCATTCAATCACCCGTTCCTCCGGGTATCCCCGTTGTGCGGTACGGGGACACGGTCGCAAGCCGGCATCGAGCAGCGGTCAAGGGCGTCCGGAGGCCGGCGATGCGGACCCTTGAGGGCTACGTCCCGACCCACCCGAGATGTTTCACAATGGAGTTCGACACTCTCGGACAGCGGGGCGCTCGAAGGACTCATTGGAAGATCTTGCGCGATCTTGCGCGATCTTGCGCGAAGAAACCCGATTCCTTCGCGCACGTGGCGCGTGCCGGACGACAACGAAGAAGAGGTCGACGACTCTCAGGGCAGTGAACGGGACTTAACGAGTGGGCGCTGCGGTGTGACGTTCCCGGATTTCTGGGACGGCATGTTTCAAGATTCTGGGACACCGATGACAAGGGGTGTCCGCCGTGGATCTGGCCCATTACGCCGTCAATGCCGTGCTGGTCGAGGGGCGTTCGGTGCGGGCCGTTGCCGCCGCGACCGGGACGTCCAAGTCGTGGGTACAGCGCCATGTCCAGCTGTTTCGAGACGGCGGGGCCGAGGCCCTCGAGCCTCGACGGCGTGGTCCGAGACACGCGCCCGCCCTCACCGCACCTGAGGTCGAAGACGAGATCGTCTGGTGGCGCAAGCACCTCGGTGACGCCGGATTCGATGCGGGGGCACGGACGATCCGCTACCACCTGAGCCAGGCCCACCCGA
>Ga0182016_10005642_pt1 | contig 13413 bp, 16 predicted proteins | sample 712S2MmetaG_FD_120491 | JGI IMG/M metagenome (GOLD analysis project Ga0182016, IMG submission 120491) | Permafrost microbial communities from Stordalen Mire, Sweden - 712S2M metaG | ecosystem: Environmental > Terrestrial > Soil > Wetlands > Permafrost | place: Sweden: Stordalen | collected...
ACGGACTCAAAGGTGGTGGGAGGAATTCGAAATGGAGCTCGAAAGAGAAAGTCAACGAGACTCGAGCTCGCCGCTGCTTGCGTGCCTCCCCTGAAGTGTGCGAGTTCGCCGCCGCCCAAGAGTTCCTTGGAGAAGAAGTAGGACACGCTCTTGGGCCACAGTATCCAAGCGAGACCTGTCGTCGCGACGGCGGTGACGGTCGCGTTGATGGCCGCTCGCCACTGGCGTCGCAGGAGAAAGATGATGATAAAGACACCTGGGTAGATCTTGAAGGCAGTCGCAAGGCCAACGAGGATCCCCTTGGTCTTGCCACGAATCAACAGACTGTCGAGAGCGACGAGCAAGAGAAGGAAAGTCCCGGTCTGGCCCCAACTGAGATCTTCCAGCACCGGGGGAAATAGTGCGACGGAAAGTACCGCCATCCAACACGCGACGGCGAGACTCCAGGTGACGCTTTGGTGTAGGAGGTACTTCAAGCCAGCAAAGATCGTTCCCACCAAAGCGGCGAGACTGAAAATCGTCCACACTAGAGGCACCAGTGACTGGCCGATCCAAAGGATTGGCCAGAAGAGCAGAACGGCCCCGGGGGGATAGGTAAAGGCTTCCTTGTCGAAGGGGACGTAGATGTTTCCCGTGGATTGGAGGTCGCGAAGGTTCGCCAGTCGCCCCAGGAGATCAGAGAACGTACCGACATGGGGCGCCACGAGGTGAGTCACCGCAATTGACGTGGCGAGCACTGCGAGCAATCCGACAGCCATTGTTGCCGTTGCGTACCGACGCCCGGCAGAAACGATCCAATCCATGGCTTCTTCTAACACTGTGGAAGTCTCAGACTTCAAATTAAGGAATCCCTAAGGACTAGGTAAAGGCAAAGGAGGAACTGGCTTGGAAAATCATGTGTTCTGTGCGACAGCGTCTAATGATCACAAAGAATCCTGGCGACCACCAGGAATTCTAATTCGACCGGGTCTTCGTACGACGAGGCGGTAGTGGGTCAGTTTGAAAACGGTTCAAGCCAAATCGGTTTGACAGAGAGGTAAGGTGGGAACATGGCGAAGAAAAGAAAGATGCCAAAGGACACGAACCAGCGTGCTAAGGCGATAGTCGATTTAGCCACCAAATCAGAGCACGAGAAGCCGGTACTCCGAACTCTCAGCCTTGTCGATTCAGCGGGTCAAGAAACTCATTCTGTCGTACTAAGGCCGCCTGTCATGGTCCCTGGTGATTCAAACATCGTTAGAGAGTGGCGTCAGGAAGCACCGCAAACCTGATCGGCAAGGTGTGATCGACCCCTGCGTCGATTCCCGCTTTGATGAGATACGTACCTTCCACTGAGACAACGAATTTAACGTCAAACCTGTCGTAGATTCTCTGGATACCTAGCCAGTCTGGAACGTCTTCTTGCCTGAGCGTTACATCTTCGTCACCGCCTATTTGGATGCTCTCTGGTCCGTCAACCGTGAATAAAACCGTGTGGTCAACATTGGCTTGATCAATATCCTCGATTAGAAAACACACCAGAAGCGGCACTCTGTAGAGAACCGGCAATTTGCTCTGCGTCAGCAAGAACCCAGTTCCACCAGCCTCTTCGATGTTGTATAGCCCTCGACTGACGCCTACTTCAGAATTGACTTCAGTTGGGGCGTCCTCGATCTCCGTACAGGCCAGAAGCCATTCAACTTTCATTTTCGATCCCATTTCCCATGCACTCAAACTAACCTTTGGGTGTCACACCCCACTTTTACAATGGTCAGTATGAATCAATTGACCACACAGCGCAGGGCGCAAGTCATATTGTGCCTGGTCGAGGGCATGTCTATCAGGTCCACCGTTCGCGTGACGGGTGTTGCTAAGAACACGATCACGAAGCTCCTTGCCGAGATCGGCGCGGCCTGCGCTGACTACCAGGACCAGGTACTCCGCAACCTTGACTCCACTCGAATTGAGTGCGACGAGATTTGGTCTTTCTGCTACTCCAAGCAAAAGAACGTGCCCGAAGAATTCAAGGGCACCCCTGGCTACGGCGACGTGTGGACGTGGACGGCTATTGACGCTGACACGAAACTCATTCCCTCATGGCTTGTCGGCGAGCGCACTAACAAAGACTGCTGCTACTTCTTAAAGGACTTGCACACACGTTTGAAGAACCGTGTGCAACTCACCACGGATGGTCACAAGCCCTACCTCGCGATCATTGAACCTTTGTTCGGTGACGGTGGCGTGGACTTCGCGATGCTGCATAAGAACTATGGGACCGCAATTGACCCAAGCCCCGAGCGCACCTACAGCCCTGCCGTGTGCACCGGCATTGACGTGCGCGTTATCGCTGGCAACCCCGACCCCGCGCTGATCTCAACCTCTTACGTGGAACGCCAGAATCTCACGATGAGAATGGGCATGCGTCGGTTCACTCGACTCACCAACGGTTTCTCAAAAAAGATCGAGAACCACGCCCACGCCGTGAGCCTTCACTTCATGTACTACAACTTCGCCCGTCCTCACCAGACCTTGACCAAAAAGTTCGGCACCCCAACGACGCCCGCAATGGCGTCAGGCAAAGCCGATCACGTTTGGTCTACCTGGGAGATCGCAGAACTACTCGTCTAGAACTTCGATTGTGTACGGAACGATATCGTCAAGAACTTGGTGTGGAAGATCGCCGGAAACGTCGGCGAAGAGGGGTATTTGATGAAACGCGCCGTTTCGGTACAACTCTTCGATTTTTTCTTTCGTGGGCCTGGGTTGCCCCTTTTCAACGCGAACCAATACCTGGATCTTTTTAGTCGTGCTCACGTCCGGAAGCATAGAACTTCAAACTGACCCACTACCGACGAGGCCCCATGAGCCGTCCTCGGAGATTGCCTCGGTGTAGCGCTCGGAATTTCGCACCATCTCGTGACTTGGCGACTCGGTGATGAGGCGCGCTAGGTCCTCATCGTCAACGCGTTAAGGGCAAGGTGACACTTTTCTCGCCCATGCCGTAATCAAGGGTGACGTCACCAGATCAAGCTTCCCAGAAGAGATATTGGAAAGATGTTGGTCGATCTCCTGAATGGTGGCAAGTCCAGCGTCGACGAGGTTGCGTCGAATCTGTTCAATCGTTGCCTTCTCGAGTTCGTTACACGCGGGTCCCCCAACGGGGAAGTAAGCGTCGGATCGGACGTCGCTAAGTCCCGCGTCCCTTAATCGCCGAGTCAAGGTCCTGCCGAACGAGAGGTCCACGCCGCGCTCGGTCATGAGTGTACGAAAGGCCCTCTTTAACCTATTGGCAAGTTCCTGTTCAGGACCGAATTCATCAAGGCACGCCAGACTCTGAAGTTCGGGGTCAGCTTCTTCCAAGATGAGCCATCCACCTGGGCGCAGGGCCTCCACCATGTGGGCAATGGCTTGGTTCCTTTCGAGGACGTGCACCAGGACGAGACGGGCATGAACGAGATCGAAGTTGGTGTCCGGAGGTTCTTGCGTGGCGACGTCGTGACAAAGAACCTCGAATCTTGAGTCTTTAGTTTTGCCCAGCCACGACGTATCGATGTCGGTTGCGAGGACCGTGCCCGTTGGACCAACTCTTTCGATGAGCCAAGAAGCGATGCTGGGACCGCCAGCGCCCACCTCCCATACCTTCCAGCCATCAGCGAGCCCGCAATCGATCATGTGGCGGAACGTCGAAGGATTGAATAGTTCTGCGAGTGCCTCAAAGCGAACTCCGGCCTCAACTTGCTGGTTGTCGAGCAGGTATCTCCCTTGATCGGTCACGGAGCGACTTTACCGTCTCACCCGACCGCGACCTGGCGGTTTGCGGCCAGGTGCGAATGAACGTCTCTGGTGAAGCACGTGATGATAGGTAGCTTCACCACTTGCGCTGGCTCATTGTCCGAGGGGCGTCGATCGCGACCAAGTCCGCTGGCTGCGAGGAAACTGCTTCGCGCCGCCGTGGCCCGAGAGAAGTGGGCCCTCGTTTCTCATCTCAAAAGCGACTTTGAAGCGCTCGCCAGCACGCGTCGCTTCGACTTAGTTCTCCAAACTGGAACACTCCAAGCAAACTTCGCGTTCTCTGAGATTCGGGGAACTTCTAGAGGAACCTCTTGCACGACATGCAAGGGGTTCGGTGAGCAAGTAGCAATCAGACCCCCACGCTTTTCATAGCGTGGCTGAATATCAACGCCGGAGTCTCGTGTCGCTGATCCTGAAGCTCACCCATAAAGCAACGCCTTCAGCAACTCGATTTTGATTCGAGCACCTGGATCTTCGAGGTTTGGGTAGGCGAAGCAAAACCTTTACGCAGCGTAACAACCCGTCCGTGGCGACTTCGTGCCGATCGAGTCCGATGACGCGGGCCCGAATCGAGGAGTCACGCTGAGCACGGTGCCATTCCAGGTGAGAGTGAAGTAGGGCGCTCCCGAGGGCCACGACTGCATGATGGGCGAGCCGTATGGGTTGTGCGTGGCCCACGTGGTACCCGCTCCAGGTGGCTTTCCGTTATCCGAGTAATACGTTACGATCGCTGTTTCCACTGATGAGAAATCGGCTTCGCAGGCTGAGATCTGCGCCTGCGCAACGACATCGCCAGCGCCCTTTGGGATCGACAACGTGGTGGATGAACCACCGGTCCCAGAACTAGTTAGGCCTGTGCCGTTCAAGCTCTCGAGAGTGAGGGCCATCATGATGCCCAGAATCATCACTACCAAGAGAAGTGAGATCAAAGAGAAACCCTTTTCATCGAGGACACGTCGTGGGGAACTACAAGACATGGGCCCGCTTCACTCGTTGTGAATAATTGTACTTCCTTGCTCTTCGCTACCTTCCGCCTGGTGTACGTGTAAGCATGGCTGACATGCACGCGGTTGAACTCGTTTTCGCCATTGGTTGGGCCGTGTTCTGGATCTACTGGCTCGTAGCGGCTTTCTCCATGAAGAGGGGTAACGTCCCTTGGTCCCGTGAACTCCGTATTCGGGCAGTGATCATCGTCTTGGTGATTCTCTTGATCCGTACAGGAGCATTTCGAGGCGGCAACCTCAACTCAAATGCGTTGCGCGCTGGCGTTGGGCTCGTCCTTTTTGCACTTGGTCTGGGATTTGCAATCTGGGCGCGCCTTCATATCGGCCACAACTGGGGCACCCCGATGTCGAAGAAGGATGAACCTGAGTTGGTGACGAGCGGCCCTTACCGGTTGGTTCGTCATCCTATCTACTTCGGCTTCCTACTCGCCGGTGTCGGTACCGCGGTGACGTTGAGTTGGACGTGGCTGATCGCCGTGGCGCTAGTCGAGGTCTACTTCGTCTACAGCGCGACCGTCGAAGAGCGCAACCTGACTGAGCAATTCCCCGTTGCATATCCGGAGTACAGACGCTCCACCAAGATGCTCGTGCCATACATCTTCTAGGCAAAGGGTTGGCTTTCTTGGGTCAACGACGAATGTTCTTGTTACAGGGACCGATCATCGGCCGTTCGTCGGAGTTGGAGGGCCAGGCTAGGCACAAAAAAGGACGCGAGGAAGATCGGCAGAAAACTCTTTCCGGTGCATCGGAAGGCAACGGTTTGGCTCTCGGCAGCGTCGAAGGTCTTAGTTCGGCTGGAGTTTCGACCATTGCGTACTTGCAGAGTGTGATGTCCAACTTCGATTGGAATCTCGATCGTGTCGTTCATTTCGAGCGATCCGGCTTGCTGACCGTCAACGACGATGTCGTACGCGCCTCGTCGAACCTCAACTCCGATTGATTTGTGCGTCAGTTTCAACGTTGCGGCCATTGCTTCACTTCTCTCTTTAGGAAGATACGTTCTTTGAGTCCTCGACTTAGAGTCAACTCAACCCTACCGTTGGACATCTGAGACCCGTCGGTCGATGCGAATCCGCACCCTGTGCGGTCGCTCAGCACCTCTAGGTTTCCCGGCGTCTCTACGTCAGCGCCGAAGCAGATCATCAAAAGCGAGTTTGGTGAACCACTTGCCCGACCCGCAAGTGGTTTCGACATTGCGAAGCCCTCACACGCCACTACTCTGGACGACGGCTTCGACTCGACGATTGTCGTCAGCAATCGTGTGAGCAACGCGAAACCCTGCTTGAATCGGGTGGACGTCCGCGGTGGCGTAGAACGTGGTGAACCATGTCGACTCTGGGTAATGGAAAGAGGGCTGAATGTGCCTGGTGATTCGCCACGCAAGTTTCTCGAGCGATGAGGTTTCGCGGTGACCGACGACGAGCAGCCCTCGCTGAGTGGATCAAGGGGGATGTTGACGTCGCGGTCCACGACCTGGCTCGTCGTCGCCATCGTGGCCTGCGTCGTGCTCTTGAACGTCTGGAACACTTTCAGCTCATCGTCGAAGGCCCCGTCCAGTCCGAATTGGGCCGGTTACGTGTGGCCGAACGCTAAAGCGGTGCAGTTCGCGTCCGCCAGCGTGACGGTGCCTCATCTCAATTGCCACGCGACCCCGAACGCGCGCTCGAGCGCTTGGGTGGGCGTGGGGGGATTCGGCAGTGGTTCGACCTGGCCGTTTCCACAGGCCGGCATAAACATGGACTGCATTCACGGGACTCAGTTCAACTTCACCTGGTGCAGCCACTCGAGCTTCGAAGAGGACTACGTCGAACCGGGCGACTGGGTCTCAGAGTCGGTCTACCGTCAGGGCAGTAACTGGTTCTGCCAAGTCCAAGACGTCACTTCCGGGAGCGACCAGGTGAAGAAGATGAATTACTCGTACCACGGCACGGTCGCCACCACCGAGTGGATCGTCGAGGATCCGACACTCAACTTGAAGAAGAACACGCTCGCCAAGCTGGCCAATTTTCGTACGGTTACCTTTCGGGACCTGAGTATGGGCCCCGCAAAGGTCGCACTGGGAGAGAAGAACTCCAGTCACGAACTCCAAATGCAGGGTTCGTCAGGACCGGTTGAAGCCAGACCGAAGTGGAGCGGCTCCGAATTGAAAGTGGTATTTGGTTGACCTGGGTCGCCACAGGACCAGTATGAACGCTGGGACTGCCGAGATGAAGCTCGCTGCGTTGGCGTTCGTCGGTGGCTTTAAGGGTTCGTCACGACGAGCAGGCTCGTCGATACGGGTCGCTCGCTCTTGTGAGAAGGGTGGTTGAGCGTGCGCCCATTGACAAAGAGCGTCGTCGAATTCCCCCCGTCGAGGTCGAGGGCGGTCACGACGCTGATCGACTGAAGCAGAGCGACCAATTGGTGCGCCGTGGCGCCCGACACGCCATCCTTGCCGTCAACGGTCATGATGACGGTTTCACCCGACGCGGTCCAGCCAATGACGGTGCGCGCGTACGGCCTCACCATGTAGATATCAGCCGGATCTATTGGTGCGACCACGCCGTGGTCAAGCAGGATCGGATGTCCTCCGATGTTGTCGCACCCCGCGGTGGAGGTCGTCGTCAAAGTTACGGTGTTGCCCACCAGCAAGGCTGCGAGCGCCGAACCGCTGGGTGTGGAGATATCGACGGTTCCGGCGGTGACCCTCACCGGCGTTGTCGTCTCGCCCGAGAATTCGAGTGAGGTCGTCGTGTTGATGGTCGTGGGGCTCGTTGCGCCACTCACTTGAGTGAACTCATACGTGACCCAACCCGAAGCCGACGGTGTTGGTAGTGCGTAGGGAGAGGTAAAGAGAAGTGTCCCAGAAAGCGGGAGGTGGACATTAGCGTAGGACATGGGCAATTCCTGGTTGATCGCCGTGATCGGAACGTTGACTCCGTTGACGTTGACGGTGCTACTCCAATTGAGTCCTTCGCTGACGGTTTGCGCGTCGAGATCGACCTGTTGATGTGCAACTTCAGGGGTATGAAGCAGGACGCAGTTTTGAATGATCGCACCAACTTCGTCGCCAGGGTCGGGCTGTCCCGTTGGAAGCAAGTCAAAGAAGTCACCGTTGACCGCCGCCACGCAACCCGGTGCGGTTCGGCACATGGTGCTGGGAGTTTGCTCACCCCCGTCGATGGCGTGATGGGCCAGTCCAACTTGAACGGCGTACTGGGCCGCACTGAAGGCGAGGACGTGGACCGCCGTTGACACACCAAACTTGCGACCGTTGATCTGGTATGTCTCAAGCCCATTTGCAATGTTCGCAGCCAAAGCTTGTGGTTCGACTTTCACTGGATCGCGGCGCAACGGGAGCGCAGCGCCGGTCGTCGATACGACACAGATGGCGGCAATAATGACACTGGCGGTTGCCGCTGCGCGGAAACCATGACGACGCGCGATTGAAAGTGAGTGGCCCCTTGACCTCGGACGCCCACGAAAAGAAGGAGCTTGCGTTGGCTGTATCACGTCTTCAGGCTATGGCAGCGGGAGCCCATTGTCAGCCGTTGACTGACAAACTGCATTTCCTAAACACGGTGGTAGTACCGGGTCACAGCGCGGAGGCCGTTTCGCAAGCAGTGGGGCCTCGCACATTTAATTTGGATACATCGTGAGGGTTCTCGACGGAGACGTCAACAATCTCCGACTGGCGACTAGTTCGGTGGAAAGTAGACCTAAAATTGGGATTATAGGAGGCTTCGGTTGAATTGTGTATCCAAGTTCACGCGCATTTTGGCAATAGCCGTGGGCGTGGTCACTTTCTCATGCTCATCAGCGGGCATCTTTGTCGGGTCCTCAATCGCTGGATCTGCGACAGTGGCTGACTGTTCATCCGGAGTGCTATCACTGAAGGTCGGCTTCTCTCAGGCGTCGGCGGGAAACGAAGGCACGCCCGTCGCAATAACCAACAATGGGTCGTCAGCGTGCACGTTGGCTGGCTACCCATCAGCGGTCGCACATACCGAGTCGGCGAGTCCCCGCCCGGTCTCTTTTGTACGCAGACCTCGTTCACTGATCTACGTTGCTGCTCCAGTCAGAACCGTTGTCTTGGCACCGAAGGGTACGGCCTCTTTCGGCATCTCGTATGTGGACGGTCGAGATCAGCAATACGGACAAGGTAAGCGTTGTTCGATGAACTACGTCACGATTCAACTGCCCCGAATCGCTCCTGCCCGAAAATTCAGAGTCGCTTTTAGGAGTGGGTCGGATGGATTTGGTGGAGCGATAAATGAATGCTTCGCCGATTTCGAGTTTGGACTCACACCCATTGTCAAAGGTTCTACTCCGCCGGGCCCCTAACACGTGTGAAGTCAATTGACCGACCTACACATTCTCCGACTGGCGGATAACTCAGTGGGATCGAGATCTTGTGAAAGTTGACTGGCTATTTGTCCAATTCAGCCAACACTTCACCGATAATCTTGGTCATCTTGTGCGCGGGGAGTGGCTCGCCCCCTTCGGCCTTCGCCACTTCATCAGAGAATGCTTCGACCGCGTGAGTCCCGCCGATCAACACCAGTCTCAGCGCCTCGCCGCTCGCTTGAGAGTCGCTCACGTGTTTCAGCGCGCCCACCACGTCGTGGTTGGGTGACTCAGCGACCGCGTGTACGACCTTCATCGCTTCCTCTCGTCCACTCGCAGTCGAGACGGCGGGGGCGCGATCAGGATTCTGTTGAAGATCCCATTCCGCGAGGGCCTCGCTGTAGCCACCTTCACCGGGATGCAATAGGCGAGTCGTCGGTTCAGCGGCCGCTGCAGCGCCGTCACCGGCCGGGGCTTCGACTGCGTCGTCGCTATCGTGATGTCGGCCCTCAGGAATAGGTACCACCAGGCTTCCGTCGGGATTTCGGATGATCTCCATGTCGTCTCCTTTTCGGCGCCGCTGCGCGCCCGTTGCTTCCAACCTAGAGGGTTCGTCTCAACGGCAAGCGCTACCGTGATCGCCATTCAGTTGAAGTTCATTGGCTTCTAGGATCGAAATTGTCTGCATCAGAGGACCAACGAGAATGCAACGAAACCTTGCTTTGGGAGATAGGTAAAGAACCTACCCGGTTAGTCAATTCGGACTGCGGACGATCGATTGTACGCTCGAAATGTGAGTAGGAAAACACACGTCGTGGTAATTGTGCTGGCGGGAGCGGTTGCGCTCGCGGCGGCCGGCATGACGGAAATGCCACCTTGCAGTGTCGGCTCTGTTAGGTCTTGTTGGTTCGGACCGTGGCCCACATCCACCAATCACGCGTCGAAGGGTCAGCCGCGTCCCACGCTTTAGCCGCCAAGCGTGACGTCTTGATCCTGGTACCACGCCAATGCTTTGTGGAACTGGTCAAGTGTGAAGTCCGGCCAGAGTTCGTCGACCACGTAAAAGTCTGCGTAGACAGATTGGATGGGCAAGAAGCCGCTGAGTCGCCGCCCGCCGCCCCAACGCACGATGAGATCGATCCTCGAGATATCGGCGGACGCGATACCGTCGGCGACGTTGTCGCGTTTACTTGCGTCGCCGTTCTTGAGAGCGTGGTTAAGATCCCAGTTCCAGCCGTAGTTCACGAGGAAATTAACTTTGATGCGACCTTCACCGAATCGTGTTCGTTGCGTGAATCGCTTGAGTTCTTCGGGAAAGAGTGCTGACTGGGTGTTACCCACCACGAGCAGATCCGCGTCTCTCTTTTCCAATTCGGCCACGGCCTTCACACAGGCGTTGCGAAAAGCTTCAATCTGAGCACCGGGACGTTTCGTATTGTCAACGGTAAATCCGTAGAAGGTGATTTCTGGGATACCCAACGCCAGGCACTCGTTGTACATCTCCAGACCCGGCTGAAGTCCGAAGTGATAGCCCTCTTGTTTTTCAAAACCTTGACCTTGAGCCCAACGTCGGTTGCCGTCAGGAATAATGCCCACGTGCTGGGGCAGACGCTTTACGTTGCCATCGCGTGAGCTCCCAGACGCAGTATTTCTCATCATGAAGTGATTGTACGACACGGTGCTATCCGAGATTCTCTGGCTGGCGGCACTGCGAGTCCCTCGATGGCGTTCTCGGGTGCTTCAGAACGCAAGCCTTAATTGACGTATATTCCACCGTGCGCCGGCGACTTAATTTGCAGGTGTCGGTTCACAATCGTGGTTTGGCGAGACAGTCATTCCCACCGTCCTTTTGTCCGATCGGGGAGTTTCAAAGACTTGGCTCTACGCCGCGAATGACTCGCGCTCATCTAGGAACGACCACCAAGCGCCACCAATGAGAGTCGCGGCCGTCTCGACTTCTTCGACATCCGGATTTAGTGCCTCGAGGGCTTCAAGAGTCCACCGCGCATGGTCACCCTCGACTGACCCGTGTACCGACCAGAAGGCAACCGCCTCGCTGCCAGCGTTGTAGTGCTGGATGAGGCTCACGGCTTTCGAGTCCGCGATTGCCGCGCCCTGACTTTCGTAGGCCCACAGACCCGCGAGTGATGATGCAGAACCACGCTCCAACAGTTGGGAATACGAATCCACTAGGTGTCGCGTGGCCGGCGAGATTTCCGGATTAGAGGCGTCATAGGAGTAAGCGAACTCCTCGAAGAGTTCCAAGTGGCTCGGGGGCGACACCTCGTCCTCAAGGTTCGCCATTACGGAGTTACGAATTGGCCCCTCGGGCAATTTCTCGCTCAGGGTCTCGAGGAACGTCGGCAGCATTGTCTCGAAGAAGCGATACTGCTCGGCGTAGTGCGTCAATTCGTCCCGGCTCAGCTCTCCCGCTTCCCAGCGTCGATAGAAGGGATGGTTGAGCAACTGGTAGTGCTCTAGGGCTGTGCTCATGGTCGTTTCGAGTTGGACTGTCATGCAGTGAAAATATCACTTCGCAAAAGTCAGCAATTACCGAGACGGACCGACTTTGTTGGTTGCGACACCAAAAGAAGGGGGTATACGTTCTCGCATCTGTTCCATCGAACGGAGCACCAACCTTCCCACGAATGATTACTCTCTGACTGCCACGGTTGCTAGATAGTAAAAGTGCTTCCGGGTATCGCGACCGTGATGGGACCACTGAAGAACTCGGCCGCCCGCTCTATGGCATGTTGCGGTTCGAGGGATCGTGAAATGTGGGTGAGCATCAAACGCTGAACGTGCGCCGCGGTGGCCATTTGACCGGCTTGCTCGGGAGCGCAGTGAATCGTCCCTTTTCTATCCGCCAGTTCGTCGCTACCGACCTCGCACAGCAAGAGATCTACTCCGTCCGCTAGTTCTACTAATTCCTGACATGGTCCCGTGTCGCCCGAGTACGCCATTGAACGATTCGCCGCTTCAACTCGCAATCCATACGAGTCAATGTTGTGCTGAAGAAGTTGACTGCGAAGGGTGATTTCGCCAACACGGTCAATGTCATTGATACCTATCTCGTGCACATCAAAAAAATCACTCATGGTGTGAATTTCATTGCTGGCCACGAATGACGAAACTCGTTGTGGCCACCCAGGTGGCCCGGCCACTGGAAGTTTCCGATTACGAGTGATGGAACCAAAGGCGTAGGCGTAGAAGGCGATTGGCATGTCACTAAAATGATCCGCATGCAGATGACTTATCCATATTGCACTTAGTTCTTCCAAGGCGACATATCGCTGCAGTTCAGCGAATGTCCCGGTACCTGCGTCAATACACAGGCTGTCGTTTCCTAAAAGTAATAAGTAGCCGGAGCATGGATTACCTGGCGTTGGGAACGGAGTCGCAGTTCCGAGTACGGAAAGGGTTGGGCCGTTCACTAGACAATTGTTGCACAGGAATTTGAATGACGTAAGGAGAAGCGAAGGATCGGAGCACTTTCTTTAGCGGATTCAATCAGGGGTCACCCAGTTTGCGACTGAGGCCGCCGCAAGAGACCCGGAACCCTTCATTCGAAACGTAACAATGGCGAGTTGCGTTTGGTTTCGGAGACGCACTTCTATCTAACTTCGCGTTGAGCAGTGAGCGCGATTGGCTTCACCGCTTGGAACCTAACAGCGAATTCATTGGTGTCGATTGCGATGTTCGGGTATCCAGCTTCCTCTAGGCGACGAAGCAGATTAGTAGGATCGACGGGCACGTAGGTGTCGCCGATATGCAGCGCACGCAGTTCATCGCTGGCGAGGCTGTCTTGACCGACCAGTACCCCGCCGGGTTGGAGGACTCGGCAAAGTTCCGCGAACAGGGCATCTTGCCGTTCAACACTCGGTAGATGGTGCAACATGGTCAGACACACGGCGCCACTGAAGCGATCGTCTTCCAAAGATGTACATGTCGCATCACCATGGACAACATCGACGTTTGTGCCTGCGTATCGCTGCGCAAGCGCGGCGGCGAGGTCGTCATCTAGTTCAACCGCGGTCAATCGCTGGACCTGGGAACGCAGCACTTCGGTGGTGAGTCCCGGACCGGGCCCGACCTCGATTACGTCATCGCCGAGTTCGACGGACTCTAGTACCCATGGGATAATCCACCGCTCAATAGCCTCGGCCCACTCGGCGCTCGAACACATTTTCAGGTGCATCTCGTTCATTGGATCCCAATCATTGACAAAAGCGAAATGCAGAAGTAGTTCATCACATATAAGTCATCATTGCCCTACCTGACGGGTGTGATGGTCTTAAGCCATGAAAACAAG
>Ga0182016_10005643_pt1 | contig 13411 bp, 13 predicted proteins | sample 712S2MmetaG_FD_120491 | JGI IMG/M metagenome (GOLD analysis project Ga0182016, IMG submission 120491) | Permafrost microbial communities from Stordalen Mire, Sweden - 712S2M metaG | ecosystem: Environmental > Terrestrial > Soil > Wetlands > Permafrost | place: Sweden: Stordalen | collected...
GGGCGGGTCCCCGGACCCGCGCCGAGCCTCCTGGCTCGGCCGTCGGACCAGGGGTCCGACGCGGGCGAGGGCGCCCGCCCCACCCGTGGTTATCACTGTAGTGTGTGAGCCTCAATAGGTACCGACTACATCGTTTTGTCGCCGCACAATCGCCGCCATTAACCGGTGGCCCGGTTTGCCACGGTCCGGTACTTTGCCCCGTACTGGTGGAACTCGCGGCTGCCGCTGTGATCTCGTAGAATTGCATTGAAGGGGGCGGATCGGGTATGACATTGAACGGTGCAATTCAGGGAAACTTCCTCAAGATCCAACTCATGCAAAAGGGGTCGCTGCTCTTGTTGGCGGCGATGGCCAGCCTGTTTCTGGCTTTCCAGCGTCACAACGGGATCATGATGGGGACAGTGCTGGCGATTGCCACGGTGGTGATTCCGGTGGGGTACGTGCTGATGCGGCGCATGACAGAAAAGCTGCGGCAACACGAGATGGAAGATCTCCTCATGGTGCATACCAGAACATACTTGCAGAACGAGGAACTGGTGCGAGCCGCGAGCCCCGTCTGCGCCGCGCCGGAGTCCGATATCGAGATCCTGGCGCGCGCCATCGATGGACGGAAGCTGGCGATCCAAGACTTCCGCAAGGTCCAAGCGTGCATTGCGCCGCTGCCGGTCGGCGACACGGTGGTTTTCGACGCGTTACCTCGCCGCTATGCCACCCGGAGTCTCTGCGACCGGCGCTTCGCGGACTTGGCCGCCATGCTGCCCAAGCCGGCGTCAATGCCGCTGCGCGCGCTTTTGCCGGCGCCCGCCGCGCAGAAATTCCTGTCCTGAACCGCGGCCGCCGGGTCTGCCAAACTAGTGTAGTGCGTCCTAAATCCCGGAGAGTATTCAGACGCCCATGTGGGGCGGCCAATCCTGGCCGCAGCCGCCTTTTCAGGCGGCTGGACCCGCTAGAGAGCGGGTCCGCGGGCTGAATAGCCCGCCCCACGGTATGCACATAATCGTCGATCTGCGCGACGCACTACACTAGAGTATTACACTCATGGCAGATTCCCCGATTACCTCCCGAGAAAAAGATTTCGCCGCCTGGTATCAGGACGTCGTCCTGGCGGGCGATATGGCCGAGCCGGCCGAAATCGTCAAGGGTTGCATGGTCATCAAGCCCAACGGCTACGCCGTCTGGGAGATCCTGCAGCGCGAGCTGGACACCCGCTTCAAGGCTACCGGCCATCAGAACATCTATCTTCCGCTGTTGATCCCGCAGAGCTTCCTGGAAAAGGAGGCCGAGCACGTGGAAGGCTTCGCGCCGGAACTTGCGATTGTCACTATCGCAGGCGGCAAGAAACTCGAAGAGCCGTACGTCATTCGCCCCACTTCGGAAACCCTCGTAGGCCACTTTTTCGCGAAGTGGATTCAGAGCTATCGCGACCTGCCGGTGCTGGTCAATCAATGGGCCAACATCATTCGCTGGGAGCTGCGCACGCGCATGTTTCTGCGCACCACGGAGTTCCTCTGGCAGGAGGGCCACACGGCGCATGCCAATCACGCCGAGGCGCTGGACGAGGTGTTCCGCATCCTGGATTTGTATGCCGGAGTGGCCGAGGATGTAATGGCCATGCCGGTGATCAAGGGCGCCAAGACGCAAGCGGAAAAGTTCGCGGGGGCGCTGCGGTCGTATTCCATCGAAGCCATGATGCAGAATGGCCTGGCGCTGCAGGCCGGAACCAGCCACGACCTGGGACAGAACTTCGGCAAAGCCTTCAATGTGCAGTTCCAGACTAACGAAGGCAAGCTGGATTATGTCTGGCAGACCAGTTGGGGCGTCAGCACGCGGCTGATCGGCGGACTGATCATGACCCATTCCGACGACAAGGGCCTGGTGCTGCCACCCAAGGTTGCGCCACGGAAGGCCGTGCTGGTGCCCATTTACCGCAAGGATGAAGAGCGCGCGCGGGTGATGGAAGTGGCGGCCCGGCTGGCCGTTGAATTGGGGGCACATTTAGATGCGCGCGAGGGGCTGACGCCAGGCGCCAAGTTCTTTTACTGGGAACGGCGCGGTGTGCCGGTGGTCTTCGAGCTGGGGCCGCGAGATGTGGCCAGCGGCAACATGGTGATCAAGCGCCGCGATACCGGCGCGAAGGAAATCATTCCCCAAACCGCGGCGGCGGAGAAGCTGGCGGCCACATTGGATTCCATGCAGAAAGACCTGTATGCGAAGGCCAAACAGCGGCTTCGCGATAATACCGTGCTGGCGAATTCCATGGACGAGGTCTACGCCATTCTCGGCGACATCACGGCGGAGAAAGGCGGCGGCAAGTTCGTGATGGCGCACCTGGCGGACGATCCGGCCTGTGATGCGCGCATCAAGGAGTTCAAAGCCACGGTGCGTAATATTCCGTCGGTGGATGAATACGACGGGCCGGGCAAATGTATCGTGACGGGCGCGCCGGTGGATCGGCGCGTGGTGGTTGCGAAGGCGTACTAAGACCGGCTCGGGGCGTCGCTCCCAGCCAAGTACAATTCCACACGATCGGTCGTCCAGGTCGCCACGCCGCACCCGAAGAAGTCGGTGTCTTCAGTCCAAATCGGATAGCCCAGTGCGAGGGCAGCGGCCAGAACCGGCCAGTCATCCTCATCGCGGCGGGCGATTGCCTCGAAGCCGGAGTAAACCTCAAACTCAACAGTTTGGACTACTTCGGCGAGCGCATCGAAGTACGCCATGAACGGCTCTTCCTGTAGCTTTCGGCGCTCAATCACTTGTGGCAGACGTCGCCTCGCTTCGTCAAATGCAACATCCGGAGCAACGAACCCACTTCGCTCACCGTATTTTGCCAGCAGTGCCCGGGCACCCTTGCCGAGCACCGCACGCATGAGAATGTTCGCGTCGAGGACCAGCATCTTCAATCTTTCTGCTGGCGCTTATCGCGACGGAGCTTCTTGAAGTCCTCCATCAGTTCCTCTTCGCTGGTGCCTGCCGCCGCGATCATCGCGTCCAACTTCTCTCCAGCGACGCGAAAAGCTTCCAGTTGCGCTTGGCTCGGTTTGGGCTTAGTCGGCAAGTAAATGCCGATGGTCGTGCCATGCCGCGTGATGGCGACCGGCGTCTTCGACTCCAAATAGCTGGAGAGGTTCTCCCGAAACTCCCGAATTCCGACTCTGGTAGGCTGCAATGGTGTCACCTCGCTTTGTGTACATCATGATACCACAATCAAAGGCGGAAGGCCGGCGACGTCAGCGGCGCAGCAGGCGGAACGCCAGCAGGCACCACGCCGCGATGAAGGAGAGCCCGCCGACCGGTGTAATGGCGCCGAACCACCGGATGCCGGTCAACGCCAGGACGTATAGGCTGCCGCTGAAAATCAGAATGCCGGCCAGCAGCAGGCCGCACACCCAGGCGGCCGCCGATTCGGTAAGCGCGCCCGCCCGCGTGAACAGCGGCACGATCAGGATACCGAGCGCGTGAATGATCTGATAGAAGACGGCTTTTTCGTAGACGCCCATGGAGTAGGCATCCAGACGTCCACGCAAGCCATGCGCGCCGAATGCGCCAAACACCACCGCCAGTCCCAACAGAATTGCGCCAAGCCCGCTCCAGTTCATGACCACCAATTGTAGCGTTTGGCGTACAGTGAGAGATATGGCCGCCAAAGCTCAAACCAAACTGAAGTTCGATGTGCATCCCGCCGTGCTCATGGCGCAGTCCATCATCGCGGGCATGAAAGAGAAGACCGGCCGGTCGCTCGAAGATTGGCTGGAACTGGTGGGGAACGACGGACCGCCCACGGAAAAAGACCGGCGCGACTGGCTGAAGACGAAGCACGGGCTGGGCACCAACTATGCCGGGTGCATCGCCGAAATCTCGGTGGGCAAGCGCGCGGGGTTCACCCCGGAAGGCTACCTGCGATTGGCGAGCCAATACGTCGAGGACCTGTTCGCCGGGCCAAAAGCCGGGCTGCGCCCCATTTACGAAGCGCTCCTGGCGGCCGGCCTCAAGCTTGGCAAAGACGTGCGGGTGTCTCCATGCCAGACGTTCGTGCCGCTCTACAGAAACCATGTCTTCGCGCAAATCAAGCCGGCCACGCGTACGCGCATCGACTTCGGTCTCGCGCTGAAAGACACCAAGACGCCCAAGCGCCTGATCGATACCGGCGGGTTCGCCAAGAAGGACAGGATCACGCGGCGGATCGAGATCTCATCGCTCGACGACATCGACGACGAAGTGCGGCGGTGGATGAAGCTGGCGTACGACATGGATAAGTAGTGGGGCAGGCCCTCGGCCTGCGCGGGGCTCTCAGCCCCGCTCTCGCCCGCTACCCCCCTACTCTCCCAGCCGCTCCGGCATATCCGCCAGCACATAACCCATCACCGCCATGGCGGCGACGCACTGCCGGAATTCCCGTGGATCGATCTTGTCCACGGTGTCCGTGCGCGAGTGGTGCCAGTCGAAGTAGTGTTGCCCCACGGTAAACAGGCCCAGGCCGGGCACGCCATCGTGCATGAGCGGGCCGATGTCGGATCCGCCGCCGCCTTCTTGGATAGTATCCGCGCCGATCGGTTCCAGCAGACGCCCGATCTCTTTGGCGCGCGCCAGCGCGGCGCCGCCGGGGCTCACACCGAATCCCACCGGCTTCTCGGCGCCGCCATCCATTTCAATGGCGGCCACATAATTATGTATCTTGCCGCCGACCATGTCACGATAGGCGCGCCCGCCGGCCCCCCCGTTTTCTTCATTGGTCCAGAACACCACGCGCAGCGTACGCCGCGGATGCAGCCCCAGCTTCTTGACGATGGTGACCGCTTCCAGCGAGGCCATGATGCCGGTGCCATCGTCCTCTGCGCCCGCGCCCACGTCCCACGAATCGATATGGCCGCCCATCACCACGATTTCTTCGGGCTTCTCCCGCCCCGTAATCTCACCCATCACGTTGGCGGAATCTGCGTCTGGAAGCGTGTGCGCCTCCATGTATAGGTGCACGGAGACGGTTTCGCCGGCATCCGTCAGGCGCTGGATGAGTGTGGCATCTTCCAGGGTGATGGCGGCGGCGGGAATCTTGGGGTCCGATTCGGTGTAGTTCAGCGCGCCGGTGTGGGGCGTCTGCATGGAGAGCGACCCGACCGATCGCAGCAGCATGGCCACTGCTCCCAGTTTGGCCGCGCGCGAAGGGCCATCGCCGCGATACGCCACCGTCTTGCCGTATCCCTCATAAGGCACGTTGAACAGCACCATCTTGCCGGCCACTTTCTCGCGGCCGAGGGCGTTCAGCGCTTCGAAGCTCGAGACCGGCACCACCTCGGCGGTAATGCCGTCCGGCGGCGTCGCCACGCTGCCGCCCAGCCCCAGCATGCTGAGCGTGTGGCGCACCGGCTTGACCATCTCCGCGTCTTCATTGCCGCGCACCCAGTGCGGCACTTTGACGGCGGGCGTCGCCACGTTTTCCAGACCGTCGCGCTTCATTTGCGCGGCCGCCCACGCGATCGCGGCGTTCAGCGAGTCGGACCCGCTAATCCGGTTGCCGATCCGGTCGCAGAGATACGAGAGCTTGGCGTAACCATCCTGGTCGGCGAGGGCCGCGGCGATGATGCGCGCGGAAACCTCCTTGTACGATTCCGAAAGTGGCGGAGCCGCCGCCAGCAAAGCGATAGGGACCAGCAGAAAGGAAAATCGCGAGAGGGCCATTCAGACAGTCTAACCGAGTCCGGGGCGTCTGCAGCGGACTCGCAGACCTCAAGCAGAGTTCCTTCCGAGTGCGTCACTCGGGCGCAATCCACCCGCCTGGGCCTTCTCATTCATAGTTTCCCTCAAATCGCACACTCCGCAACCGATCGTAATTGGCGGCGTCAACGACGAGGAGTTCGGTTCGCCGGGCCCGCAAGCTGTGACAGGCGGCTCACCACCTGGTGTTAACGACCGAGATCGCGCCGCGGCGAGGCGCTTTGGAGAGCGCTTCGCCCGCCTCACGTTGCAGTTCCGGGAGGGGGCGAATCCGTAGGCCGCTCATCCCCTGGAGTTAGAATGGGGAGACCGTGACGAGATTCGTACTACTCCTTCTCGCGGCAGGATGCGTTTCTGCGCGACAACAACCGAACGGACTGTATGCCATCTTCAACACATCGATGGGGAATATCACCGTCCGGCTTTACGAGAAAGATACGCCTATAACGGTCGAGAATTTCGTCGCGCTGGCACAAGGCGCCAAAGCGACGCGCAATCCTAAGACTGGCACAATGGTGAAGGTTCCCCTGTACGACAACATCACGTTCCACCGCGTGTTGCCCGGCGTGATGATTCAGTCGGGCGACCCCACCGGGACCGGTTCGCACAACTGCGGGTTCACGATTCGCGACGAGTTTCTGCCCGGTCTGAGGTTCGATAGCGCAGGCAAGCTCGCCATGGCAAACACTGGCGCGCCGAATTCGGGCGGCTGCCAGTTCTTCATCACGACCAATCCCATGCGTCAATGGGACGGCAAGTACACAATCTTCGGCTTGGTGGTGGAGGGGCAGGATGTAGTTTCCAGGATCGATCAAGCTCCGGTCCGCGGCGATAAGCCGGTGGATCCGGTGAAACTGAACAGCGTAACAATCGAACGGATCGGGCCGGAGCCGGTGAAGAAGAGCAAGAAGTAGAATCTCTTCTGACTACCGGCTGGGCTCGGCATCCCGCCGAAGTGCAGCCACTAGATTCCCAGCATGTTCATTTGGAATTTCCGGTAGCCCTTTTCCCGCGCCCACAGGTCCAGCGACAAGGTGGCCAGCTCGTCCACGACGGGAACAGCCAGTCCGGTCTTGGTGAGATCGACGCTCTTCAAATAGAAGTGGCAGGTGTCGCAGACATCCACACGGACATGCGGAATTTCGGCGGCGGAATAGAACGCCATCTGGGGCTCCCGGTCTTCGCCGCATGCCGGGCAACAGACCCTTCGAAATGTCCATTCGTGCGCGCACAGCATGCACACCAGCGACTTCCTGGCGCCGTCCCCCTCCGGCCGCAGGACGCCGACGATCGGTCTGGCTTCGCACACGGGACAGCGCAACGGCGCTCCGTCCTGGGCCACGCGAGCCTGGCGCGAGCTCAGATACTCGGCGAAGGGCTGCAGGAAGAGCCAAGCCAGGCACCGCTCGGCAAGAAGTGTGTTATCCCCATTCGCGTCCCCATCGGACCGCCAGAAATCATCGATTGCCTGCGACCATGCCGCCGCCCCCTTCCGCGCCAGCTCGGCGGCAACATGCGCGAGCGGCGGCGGCGCGATTCGCTCAAGTTCCACGAGGAACCGGGGAAACTTCGGCAGAATCGCGGCCATATCCAGCTCGTCGCGCAACGCACCAACGGAGGGTCCATTCAACGCATGCGCCGGCGCTTTCTCAAACTCAACGTAAAGACTGCGTTGAAGCGCGGCAACGCGCACATAGAAGCCAAGCGCTTCGGCGGCGGACGGGTACAGAGAAGTCAACGCATGGGCGCGGCGGATACGCGCGTCCCAACGGTCGATCATTCTTTTGCGGCCGAATCGCGCAACAATTGCCGGTACCAACTGTGGTGGTGCTTGTTGGCCCAGGCGCGCGAGACGTCGCCGCGAATCACCGATCCAAACGCGCCACGCTCCATCGCCGTGCCCATGTACACATGGAGGATGAATAGCGCCACCGTGAACAGGAAGCACACGGCATGCACAAAGACGGCGATCTGGCGCACCATGTGCAAATTCCAGGGAATGTACTGCGGAAACCAGAGAACCAATCCCGAAAGGAGCAACAGAACACCGTTTACCAAAAATCCCCAAAAGAGCAGCTTCTGGCCGGGGTTGAAGCGGTCCGCGGAAGGCATCTTCTCGTCTTCGTTGCGGATGTAGTGCCCAATCGAGGCCCACCATGCTTTATCGGACGGGGTCTCGCGCATCTGCCGGCCCCACATGTTGAACATGAAGCAGATGGCCAGCGTAAAAAAGACGCCGGCCCACGGGTGCCATTCGCGCGCGGGCGTCCCGCCGCCCAGTACGACAGCGATCCAGAAGAGCCAGGGCGTCCAAAAAGCCAGGCCGGTCAGCAGCAGGTAGACGTACGAAACGCCGGCCATCCAGTGAATGAGCCGCTCGTGGAACGAATAGCGAAGCACGCGTCCGTTGGGGAGGAGATATGGTTCGCGGGTCATAGGCCTTCTCCGTCGGGTTTCAGCTCGTCTTCCTTCACGATCTTAGGACCGAAACGCAGGTAATGAACGAATACGCCAAATGCGCCGGCCAGGATCCCAAGGTTGCCCAGCCATCTCAGAGGCTTCTTCCAGAGCCCAACCAGCGGCGGAATCCGCGGGTTGCGGGGCAATCCGCCATAGAGTTCGGGATGCTTGGCGTCGTGCAAGACATAGATGACGTGCGTACCGCCAACGCCCGGCGGATCGTAAACCCCGGCGTCGAGGTGGCCCGAATGGGTCCGAAGCTGCGCCGCCCTGGTCTCGGCCAGATCTTTCATTTCCGACTTCGTGCCGAAGTGCAGACAGCCGGTGGGGCACGCCTTGATGCACGCGGGCTCCAGGCCCTGGGAAACGCGGTCGTTGCACAGCGTGCACTTGAAGACCTTGCGCGCCGTGGGACTGAACTTGGGGATGTTGAACGGGCAGCCCGACATGCAGTAGCCGCAGCCGATGCAATTAGCTTCCTGGAAGTCCACGATGCCGTTGGCGTACTGCACGATGGCGCCGTCGGCGGGACATGCCACCAGGCAGCCCGGCTCTTCGCAGTGCATGCACTGGTCTTTGCGCATCAACAGCATCATGGTGCCGTCTTCGCGCTCATGCTCGTTGAACTTGATCAGGTTCCAGTAATTCCAGGCCGTTTCCGGCATGGTCTGGTAGCTGTTGTCGAAGGTGGTCTGGCTGAAGGTGTATCCGTTCCACTCGAGACATGCCACTTCGCAGGCCTTGCAGCCGATACAAGTGGTGGTGTCCACCAGTTTGCAGACCTGGTATTCTCGGTTGAGTCCGGCGCCCGGAGGGGCGCCGGCGTGACCTGAAATTCTGACGATCTCAGTCGCGGCCTGGCTCATCGTCTGCTCCTACGCTTTCTCGAGCTTCACCAGGAAGCCCTTGGTTTCAGGGGTATGCGCGTTTGGATCCGTCACCGCGGGAGTGAGCAGATTCGCCGGGGTGCGCGCGTTCCTACCCTCGTCTTCGTCGATTCCACGGAAGCCCTGGTGAATCGGCAGCCCGATCGGATACACCTTCTTGCCATCGATCATAAGCGGCTTCAGCCGGCGCGTCACGAAGGCTTTGGCGATGTAAGTTCCGCGGGCGCTGATCACTTTGACCTTATCCGTTCCCTTGATTCCTTTTTCCTCCGCCAATTCCACCGGGATTTCGACGAACGGCTCGGGTATGAGCTCGACGTTCATCGGGTTATTTTTCGTCCAGTAGTGATAGTGCTCGGTGAGCCGGTACGTGGTGCAGACGATGTTGTACTCCGCCGGATCGCCGAACTTGTCGTAGGGCGTCTTGAATTTCTTTACGAGCGGATTGTTCGACTGGTCCGGGTGCAGCAGGTTCTTGGTCGGGCTTTCGATCGGTTCGTAATGTTCGGGGAAAGGCCCATCCACGAGCATCCCGATGGGTACGAACAGCCTACCCACGCCCTCCGCATTCATGATGAACGGTCCCATGTGATCCTTGGGGTGGGAGTCGGGTTTGAAATCCGGCACATCGTTGCCGGTCCACGTTTGTGTGGCTTCGTTCCACCACACCTGCTTGCGCTCCGCATCCCAAGGTTTTCCGGCCGGGTCGCACGAAGCGCGGTTGTAAAGGACGCGCCGGTTTGCAGGCCACGACCATGCCCAGTTCGGATAAACGCCTAAGCCCGACGGGTCCTCGGTGCCGCGCCGCTGGATCAGCGCTCCGGCTTCCGTCCACATGCCCGAGTAGATCCAGTTTCCGCACATGGTGGTGCCGTCGTCTTTGAGCCATGCAAAACCCGGAAGCTGCTGGCCGGCCTTGATCACCTGCCCCGTCTTCTCGTCCTTCAAATCCGCCAATGCCTTGCCATTGATCTCCATCGCTATTTGCGACAGTGGCGGGTGAGCCGCATCGGCGTATGCCCAGGTCAAGTTAAGAATCGGATCGGGGAATTTGCCGCCCTCTTTTTTGTAAAGGTCGCGGACGCGCAGGAAAATTTGGGCGACGATGTCCTGGTCGAGGCGAGCGTCACCCGGAGTAGGAACCGCGGCGTACTTCCACGTGACCCAGCGCGCCGAATTCGTCATGCTTCCGTCTTTTTCGGCGAAGCCCGCGCAGGGCAGCCGATACACCGTGGTTTGGATCTTTTTCCGCTCCTCGACCGTGATACCGGGAGCGCGCCAGAACTCGCTGGTCTCGTCCGGATAGATTTCGCCGACGACCAGCCAATCGGCCTTTTTCAGTGCATTGATGTTTTTATTGGTGTCCGGGCCAACCATCACGCCATTCATGCCGAAGGCCATCATGCCCTTGATCGCGCCGTTGTACATGTCGTCCCAGATATGGGTCCACGAATAGTCCCGGCCGATCTTAGGCAGGTAATCGAACGCGAACCCGTTTTCTTTGGTCGCCGCGGGGCCGTACAGGGCCTTCAGAAACGACACCATGAACTTTGGCGTGTTCGAGTAGTAATTGAACGAATCCCACACAGACGGCGTCGACGCGGTTGGCGTGATGCGTTTCAGGAATGCGGCGAGGTCTGTGTCGGCGGGAATCGGCGCCTTCAGGTATCCGGGCAAGCTGTCGTACAGACCGGCCATGTCGGTGGCGCCCTGAATGTTCGAATGACCGCGCAACGCATTGACGCCTCCCCCGGCCCTTCCCACATTGCCAAGCAGAAGCTGAATCATGGCCGCGGTGCGAATGATCTGCGTGCCGAATGTGTGCTGGGTCCAGCCGACGGCATAAATGATGGTCGCGACCTTCTTCATGTCGCCGTCGATGCGCACCGAGGTGAACATGTCGACGGCTTTAAGGTATTGGTCCTTCGGAATGCCCGTGATTCGCTCGACGAGTTCAGGCGTGTAGCGCGAATACTGCTGCTTGAGCAGTTGGAAGACGCAGCGCGGATGCTGCAGGGTCAGGTCGTAGGCCACACTCGGCGGCAATCCTGCCGGCGCCGCAGAGGCCGACGGAGCGGAATTCGCTTTGCCGCTGACGTCGCCGCCTGGTTCGTAATTCCAAGTGGATGTGTTGTACGTGCCTGCCGCGGCGTCGAAACCCGAATAGAGCCCGTCCTCCGGAAGTTTGAAGTCCTCCTTGACTATGAATGCGGCGTTCGTGTAATTGACCAGGTAATCCTTGGCGATTCGATTGTTCTCGATGGCGTACTTAATCATCCCGCCGAGGAACGCGATATCGGCCCCCGCGCGGATCTGGCAAAACAGGTCCGCGGTGGCGGAGGTGCGCGTGAACCGCGGATCGACCGAAATCAGCTTGGCGTTGCGATTCCGCTTGGCTTCCATCGCCCACTTGAAGCCGCAGGGATGGTTCTCGGCGGGATTGCCGCCCATGATCAACATCATGTCGGTGTTCTTGATGTCGATCCAGCCATTGGTCATGGCCCCCCGCCCAAATGATGGTCCCAAACTTGAGACCGTGGGGCCGTGTCAAACACGGGCTTGGTTTTCGAGATAAACCAAGCCCAGGCTCCTCATTGTCTTTACCGCCAGGTAATTGAATTCGTTGGTGTCGGTGCAGCCGCCGATGAAGGAAATGCCTTCGCAGCGGTTCACCGTATGGCCGTTCGCGTCTTTCTCGACGAAGGTCGCGTCGCGCGTTTTCTTGGTCCACCGGGCAATCTCATCGAGGGCGGTATCCCACGAAATGTCTTCCCAATCCGTACCGCCTGGCCGCCGCACTTGCGGCTTCATGAGACGGCGTGGATTCAAGATGTCCTGTTCGAGCGACGATCCCTTGGGGCACAACGTCCCGCGGTTGGTGGGATGATCGGGATCGCCCTCCACATGGACTACTTGCGGCGTGACGTTCTTGGCGCGGTCGCCGATCGTATAGATCAGCACTCCGCAGCCGACCGCGCAATAGGGGCAGGTGGAACGCGTTTCGGTGGCGCGCGCGATCTTCAACTCCTTGAGTTGCGCGTATGCCGGCTGAAGGTCGAAGCCGAAGATGGTGGCAGCAGCGCCGCCGATACCGGCGATCTTGAGGAACTCTCGACGATTCGTCGCCACAGGACCCTCCTTAACGACCGGTACGGCTTCGAGAATCTCGTACCGCGTTCGTCTGTGTTGGCACGTGCGATGCCAACAATGGCGACAGCGTATCACGACTTGCCGGGGTTCGCAAGCGGTAGTGGGGTCATTTCTCGACGCCACGACCACGACCCCTCTACCCGCAAGTGGAGCGGGAAGGGTCCGGCCGGCACGCCGTTGGGCCTGCTCGGTTTCCGTCCGGATGTCGGCCACTCGGAGGTTATCATTTACCTGCCAGGACCGTCGACGTCGAGCGCCAACTTACCGAGCCGCGACCGTGAGGGAGCGGGTTCCGTCTACTCCTGCAAGACGTGCCGCAGTTCCTCGGGCCGGAAACAGTGCGCAAACGCGGTCTCGCGCAGGATGCGGCCGGCCCGCACCAGTTCGGCCAGAGATTGTTCCATGGTCATCATGCCCTCCGCGCGGCCGATGGTGAGCTGGCTGCGGAGTTGGTGGTCGTCGCCCTTGCGGATCAGGTTGCGCACGGCGTCGGTGGCCATCATGATTTCCAGCGCGGGATAGCGGTTGATGCCATCCACCGCCGGCACCAGTTGTTGCGCGACCACGGCCAGCAGGGCCAGCGACATTTGCTGCCGCATCTGCCCCTGGTGCGCCGCGGGGAACGAATCCAGGATGCGGGAGACCGACTGCGCCGCGTCGTTGGTATGCAGCGTGGAAAAAACCAGGTGCCCGGTTTCCGCCGCCGTCAGCACCGTGGCCATGGTCTCCGGGTCCCGCATTTCGCCCACCAGGATCACGTCCGGAGTCTGCCGCAGGATGCTGCGCAACGAGTGGACGAAGTCCGGCGTATCGTGGCCGACCTCGATTTGCTCCACGATCGAGCTGCGGTTCACGTGCTGGTATTCGACGGGATCCTCGATCGTCACGATGTGGACGCGGCGGCGCGTGTTGATCAGATCGATCAGAGCCGCCAGCGTGGAGCTCTTTCCGCAGCCGGTGGCACCAGTGACCAGCACCAGGCCCTGGCGCCGTTCGGCGACGCGCGCGAGGGCGGCCGGCAGGTGCAGCGAGTCGAGAGTTGGAATGCGCGCCGGCAGCAGCCGGATGCTGGCCGCCAGGGTGCCGCGCTGGTGGTGGATGTTGGCGCGGAAGCGGCCGACGGGTTCGCGCACGAAGCAAAAATCCACCGACTTCTTCTTTTGCAGCTCGTCGTACTGGCGGGAATCCAGCAGCGGCAGCACGAA
>Ga0182016_10005644_pt1 | contig 13411 bp, 13 predicted proteins | sample 712S2MmetaG_FD_120491 | JGI IMG/M metagenome (GOLD analysis project Ga0182016, IMG submission 120491) | Permafrost microbial communities from Stordalen Mire, Sweden - 712S2M metaG | ecosystem: Environmental > Terrestrial > Soil > Wetlands > Permafrost | place: Sweden: Stordalen | collected...
CCCCGGCCATCGGCCGCCGGCAACGGCTACGATGCCACTGCCTCGGGCGGTTCCAACCTGGCCCAGTCCAACAAGGCCCTTGTGACTCGCATCCAGGGCTCCATCGACCAACTGTCCAAGGAGAACCCCGGCCATCCCGTGCCCATCGACATGGTCACCACCTCCGGCTCCGGCCTCGATCCCGACATCACCCCAGATGCGGCTTTCTTCCAAGCTCCTCGCGTCGCCAAGGCACGCGCCCTCAACGAAGACCGCATCCGCCAGCTCATCGAGCAGCACATTACAAGCCGGCAGCTTGGGGTGCTGGGAGAACCTCGCGTCAATGTACTGGATTTGAATCTGGCCCTGGACGAACTGCCGAAGTAAACCAATCGATGGCAAAAGTCTCACAGATTTGTAAAGGCTGCCGACAGTTCTCAGATTTTAGCCGACATCCACACCGAACCTTCCAACCAGGAGTGCGATTCTCGGCGAGCTTGAAGGGATCCGCTAGGCAACCGCGATGGTAGCGGTGCACAGGCGGAACGATCTTCATGCTTTTTGTCCGGGTCAATCTCCACAGTGATTTGAAGGGCGAAGATTCACGTCTGAATCGAAAGCCCTTTACACAGAGAGGCAAAATGACAAGCAATTCCTGGATAGTTATCCCCACAACGGCGTTACTTTGTTTAGTGTTGACGCCAATGAAGGCCGTCGCACAGAAGGCCGCTACAAGCTCGTCCGTGATCCCGATCATTGAAGGAGCGAACACAACCTCAAGCGCACCTGGCAGTGAATCGGCCGCGTTGGCAGCAACAAATACCGCTTCAACTTCGAGCACAGCTACGGGCACGCCTGCTCCTGCTACATCCACAGCCGCTAATCCGTCAGCCTCCGTTGCCGCGCCGCTCACCAACGATGCGGTCATTAAAGAGCTGGCCGAGATGAAGGCGCGCATTGCGCAGCTGGAAGCGGAACTTAAGGCGCGAAGCGCAACTGGCGATGCAGCTGAGGCTGAGCGGGAAGCCAATGCGCTCCGGTCGGCTGAGGGGGCCGATACTAACGGCACGCCCGGCCTAATGACGCCCAGCCAAGCCGCTGCTGTGCCCGCGCCCGCAGCGGCACCGGCGCCTCCGGAGATCTCGGCGGAAAGACTCACCAAGTCGGCACCGTTCCCCGGCGACTGGACCTGGATGAACAGCAACGGGCGGGTGGTGGACACTCCGATGGCCACCAAGTACTTCACCCCCGAGGTTCGCTTCGACGCGAACTACATTTTGGACTACAACCACCCGATCGATGACTCGATGGGCGGCTCGACCGAGATGTTCCGCTCCGACGAGTGGCAACTGGAGCAGGTGAGCGTGGGCGGCGACTTCCGCATCGATAACGTTCGTGGGCGCATCCTGACGATGGACGGCCTTTTCGCCACAACTACCCCGCGTAATGATTCCAGTTATAACCGCGGCCAGTGGAATCTGGCGAACGCCTACCGATACGTCTCTGAAGCGTGGGGCGGCTATCACTGGGATGTGAACCACGGCTTGAACGTGGATGCCGGCATCTTCGTCTCCTACATTGGCCTGTTCAGTTACTACAACGCCGACAACTGGGCCTACCAGCCCTCGTTTGTTTCCTCAAACACGCCTTGGTTCTTCAACGGCCTTCGAATTCAGTGGTGGCCCACGGAGAAGCTGAAAATCGAGCCGTGGATCATCAATGGCTGGCAGTCGTATGCGCGCTACAACAGCAAACCGGGATTAGGTGGCCAGATTTTGTGGCGCCCCAAGCCCTACCTGGATTTCGTATGGAATGACTACGGCCTTGGCGAAGACGACGCTGGATTTCCTGGACGTTCGCGTGTTCACGCCGATTACAGCGCACAGGTCAAGTTTTACGACCAACCCAAGAAGTTCTTTGACAAAGCCGCCTTTACTCTGACCGGCGATCTCGGTTGCGAATACGGCGGCGGGCCTGCTGTCGGATACTACGATGCCCATGGCTTCTCTCCGGAACAAGGCACCTCGGATACGTACACCGGCGGCGTCAATTGCCACAATAGCAGGAACGGAAAGCCCAAGCAGGATTTTGAAGGCACGATGAGCTACTTGCGCATGTGGTTCAAGAAGGACATCTACGCCGTGACAGTCGGTGGCGGCCTGATGAACAACCCGGGCCGCTACTTGACTCTACTTCCGCCGATTAATAACGCATCCGCCAGCTCGGGGACTCCCTACTTCACCCAGAACGCGGGCGACCGCGCTCAGATGCATGACGGCACAGTCACTTTCGATTACATGCCGTCGCAGTTTATCACATTCCGCCTGGAGGAGAGTTACCGGTATTCCGATGTGCCGTATTGGACGGGCCACGGCGGCATCACTCCCCCTGGTGGCGATAATGGCAATCCGGCGGACTACCAGTGCGCAGCCGGTGGAGATTCGGGTGTTGGCTACGTGCCCACTCCAGCCGGAGTTGCATTGGGGTATGCGACCGGGCAAGCGCAGGCGATATCGAACTGCGTCGGACTCGATTTGAACAATGGTGCGGGCGGACTCAAAGCATTATGGTGGCCAGACCCGCGGACGAACCAGACCGCCACGATTCTGGCGATCATGGTTCGGTTCTAACTCAACCACAACAGCGGTCCAACGTCGCTCTCGGGACAATTGTCTGGAGCGTGCATGACGGTCGAGCGGGGAGGTGGAATTGAACCCACATTCCCCGCAAAATCTTTATGGTTAGCAGCGGAGAATATTGACAGTCTGCTCCAGGCGCAACGCTGGGAGCAGGCATCGAGACGAATGTGTATAGTGCGATTCAGTATGTTCTGTTTTTAGTGATCGTCACCGTTTGCGTCAGACCTCTGGGCGGATATATGCACCGGGTCTTTGCCCGGCGACCAACGGCACTCGATCGATTATGTGTGCCAGTTGAGCCATGGATCTATTTCCTTTCGGGCGTCGACCCCGCAGTCGAAATGGACGCCGGGCAATACGCAATCTGCTTCATAGTCTTCACCCTCGTTGGCACGCTCCTTCTTTATTTCATCCTCCGGTTCCAGCACTTCCTTCCCTGGTTCTTCCCGGAATATCATACGACTCCGCTCACTTGGGACCTGTCTTTCAATACTGCCATTAGTTTCTCAACCACTACCACCTGGCAAGCGTACGCGGGCGAAAACACCATGAGCTATTTCAGCCAGATGGTGGGCCTTTGCGCGCAGAATTTTCTTGCTGGGGCGGCGGGACTTGCCGTTGGCATTGCGTTCATTCGAGGGTTGGCGCGGGAACAATGCGCGACGCTTGGCAATTTCTGGGTCGATGTTACCCGCAGCTTGCTGTGGGTCTTACTACCGGGTGCGATCGTCGGCTCGCTACTGCTCGTCGCGCAGGGAGTTCCTATGAACTTCCACCATTATGTGGTTGCCTCTACCCTTGAAGGGGCCCATCAGGTTATCCCGCAAGGACCGGTTGCTGCTCTCGAAATCATCAAGAATTTAGGTACAAATGGCGGAGGCTTTTTCAATGCAAACGGTGCTCATCCGTGCGAGAAACCCACGCCGCTTACAAACTTCCTGGAGCTGCTATCGATCATTCTGCTACCGGCGGCCTTGACCAACACTTTTGGAAGAATGGTGCAGGATGTGCGCCAGGGATGGGTCCTTTACTGGGTTATGCTCCTTCTTTTTATCGGCGGTTTGTTTGCTTTGCATATGAGTGAGCGACGGGTCAACGCAGTCATCCATGACGGAGCGTCCCAGTCTAGCCGGCTTCAGTCCGGAGGCAGCATGGAGGGAAAGGAAGTACGGTTCGGAATCGGAGGCACCGCGCTCGCCGGTGTGGTTACCTCCAACACCGCAACGGGTTCGGCCAACGCGGCGGATGACAGCTTCACTTCCCTCGGCGGGCTGGTTCTGCTGGTCAATCTTCTCCTCGGCGAGGTGATCTTCGGTGGACTCGGCACAGGGATCTTCAGCATGATTATGACGGCGGTCATTGCCGTATTTCTGGCCGGACTGATGATCGGAAGAACGCCAGAATATCTTGGCAAACAGATTGGGCCGAACGAAAACAAGATGATCGTGTTATACGCACTCACCGGCCCTGTCACAATTCTTATTCTTACCGCAATCGCCATCTCCACCAAGGCCGGATTGGCGGGACTTACCACGAACACCGGCCCGCATGGACTCACGGAAATCCTCTTCGGCTATGCTTCTTCTTTCGCCAACAATGGTCAAGCGTTCACCGGCCTCAATGCAAACATGCCCTTCTATAACATCACAACCGCGATCGCAATGATGGCAGGACGGTTTGGCCTGGCCATTCCGGCGCTGATGTTTGCCGGCCTGTTCGCGCGGCAAAAGGAAAGGCCTCAATCCCGTGGCACTTTACGGACCGATACATTCACATTCGGCGCACTGCTAACGACATTCCTGATCATTGTGGCGGCATTGAGCTATCTTCCCGTGTTGACATTGGGGCCTGTATTGGAGCACCTTCTCTTCAAGATCTAGAGAAGACCCTAGCAACGCCAAGGATGCAACGCGACCGTGACATCTGCTTCAGGCTCCATCCGGCTTATCCAGGAGTCAACCAACCTCTTGCTTACCAGAATCCAACGATGAGCAAGACTGCGAAGAGAGAGGACAGCGCAAGCGCCCGCTGGCCGACCTTCTTCAAAGAGAGTTGGAGATTTTCGGCATTCCTTTGGCCGCTGAGATCGTATCCGTAGCCGATCACGGGAGTGAGCAGCGCAATTGCCATCCAGCCGTGGCCAAGCACAGCGGTTGTCGCCGCGACACAAGCAAGTGCAATTAGGGAAATCTGGGCTGCGCGGCGGAATCCTGCGGATCGTTCAGGCACGGGTACCGCTTGGCGCAGTGCGATCCGGGCGTCCAACCGTGCGTGCACCACCAGGATTCCAGCCGTGGCTTGCAACGCCATCAAGAGCCAAAGAACCCAACTCCAGGCCGCGATGCCGCCCGTTGCGGAAATCGAAGTAGCGAGCGAACTGGATGTGAGCGCTGCCGCACTTGCGATCTGAAAGAGTGTCGAGCGCTGGCGGTTTTTGACGTTTACTACGATGGCCAGCGCCGAAAAGAGGGCGACGCCTAAACCCATTGCCACGACCGCCTTGACGGGCCACGTCTTTAGTAGTACAAGGCCGCTCAGGATAAGAATGGCGCCCCAACCAGCAAGCCATCGCGCGGCGGCCAAAGACTCAGGGTGCTGTTGTTTCCACACGAAGCGCTGTCGCGCCATGATTACCATGGGGTCTTTGGCGGCCAGAGCCGCGAATGCAGCCGTCAGTGTGGCCAGCTCGCTCCAGCACCATCGGCGGGCAAGAATCGCTGCGCAGACGATGGGAATCATGAGCATAGCGGTCGCTCCGTGCTCGCGCGGCAGCAACCAGAATTGGGATTGTGGTTGTTTCCCACTGCTCATGTTTGCATGTTCACTTGTCATGGATCTCCCCTTCATTCTCGGTGCCGCGGAAACTATTGGGACCATTCCGTGTTCATTTTCACGTTTATCTGACTCCAGGCTTAAGTGCTGTGACTTAAGTCATTCACCAGAGCTCCAGCACTGGCTATCGTAGATTGTGGAAGGATCCCATGCTGACCATTGCTGCATCTTCGCCCAAGGTTCAAACCAACTTCGGCCCGCCAATCAAACCGAAGAGAGCTTTCGTGCGCAGATTGTCACCCGACCGTTCGCAGCAGATCCGACGCGCGGTACAGTTTGCCTTTCTTGCACTGAACGCATGGATCGGAATTCAGTTCATTCTCTGGGTTCGCTTTTATGAGAGCCATGGCAGTGCAGGTTATGTAGAGCGGCCTGCCGGAGTGGATGGCTGGCTGCCGATTGCCGGCCTGATGAACCTGAGATATTCCGCGGCCACAGGAAACATATCTGAGATACATCCATCAGCCATGGTCCTTTTCTGTGTTTTTCTCCTGATGAGCCTGCTCATCAAGAAGTCGTTTTGCTCATGGCTGTGCCCTGTCGGCACGGTTTCTGAGTACCTGTGGAAGATTGGCCGGAAGTTGATGGGGCGGAGCCTGGTGCTGCCGCGGTGGCTCGATTGGCCACTGCGCAGTCTGAAATACCTGCTGCTTGCGTTCTTTGTGTTCATTGTCTTCACGATGTCTACCGCGGAACTGGGCAGTTTTCTCGGATCTCCGTTCGGCGTGGTGGCAGACGTGAAGATGCTCAACTTCTTCCGGCACATTGGCGGAGTGGGGCTGGCGGTGATTGCGGTTCTGGTTGTGCTGTCCTTTTTTATTGAGAATGTTTGGTGCCGCTATCTCTGCCCTTACGGCGCGCTGATGGGTATCGTTTCGACCCTGAGCCCGGTGAAGATTCGGCGCGATGAGCAAGCTTGCATTGATTGCGGTAAGTGCAATAAAGCTTGCTCGTCCCATCTGCTGGTGGACAAACTGGTGCAGATTCGCTCAGTTGAGTGCACCGGATGCATGGAGTGCGTTGCCGTTTGTCCGGCAGAAAATGCGCTGCAGTTATCGCTTCCGCCATGGCCGGAAAGCGTAGTCGATCGCACGCTGCCGCAAGCGGCCCAGTTTCGCTGGCAACGCCGCGCTCTCAAGCCACAAGTTGTGGCCGCGGTGCTGGCGGTTGTCTTCTTTGGATTGATCGGCCTGGCGCGCGCCACTGGTCATTGGCAGACGAATGTTTCACGCGCGATTTACATGGATCTGGTTCCCAACGCAGACCGATACGATCACTGACACTGCTAAGACATTGTCGACAACAGTGCGTTCAGACCATTCTTGTCTTTGACCACGATTTGCCGCGCATCTACGTCGATGAGTCCCTCGGCCTGCAGCCGCGTGAGGTTGCGCGAGACTAATTCACGCACGGTCCCCAACTGACTGGCCAACTCCTGGTGGCTGGCCGGCAATTGGAACTCAATGCCTCGTTGAGTCTGCCGGCCTTCCGTTTCGGCAAGACGCAGCAGCACCGAGATGAGCCGCTGGCGGATGGTGGTGAAAGATAGCTCCTCAATGATGCCGACAAGTCTCCGCAGGCGCGCCCCGACCACGGCCAGCATCTTGAGCGCCACTTCGGGGTGTTCCAGGCAGAACGCAAGAAAATCCTGACGCGAGATGAACGCAAGTTCCACGTCCTCCATCGCCATAGCAGAAGCCGGATAACGCCCGCCGTCAAACACCGGCAGTTCGGCCACCGACTCGCCCGCATGGTTCAAGGCCAGCACCTGCTCACGTCCATTCACCGAGGTTTTGAAGATGCGCACCGTGCCCCGCGCAATCATGTGCAGCCCGTGACACGGCTCGTCCTCAGAAAACAGCAGCTCGCCGCTTGTGAAGTGCTTCCGTACCGTACGCGCGGCCAGCGATTGAATCTCCGCACGGGACAAGCTGGAGAGGAGCGCGGTCTTCTCCAGTGTCGCTGCCAGATCGATGCGTTCGCTCGCCATGGGAGAAAGTCTAGCATTGCGATGGCCCGCCGTCGGCATTAAACCCGAGTGACTTAAGTCGCTGCGGCGCGCGCGAGACACTTCTAAGGTGATGCAAGGAGAGAATCATGACCACCCTTACACAGACCGTTCGCGAGATTGCCCTCGAGCAACCTCATTCCATCCGCGTCTTCGAGCGCTTCGGTATCGACTACTGCTGTGGCGGCCGTAACCCACTCGGCGAAGCCTGCATCGCCGGCCAACTTTCCGCCGATGAAGTCCTGGCCGCACTGGATTCCGCAGCAAACACGGCAACGCCCTTAACTGTCGATTGGTCGCAGGCTTCACTGCGCCAGCTCATTGAGCATATTGTCGCCACGCATCACGCCTACGTGAAGAGAGAGCTGCCGCGGCTTGCCGTACTCGCACAAAAAGTGGTGAATCGGCACGGCGACACACAGACCCATTTGCCGGCAATTCAGAACGCCGTTACGCAACTCGACGACGAGTTAACTCACCATCTTGCCAAGGAGGAGAACATCCTGTTTCCTTATATTGCTGCACTGGAAGCCGCAATGGTCTCCGGCAGCGCGTTTCCCGATGCGTGCTTCGGCGCTGTGGCAAATCCCATTGCCATGATGACCAGCGAGCATGAGGCCGCCGGAACGCTTCTTGCGGCAATCCAGAGCCTGAGCAGCAACTTCGTCACGCCCGTTGGCGCGTGTCCTACGTATCACGCGTTCTATGACGGCCTGAAAGAATTTCAGCAGGACCTTCACCAGCACATCCATTTGGAAAACAACATCCTGTTTCCCCGCGCCATCGATCTGGAATCGTCCGCACAGACGCCTCAGTTCGAAGTTTCCGCTGCTTCCTGAGGGCATGCCCATGCATAAGTGGCCCCCAGCCATGATGTGCGTGGGCCTGCTTCCGGAACGTGCGGGATCAAGGCCCACAGCCCGATGAACGCCAGCCCGACAAGATTGGGAAAGAGCAGCGGCGCCATCGGAGGAGCGCCGTTGACAAGCTTGTCAAAGAGATTGCTGCCGGGCTCAACCAGATTCGCCTGCAGGTGAAACCAGAATCCCAGAACGCCAACGAACGCTTGCACACCCATGACCAGAAGGCAGACATCGAGGAAGCGGCGCGTAACTGGGAGCACGAGTGGGACGATGAGAAATCCCGATGCAAACGCTGAGGATATCACCGGGATCCATTCGGTCCTGGCAAAGAAGCCGTTCGATGCGTGATCGGTGAGCGACAGAACGAAGTTCCCGAAGAATCCGCCCAGCGCGAGCAGAATAACCCAACGCGCCCACTCCATAGAGCGGATAGCGACCATGCGGTTTACCAGCAATAGAAATCCCAGGCCCGAGTAAGCGAGCGGCGCTGCGAAGGGAGCTGCGTAAGTGAGACCCTTCAGTGTGTGGTCGAGAAAGAACCGGCTCTCCAGGTGGTAAAGCACCCCAGCCAGTCCCACCAACACCGAAAGCCAACCAATCATGTAGCCCACATCGCGCCATGGCGCCGGCAGGTTCCAAGCACAGCGCAGAGCAATCCCCAAGACCAGTACGACCGGCGCACCGAGCGAGAAGTAAAGAGGGATATACTCCGCCGCCTTCTGAAAATGATTCACCGAATGCGCAATGAAGATGTCTGCCGCCAAAATGGCCAGATTGACGGTAACGAACATTTCCACCCAAAGCTGCGGATCGTGGGCCCAGCGCAGGCGTGGATCGACAACGAGTTTCTGAGCGCCCGAGAGCATCCTACTTATGCGCATGTTCTCTCCGCAGTTCGTCGGCATCGTGTTGCAGTTCGACCGTCTTGGACAGCAGCTCGAAATTTCCATGCCACTGGACAAAATCTGCTCCGCCCATGAATGCACCATGTTTGCTGGTACGGCCGTCGTAGTGCCAGAGGTTGAAATAGGTAAAGTCGATGGTGTGCGTGAATGGCGGTCCGGAGAGCGAACCATCTTTGTGAAGGTCGTCAATGATCGCTTTGGCGGCAAGGATCTTTGCGTTGGTGCTTTCAACGACCTGTTGGCCTTGGTCATAAACGCGGTCAACAAGGGCCTGAGTATGGCACTGCGTGCAGACCTGTTTCATGTTGATCTGGGCCTGCATGTAGTTGGGGCGATGGGTGGTAATCGCATCTGCAAGGTACCAGCCGAGCCGGTCGGACGGGTTGTGTGTAACCTTGAGGCCGTTGATGCCACTCATGTGGCAGGTCGCGCAGGTGGGCACAAACATATCTCGCGTAGTAAGCGTGCGTGGGTCAGCATCAAGCTTAAGCAGGTTGCGCTGAGCGGCAAACATGACACCATGCTTGGATTCGTTGTAAATTTCGATCTGTGAGTGGTCGGGGCCCATGTGGCATTGGCCGCATGTGGTGGGCAGACGCGCAAGCGCCACCGAGCTCGTATGCCGGGAATGGCAATGGTGCAGGTGCCGATGGTGCCATCCTCATTGGGTTTGCCGATGGAGTGGCACTGCTCGCAGCCAGACGTGATGGCCGGATGTCCCTCAGGAAGAGTCAGAGGATTGGGTGGACGCTTGGTGCCACCGGGTTGAAACCGCTCGCTAAAGGCTACCTGCTCAACACTCAGCCCCTTCTCTCCGTGCACAGCCGCCCAACTCGGCGCTGCGTGCCGGCTGCGCAGGAATTCCTGGTAGATGCCTTCGTGGCACGAGCGGCAGTTTCCTGCGGTGAGATGGGTGCTGATCACAAAGCCGTGATGATCCACCTTCTGCTGGTTCGCGGCCGGCGCGTGGCAGTCCAGGCAGTTCACGCCCTTCTTTGCGTGAGAGGACATCTCGTACTCATGCACCACCGAATATTGAAGACGCGCATGGCACTCCGCGCACTTACCCGAAGCGCGAACGAAATCGGCGGTGGGCTGCTCGGTTTCAACGTTGGGGCGAGCCCGGTTGATGAGAAAGGCTGAGAGAATGAGCGAAAAGGCAATGACAACAGCAACAAAAACCGATCGAAACGACACGAATGCACCCCCTGCAAGAGCTGTGCTGATTCCCGCCCTCAGAATGCCGCTGTCCACATTCAGGACGTTGCGCTTGGAAGCTCTATCAGCCTTACGGCGTGGTCTGCTCCCGTCGGGCGGTAAAGGTCTCATGATTATGAATCTGCGCCCGGCTCATCCCACCTTGCGCGCCTCTAGCCGGAACGAACTGTTTCGTTCCGATTCCCGCTCTACGGCCCGCTTCCGCCCGGTCAGCAACTCCTGTGCGCTGATCTGCCCGCAAACTCGCCCAGTCTCCCGGTCAACCACGGGCATGGACATCACACCGGTGGTTGCCATCTCTTCGGCTATTGCGCGGCAGGTCTCATCCGAATAGGCCAGAATCTCCGGCAACCGCCTGTTTTCTTCCCCGACCACGCCCATATCTGAAACCGCTGTCATGACCTCCGACACGCTCACCATCTCCAGAGGGTCCACGCCGTATTCGCGCGACAGATGATATCCGCGGCGGCTCAACTTCTCAGTCAGAATGGAACGCGGCATCACCAGGGAGGTGACCAAGTACGCTGAAGTGCATGCAAGCGCCAGCGGCAGCAGCGCGGGCAGGGCATGGGTCAGCTCCAGAGAAAAAAGAATTGCCGTGAGCGGCACGCCCAGCGCGCCGGAGAGCATTGCCCCCATCCCCAGCAATGCCCAGAGCGCCTGCGCCTCTCCCGGCATGTGAGCCAATCTGGCCAGAGTTTCGCCTATGGCCGCGCCAATCATCAGCAGCGGCGCAAGCACACCTCCCGACGTTCCCGAACTCAGTGAGAACGCCCACATCAGCGACTTCGCAATCAAAAGGCCAAGCAGCAGCCCAAGCGGAGCATTGCCGCGCAGCAGTTCCGCAATGTTGTCGTAGCCAACACCGAGCCCGCGAGGAAAGAAGAACCCACCCAGGCCAATGCCCATGCCGCCAATCGCGGGCCACCACATCCAGTGCAACTTCACTCGGCCGCAGAAGTGCTCGAAGCCGTCCTCAAAGCTGTACATGAGCCGGCTCAGCCCGGCCGAAGCCAGGCCAACCAGGATTCCGAGCGGAGCGGCGACCAGCAGAGCACTGTTGATGGAAAAGGACGAACTCAGCTGCACCGGGAACAGGGGACCCGCTCCAAGCCAGACAATGCGCAACGCTCCCGCCATGATGCTGGCCGCGGCCACCGGCACCAGGGAGCGCGGCCTCCATTCAAACAGCAGCAGTTCCACCGCCAGCAGGATTGCCGCCAGCGGGGCCGCGAAAGTAGCCGACATGCCCGCTGCCGCGCCCGCCACAAGGAGCGTCGTTCTCTCGGCGTCAGTCAGTTTGAGCCACTGCGCCACCAGCGAGCCGAAGGCCCCGCCGGTCATAATGATCGGTCCCTCTGCGCCGAAGGGGCCCCCGGATCCGATTGCGATGGCGGCGGAGATCGGCTTCAGTATCGCCACCTTGGGATCGACCCGCGCACCGTGCAGAAGGATTGCTTCAATTGCCTCGGGAATTCCGTGTCCGCGAATCTTCTCGGACCCGAAGTGCGCCATGAGCCCAACCAGCATCCCGCCGACCACTGGCACCAGGGCCATGAGCCAGGGAGAGAGCGGCGAGCCGGCCGGCCCAACCATGGCCAGGCTCAGGCGGTGATAGTAAAAAAGATTCGTTGACAGGGCAATGGCGCGCAACAACAGCACCGCGAGTGCAGCGCCGCCAGCGCCGATGAACAACGCGACCAATGTCAGCAGCCATACCCGTCCGTCCACAGTAAAGTCGCGCAATGACGAGGGGCGCGACCTCATTGCATCCCCGCAGCAGACGCGCTCTCAGCATGTCGCCCGATCAGCCGCAGAGACTTTGCCAGCCGCGGCCCAAGTTCGTTTAATTCCCGCGCGTGTTCGCTGGAGAGCCTGCCCAGGACCTGCCGGCCTTTGCGGGTAACGCGCAAAATTGCCCGTCGCCTGTCACTGCTGTCCAGTGATCGCGCCAACAGTCCCTCGCGCTCAGATCGATCGACAAGTTCAACCGTGCTATTGTGCTTCAACCCAAGACGTTCGGCGGCGTAGGCGATAGTCACAGCGGTTCCGTTCGGGGCCCCGGCAACCTGTAAAAGAAGCTGGTGCTGCTGTGGATGCAGCCCCGCGTCCATGGCAACGCATTCGCTGAAATGCAGAAAGCGCCGCAACTCGAAACGGAAGTCTGCCAGCGTCCTTAGTAGCTCTTCAGAACCTGCGGTCGGGAATCGAGAATCCATATTTATATCGTCACACGATGTAAATAACAATGCAAACGCATTGTGCACGGCGTAATGGAGAGACTTCATGTGACTCGGTCAGCATTGAACAACGCACAGGCATAATGGAGGATTCTCGGGTCACGGTAAATCGCCAACTTGCTTATCGAGTATGGAAAGCAAAGCACTTGGACGTATAGTCGGCTTTTCGGACAAGTGGTTCTTGGCTCAACTGCTGCCAACAGCCCAGAGCAGGTTTCGAGACTGGTTCGCATCGATCAGTCCTGATAAACGCGGCGGGGTGCGGTGATACTTTTGGGGATACTTTGTACCGGACTTTCCTGCGGTCCCCTGCAACATGCTGCAAGGCCAATAGTTGGATTATGTAATTGATAAAACATGACTTATTCAATATACTGCTTCTGCCTGCAGCGTGCTGCAAAGGCGTTAAAATCGGACTCAAAATCCGCAGACGTCTGCGTGGTGGCGATTATGGTGTTACCGATCGTGAAGCTCGGACCCGCATGGATATTGATCAAACACCATTTTCAACACCACCGGAAGAATTCCCTTGGGTTCTTTTCATGCCATTTAGGGGCGTTATAGTTTTCGTACGTCATTGATAATAAACGACTAATATACTTTGGGAAGCTGACGTTCTGCCACTGAACTACTCCCGCCCTTTAAAATCAATCACTTGCGAGATTGACTCAGGCTTACTATCCATCCGGCCACGATATCCGTAGAAAAACCAAACAAAAAGCGGCCA
>Ga0182016_10005647_pt1 | contig 13405 bp, 6 predicted proteins | sample 712S2MmetaG_FD_120491 | JGI IMG/M metagenome (GOLD analysis project Ga0182016, IMG submission 120491) | Permafrost microbial communities from Stordalen Mire, Sweden - 712S2M metaG | ecosystem: Environmental > Terrestrial > Soil > Wetlands > Permafrost | place: Sweden: Stordalen | collected...
CCGCTCCACGCGCGGGGCGCGCAACTCAGAAAAATACTTCAGGGGATTGTCCATATCCCCTTCTCACAAATCACCGACAACCTGCATATAGCAACTTAGGTCCATTTATGGGCGTCGGCCATGTGCGCAAGCGCGCCCAAGTTGTCTATGTCTTGACTTGGTGGTACAGCCGATAGATCTCGTCGCCGATCGGCGGAAATGGTTTTAGAGTCAGGCTCCCCGAATCTGTCGAGACCTGCCATGTGCTCGATCCGCTGGAAACACGGTTGGCCGCCAGGAGTGCTTGACGGCTGATCTGTTTCGGTATCTCGCCGACACCAAACAAGGCCAGAGGACCATTGAGGGGCGCAACCAGATCGGGGTGCTGCGGATCAACGGACTCAATAGTTGTCTTCGCTCTGAATTCGACTTCAATCCGGTCGCCATGCTTCCATGTGGCATCGAGCCGCGCAAATTGGCCCGGCGTGAAGTCATTGGAGACGCGGCGGCCATTCAGTGTAACCGTGGTGTCAGGGCCGGCCCAGGCGGGGATCCGCAGAAAAATGGCGAACGTAGCCGGCTTGTCGGCGGCTACATCAATTTGCGATGTGAGATCGTACGGATAGCTGGTGCGCTGGGTAAGTGTGATGCGGGTATCGGCTCGTTTCCACGTTGCGCGCGATGGCGTGTAGAGATTGACGTAAATGCCGTCATTGTCATGGAAGTAAGAACTAATGCCGTAGTCGGCCGTGAGTTGAGGGAAGGTGCCCGAACAGCATGGCCACTTATCCTTGTAATATCCCTTATTCGCAAATCTGTTGTTATAGTCGGAGTAATAGAAGCTGGTTCCATCCTCCTTGAGCGGCTTGACGCCAAGGATGGTGTTATACAGAACCCGCTCCATGCTATCGCCGTAGCGGCTGTCGCGCGTGACGCGCAACAGATACCGCGTGATTTTGAAGTGTCCGTAGGCTCCGCATGGCGTCTCAAAGCTCGAATGAGAGTTTTGCAAGCTTGCGCCGACCTCACCGCTTCCCGGCTTGCGGAATAACTCGTCGGGGCCCCATCCGCCGGTAGCAAAACTCTGCGTGGAGCGCAGGAAGTCGAAGCCATTCCGGGCGGCGCGTAGATGTTTTTCGCTGCCCAGCACAAGATACGCCTGCATGGCGCTGGAGAACGCGTTGACATGACTGTAGGCGTGTTCGCCAGGAAGGACATTTTCTCCTTCAGCGAGTGGGCCGAAGTAAAGATCGTCCTCAAGGAAGCGAATGGCGAGATCGCGGTAGCGCTCCCCTGCGCCGCGGCGGTAGGCAAGAAACAGGTTCTCGGGCAACGTGTAGGTTTCATCCCAGCAGTATGCCTCGTCCTTTTGAGGGATGGCATATTGCTCCGACCGCGACAGCGCCTTTGGCGGCAGATGAGGCAGGACGGCGTCAGTTGCCGAGTTCAGCACGCTGAGAGCGGATTCATCCCCGGCGAATTGATACGCGTCGATCAAGCCGCAATTCGTCTTGTCGAATGTGTAGGCGGGCAGATGGTAGTCGTTGTAGAACTTTGAGGTAATGGTGGGCGCGAAGGCCTGAACCAGCCGCTGTACCTTGGCCTGTGTGGGTTTTGAGCCCGTGACCGCGTAGGCCCGCGCGAGCCCTGAGAGGTATTGGCCAAAACTATGGCCGGGAATGAAGCCGTGGAAGCTTCCGTGAGGATCGAAGTCCTTCGAGTTGTCGTACCACCCGCCCATGTTGTCGCCAGGTGCGGATAGTCCGGCGCGTTCACGGAAGGGCTTCAACAGCATGTCTTCGTCGAGCGCAAGAAACAGAGCGTGATTGGCGTCGAACTGCTGGCGCATCGGCCCATCCAGCAACTCCACGTCGCCGTAGTCGAACTGGCTGAGCGGGATGATGCTGGATTCGCTGGTGCTTGGCTGGTCGACGGCGCGTGCTGCTTGCGGGTGAGTAAGGGAAACGATTGCCGCCGCTGTTCCGGCTTTCAGAAATGTTCTTCGGGTGTGCTGTATCATGACAATTCTCCGGAGGCCGGCTGGCGTTTCGTGGTATTCGAATGCGCTGACGCACCGAGTTGGGCCGGTTGAGTGGATGGTGGCCCGACAGCCAAGTTTGAATTTAGTACATCGATCCGGTGGAGGCGAATAGGGCAGATGTACCATGGTTGCGGTCCACATTGAGTGCTTTAATCGAGCGTCTGGAATGCAGTGGTCAGGAACACGTGGTTCGGGGAGGCGGCGCGGGATGATCGTCGGATTGCGCTGGTCAAAAGCCACTGGGACCTGGCAGGGCCTGCTTGCGCGTCCGCTGCTTGTTGCCGCCCTGCTTTCAGTCCCGGGTTGCAGACGCGCTCACCCGGTGATCGCGGTTATTCCACGCACATGTGGGACCGCGTTGTGGGAACCTGAACATGCAGGCGCCGCGATGGTGGCCCGTTCGAGCGGGCTGGATATCTACTGGAACGCTCCGATGCGAGACGACGACACTCAGACGCAAATATCTCTCATCGGGAAGGCGCAATCGCGCGGCTACGCCGGCATCATCGTTTCACCAATCGAAACGTTACCGATGCGCACGCCAATTCGACGCGCCCTGGCGAATGGAACTTCCGTGGTGGTGGTTGGAACCGAGCTTGGCATTCCTCCTGGAGACAAACTGGCCTATGTCTTGAACGACGAGGAAGCCGGTGGCCGCATGGCCGCGGAACGTATCGGGAGCATTCTGCATGGCGAGGGCTCGATCGCTATTCTTGGAATCGATCCGCGCCTGATGAGCAGCATCGCGCGCGAGCGCAGCTTTGAGACCGCGCTGGCCAAGAGCTTTCCGCGCATACGAGTTGCGCTGCGCCGGTTTGGGTTGTCGAGCGTTCCGCAGGAGCAGCAGGCAGCGGAAGAGCTGCTTGCAAAGGGGGAAAAGATTGATGCGATTGTCGCGTTGTCTCTGGCGTCTACTCGGGGCACATATTATGCACTGGTTGAGTTTGACAAAGAGAATGCGATCAAGCTGGTGGGCTTCGACCAGGATCTTCTGCCACCGGTGCGCACCGGCGGAATCGATTCGGTAGTGATCCAGAACACTTATGAGATGGGCCGACTGGCGATGGAGTTGATGAAGGGGGAAATCAACGGCACGGCTGGCCGCACAGAGGTATCTGTTGCGCCGGTGTTGATGACGCGCGACAACATCGACTCGCCAGAGATTCGCCAGATACTCAATTTGTCGTGGTGGCCGTCGAGATGAGAAAACTGTTCACGAGAAGCAGGCTGATTATTGCCACTCTTAGCGCCTTGGTGTTGGTTGCACTGGGTGTAGGTGGCGAGTTTGCCTTCCGCTTCATATCGTCTCGCGGCCCCTTTCGGGCCAACCCGAATGCACTGGGGCGGCAGGACGACTGGCAGGCATTCGGCGGGACATGGCAATTTGTGGACGGCACAGTGCGGAACAACTCCGATGAACGCGGAGCCAAGTTTATGAGCGGGTCTGTCTACTGGACGAACTATATGGTTCAGGCGGACGTGCGTCTTCTCGGCCAATATGGGGACTCCGGCCTGATTATTCGCGCCAACGATGAAGAGGAAGGCGTCGATGCGTATCACGGCTATATGGCTGGATTACGCGATCTGGACAATACCTTGATCCTTGGCCGCGCGGACTATGGCTGGCGCGAGTTTGTAGCCAAAACGGTCTCTCCACGCGTATACGATCAGCAGTGGTATCACCTGAAATTTCTGGCGTTCGGTTGTATCCTCGCGGTTAGTGCGACTCCGCCTTCCGGAGCAGCAACCACTGCGGCTGTGGAAGATCCCGATTGCGTGGCTTCCGGGCGGTTCGGTCTCAAGTCCTACAACACCGGCGCTCAATGGCGCAACGTTACAGTGGGTCCGGCCACTCATGAGGACCTGGTTGCGATGATTGGCGATGCCCGGCCGCCGATCGCGGTGCCTGAACCGCTTCCAGAGGGAGGGGAGCCAGGCAGCTACGACAAGTATTTCGAGCCGATTCATCGCGATCTTCTTGAACATCGCACGGATGTTCACACTCAGACCATTGGCAGTCTTCGCCTGCTTTCCCCCAATACGCCTGCGGCCGTCACCATTCACGGGGTAGTTACACTCACGTCGCCGGTCCTGTTCGTGCAGGACCAGACGGGCGGCCTTGCCATTCCCAATAGCAACAATCGTGTTCTGCTCGAAATTGGAGATGAGATTGAAGCCAAGGGAGACGCAGAGCTGCACGACTTCAGCTCAGTTCTGCGCAACTCCAATCTCCGCCTGCTTTGGTCTCACACTCCCGTCCCGCCCGTCTCGGTGACGGCTTCGCAGGCTGCTACTGGAGCCTTTGACGCGGAGTTTGTTGAGATTCAGGGACGCCTTGCCGGCAAGCAAACCGGGCCGGGAAACGCGCTGACACTCACGCTCGACGATGGCAGTCAATCGTTTTTGGCGATTGCAGGCACCACGTCGAGTGCGGCGAGAGTCCACCTGCTGAAGGATCAAAGCCGTCTCCGCCTGCGTGGAATCTGCACGGTTGACCCGGCCTATACCCATAACCTGACCTCCTTTGCAATTCTCCTTCCTTCGTTGAGCGATGTTGAGGTTGTTGAGGGACCGCCATGGTGGAGTGCCGGCAATATCATCGCGCTGATCATCGGCACCTTGACCCTGGCCCTGGCCGGACTCACGGTCTATTTCTTCTTCGAACGTTGGCGTCTACAGGCAGTCCTGGAAGAACGCGAGCGTCTGGCACATGAGATTCATGACACGCTGGCACAGAGCTTTGCCGGCCTTGGCTTTCAACTTGAAGCCGTTTACGATGAAGCCGGCGAGGGATCGAGCATTTTGCCTCAACTCAACGTAGCCCGCAATATGGTGCGAAACAGCCATGAAGAAGCCCGCCGCAGCATCGCGGCGCTGCGTCCAGAGCATCTGGAGTCCATGGGGCTTCTCCATGCTCTTGAAGAATGCGCGCATCGCATGATCGACGGCGGATCTGCCATTGCTGTCAGGACTGTCAGTTCCGGCAGCGAGCGCACACTTCCCTTGCGTATATCCGATACGCTTTTTCGCATTGGCCAGGAAGCCATTGCAAACGCGGTCCGCCACGCGCGTCCCGAATCTCTTGTTCTTTCGCTCGCATACGAGAAAACCGGGCTTGAACTCATTGTCGAGGACGACGGTTGCGGCTTCCTGGTCTCCAGCGAATCAGCCGGCTTCGGTATTCGCGGCATGGGCAAGCGGGCCGATGGCATCTCCGCCCGATTCACCATCCGCAGCACTCCCGGAAAGGGAACGGCGGTGCATGTCCTGGTTCCACTTCCGCTCTCATTCTTCCGTGCCAATTGGCAGCGGATTCCGGCGTGGTTTCCTTGGGGAAGGCGATCTCGTGAACACACAGTTGCTTAGAGCGCCCATTCGGGTGCTTATCGTGGACGATCATCCGGTTGTACGCGCCGGTCTCACCACGCTGCTGCGCAATGAGAGCGGATTGAAGGTGGTTGGCTCCGCCCACAGTGCCGAAGAAGCGCTATCCTTGCTGGATCGCATGGCTGTGGATCTTATGCTTTTGGATCTTCGCATGCCGAAGATCAGCGGCATCGATTTAATGCACATGCTCAAGGACCGCTCCAATGCGCCCGCGGTGGTTATTCTTTCCAGCTACGAGTACGAGGACGAGATTTATCGCGCGGTGAAAGCTGGTGCCGGCGGCTACCTTTCCAAGGATGCTTCACGCGCGGAGATTGTCTCGGCTATTTCCGCAGTTAGCGCCGGCGGTAGATACTTTCCGCCGAACATTGCCGCCCGCATCGCCGAGCACGATTCGCGTTCCAGCCTGAGCCCGCGCGAGGTCGAGATTCTGGAGATGGTGGCCAAGGGGCTCACTAACAAAGAGATCGGACAAGTGCTTCAGATCAGCTATTACACCGTCCGCAACCATATCAACCATATCTGCTTCAAGCTCGATGCGGGTGACCGGACTGAGGCCGCGACAGTTGCGCTTCAACAGGGCATTATCGACACTTCAAGCTGATTTGCATGCCACGGGTTGCTCCGCGTGGTTCTGTCCGCGTATCCGTTGCGATCGGCGCCAACTCAAGCGCCAACTTCTCCACTCTGTTGTTGAATCGTCGCCTTAGCTTTGTACCCGTAGTTCCGCGCTACTCCCCTGGAGAAGCGATTTGCTTCTCGAATGCGGTTGTTGCTGCTTCCCCCGGTTTCGGTTTCACCGCGCCTGTGCGGGACTTTTCCTCATCCATCTGGTCGAGATCCAACCCCGCCTTTAGTAGTACACCTGACCCATTGCGTACCGTACCTTGCCGCGGGTAGCGTGGGTGTGCTTCGAATACCCGCTCGAATTGCGAACTCTCGGATAATGGCGACAAAGCAAGGTATGGGAGGGGCGGACACTTGGAATTGGTCGGGGAAACGTCTTCGCGAATGAAGGTTATGTGACGTTAACCGGCTCATTGCAAAAGAGAAAACCACCATAAACCCAAGCGGGATATCACATCTGTTAAGAGGAGGAGACAGTGAGCAAGTTATTCAGATTCACCATCCCGGCGCTTTGCCGAATGGTACGCAAGACTGATTCGAAAGGGACACGATCGATCCTTTGTGGCGTGCTGTGCGCCTCATTGGCTTTCCTGGCTGTTCCGTGCTTTGCCCAGTACAGTGCCAACATCCAAGGAACGGTATTGGATCCGAACGGCGCCGCCGTCAATGGCGCGCATTTGCACCTAATCAACACGAACACCGCCCAGAACCTATCAGCGGTTTCCGATGTCACCGGCGGATACCGCTTTATCGGCCTCGCTCCAGGCGATTACCGGCTGGAGGCGCAAGCTACAGGATTCTCGAAGACCGTGGTAGCGATCACTCTCACCACCGACCAGACATTGGCTGTACCGGTGACTCTTTCTGTCGCCTCGGCTAACGAAACTGTTTCAGTCACGGGTGCTCCGCCGGTTATCGATACGGCTGAAACCCGCAACGAAATGACGCTGGAACAGTCATCGGTCGACACACTACCGCTGGCGGGCCGCGACTTGACTACCCTTGTGAACATGGCGCCGGGCGTGACTGGCCTCGGTTTGACCGCCGGCGGCACTCCCGGATCGGCTGCGGACAACTTCTCTACGGAGCAGCAGGTGGACTCGAGCGCCAACGGTCAGGGCGCCATGGGCAATATGTACATTGTGGACGGCCTCGACATTACCAGCGCCATCCGTCCCGGCGTGCTCAATTTGCAACCAAATCCTGACTCCATTCAGGAAGTCAGCATTCAGGTCAATACCTACACTGTTGATTATGGCCGCGCCAGCTCCATGCAAATGGCGATCACCACCAAGGCTGGCGGTGACAGGTTTCACGGCAGCGCCAGCGATTACTTCAACAACCAGTCTCTGTGGACGAGCAGCGACTTTGTCAAGCAATCTGATTTTGCCAAGTACCACGGCAACAACATGTCGGGAACGGTCGGCGGACCCATCCTCCCGCACCACCAGTTCTTCTTCTTCGCGTCCATTGAGCCGCTACGATCGGTCGGCGCTTCAAGCGGCACAGTCTCTTTTGAGGATCCGGCTGTTGTTGCCTGGGCAAAGTCCGCTTATCCAAACACGATCGGTACGCAGATTCTTTCAACCTATCCGGTAAAAGTCGCCAGTTCCTCACCTTCGCTGACCATGACCCAGGCGGGAATGGGCGCGTATTGCGGTGGCGCGGGCGAGTTGGCTTGCGACGCGACTGCTGTGGACCTCGGCAATTGGGCCGGCTCCGCCCCACGGAACGCGACGCAGTGGAATCTGCGCATCGACAAGGCCTACACCAACGACAGGATCTATGGAGACATCTACAAGGGAAACCTCCTCTCCGGCAATCCTGGAGCGCGCCCGGCATTTCAGTGGAACTCGAATACCTGGACGCTCGCATGGCAGGGCAATGAAAGCCACACCTTCTCCCCGAATACCATCAACGAGGCGAGTGTTGCGGGCATGCGCGTTGAGGGCATTCAGGAAGAAAACGCCGAGTTCAAGGTTCCCGATATCAACGTGGCCTATCTGACCGCCGGCAGCAATGGCAACGGCGCATTCGGCGAGGGCTTCGCAGAGGGCGACTTCATCCAGCACAATTATCACTGGCGCGATGTGCTGACCCACATCAAGGGCCCGCACACCTTCAAACTCGGCTATGAGGGCTGGACGGGCGACGACGTCGAACTGTTCTCAGGCCCCCATGACCTTCCTCAGTTCAATTTCAACAACCTTGGCGACATGATTGCCACAGACACCAGCAACCCCAATGCCGTGCAGCCATTTACCGAAAGTGGCGTGGCCTACAATCCGCTGACTGGGGCCCAGGAGCAATGGAACTGGAATGCCGCCGCCATCACCGGCGGGTTCTTCTTCGAGGACTCCTGGAAGGCGCGCAAGAATCTCACCGTCAACTACGGCGTCCGTTGGGATGACATGGGCAATCCCTACTCACGCACCGCCGAGACTGTCTTTGGCAACTTCTACATGGGCCCTGGCCAGACCAGGACTCAGCAAATTGCCAACGGATTTGTTCTGCAAAAGGACCATGCGCTCAATCGCGCCATCACAGACATCTTCAGCCCGCGTGCCGGCGCGGCCTGGGATGTATTCGGAAACAGCAAGTGGATTATCCACGGAGGCGCCGGCATCTTTCACGACTGGCCTACGCCGGCCAACGTGCAAGAAGAGATGCGCGGCAACCCGCCGGGAGGCATCTACCCGACCTTCTATGGATCCGATACCAACCTGGCTCACCGGCCCATCTTCGGCTTGGGCGCGAGCGAGAAACCCCCATTCGGTTTTACCTACCCGACGCTCACGGCCCTCACGCAAAATTCCCAGGGCGGATTCAACGGATTGGTGGTGGGAATCAACGGCATCAATCCCAACCTGAAAACACCTGTCACCTACATCGAATCCATTCAACTCGAGCACCCGCTTTCACGCAATTTTGTGGCCAGTGTCGGTTACTCCGGAGCGATCTCGCACGGACTGCTCTCTGGCGGCGGAAATCCTGGCAACGTCAGTTACGGCGCGGATATCAACGCCCCGCCGAACGATCCGGGCGTTCTGGCAGGAACCACTCCCGTTCGGTACAACCCGAGTTTTGGAACCATCGGCTACACCGATAACGACCGTCATTCCGTGTTCAACGAATTCGTCGCCGATGTGCATGGACGCTTCGCTGGAACGGGATTCGTCGATGTTTCCTACACTCGCTCCTCGTCCAAAGACGACTCTCAGGTCTATCCGGAAAACAGCAATCCGCAGCAGTACTACGGGCCATCCAACTGGGACGCACCCAATCGCCTTTCCTCCACTTTCAGCTATGAGTTCCGCGGCCTAAATCAAGGGGAGGGAGCGGTGGGACGCGTAACCGGGGGCTGGGGCCTGAGCGGCACTGTGGTCGCGCAATCCGGATATCCCTTCACGGTCAATACCGGCGCTAATTACAACGTCGCAGGAGAGGCCAACGGTCTGTGCGGGGCGGGCCTCAGCGCCGAAGCAGCATGCGGTGACTACAATGCGGACGGCGACAACAACGACTATCCTAACGTTTCGTCGTACACTCAATTGCACGGAAGGAAGAACTTCCTGCCTTTGAACCGTGGCGGCACCGGCGGCATCTTTCCCAATGGGGCAACCCAGTTTACCCAACCAGCAGTGGGGACCGAGGGCAACGAACAGGAAAACCTCTTCCGCAGTTACGGGTTCTTCGAGACGAATGCTTCCTTGCACAAACTCACGACGATCCACGAGAAGATCGGGGTGGAATTCCGTGTTGAAATCTTCAATTTGTTCAACCATCCGAATCTGAATGCACCGGATTCCGGCGTCACCGATGGCGCATCTTTCGGCACTTCCGGCAGCCAACACGAGCAACGCTGGATTCAACTCGGCGCCAATATTAAATTCTAGGAGCACGAGGGATCCGCATTTGATTTCTCCAGTTTCCTCCTGAACAGTGGAGTGACCGTTCGGCCGCTCCACTGTAGTTTTTTGGTCTACCAGGAAACAATCAAAAACTTGATCCGGTGAGAACGTCCGGGAACTCCTATACTTGCAACGGCTCCTTGGCGCTATTTGCCTTGAGGCCACCAACAGCGCCAATCACGCGCTCCAGCCTGACGAGCGCTCGGCGGCTTTTCGCAGGATTGCTCGACCGGGAGGCGGTCACAGCTGGCGGGAGGCCGGCTTTCGGGCCATCTTGGATGAGCAATTCCAGCTCTATCGGAAGTGATAGCCTAAAGCCGCAACGAAACGCCCGATGGTTGCAAACCACTCCCCGCCATTCCGGGAAAAAGGAGGTAGTAGTTCATGCGCAGAGTGCGCCGACAAGCCACAACCCTGATTCTTTCGGCTTGTCTCCTGGCCGCGCTGCCACCCTTCCACTTGGCCCAGACCGCGGCGGTCTCGGGCTCCGCTGTTCTCGATGCCCTGCAAAAGGGCCAATACGCCGACGCACTTCGATTATCCGGCGAACTGCTCCGCACCGAACCGCGATCCCATAAAGTCTGGACGCTGCGCGCTGTGGCACTGGAGAAGTCGGGCCAACCTAAAGAGGCGCTTGCTGCCTATGAACAGGCTCTCAAACTCGCGCCGGACTATTTGCCGGCGTTGGAAGGAGCCGCGCAACTCAACTACAAGTCGCAATCCGCGCAGGCTGTTCTGCTGCTCCGCCACATTACGTCTCTTCAACCGGCCAATTCCACAGCGCATGCCATGCTCGGCTCTCTGGAATATCGGCACGGGGATTATGCCCAGGCTGCGGCAGACTTCGCCGCCGCGGACGAGGCGATTCGCTCGATGCCGGATGCGCTCATGGTCTACGCCCTCAGTCTGGCGCACGTCAATCGCCTGCCTGACGCCATTGCCCGTCTGCAACAGGTTCTCGCTCTGCGGCCGGATGACGAGGCTGCATTCTACGATCTCGCCCTGCTCCAGTGGCGTTCCAATGACTCCACCGCTGCGCTCTCCACGCTTCAGCCCCTGCTGGACGCTCACTCCGCCGATGCTCGCACGCTTCGTCTCGCGGCCGCCATCCACGAATCGAACAGTGAGACCCCCGCGGCCGTCGAGTTGCTCCGGGCGGCCATCCTTGCCAATCCCGACGACCCGGATAGCTATGTGGACCTGGCCACCCTGTCGTTCACGCATGGGTCATACGCAGTTGGCATCGACATGGTAAGCCTTGGCCTGTCGCGGCTACCCAACTCCGCCACCCTATACATGACGCGCGGCGTTCTCTACGGTCAGAACGGCGACTTCGAAAAAGCTATGGCAGATTTTGAACATGCCCACAAGCTTGATCCTGGTTCCTCGATGGCCGCCAGCGCCGAAGGAATAGCTCAGTCCCAGCGCCACAACCATGAGGCGGCGCTCCAAGACTTTCGCCGCCAGGTGCGCGAGCATCCTCGGGACGCCCTTGCCCATTATCTGCTGGCCGAAGCTCTCTCCTGGGCGTCGCCGGATTCAAAGGCGAGCGGCGCTACGAACCCTCTTGCCGAAGCGATTTCCACTGCGAAGAAATCGATTCTGCTGGACCCCCATCTTGTCGAGGCCTATGACTTGCTCGCGTCGCTTGAGTTACAGGCCGATCAGCCAGAGCAAGCCGTCAAAACATGTCGTGCCGCGCTCGCAATCAATCCCAAGGATCAGCAGGCCATCTACTCGCTCATCCTGGCGATTCGCAAGACAGGCACCAAGGACGAACTTAAGGGCTTGGTTCAGAGGCTCACGGATCTTCGCAAGGCGGACAACGCCGACAACAATCGCAAAGCACATTACGGTCAACTGATAGAGGCCCCCTGAGAAAGATCCGGTACTTTGGCTGGGTATCATCTACGCGGAGAATGGCCCGCCGATGCCAAGCACAGGAATCACGGATGAGTTGCAAGGCCACATCAAGTTCGTGACGGACTGAGAGGTTCCCGCCTTGAGCGAGGAAGAGTCAATGAAGCATCGGCATGGCCAACTATTGAAAAATCCAAGAATGCACGCGCGGAGAGCTGGTCTTTTTGGGCCAGGTCTTATTCCCAGCGACCCAAAAAGGCCTCGGGCAATCGCCGATTCAGTTGCGGGCATCCCGGAAGAGCCTGGGGGCAAAGTCGTTCAAATCGCGCCGCCAGGTTAGCCACTCGTGCGCTGTGCCGGGGGATGAGAAGTAGACGTACTTGATGCCCGCCTTGTCGAGCATTGCGCGAAAGGCGCCGATGGACCCGTGGAAGAAATCAGGCTCCTCAGTGCCCATGCCGAGCCAGAGCAGCTTTACCTTCTCATTAAAGGCCGCCCCATCCTTGAATGTCCCGTTGAATGCCGTCGCGGGATCGAGCGAATCGGAGCTCAGGCCGTTCATGGTGCCGCTGAATCCGGCCATGTAAGCGAATGTATCCAGGTGGCCGGTGGCGAGATGCAATGCCTGGTTGGCTCCCATTGAGAGGCCCGCCATGGCCCGGTGTTCGCGATCGGGAATAGTGCGGAAGGTTGAGTCGATCATGGGGATGACCTCCTTCGTCATAACGTCTTCGAACGTGCTGAAATCTCCTGGGCCCGCGCTCGGCGGGCCAAACGGGCCAGAGGGCCGGGAGGCGTAGCCGTTGTCCATGACGATGATCATGGGCACGGCCTTTTTTCCCGCGATCAGGTTGTCGAGAATCAAGTTGACGTGGCCCTGGAAGGTCCAGCCGGTCTCGTCCTCTCCCGAGCCGTGCTGAAGATAGAGAACCGGATAGCGGGCGCTGGGGTTGGCGTCGTAGTCCGGCGGGGTGTAGACAAAGCAGCGCCGTAATTGGCCAGTGATGTTTGAGTGGTAGATGCGGATGCGGACATCGCCGTGGGGCACGTCGTTTGCCTGGTAATAGTCCGCCTCCTCCTCGGGTACCTCGATGCCGCTTGTGTCCTTGCCGGTGCCGAAGAATGTGTGGCTGCCCGGATCGTTCATGCGGACCCCGTCGGCGTCGAGCGCGTAATAGTGGAAACCGGCCACCAGCGGCGGAGTCGTTACGCTCCATACGCCGTCCGCGCCGCGCGTCATCGGAAATTTCTTTCCGGTAATGTCCACATCCGCAGACTGCGCGCTCGGAGCCTTGAACTGGAAGGCAACGCTACGATCTGGCAGAACGCGGGGATACTGCGCGCCCATCACATTTGTCGTGGCGGGTTTTGCGTCCTCGACCGCGGAGGAGCGAATGCCTTCCGGCGAACGCCGCCAGGCAAAATATGTGTCGAGAGCCTTCAGGCCTTCCTCGTTGGGGACAGGCCCGGTGTGCGGCGCTCCCGCAAAGTACATCAGCTCGGGGTGCTGGTCGCTGAAAGCGGGCCAGTTGGGCATGCCCGCGCCATTCGGATCGCCATACTTCGCGAAATTCGTCCAGTAGGTCATCATTGCGTCGGA
>Ga0182016_10005649_pt1 | contig 13404 bp, 18 predicted proteins | sample 712S2MmetaG_FD_120491 | JGI IMG/M metagenome (GOLD analysis project Ga0182016, IMG submission 120491) | Permafrost microbial communities from Stordalen Mire, Sweden - 712S2M metaG | ecosystem: Environmental > Terrestrial > Soil > Wetlands > Permafrost | place: Sweden: Stordalen | collected...
AGCAGCTAGCAGCTAGCAGCTAGCAAAGACTATTCGATGAAAGATTTTCGGCAGCTCAAGGTTTGGGAAAAGGCGCATGAATTGACGCTTGAGGTCTATCGAGCCACGGTGGCATTTCCGCGCGAAGAGGCTTACGGCATCACGAGCCAGTTGCGCAGGTGCAGTGCGTCCGTCGCGGCAAATATCGCTGAAGGGTGCGGCCGGATCGGGAATGGCGACTTCCATCGTTTCCTCAACATCGCTGCTGGTTCGGTGCTGGAAACGGAATACTTCCTGTTGTTAGCACGTGATTTGAATTTCATTCCAACGAATTCATACGACAGGTTACAGGACAAAGTTGTGGAGGTACAGCGAATGCTGGCTTCCCTACTTCGAAAGGTTGACGGCGCGCGAAATCTCAGCAAAAGGCAACTAGGAGCGATCGACTAGCCTAACAATTCGCAAGCTGCCCGCCTTAGCTAATTGCTAGTCACTAGTTGCTAGCTGCTGCTTTCCTATGAAAAAGCTACAATTGCTGCCGGTGGGACCCGTGGACGCTCGGCTGCTGGAATGGCTGCGGCAGGCGCTCTCCGAGAAGTTTCGTGTCCCGGCGGAAATCCTGTCGCCGGCGCTCGATCCCGCGTTCGCACTCCACGCTGAACGCCAGCAGTACCATTCCTCCGAGATCCTGGCCAGTATGCAGCGCTATATCACGGGCAGCACCTGGCGCCTGCTGGGAGTCACCCAGTTGGACCTGTACATTCCAATTCTTACGTTCGTTTTTGGCGAGGCCCAGTTAGGCGGAAGCGCTGCGGTCGTTTCCTATCATCGTCTGCAGCAAGAATTCTATGGGTTGCCGGAGGATATGGACCTGCTGGCCAATCGTCTTCTGGTCGAGGCGGTGCATGAGTTGGGACACACCCTGCGCCTCACCCACTGTCACGATTATCGCTGCGCCATGGCGCCTTCCCATGCGGTGGAGTGGATCGACATCAAGGACAGCGGTTTCTGCGAAGACTGTCTGGCGCGGGCACTGGAAGCCGTGTAAACGTACTGGCGCAGGTTTTCATCGCTGCGCTGCGGGTTGCCCACCCAATCAGTCTGTGGTCATCGCTTGGTCGGCTTGGGCTCGTCGCTCCACTTCCAACTGAACAGCTTGCCGCGGTGTTCGGCCACCATCGCCGTCACACCCATAACACCCATCACCAGGAAAATCGCGAAGAAGACAACTGCAATCACGAGGACTGGCATACTGCACCTCTGGCTGTATTGTGCGTTGGGAATGACCCCTGCCTCTGTGATTCAGGTCACAGGTACCTGTGAGCGGCTGGCCAAAATTAGCTCATTCCTTCGCCGCGGCGGCGCATCTTGCATCTAACTGCCAAGCAGGGAGTAAACCCTTCTAAGCTCCGTTCAGGTCAAAGTTGGTGAAGACCAACCGCAAACCTGGGCCGTCGCGAACAATCTCGGCACTCATGAACCGAGAGGAGAGAAATGCCAACTTCAATATGCAATTGGGTCGCGCAAGAAGCGTTTCTGCGCAGTGACGAAGATCCACCCATCCCGATGCCTCCGGGCGAAGATCCGCCTCCGATTCAGGAGCCTCCGGACAAGCCGGTTATCGGGCCCGATGGTCCGGTGCGCGAACCCGGCCCACGCGAACCGAAAAGGTTGTCGATGTAAAGCGGCCGAAGTTCGGTTCCGACGCTTTCGGGCATGTAGGCGATGCCCTCACTGGCGACTCACTTATAATTGCCTGATTGATCTACGAATGAGTCTTCTTTCCGCTTTCGAAGCCGCAAGCTCTTATCCGCTTGAAACCCCCAGCGACTCTCGTGCGCAACGCCGCCGTTGGATTTGGATTGTGGTCCTGTGGGCGATCATTTACATCCCCGGCCTGTTCACGCCGCCGCTGCTGGATGACGCCGATTCCGTCCACGCCGAAGCGGCTCGCGAGATGGTAGTCCGCCACGACTGGACCACGCTCTACATCGATGGCCTTCGCTACCTGGAAAAAGCTCCGCTGATGTATTGGACCATGGCGGCGAGCTACAAGGTCTTCGGCGTGAAAGACTGGGCGGCGCGGCTTCCGGTCATTCTGGGTGTACTGGCGCTGCTGCTGGCGACCTACTCGCTGGGCAAACGGACGCTGGGCGAGCGCGCCGGCTTCTGGGCAGCCGTCGTGCTCACCGTATCGGTGGGACCGTACCTCTTTACCCGCGTTCTGATTCCCGACATGCTCATCGGGCTGTGGCTCACTCTAGGATTCGACTTTTTCTTGCGGACCCTGGACGAGCAAACGCCCTCGATTGCCGCGTGCTGGGGACTGGCGGCGACGGCTGCGCTGAATGTCCTCACCAAGGGACTCATCGGGCTGGTATTTCCCGCAGCCATCATCGGGATTTATCTGATGCTGACCGGCAATCTCAAGCACCTGCTGCGAATGCGGCTCGTATCCAGCACTCTGGTTCTACTGCTGATCGCCGCGCCGTGGCATATCGCCGCTGCAATTGAGAATCCTGCCGCCGGCCAATCGCGCGGCTTTCTCTGGTTCTATTTCGTCAACGAGCACTTCCTGCGCTATCTGGGCAAGCGCGTACCCCACGATTACGACACCGTCCCGCTCCTGGTTTTTTGGGCCTTAGTGTTCCTGTGGCTGTTCCCTTGGTCGGCATTTCTGGTGCAGGCCGCGGCCAGGGTGCCGCACCGCTGGAGCCAGTGGCACAGCGGACTGAACCAGCGGCAACGCGCGATGGTGCTTTATGCTATCTGGGCAGCCGTGATTCTGCTGTTCTTCAGTTTCTCGACGCGCCAGGAGTATTACGCGGTTCCCGCGTTGCCCGCGCTGGCATTGCTAATTGGCGCATGGCTGCACCAGGAAGAGGACTCTTCCGCTGATTCCGCGCTTCGGCGTGGCGGGCGGATTGGGTCGGCGCTGCTGGCAGCGCTCGCCTTCGTCGTCTTTGTAGCGGCGATGTTCCTGCTGGCGCAGAGCAAGAGCACGCCCGCCGATAGCGATCTCGCCGACCTGCTCAAGAAAAATCCGACTGAGTATGCGCTGGCGTTCGGACACATCTTCGATCTGACGCCGCGTGCCCTCGGACTCTTCCGCGTTCCTTTGGCCACATTTGCCATCGCGCTCTTGGTGGGCAGCATTCTCAACCTGCTGTACCGGCGACGTAATTTTGCTACTCCCGCCAACTGGGTGCTGACCATCATGATGGTCTTCGTGCTCTTTTCCGTACACCAGGGCTTGGTGATGTTCTCGCCCATCCTGTCTTCGAAGAAACTGGCCGATGCGGTGGAGCAGGAGTACCGGCCGGGAGATGTGATCGTCTCCTATGGAACCTACGAAGATGCTTCGACCCTCAACTTCTACGTTCGGCAGCCCATCCATGTCGTGAACACGCGGACCGAAGGCGATATGTACTACGGATCGCTGTTTCCGGATGCTCCCGCCCTTTTCGAGGACGACGCATCGCTCGCCGCATTGTGGAAGGGTCCGCGGCGCGTGTTCCTATGGGTGGAGGAAGACAAGGTCCCGGCCAACATCAAGCAGAGTGGCAGCTACCAACTTGCACGCAGCGGAGGCAAGCTGATTTTGATGAACAGGACGTGGGTGGCCCAGCAGCCGTAAGAAAGCCTCCCACGCCTGCGGAGACTCCCGGCGTACGCCGTCGCATATCCAATGAAGAGGACGGTCAGAAAAATTTCGACCCTCAAGTGTTAGAGCAGCCCCAAATGGTCCGGATATTTGGCCTGTAAGGAACTTACTAACAGGTCAAAGTGAGCATGGCGGCGCAGATTTTCCAGGCAGGGGTCTTTCAGAAAGAATGGCCAGCATGCGAAGCCCGTGTCCACGCTGCGCTCCAGCCACTCAAACGCGGCTTCCGTTCGGTTCAGCAGAGAAAGGATGCTGGCAATCTGATAGTAGGTATGGTGAGTGTGGCCAAACGATTTCGGGTTCGTGCAGGCCCGGTTCATGCAGCGCAGCGCCTGCTCAGACTTACCCAGCCAGGCGTGCACCACGCCTTGCACGCTGATAATCAGCGGTTCCTCAGGCATCAGGCTCGCGGTATTGTCCAGCAACTGTTGAGCCTGTTTCCATCGCCCAGTTAAGACCGCCAGTTGCAGCGCAAAGTAAGTAGCATATTTCGTCGTCTTACTTTCTCTGCGCCATCGCTCCAGTTCGTCGTGGGCAAGGTGGTATTCTCCGCTCCATAGATAGACCTGAACAATGCTGTGGCTGATAGTTGCCTTGGGGTTGAAAGGCCTGCCCCGCTCATACATTTCGCGAGCAAGAGGGCGATAGTGTCTTCCATCAAATCGGACTACCAGGGAGGAAGAGTATGAAACGGAACCTGTGTTTGCTCCTGACGCTGATGGCGGGAATATGCTGGATGAGTCAGCCCGGCGTGCCGCATGTGAGGGCCGCGGCACCGGAGAAAAATGCATTTACACCGGACACGATCGAATATGGTCCAGCGCCTCCGTTTCTTCCGCCGGGCGCGCACCTGGCCGTATTGGAAGGCAATCCCCTTGCCCCGATTGGCGACTACACGGTGCGCCTGAAGATGCCCGCGGGATATCGCATCCCGCCGCACTGGCATCCTCAGCGCGAAAACGTGACCGTGATCTCAGGCACTTTGAAAGTCGGCATGGGCGACCATTTCGACGAGACCAAGATGATGGCGTTTCCCGCTGGCAGAGTCGCCTATCTCGATCCCGACATGCACCACTACGCAATGGCCACCGACGAGGTCACCATACAGATCCACGGCACGTCGCCCGTGCAGATCAATTACGTTAACCCGGACGACGATCCCAGCCGGAAGAAATAGTCGAGGCAGGCTGAGGCAGGTGGAACTCAGAGACAGCACAGCCGCGGCGCAAAACCGCGGCTGTACATTAGGGTTGAATTGGTTAGCGACGGCCCTTCTTGGCCGCTTTTTTCTTGGCCGCCTTCTTGACTGCCTTTTTCGCAGGCTTCTTGGAAGCTTTCTTAGCAGGGGCCTTCTTGGCTGCCTTTTTTACTGCTTTTTTCGCAGGCTTGGCGGCCTTCTTGGCCGGCGCTTTCTTAGCCGGCGGCTTGGTGGCCGCTTTCTTGGCGCTTTTCTTGGCTGGGCTCTTGCGCGGTGCAGGAGCCCGGGTTTCGCTGGCGACTTCCGGGTCCTCTTCTACTTCAACTTCCACCACCGAGACAGATTCGGGCTCCTCTTCTTCTTCCTCTTCCTCTTCGTATTCCTCGTCTTCGAGGGAATCGCCGTAAGCAGCGTCTCCGTAGTCGTCCATTTCGTCGTCCTTACGAGCATAGAGCTTTTCATCGAACGTCATGTGCTTGTCCTCCTGATATTGCCGGACTCCGCATAACTGAACGGAGGCAGCTCACTAGGCAAAATCCAGTTTTATACCAAAGACAAAAACCGCTTCAATAAGCGCGCGATTATAGCACGGCAAAGTGTCTGCAGCGCTCACCACGTGCCCGGCAGAAAATTAGCAACGCGCCTGTTGTAACAGAACGTGCGGACGAAGGGAAGAGCGTAAGCGCAAAATGGTGATGAATGGTCGAGAATGCCGCCGTGACCGGATAGCTACTTGCGGATCAGGAGCACTTCGCCGGCCCGCACATTGGCGGTGAGCTTGGGGTTGTCGCGCTTCAGGGCAGCCACCGACGTGTGGTTCGTTTCGGCGATGCTGCTAAGGGTTTCGCCCTTCTTAACCTTGTGATATCTCGCGGCTTCGGCGCTCTGCGCCTTGTGCGACTGGCTGTTGCTTTTGGCCTTGGCTGGGGTGCTCTGGGTGCCGGGGGACTCCGCCTCGGCGCTTTCCGACGCCGACGGTTTGTAAATAGTCAGAGTACGGCCAGGAGTCAGGGCCGTTCCCCGCAAGTGGTTCCATTGGCGCACCTTTTCTACCGGAACCTCGAAATCGTCGGCCACCGACTCCACGGTATCGCCCTTTCGCACCTTGTAATGCGAGGCGCGATGAGAATAGGCGACGGTCGGGGCGTCGTGCCGCCCGGGTGAAATGGGGATGATGAGCTTCGATCCGGCCTTGACTTCATCGCCCGCGAGATTGTTGGCGTCGGCGATCGAGGCTGCGGTAGTGTGATACTTCCGCGCAATCGAAGGCAGCGTATCCCCATACTCCACTTTGTGATAGCGCCAGTAGGTGCGCATGTCGAGCGGCACGACGGCAATCGCCGCCTCGTACTTCTCGCGCGATCCGGTGGGAAGATTCAGCATAAAGAACTGGTCCTTTGGAGTGGTCATGCGCAGCAGGCTGGGATTCAGCTGCTGCAAATAGTCCACTGAGGTGTCGACACATGCCGCCACCAGCCGCAGATCCACCGGATAGTCAATCCTGACCTGGTCCACCTGCGGCGCCGGTTCCGCCGCGACGCGCGCCAGCCCATACTGCTCCGGATTTTTCGCCATGATGGTCACGGCGAGAATGATGGGGACGTAATTCCGCGTCTCCTGGGGCAGCACGCCGCGCTGGTAAAGTTCCCAGAAATCGGCATAGCCGGTACGTTCCACCGCGTGCTGCACCGTGCCGGCGCCCGAGTTGTAGGCCGCCATCGCCAGATACCAGTCGCCAAATTGGTTATAGAGGTCCTTCAGGTAATGTCCGGCGGCGCGGGTCGCTTGCTCTGGGTCCTGACGCTCATCTACCCACCAAGTCCGGTTCAACCCGTAGAGGATCGCCGAACCGGGCATGAACTGCCACATGCCGCGCGCCCCGGCTCGCGACAGCGCCAGCGGCTGGAAGCCCGATTCGGCTTGCGCCAGGTAGATCAAGTCCTGCGGGACCCCTTCTTCCTTCAGGACCCGCGCGATCATCTCGTGGTAGCGGCCCGAGCGCGCCCAGGCATGTTCCAACGTGGCCCGCCCGCGCGGACTGGAAAAATAATTGATGAACATCGCCACCTGGTCGTTCAGCACCAGCGGCAGGTCGGACTTGGTCGTCTTGATCTCGGCTTCAGCCTTCGCCCGAATGTTGGGGTCGACCGGGAAAGTAATGTCGTTGGCTTCGTCGATCGGCGCCGGCTCGGAGCGCTGCTCGGTGAAGCCATCGCCCTGCTGCAGCGCCACTAGCTCCAGTCCGTGGACCGCCTCGACAATCTTCTCGAACTCGCGATCTAGGCGCTCGTCGTTGCGCACGTCCAGGTTGCTGGTGAGCAGAGTGTTGAATGCCTGGTCAAAATCTTCCTTCGCCGCCTCCAGATGGCCAGCCTGATAGTTGGCCTGACCGGCCGCGTACTGCTTTTCGGCTTGGGCAATCAGGGCATCGGCTGGATCGGCCTGCGGTTGGGGTTTTGGAGCTTCCTGGATCTTAGAAGCAGGCGGTGGCGATTTCTGAGCCGCAAGCGTAGTCACTGGCGGCGCACTGGCTTGGGCAGGAAGTAGAGAGGACTTGATTGGTGCCGTGGTCTCGCATCCTGTCAGTATGCACAGGAACAGGAGAAGACTCGCCGGAACTGTGGCGCGTAGAAGTGTCATCGTTTAAACGATTCCGAAACAGCTCTCTCCTGCGTTCCACCGGTTGCTTCGATGGTACTACCGGGGAATTTCACGGTCAACGAAACTTGGCCTCCAGTAGTTGCTGTTCGCCGCTCCGCCTCGCGTGCGGTTCCAATGCGTAGCCGTTATCTAAAGCTTCCGGCCTTTTGCGGCTTGGCCGGGTGACAGGAACGTCTTGGGATAACCGCCTTCTCCACAAACCTTGAAAGAACCGAAGTCCTTGTACCATGGCCCTTCCGGCACGTCGGGTTTCGATTCAATCCACCGTCGCAAGAGATTGAGGTCCTCGAGACTGATGCGGCGATCGTGCATGCGCTCGACCAAATGGTTGCGAATGGCGTCCGGAAGCTCGGACCATGTCTTGATGAAGGGCACTACTCACCAAACACAAAGCGCCCTAACTGCTCGCCCAAGCGCTTCACTTCAGACGGATTGCTGGCGGCGCGGAAACGCTCGGCCAGCTCAAGAAAAGCCCGTTCTTTTCGTTTGCCGGCTTCAATCCCTTCCTCGATGAGTTCGACCAGTATCCGGTTGTCGCTAAGGCGCCGGCGCTTGGCCATCACATGGACTTGCTGACCTAGTTGGGGCGGCAGCGTCACGCTGCGTCGGATGGGTTTTGCGGATTCGCGCTTCGTCATTGCCATAGCATTAGTATATACACCAGTCTGGTGCAAACTGAATCTTGATCCTATGCCTGCCTCAGTGCTTGGTCCATATCGCCAATCAAATCGTCGGCGTCCTCGATGCCCACCGACAGCCTCACCGTGGCCGCTGACACCCCCAGCAGCTCCAGTTGCTTGGTGCTCAGGCCAATGTGCGAGGTGAGCACCGGATAGGAAACCGTCGATTCCACGCCTCCCAAGCTAGGCGCCAGATACCACAACTTCAGGCTATCGATAAAGCGCTCGGCCGCTCGGCCGCCACTTCGGAGATCGAACGACACCATCATCCCAAAGTCTTTCATCTGCCGCCGCGCCACCTCGTGTGCTTCGTGGTTCGGCAAGCCGGGATAATAAACGCGAGCGACCTTAGGATGCTGTTGCAGCGTCTCGGCAATTCGCAGGGCGTTGCGGCAGGCACGCTCGACGCGAACGTGCAGCGTCTTCAAACCGCGCAGCAGCAAGTAAGCGCAGCCCGGATCGACACAGCCGCCGGCCAGGATCATCATCGCGCGCGCGGCATCCATCCATTTTTTCGATCCAGCCAGCACGCCGGCGGTCAGGTCGCTATGGCCCCCAAGGTATTTCGTCGCCGAATGAATCACCATGTCGGCTCCCAACTCCAGCGGCTTCTGCAGCACCGGAGTGGCAAACGTATTGTCCACCACCACGCATGCCTTGCGCTTTCGTCCCAGTTCGCACAGCGCGGCCAAATCGACGCAACGCAGCGTCGGATTGGTGGGTGATTCCAGAAACATCATGCGCGTCTTACGGCTGAAATAACGATCGGCATTCTTGATGTCGCGATGGGGAACAAATCGCACCTTGATCCCGCATCGCGGCAGCACCTGCTCGAACAACTTGACCGTCCCGCCGTAGACGTCGAGCATGGAGACGATCTCATCGCCCGCCTGGCAGGCCGCCAGCACCGCGACCATTTCCGCGGCCATCCCACTGGAAGTGGCCAGCGCGGCCTCGGCTCCCTCCAGCGCAGCCATCTTTTCCTCCACGGCCGTGACCGTGGGATTTCCATATCGCGAGTAGAGATACTCGCCGCTATCGCCCTTGGCATAGCGGCGCAGGCCCTCGACATCGGGAACCACGAACACCGAAGTTTGGACAATGGGCGTAGTCAGCGGGGCGGATTGGCCGTGACGATCTTCGCCGGAATGAATGCAGCGGGTGGCGTCAGCGTGCTGGGTGTTGTCTCGGGGCTTGGTCATGCCGGAATCACCTTCGGGTGGGACAGTCGATTGTAAATGGGAGGAGAGCGTGCCAGTCACCACTCAGCCGCGGCTGAGTCGAGGTCACCGAGCGAATCAGCGTATGATAGCTCTCATGGATTTCCAGTTCCCCGCCGTCTTCCGCCGCGTGCCCGAGGGCTATATCGCTTTCGTCGAGGAGTTGCCGGGGGCGAACACCCAAGGCGGAACGCTGGAAGAGGCTCGCGCCAATCTTCACGAAGCTGTCGCCCTTGTGCTGGAAGCAAACCGAACCTTGGCCCAGGAAGCTACTTCGGGTAATGAGGTCATTCGGGAGCCGTTGACGGTCAGTGCGTGAAACGCCGGGAATTGGTTCGACATCTACAGCAGCACGGATGCGAACTCTTGCGCGAAGGCGCCAATCATTCAATCTAGGTTAACCGGACTGCAGGGAAAGTCCCCGCCATTCCAAAGGTAATGACGATCTGGCGAGGAAGATCTGCAAGGACTTGGGTATTCCGTCTCAATAGGCAACGCGGTCGCCGACCGCGAATGGTGAACCCCTTATCCCTCGATCACAATTCCCTTCGACGCTTTCTCTTTGGTGCACAAGGCCCATGCCATTCGCGGCGTGTTGTGCGCGATGCCGATGCGTCCGCGGGTATCGACCATGATCACGCCGCCGTGGCCATTAAGCCGCGCTTTCAGATAGTACAACGCGCGCTGCGCCGATTCCTGCGGCGCCAGCCCGTCTTCTACCCGGTCAGCCGCCCACTTGCTCAGCACCAGCTTCATCATCGGCTCGCCCCACCCGGTGGTGGACACCGCAGCACTGCGATTATCGGCGTAGCAGCCGCAGCCGATCAGCGACGAATCGCCCACCCGCCCCGGCGCCTTGTTCAGCGTTCCCCCAGTCGAGGTGGCTGCGGCGATGTTGCCGTAGCGATCCAACGCCACCGCTCCCACTGTGTCATGCGAGCGGCAAGGTCCGAACTCGTCGGGCATCTGCAGGTAGCCTTGCTTCTTGGCCTCACGCAGGCGTTCGACTTCACGCTCGATGATCAGCTCTTGGTTGGCGCACAACTCGATGCCGTGCTCCTGGGCGAAGCGTTCGGCGCCGGTTCCCACGAAGTACACGTGCGGGCTCTCGGTCAAAATTTTCTTGGCCGCGCGAATGGGATTGCGGATGTGCTCCACGCAACCGACGCCGCCCGCCCGCAACGTGGCGCCGTCCATGATGAGCGCGTCCAGTTGCACCCGGCCATCCATGTTCAGAAACGAGCCCCGCCCGGCGTCGAAGGTCTCGTCTTCCTCCATCGCGACCACTGCCGCCTCGACCGCATCCAGCGAGCTGCCGCTGCGCTGCAATATCTGCCAGCCCACATTGGCCGCAGCTTCCACGCCGTGCAAATGTGACTCAACCATGTCTTCGGGAATGGCCCACGCCCCACCGTGGACCAGAATTATAGGATAGACAGCCAATGCCGCACCTTTCGCATCAAGAGTGGCCTCGTTGCAGAGGCAAACCCGACAGCATACCAGAAGAAAGGTTCGCGGCAGGTCGCTGTGTTCGGTCAGCAGTCAGGATTGCGGGGCCCGCTCGCGGGTTATTTTCGTATAGCGGGAGGTGAAAATCGACGCGGCGGCCATCATCAAGATCGGGGCAAGCACGCCGCTCAACAGAGGATAGTCCCGAGGGTTAAGCGCGATCGTGACCAGCACGATATTAATGACAAACGCCAGGCTCCAGACTCGGCTGATGACCTGATTGGCGCGAATAAATCCGGGGCTCTGCCAATGCTCGGGCGGCGCGGATTCGCGCGCATATTGCAGGGTGAACGGAGCTCCCAACAGGATCGAGCCCCAAGACACCCCGGCGTACAGGACCCAGATGATTACGGAACTGTAGGTAGGAAAACTTGCCGACCGGACCACGAAGGTCGCGATGGCGGCCAGGACGAAGTAGCCCAGCAGCACCCAGTCCAGTAGCTTAATCTTGATGTGGCGGCTGGCCTCCAGCGCTAATAGACACGCACTGGCAAGAAGTCCAAACGCGACTCCCACCGGCCAATGCCCCATGCCTGCCAAAACTCCATAGATGACCCATATCACGAATTGCGTGCTCAGAAGAAGCTGGGAAAACCGGGACGAACTCATTGCCATGGTTGCACCTGACGCTCTGCCGATTCACACTAGAAAACGCTGTATCTCTGGCAGAACGAGCATTATAGAGCGGCCGGTCCGGTGCGCCTTATCAAAACCAAACCCTACTAAGAGTTTGTTACAACGCCCTCCGGAATTGGGCAGAGATGCCCATTCGTGATAAAACTTCCAAGTTATGGACCATAAATTCGCAATTCGCGCTCTGCTGGTGAGTGCTGCCCTCGCGGCATGCCTCGTCTCCGGGATCCCTCAAGCCAAGGCGTCAGAGAAGACGACTGTCAAATTAGTGGACGCCAAAGGGGACGACGTTGGCACCGCTACCATTACATTCCCGTCCACGCAACAACCGGGAGTGATTGTGAAGCTCGATGTCAAAGGTTTGCCTCCCGGCGTTCACGCCGTCCACTTCCATCAGAACCCCAAATGCGATGCTCCCGACTTCAAGTCAGCCGGTGGGCATTTTAATCCCACTAACAAGCAGCACGGCTTCGATAATCCCCAGGGCCACCACGCCGGCGACATGATGAACTTTACTGTCGAGGACAACGGCAAGGCGAACGTGACCGTCAAGGACGACGACGTTACGCTGGGTTCAGCCAAAGAGTGGAACTCGCTGCATGTCAACGAAGGTACATCGATCATCATTCACGCTAAGGCTGACGATTACAAAACCGATCCGTCCGGCAATTCCGGCGACCGAATCGCCTGTGGCACGATCATTCAGTAGCGTTGCCTTCTTGCGGCGTCGCTAAAGTAGTTTGGCCGGCCCTCCGGCGCGGAGCATAATATAGGGAAGCTAGGGACCCACCATGTCGAGTGCAACGCTCATCTCGGTGCAAGAATACGTCGCTACCAGTTACCGCCCGGACCGCGACTACGTCGACGGAGAACTGCAGGAGAGGAACTTGGGAGAGCTTGAACACAGCCTTTTGCAGACTGCAGTAGTCGCTTGGTTCTGGACAAGACGAAAAGAATGGAACGTTCTGCCGGTAGTTGAGCAGCGGGTCCAAGTTGCTCCAACTCGCTTCCGGGTTCCCGACGTTACGGTGTTGCGTTCGGACCAAGCTCGCGAGCCCATCATCACGACGCCTCCCCTCATTCTGATCGAGGTTCTGTCCAAAGACGACACCCTTCGTAGCATGAGGGAACGCGTCGACGACTATCTCGCCTTTGGCGTACGGCACGTTTGGATAATCGATCCTGCCACAAGACGCGCCTACGTATGCAGTCAAACCGGTTTTCAGGAGCCGGAAACTGGAGTGCTCACAGTACCCAACACGGCAATCCACTTGCCGCTGCAGGAACTCTTCGATCAGGTCGAGCAGACGTCGTAATTGGATCTGGAAGTAGGGCCGGGCTGCTGGTGTAGGCAAGTTATTGTTGTACTTCTCTCGGCCAGCAGCATCGAACAACCTGGAACTATGGGCGACCTTGGCCGGAGGCTGGTTTTTCTTGGCGGACTGATCCTTATCCTGGGGATAGTCCTGATACTCGCCGGCAAGGTCAACCTTCCCATTGGACGCCTGCCTGGCGATATCGTCCATCGCGGCAAGAACACCACCTTCTACTTCCCGCTGATGACTTGCATCCTTCTGAGCGTGATCCTGTCGCTGGTGCTGTACATTGTGAACCGGATGCGATGAGAAGCCGCCAGCGTGCAGTCGTCAGCTTTGCAGACCTCCCCGTGCTGTGCAATTTCTAGAAGCCATCGCACAAATCCGAAACGCTTCCACCCCGAGTAACCCCACATTCAAAGGACTCCCACGGCACGGCTGAAGCCGTGCCCTTTCAAACCCGATTTATGAGATAGCTTCTAGTCTAAGGATCTTCATCATTCGTCTCGACCAAGCTCTCTTTGACGGCTGACAGCTGACAGCT
>Ga0182016_10005656_pt1 | contig 13398 bp, 12 predicted proteins | sample 712S2MmetaG_FD_120491 | JGI IMG/M metagenome (GOLD analysis project Ga0182016, IMG submission 120491) | Permafrost microbial communities from Stordalen Mire, Sweden - 712S2M metaG | ecosystem: Environmental > Terrestrial > Soil > Wetlands > Permafrost | place: Sweden: Stordalen | collected...
TGACAGGAGCGACCTGCGGGTCGCGTCCTATGTCGCGAAGTACGCCACGAAATCGACAGGAGACTCCCTGGCCTTGGCGCGGAGATTCCACAGCCGGCGAGAGATCGATGAACTCCGCATTGACCCCCATTTGAGGCGCATGGCGATGATGGCTTGGGACCTATCCACACGACCAGAATTAGAACCCTTCAATCTGCGTCACCACGCCCATGCCTTCGGCTTCACGGGTCAGCTCATCACCAAATCTCGACACTTTTCGACGACATTCAAGGAACTTCGAGGGACTCGCCGAGAGCATATGGCCCAGTTCAATGAGTCCGATCCCGTGGCCGGAACCTTTATCTACGACGGGCGCGGTTACGAAGACCCTCGAGCTAGTGAGGTGGCTGAACTGCTGCATCGGGCTCGCACCGAAGTGCGCAAAGTGGCCAGAGAACAGCGTGTGATCTCCCGTGGGATATCCCAAGGGGAGTCGCTATGACTCACGAAAGTCCTGTTCCCGAATGGATTGCGGGATCACTCGGGAACAGTCGGAGGACTTCACTCTGGCTGAGTGAGGTCATGACCAACTACCCAGACCCCATCCACCAACTCGTCGTCGAACTCAACGTCCTCTCGAAGACGTCTCGAGGACGTGCTCTATTTTCTCGACTCGAGGCCGCTGACGTTACTGTTCCCGGAGCGATTTCATTATTTCAGGTCGCCCAAGGATTGGAGTGGAATCCGAGAATCGAACCAACTCCGAGTCCCGTCCTAGAGCGCCTCGTCGTCGTGTCGCCTAAGGACCGCGACACGACACTGACGTTGTTGGTTGCCCTCAGGCGAGTCCTCCGGGAGATGGCATTTTCCATCGGGCGACTCAGTTCGGATCCAGATGTCGTACCCGAGATTCTCGTCGACCTACTGGCTGAACTTGCGATCTCGGGCGGCGCCGAGTCCGTCGGTGTATTGCTCGACCGCACATATCGATCTGCCCGAAGGACGTTGAGACGTCAAGATCGCCAAAGTGCTCCAGAAGTTCCTTGGGAGTTCGGTGACGACTTCGAAGATGTGATGAGTGACTTAGGCGATTCGGACCTCTTGGAACGATTCGTCAGATCTGGGACTACTTCTTCGCCGGACGCCGATCTCATTCGACTGACGAGAATCGAAGGCCTCTCTTTGGCAGAAGTCTCCAATGCTCGAAGCGCCAATTATCAAACTGTGAAGCGTCGCCGAAATCGAGCCGAGACGGTGATTCGAGGGTTACTTCGAGAAGAGGGGGAGTCGTGATGTCCCAGTTAGCCGACGAGTCGCATTTGAAGTTCTTTGATTGCGGCGGGCCACAGTGCACGCTCGGCGTCTTCCCAGAAGCGGGTCAAAAGTGTTTGGTCACCTCGTGCATCGCAGATGTCGACGAGATCACGCCAGAGGGGCATCTCGGTCGGAGCGAGCCGCATGGCTTGTTTGACTGCCCACGTGGCTCCGTCGAGGTCGTCGACCATCACGAGATCAGCCTGGAGTTGATGTGCTGTCGTCGTGACAACTTCGATCATGCTCGTGACGTACTTCTGATTGACCGCCCATTCGAAGAAAGTGCTCGATTCTCCGTCGAACGGGACACCTCGCACCAACTGGAGAGCGTTTCGACGAAGTTCAAAGGACTGTTCTCTAGTGGAAGTGTTGGCTCTCTGCGCGAAAGCGCGGAACTCTCGCCAGTCCGAACTCGTGTTGACCAGTTCATAGCCCGGACGCCCGTTAGCTTCCGGCAAATACTGAGTCCCAACTGTTTGACGCGCGCGAGAGACGTAGTTGAGAAACGTCTTCTGGGCAACGGAGGAGACCTTCATCGACTCGGGCCACAAGGCATTTTGAATCTCGTCAGCCGACTGGGGACGATCGTCATGGAGAGCCAGGTAGGCGATGATCGAACGGATGGGATCGGCTGCTCCCTTGGTCGACGGCTCGATTTGAAGCGACCCGAGCACGTTCACCCGCAATTCGTGGGATTCGACATCGGTCTTTGGTTTCGGAGGATCATAGGAAGCCGGACGCCGAATTTCTGTCGGCTGTGGCGGGGAAGCGGTGCGCTGAGTATCCGCGGGAGGGTAGAACACCGGAACGTACTTCACCTGACGACGTGTCCTTCGTCGCATACGCCAGAAGATCAAACCAAAGAAAATCAACGAGACAATCGAAAGAATCTCATTCAGTGCGTAAGAAGATGCCGGCGGCAAAGTCGGGCTCTTCGGACGGCTCGTGACCGGTACCGTCAGTTTCTTTGGAAACGAAACTCTGAACGTAATGGCTCCATCAATACGAAGCGGGGTCGCCGATTGGCCTTGAAAACTTTGGAACTCAGTTCCTTCGGTGGTGGCTGGACCGATCGAAATGGTTCCGGTCCTGGTGTTGCTCGGAACAAGAAACCAGTAGGTGGCGTCGAGGAGACCGTCGTCGGACGCGACGTTGGGGTTGTTCGCTTGGTTGACCGGATTGGATTCGTGAGCGACATACCGTCGGCCGGCTCCACTTCTGAAGGTAACGGCCGACGGTGTCAAGGGTCTCATCGCGGAAAAGAAGTGGCCCCAATTGGCCTGCCCGTAGTTGAGCTGTATCGGGCCGGCGCTCGCCCTGAACGTAAGGTAGATCTGTCCTTTCGGTGCGAGAACTTGGGTTCCGACGATGCTTGTGGTCGAGAGCTCCGCGCCAGTTACGTAGACAATCGAAGGCAGCGATACATGGTCGGTCGGATTAGAGATTTGAAGCGAGAATTCTTGACTGAGTTGCTGAATTGCGGACCGTTGGGCAGCTGCCGCATTCGCCGGAGAATTCAGAGTAGACAACATTCCTATCGCCAACATCACACCAGTACACCCGAGGCGGAAGGACGTGGTCCATGGCAATAAATTCCTCACCGTCCGAACCAAATAATGAATTCAGAGATTTTGTGTTGGACGACATTGCTCATCATCGCAAACTTGCTCCGACGAAACTGCTTCTGACGATCACCGAGGCATGCCAGGTCTTGGCCATTAGTCGCTCCAAACTTTACGGTCTTCTGAACGCAGGCCATTTGCCTTCTGTACACATCGGTCGCTCGCGACGTATACGGATGACGGATCTTGAAGAATTCGTGAATGTCGGCGGCCACGATTATTGAGGATTCCACGACTTCTCGTCATCGAACCTGATCAGGCATAGTTTGTTTACGAACAAATGTTCGTATTAGCCTAATTCTGACCAGAGTTACTGGTCGATCAATCAGGAACTATGTAATGGGCCGAGCCAGCAATCGTAAAAAGCAGATTCAGCGGAAGACATCTCCACTCAGTGCTCACAAAGTGCAGAGAAAGTGGGCAACTCCACCAATTCTCTCAGGAACTGGTGTTCAATTGCAATCGTGGCTTCGGGACGTATTTCCGGACTTCTTTTGGATGTGTTCGCTGATCCGATACGACCCGGAACGTGGCATGCACGTGATTGCCGAGACGCTTGACACAATTGCTGAGGCGCTGGGGACGCTCAATATCGAGGCGAACGTATGGGGTCGACTTACTCAGTTTGAAGCAATCCCCTTGGAATCTCGCGAACGAGTACTAGACCATTTGGAGAAGTTGAACTTGCTTGAGCGTGCATTTCCGGAAGGGTTTGCTCACGCGCTTGCGATATATCCGGATGCGCCAGGCAGATGGATTGTAAGTCATTGGTTCTCGGACAGCGTCGGCGCTGATTCGATCAAAGCTGAAGAATATTTGGCTCCCGTGGTTACGGAGTGTTTTCACGGACAGTACGAGATACCGACGCTTACAAAATTCTTGTACTTACGTGGGATGATGAAGTCCGGCAAGATTCAATTTCCTTCGGGATTGGATACTCTCGAACTTCTGCCGCGCTACCCGAAGCAACTTGATGAGGATGAGAGAGAAAGGGCTGATGCCTTTATTCGGGCAACGTTTCTGGCGATGATCAATCCGGACTTCGATGAAGCGTCAAAGGAACGTCTCGAGTGGTGCAAGCAATTTTGGCGTGCGAATTGGGATCTGTATGCCTGCATCAATCCGCCCGCGCACTCTGACGTTGACGGTGATGAATCGAGCGAAGAAGCAATTCGATCAAGAGTCAAAGAACTCCATCATTCATCACGCGAAATCAAAACACGACTAGAGCATGCAGTGTTCAACATCAATCCTGATTTGTACGCTCCCGATCGCTACGAAGTGCTTACGGGGATGGCCACGCGCGCTGTGCGATTGGCGTTGGGTGCAGTAGCTTCACCACTGCTATGGACAGATGAGTTTGGATCGAGTCTCATGAGGTCTGTCGTGGAGGCGAAGATTCTGATTCGTTGGCTAGGCCGCCAAGATGATTACGCGCTCTATACCAAATACAAGGAATATGGGCGCGGAAGATTGAAGCTTCTAAAACTCCACGTCGAAGAATACATTGATCAACTCGACGACGTCCCCGCCTATCTCGAAGACTACCTAGTTCACCTTTCGTCCGAGGTGAACACCGACCTCTGGGAAGAGTTCCAGAGCATTGATCTTGACAGCACCTTTTCGAATGTCCCAATTAGGCGTATGGCGATAGATGTAGGACTGAAGAATGACTACGACCTCGTGTTCTCGCCAGCAAGTGGTTCAGCGCATGGTGATTGGACTGCCCTTGATCGATATGCACTGTCCCGCTGCCGCAATTCACTTCATATGTGGCATCGGATTGCAGACTTTGACCACCACGTGTCCGTCGACCCGTCGGGCGTAACTTTCCTTTTAACGATGGCCGACGATGTCGTCACTGAGTACATCACTATTCTCAGCGAGTAGCGGAACTCTGAGTGAGAATGGCCACGTCACGGGCAAGTCGAGCGCAACATGCCAAGATTATGGGCCTCAAGCAACTCAAGATACTTCATGGTGAGGGCGCCCTCACTGATGAAGAATTCACAGCGGCCAAGGCGAAAATCATTGGCTGACGGCAAGAGTCGAGTCATCCTGATTTGGAGACGCAATCCGCGCTCGTCTCGGCCTGAGTCTTTGGAGTCAAACTGACAACGAAATATGCAGCAGTCCCCAACTTGTGGAGTTCCAATCTCTACTTCTCAGTCAACAACGATCTTCATTTCACTTAGTTGGGTACGGCGATCCACAAGGACTCATCAGATCACAAGCCAGATCCTTGGGGGTTGCCAGGAAAGGGACGTGCTTGCCACGTCCCCGATGGACCACCAACGACGTAATTGCCTGCTTCGTTGCACCCCTTGGACCACTGATTTGGATCAGACGCATTAGCCGGAGCCCATGTCGGACCACATGAGTACTCTGCATCAGAATTGTCATCAATCGAGTCATCCCACCCAATTTGGAATGAGAGAGATTGTCCTGAATCGCGAATGACCTGTTGGCCGTTCACGGAGCGAAAGTCGCCGGCGCTCGCGGCAATGATGTAACCGTTCCCGCCGGCCACTTTCTCGGCTATTAAGACAGCTGCAACGATTATTATGACTAGAACGGCTAGAGACGTGACAATGACTTGAGTTCGTTTCGTTTTGGATACTCCTTGGCGCTCTGGCGCGGGTCTTTTGAGTAGAAGCTCCCCGGGGCTCGCAGACGTGGCCGTGAATGCTGGATTTTGACCATTAGATTTCTCTGAATTGGCTCCGTCAATCTTGGCAGCACAAAGGTGGCAGAATCGGGCGCCAGGAACGACCAGATGGCCGTTAGGGCACGCATTGCTCGCCCGTTCGTCATTGATATCCCTGCGAAGCGGCCGGCCGCAGTTGCCGCAAAACAAATCGTCAATCTTTGACTCCTGGCCGCACTGAGCGCAGTATTTCATTCGTACCTCTTCAGCGAAAATCCCAAAGCGACCATTCGTTTCTCAGTGATTGTGACATAACTCCATTTCCCTTGGTACACGTTGATTGACATATTCATTGGCCGTTCCATCGCCCCGTCATTTGTGAACTTAGGGTTGATATTTCTCCATCCAACGACACTGAGGCGGGCGTATCCCGTCAACGGGTCTGCGTTCCTCGCATTCCACTGCCACGTGACCCAATGATCGTTCTCTTTCGAAATTCCAACAACGATGTTCTGCAACCCGCCGACCTTGGACCAAGGGACGCTCGCCGCTAGGTGGAGTTCGAAGTGTTCAAGAGAGATTAACTGCGCCGACGTCAGTCCCGGAACGCCGGGAACGCCGGTGGTACTTGGTGCAGGTTTGCGGTTCGCGACGAGCACGATGGGAACCACGGCCACCACCAGCACAACCATTGTGATCGACACAATGACGCGTTTGGTATGACGCCTAGTCCTTTTTGATGTCGGCGGGTCGATGTTGGCGTTCGTTTGGTTATTGGCGATTGGATCGGGCGGCGGAGGCAGCCGAGTGAACGTAGAAGAAGGTGACACCTTTGCTACGTTGGCCCTTTCTGGTGTCGCTCTCGGCGACTCAACGTCCAGTGGTTGGCCACATCCGATACAAAACCGGTCGGTCGGATCGAGGCGATTGCCGCACTGCGTGCAGAAGTTCAAAATCGTACCCCTCTGATGGGCGAGTACAGCGGACATCCAACATCTTGGCAGACCAACGTGTCGTATTCAGAAATTCCATGGGCATCTGGTGTTGCGGTTCAAGGGGTAGCAGTCCCTTGTGAGGGCTCACCATAGTTAAATTAAAGTGGCAACGAACTTGAGGCTTTTGATCGCGAGGTACGTGTTGTGAGACTGACGTCGCTCCGTTTAAATGAATTTGGGAATTTTCGAAATCAAGAGATGGAACTTGCGCCGTTGACCATTCTGTTCGGAGCAAACGGGGCTGGAAAATCAACAATCCTCGAAGCCATTGAGGAGGCACTCATACCTTCCGCCATCCGCAAACGCAAAATTGTAGAAGGACTGGGGCAATCCAATATCCGCTCAGCCGTGGTTTACGCGACCTTGGATGATTGGCAGATTCCAGGATCTTCTGACGAACGCATTATGCGCGACGTACTTTGGATGAGTTTGAATGAAGATGAGGATGAGGGTATCGGCGGAAGCAATCAAGATTTTGTGTACCCGAATTTTGTGTACCCGAGTGAAGCTCTGCCACTCCAAGACTTGATTCTTCAAAGAGCAACGACGATGGTTGAATCAGGAACAATTGGAACGCCGGAGGAACGGATCCGTATTGCAAACCATCTCCTCAAGCACTCGATCCTGGCATTCGGGGGATTGAAAGGAAATTCTCCGTCAAGTTGGGGCCTCGTTTGTCGCGCACCGCTTGATGACCTCGCTATACCCGCAGACGCTTTCGAAGATTCAGTTTTTGATGATTTCAGTTTTTTGGGCGATTCGAGCGACGACATAATCCTCACAGCCATATATGACCTTGCGAATGGCGAAGACGCCATCGTGACATGGTTGCAGGGTGATCCGGAGAACGTACTTTGGCGTGAAGAATACGCTTATGAAGCGGAACGGATAAATTTGTCTAACCGAATACGTCCGTTGCCAATGAGACTCGAATTCGAACCGACAACGCTCGACCTCGAATTGGAGTCATTCGTTGACCAGATTGCTTCGCGCTTGAGCATTGGAGGTATTCGCAACGACGACAAGGTGTCGTGGCTCGCCGCAAGCAAAAGTCCCGTGTATGCGAGAAATTCTGCTGCTGAAGATTCAATGAACTTGATTGACACTATTTCCGCTCGAAGGATGAATTCCTTAAGTTATGAAAACGGTTCAGCAAACGTTACATATAATCAGCCGGAGGGTCAGGTTTTCGTCCTTTCTTCCTTGATAAGGAACGCAGTAGAGCGGATTGCAACTCACGCAAATTCGATTGCTCCCAAGTTTCTGTTGCAGGATTCTCAGATTGACATCGAGATCATTAATCCAATCGAATGGAAACCGAATGCACCGCGGCTTCGAGCAACGATGAACGAGAACGGGAGAAAATTTCCACTTGCTTCAGTTGGATCGGGCATAGCACGCTGGGCGTCGTATTCGATACGTCTCGCTTGTCAGGAACTGCTCGGCGGAACCATCGCTGATAATCCAAACACTGACGCAATACTCCTGGAAAACGACTCTTCCGTCGATGAAATGTCAGCGATCGTCGAAGAATCCCCGGAACGATTTTCTTATGATGGAGCGACGCCTTACGATGACGTCGCTGCGCTGAGAATTTTGCCATCAAAGCTCGACGTAGTTCTTCTGCTTGATGAGCCGGAAGCCCATCTCCACCCGCGCGCAGTCGCCTCGATAGGAGATTGGTTATTAGATATTTCCCCGCGCGTAGCGTCAGTCGTTGTCGCCACGCACCATCCGTCGCTCTTCAATTTGCAAGGTCCGGGCATACAAAAGTTGATTGTGCTGAGGAATCTAGGAGAGTCGGTGAGCGAACGGTGGAATCCAGCATCTGAGGAACTTGTTGACCAGTTAGCTCACCAAATCGGGCTGACCGCTGGGGACCTATTCATGATGAGTAGGTTTGTCCTCTTTGTGGAGGGACCTCACGATTTAGTCGTTCTTGAAGAATTTTACGGAGATTTGCTAAGGGGATGCATGGTTCGTCTCTTGCCATTGCATGGAGCAAACAACATTTCTCTGCTTGCTACTTCGGAGATCGTTTGGCAAATGGGAATACCCATAGGTGTATTGACCGATGGAACAAATATTGAAGGCATTATGCGTGGAGAACGATCGAACCACGTTGAGAAATTGGTAGATCGGATGCTGCGAGAGTGCAGGGCTGAAAATCGCGAGGTCGCTGCGTTTGGGCTTGACTTGGACGACATACTTTTCTATTTGGATGACGAGATCACAGCGACTTTTGCGAGTGAGGTTTTCCCTGGTTGGAGTAAGGCTGTGATGATTTGGAATCAAATTGACCAACCCCCGAACGACGCCGCGAATGGAGCGAAGTTCAAGAAATGGATCACTAAAAATTACGGACTCCCTCTGGATAGGGATACGGTTCGAGGCATCGCTAAGAAGTGCAAGGAAATGGGAATTGTTCCGGAAGAATTGTCTGGAAAGGTATCGAAGATTGCTGCTAAAACGCTCTAGGTTGAAGCCGATTTCTCTTGGTGTCGGAATGGGTGCCCCAATGCCACTAACGCGGAAGTGCCGTCGCAGGCAATAAGTGCGAAGTGATGAGGAGTAATGACGCAATCGTCCGCGACAAATTGTGTCGTATCAGCCTCGTTACTCCCGAACATAAATGGCGAGTCGAACGGTGCTTGGACGACCCATTTCACAATTCTCTAGGCGAAGATTGTTGACGTCTACCCAGGCGACGTTTCCATTCAAAAGTCCCAAGTTTCATCCCACATACCAATCGACATCACCGGGTCGCAGAAACGCTCAATAATGGGGCGACTGAAAGACTTATCGTTGGAAAGTTCGGCGGCTCGGTACTAGCGTGCCCGGCATGGGCACGAATGACACGTTGGACATAATCGCACGTGATCGTCGCTCGTTGAGTGTGGTGACGCTGTCCTCCGTCACGAGTAAAAGGGAGACGGAACTTCAATTGTTGGGGAGTGCGGCATTTCAGCCCGAACCACAATATTCGAATCCAGTCCTGATACCGCTAATCGCGACTATTGATACTAAAGATGCTAATCAGTACGACGTTCAAGTCGAAGATGGTGAAGTTGTTATCTTCGGTGCCGACGGGAGTCACATCGGACCCAAAATAGCGAATTACATGGTGACTCCGGCGCTAAGTGATCGATACGAAATCCATTCCGCACTTGTCACTGAAGATGATCTTCAAGCTGACGTCTTCGCTATCTCCGACATTGCACCGCTCGTTTTCGGACCGGCGATCCTTGCGGTTTGTTTGGTCCTCTACGCTGCTCAATTCGCGTTGATCAAAGAGACGATGAAAGACTATCGAGCCCAGGGATACGTGGCAAAGTGGCACATGCGCGGATCGTTCGGAGCTGCTCTCACATGTCGATTTGATATTGATATCGAAGCTCAAGATCGTTCTGGCAAGGTTGTTAAAAAGAAGAAATTCCTCGTAGGGGCGAAGAAGAAGTGAAATCTGGAAGTGATGGTTCTACTTACTCAGTTTGGGTTTCTTGGCCATCCAACAACGTGACCACATCGGCGAGGAAGGTGCTTACCAAGTTCGAGTAACTCGATCTGCGAGACCACTTGACACACCGTTCTCTCTCATGGTCTGGATAAGAGTGCTTGAATCAACGGCTTTTGAGATTGCGGCGAAAACGGGACTGTCGAATTCTTCCCACGTCAAGTTTGAAAGCCACGATGGTATTCGATTCATCCTGCTGGTACGAGCTCCAGCGTCTGAACGTTCCAAAGCCGTTTTGTCGTCCCGATAGAAGGGGAACACGACAAGATCCGATCCGTTCAGCAGCCCAAGAAGCGTGGCTTCGTAAATCAGTATCGTTGCGATACCGGTCTCTCGATACGGTGGCCACACGAACAGATCCTCGACAAGAAGACCTGAATCATCCTGCCTCGCGATGACCCAGCCAACAATTATTGACCGACCCGAAGGAGATGAAGCGACGAACACACATTGAAGAAGTGAATCTTCGGATGTCGCCGATTGCAGCCATCGAAAGTACGTCGAACCCAGTGAGTGCGTTACCGCATGGACCCATGGCGTGAGAAGGTCCGTTCCTTCAACTTCAAATCCCTTCAGAAGGTCGGCTCCGTGGTGAACATTTTGTAGGAGCCGACCACTGCTCGTTCGTCCGACCCAAAGACCCCGTTGATAACGCCATAAATATTCATCGCAGAGAACCCCGTTTCCATCCTCGCCCCAATTCTGCCAATGATGCGAAAAATGGAACCCGTCGGCGCGATGGCCATAAATCAAGACTTGATGTCCCCCAATGGATACTTCCGAATCTTGGGGCATCGGAACTATTCCATCAATGCTGTCAAAGATGCTCGGAAAGATCTCAATTGAAGCTTCGATGATCATGGAACGATCTGGAAGATTCCAAGAATTGCGTGCGTAAGTGGTAATTGCGACCATCATCTCTCCGGGAGAAAAGACTCGCTCATACAAGAAACAGCGAAGTCGATAACCGCCTTCCGGGTCTGGCCGGACCAATTGGCTGTCGAAGAGTATGGACCTCTTGACAAAGAGAGGGAGCGTGAAACCAGATGAGATCCACCTGGATGTCATTCCCGAAAGTAATCGCGCCCTAGCGGGTTGCCAACGATCGATTCCGACAGGCTCGTGTCCGATGGAGTGAATCATGGCAAAATTTCTCAGACGTCCGGAGGTGTCCGTTCATTCTCACTCTCAACATGTCGAATCTCTGAATCCTTGGTTTCGAGTACTGATTTGTCAATGGATTTACCACTCGGGTCCAGCACCTCAAGTGCCCTCGGCCTCTTCGCCTCGTGCGGACGACTAAACCTCGTCGACATGAACTTCCAAGCTGCAGCAGAAATAGCAGTCCAGACAATCGTCTTGACGATCTCAACATCCGGCAGAAACAAATAGAGCGTCTCCCAGAAGTCGGAGGCGACCCCCTCCGTGGGTTCTTCGAAGACGACGACTCGAACATCCAAGATGTCATTTAAAATCAGAATTTGTTGGAGTTCGGCCGCGAGTACTTCGAGTTCTCCTCGCTTAAGTTCCAACGGATTGTGCGCTTCAAGAATAAGGAAGTTTGCCTTTGTCATAGTCGGACCCTCCTCACGGTATCCGCTGAGGTGTGCCACGATCTGACTTTCGAAGTCGCCGGACTTAGAGACAACAACTGGATGTCAGCCGGGATTAGCCCCATGCACACAAGATATGTGAGAAGGGATCAAATTGGGACTATGCAGATCACAAAAAACTCGGAAGGCACTCAGTGTGACTTGTCACCATCAATCGCGCTGCAATATCGGGCGCGGGAACGAACTAACTGGCGCAGTCGGTCATTAGTCCCCGATGTGATGAGCCAACCCGTGAACGTCACCGAGGACGAATCCGCCTCGTCGCACTTCACGGAACATAGTCGTCTTGTTAGCGTGCAGGAAACGACGGAGAGGTTCCACTGCCGGGCGAACAGAGTCATCCAAACCATCACAAAGCTGCTGTGCAGACATAGATTCTTCAGCCAGGGCCAGCTTTCGAGTCACCGCCGACAAGACACTCCGCACCTCCGGAATAGGAACAACAGATGCGCTGAGCTGGTTCCGTGCGTGGTGCACGGCGGAGGATGCGCGAGCGTACTCCTCGACGAGTACCCTTCCTACTTCTGAAACACCGTGCTTGATCCGCGTCTTTCGATCCTGTGGTTGTTGTCGGTATAGATGCACGCCTCCAGCGGCGAGGAGTGCAAGGACGGCCCACACCTTCGGACCCATTTTTTGTTCCGCCCACTTTATGGTCTTTCCGATCGCAATCGTTGACACTGCCGGAATCATCAAGACCGCTTGTACCTCTGATTCTCCAGTCTTGATTGCGTAAACCGCAACAATGGCATCGACGCCCTGCGTGCTTTCGTTGATGTTGAGAGGTAGAAAGTCGGTGTGGTTGCGAGTGAGGAGAATGCATGGCGATAACAATGACGCGAGGGCCGCTGTGGCATAGTCGTCCGCATCAAGATCTTGAACGGCAGTCGACCTCGCGTCGATGTGTCTCAAATTCTCTGGGATGCTCACGACGGACAGCAGTGGCAGCCAGTCATCGGCCAAAATGCGCTGCAAATTGGCGAGAGGCGTTTTCAGTTGCTCCGCGAACAGTGGCAGTTTCTCCCAAGTTTCATTGAGCGTGTCAAGTTCAATAAAAAGCCGAGTTCGACCGGAACGCGCGATCTCTATCGATGCGGGCAGTCGATCGTTGGTGAGTTGGTAGTGAAGACCAGTGCGAACGCAACTCGTGTCAAGAACCGTCGGAATCGGTCCATCATTCAATTCAGAAAACGTGCGAATCAAGCGCAGATGATCTGCGTTTAGACGCGAGGCGACGTTGGCGTATCCGTTGACTTTCGTGGTCGTGATTCCGCTGTCCATGAGCAGATAGGATACGCGCCGAAGAGCGATTTTCGAAGGCAGGATGGACAGCCATGGGAGTGCTCGAAGGCCCCCGACGTGAAACGCTTTTCCGTCAGCACCGACGTCAGCAGGGGCCGATGATTACGTAATGAAATGAAGAATGTGGATGGTGATTTGAATGACCCCATGCGTAATCAGCAAAGGCGTTTTGTCAGCAACGCTGTCAGCAACGCCAAAAAACTTGTGCACTCAATAGCGAATCTCAGCGGACAAAAAGTGCTACGGTTTGGCGAGATTTGGACGTCAGAAAGCGGCGGTGAACAGGAATTATGGGCATGACACGCAAGGGGTCGCAGGTTCAAGTCCTGCACGGCCCACTGAAGTCCCTGGTCAAGAACACTATTTCTGACCAAGTTCCGTGGAAACCTGCAACGTGTGACAGTTGTCAGCA
>Ga0182016_10005659_pt1 | contig 13391 bp, 23 predicted proteins | sample 712S2MmetaG_FD_120491 | JGI IMG/M metagenome (GOLD analysis project Ga0182016, IMG submission 120491) | Permafrost microbial communities from Stordalen Mire, Sweden - 712S2M metaG | ecosystem: Environmental > Terrestrial > Soil > Wetlands > Permafrost | place: Sweden: Stordalen | collected...
AAGGTATCCGTTGGAAACACTGCCGCACGCTCCAACGAGCAGACGGCTATCGCTACAACCTACGAAAGGCGCTGTTCCTCCTCGGCCTGAACGCCAAGGTTTCCGCAGCGTAATCTTGATGATAGCCCCGAAACATCGCAGGCCAATCGCACCAGGAGAAGTCCTCCGTAGCGACTTTCTCGAACTACTTCTTCGACCCAACATCCTGGCTTGTCTTGAACCACACGACCAACAAATAGTGAACGAGATTGTATACGACAACAAAGCGATAACCGCAACGATGGCTCGTTGCATCGGACGTCTCACCCAGACCTCCGCTGACTATTGGATCAACCTCCAACAAGCAGTCGACCAATACGACAATCGCTAACAATCAAAGACGACAAAAATGACGAAAGAACATCGAGAACTCACAACCGCTCTCAACGCAATCGCCGACGTCCACTGCCAAATATGTGGGCGTCCAATTCAGGGGAAAACGGGTGTACTCGCACACCACGGTTATACCCGTCCGCAATACGGATCCGGTTGGCAAACCGAGTCTTGTTTCGGTGCCCGTGCTCTCCCGTATGAAGTTTCTGCCGACCTCCTTCCGACCGCTATCGAACGCGTCAAAAACTGGAAAGCCGCCGTCGAGAAACGCGTCACCCATCTTCAAGGCACCCCGGAAATAACCAACCCCCGGCACGTGGCGTGGCTTGAAGCAAAAATCAAAGGACGCACCCATCGCAAGGACGGAACTGAATACACAGAACCGGCCAGAACACTGACCTTTAGCGGCAAGATGGATTGGAGTGAACCCATCACTGCCGAGAAGCGTGCGGCCAACGAACGCATTCACGAATATACGCAAGCGCTGCAAACCTATCGTCTGAACGCCGAGATGGAACTCCAGAGCGCAACCGAAGAGCTCGTCAGGCTCGAAACACGACTCGCCGCCTGGGTACCCATTACGATCAAGCAGCAGCAGCAAATTGCCGACGCCGCATATATCAAAAAAACAGGTCCGCCTGAACCAGGAAGCCGTTCAGCGATCATCGCCGCCAACAAGATCAAAAGAGAAGCAAAAGAAGCCGCATTCATCGCCTCAATGGACCTGCCATGTCGACATGGCTCAAATCCGGATACATGCAAAGTCCACGGGCACGGTGCAATCTTTTGGGATTCTCCGAAAATGCCAAACCCGATGACCATGTGCCGCGAAAAGCGCGAATATCTGATCAAAACAACCGGCAACAAAACCCTCTGGTGACACAAATCGCTTCCAATTAAGGTACAACCATGAATGACCAAGCGAAAGCCGACACGATCATCCTTCGAAAAAACAACAGAGTCGTTTATTTCGTTCCAACTCCTGAAAACCACGACCTGAACGCTTTGTGGGTTGAGGAGCAATCCGATCGAATCCATAGTGCCTGGGTTAATCTCAGCGAAGATATAGCAATGTACGAGAGGCGCGGCTACACGAAAGTCACGGAACCCATCCCAGACGTAATGAAGACATTTATCGAAAGCCGACTCGTTCAAGGACCCGTATTCCGCCAATTATAGAAGACCAACCCACAACAACAAAGAAAAGCAATCCTCGAAGTAACTTCCCGTAAGCCGTCTATAATATACAAGAACTAGACTCTCGTCCCTATATTTGACCGCACACCACCATTAAGGCACCACAACTATTGTTCGCACAATAGAAATCGTGTCTGTTATTCTTGAGCAGCACGAAAGTTGACAAAAACAGCATGAAAATCGCAAAAAATGTCATTCCGACATCGAGTTCCAGACTTGATGCAGTCGCGAATAAAACCAACAACCATAAACAGATGGGGTTCTGCTACCAAACATTCCTGCGCTTTACTCATGGTCTGTCTATAAGGACCAAATTTACCATCCTAAGTGTGTTCTTATGCGTAACCTTTTTCGAAGGACTCTATTTGTGTGTCCAAACGTACGCCCCCATTACGAAGCACTCGCAAGCCTCCGGAATAAGTCACAATCTTGCCGCTAAAGAGTCCGTAGCCTATGAGCAGTGGCAAAGTGATAACGCCCAGAGCAATATGTATGTGGCACTCCTCTCGTTGCGTGATCCAAATCAGCACAACATCGAAGCAACGGCTCTTGCGCAAGCTCTTATCGCTCGAAACAATACGCACAACCTCCTAACCCAAATCGACAAGACTATAACCGATAAAGAGTCGCAGACAATTATGATGCAAATTCATCACGAATTAGACATCTATTACGCATATAGTCACGCAATGCAAACCCAAGTACGTCGAGGCGATATCACTGGCGCAATCCATAGCATATCCGTAGACAATAATCAGATAACGACAAAGCTCAATAGCGACTTCACTCTGTTGAGGCAACGAGAGCACCACATCGCAGCTAGTCATGACATAGAGATAACCAATATTGCATCACTAGGACTTCAGCCGATTGAACCTCTCGCCTTCGCTATCCTCGCACTTACATTAACAGTATTAGTTATTGCCGGCGGTTCCATTACTAACGGCCTACGCCGATTAACAATCACGGCGCAAAAGATTGCCGTGGGCGAGCCTCACGCAGAAAACGAACTACCCGATGAAGGCGACGACGAGATAGGCATTTTATCTACAGCATTCCGCAATATGGTTGTTAAACGTCAGAGCCTCCTGGAGAGTTACCGATTCACTGCATTTCACGATGAGTTGACGAAACTTCCCAATAGAGCACTCCTCATGGATCGACTGCATCAAATCGTATCCAAACGATATAGTAATCACCATCTTTGGTGTATCCTGTTTCTAGACCTTGACCGTTTTAAAATCATCAACGACAGCCTCGGTCATGAGTTTGGAGATGCAGTGCTTGTGGAAGCTGCGAGAAGGTTAGAGCGATGCGTGCGAGCAGGAGATACCTTGGCTCGTTTAGGTGGCGACGAGTTTGTTATTCTTATCGACGACATCGCCGATGAAACAACGGGACGAACAATTGCCGACCGAATACTCGGCGAATTTGAATCTGCGTTTACCGTTTACGGAAAAGAAGTCTTCACAAGTGCAAGCATCGGTATTGCATACGGGAAAATCGGAGACGACGAACCCGACGATGTTTTACGCAATGCCGATATCGCTATGTATCAAGCCAAGGCAAACGGAAAACAACGGTACGAAATATTCACCGACGATCTCCTGTCACGTGCGATCGCCTTACAAGAGATCGAAACAGACTTAGTAGGAGCTGTCGGACGCGACGAATTTAGACTCCTCTATCAGCCAATTATCGATCTACATAGTCGTCGAATCACGGGATTCGAAGCTCTCGTGCGTTGGCAACATCCACGTCGCGGGCTCCTAGGTCCCAACGAATTCATAGCTCTTGCCGAAGAAACCGGCGAAATCGTAAATCTCGGGGAATGGGTTCTTCGCAGCGCTTGTAATCAATTGCAATCGTGGCGCAAGGCATCAATAGTCACGTCTGACGTCCGTGTAAGCGTAAACGTATCCCCCAAACAATTCAAGCCCTCTTTTCTTAGCACGGTAGAAGCCGCACTATCAGAATCCGGACTAGATCCAAATGGCTTAAACCTAGAAATTACCGAAAGCGTTTTAGCGACCAACCCTACCCTCGTAAGATCAACCCTTTTGCATCTTCGATCACTCGGTATCGGCATCCACCTCGACGACTTCGGTACCGGCTATTCGTCCCTTTCCTACGTTCACAAATTTCCGATAACCCGACTCAAAATTGATCGTTCCTTCATTCATGATTCTGGCGATGGCAGTCTGGATTATGACGGAATTCGAAGTCCAGAAATTGTTCGAGCTATCATATCCCTTGCTGATAGCCTCGGACTGGAGGTAACAGCCGAAGGAATCGAAACCAACCTGCAGTGCGAGCAATTGGGAAAACTCGGCTGCACTTCCGGACAAGGTTTTCTGTTTGCGAAACCCCTCGAACCAATAACGGCAGTATCATTTATCGGTAGTCATGACACGAATAAAATTAAAAAACCCGAGAATACAAATCTCTAGTCACAGGCTCAGTTCAAACGAAACCAAGTTTCCACCTCGAATTCCAATACAAAACTAAAACCCGGAGTTTCTTATTTGTGTCCATCCGTCAACTTACCCTCGGCGTCTTTTCCTTTACCATTGTCATTGCGTTTGTAACAATCGCCGTAATTGTCCTTATCCTTGGTCTGCATCCACACGAATCCCCTACACTCACCCACCAAGCGCCACCCATTGTCACACATATCGAAATGGCCGGCGGTTAAAGCAAACGTCAAGAACAAAACACGGTGTTCCGGACGATCGCTACTCTGAATCGTCCGAAACAACCGGTGATCACGCCGAAAAGCAGGCTCGTTTCGAGCCCAATCGAAACTATTTTTCCGAACACCATGAAAATACGATCTCAAGAAAGACGACCAATGTCTCAGCTAGTCGACAAAATAATCCCAATTCCAACATCTACGACAACGTTGCGCGAGCTACTCGAAATGGGTGCAAAAATCACGTTCGCGAGCGGTCGGTCGTTAGCCGGCGATATCCAGAACGGATACATCGATGTAGCAAACGAATTTGGATCGCTTGGCTTGTGGGACTTGAGTGCCGTTGATGGCATTGAAAAAGCAATCGCCGATATCGCCAAAGACGCCCAAGATAGCCATATCGACCTCCACGGTCGAGAAATCATCGACGGAGACTACGACGATCTCGCCGACGTTCTCTATAAGCATATCGAGGCCGTCGACGAAATGACGATCGCCGCAGATGGTGAAAGCACACTGGGATACATTTTTGACGCAAAAACCATTACAAAACTCCTTCCTGGCTACATCGGCGAATCACAATATCTGACGCTCGATAACGGCTATGCGAGATGCGAAGACTACAATCCCGAAAAGCATGTCAGCGAAGACAACACCGACTAGATCCACAAATAATTCTAAACACAAGAACCTTCCTTTCGCGACGACCTTCACGGGTCGCGAAACGAAGCGAGTCACAAAAGAGAACTTCATCCCTTGACGACAATCTTTTTTTAAGATTGCGCGAGACAACACCGGACGTTCTGATCGAACGCCAGAATAGAGTTTCCTCACATGAGTACACGTTTCTGCGGATCCTGCATGTCCGATGTCGGTCTCAATCCCGCTCATTCCAAGCTCGCCTTGCCAGGCTGTAAAGCAAACCGACACGTCATTTGCGACGGTGCGGCACATGACTGCGCAATTACCGTCAACGAAGCAGGACAAGAAGTCATCAAGGCCCCCAAGAGTAGCACTCCTGCTCCCCTTGACTTCAGCCTGAAAGACCTGCGCGCCGGTCACTCGTTGATGAGCTAACCCTCACCAAAAATCTCGAAAAGCGCCGGCTCACCTTGAATGGAGAACGGCGCTTTTTCTTTTTCTGTGAAAAGAGAAAACGATGTCCGATCAATTACCCGACCTTCGCGACGACGCCGAAGATATTGCAATCCCTCTCGAACTCCATTGTGTCGTTGTGATGGAAGACGAAGATGGCAACCGATTGGATTTCGAAGTGGTCGGAATTGTCGAAGAAGAAATCAACGGTACGTGCGAACCGACTTATGCCGTCTGCTACAACGAAGATGACGAAACATTCCTTGTGACCGACATCCACGGAAACCCCATCGAAGAGGAAGAAATCATCGACCTCATCATGGAAGATTACAAAAATTTGTCGCCGGCCGACGAAGAAGACTAAGTCGCACAAAAAACCTGGTATCACGACTGCCGTAAAAGTCGCCAAAATTCGGAATGTCATGCCTCAAAAACGCATGAAACAATCGAATTCCTTCAAGCACAAACCTCAACTGGTAATGCTTTTCCAATGACTCATACTGTGGTATTCTACAACCACAGTATTGCCGTCTGAAGTGTTGTTAAGATGACTATCGCCAAACTTTTTCACATACTCGTGTCCAGCATGAACGCTCGCTTTGGCTACGCAATCTGCGGCGTAATAATCGGCTCCGTATTTTTACTTTGTGCATTCATAACAACTTCATTGTCTGTTGGAAACGCCGGAATTCACTCCTCGTCGTTCGCACCCATTTTCAATTCCCTCTATGCCTTGACTGGATTCGTAATCGTCGGCCTCGGATTTGCCGGTTTTCTCATCGGCGGCAAACAAGACAAAACATCCAAAATCGCAAAACAATCGGCCGAGGAAGCTCGCGAAAGCCGCGAAGTCTTAAAAACGATCGTCGACGACATCTCCGATCGCAAGCAACTCGAAGCAACAATTGCCCACAATGCACTCTATGATAACGTCACTGGCCTCCCAAATCGGACGCTTCTTGTAAACAAACTCGACGCCGCAATCGCTAGCCTCGGGGACAAGCCGTTATCAAGTATTTCTGTCCTGCATCTCGACCTCGACAACTTCAGGAATGTAAACGATACACTCGGGTTTGAACACGGCAATTCCTTGTTGGGATATGCTGCCAAACGCTTCAGTGGCGTCATTTCCCCGACCGACACGGTTGCTCGGCTCGGAGCTGATCAATTTGCGTTCTTTGTTAATGAAGCCGAACCCGGTTATGCGATGAGCCTCGCAAAGCGCCTCATTGCTTCGCTTGTTGCTCCGTTTCACTTAAAGACGCACCAGTTTCGCATTGGTGCGAGCATCGGCATTACCTACGGTCGAATCGGATCAACCGCTGCAAGCCTACTGCGTGACGCTGAAATTGCCGCAGCCGAAGTCAAGAAAAACGGCAAAAACGGCGTTGGTGTTTTTCGAGCAGATATGCATGCCGTAATTTTAAACAAAATTCAAACCAGTAGCGAAATCCGAACTGGATTGCGCAACAACGAATTCTTCCTCGTTTATCAACCAATCGTCGATCTTTCTACCCGCAACATCGTAGGAATGGAAGCATTAGTTCGTTGGAATCATCCAACACGCAAATTCGTATCCCCATTAGAATTCGTCACAATCGCCGAAGAGACCGGTACCATCATTCCTCTGGGCATCTGTATCTTGCGCAAAGCATGTCAGCAAATGGCGGCTTGGAATAAATCGCATCATTCGGACCGCATGACGATGACAATCAATGTTTCGCCAATTCAGCTCAAAAGCGACAATTTCCTTGACGACGTCTACACAGCCATTATTGATTCGGGCGTAAAACCGCATCAAATCGTCTTAGAAATCACCGAGTCTGCCTTCGTTGCTGATACGAAAGCCACTTTGGCCATTTTTATCAATCTCAAAGCGCTCGGTGTACGCCTTGCGATCGATGATTTCGGCACTGGCTATTCATCCCTCAGTCATCTCCATCGGTTTCCCTTTGATGTCTTGAAAATCGACAAATCCTTTGTTGACGGCTTGGATGGCGAAACGAACAGCGGCGAAGTAGCATTTGCCCGAGCGATCGTTGCACTCGGACACGAATTGAAAATGCGAGTACTTGCCGAAGGAATTGAGAGCGAAAATCAATTAGAAATATTGAAAAACCTCGGATGCCAGTTTGGTCAGGGATATTTGTTCGCCAAACCACTCGATGCAGCCAATATGGCAGCACGTATAGCAAAGCAACAATTCGGAAGCAACTATGTCGAAGAAAACGCAGCCTAATACCCTCTATGCTATCAGCCCAATAGAAACAATCCTGGCACAACTCGATACCGCCTCAAAAATCCCAGCAACAGAAAAAACCCTAGACCACTGCGGAGAGATGTTTCGGTCTCTCTGGATGGCAAAAGAAGTTCTGGACGGCTATCGCACCGTTCAGCCACGTTACACTCCCAAAGCCGTCTCAGGCGGTTGTTTCTATGCAGCAGCCCTCGCACGCAACCTCTTCGGCGGCGACCTCCACGGCAACTGGCAGCACGTGTGGATCGAAAATAAAAACGTCCGGATCGACCTCACGGGTTTAGCAGACGTCTCTCTTGAGCAAGCAACCCGAGTTCATCTTGCTATGCTCCGTCGACAACGATGTACTGTGAAAAAACTCCCAGACGGACAATTCACCGTACAACGACACACCATCGACGGATGGTATCAGCAACCGAATGTTGACCCAGCCACATTTTTCGTCCACGATAAAACGGCCATTACGTCTCCAGACGCCACAATCACCCTCGCAAAAACAATTTCCCACGCGCTGCTCTGGGGCGACCTGATCCGACAATATCTCATCTCGTGAAGGCGCCCCACTCGCCCGCTTCGCGTACTCACTCACCGGACAAACCCTCAGGAAGAAACCTCATGGCAACGAATCGCACCCTCACCATTCAAGCCGCCGAGATCGAAATCGAAACCGCCATCAGCAAAGTGGGCAAGACCCATGGACTAACCTTTCCCGAACTCGTTGCGATTCTCGCTCGGGTCCTTGGTTACTACGCCACGTCCGGGCCTCGCTAGAAAGATACCGCATAATGGATAAGCAGTACGAAGAGGTTAAGGGCTACCTTGAATCAGTAAAATCTATCGAAATACCAGGATTTACCGTTGCCGATCTGAGACAGGCCATCATCGTGACCATCCGCGAAAGCCGCCGCGGCGAACAGCCTGGGCACTATGCATTTCCCGGCGTCTCCGCTGACGAGCTGGCAGACTTTGCGACCGTCAACATCCTTCGCACATTCGAAGAGAAGACCAAGTCTTAGTTTTCTTTCTATTCCAGAGTTTTTTGAAACAAAACGCGAAGCGGGACATTGTTCCGCAATGTCACTTCCAGGAGAAGCCATGGCCGCCACCGGCATTCGATCTCTCGCGGACGTCTATGCCGATATGAGAAAAGCCTCAAACATGGCCATCGCGAAAGGCTACGACGTCGTTATTCCCTATCCCAAATCTAGGCAAATGACGATCAAGACCACATTTGGCGAAGCGGATATGGAATTCTATCGACGAGTCCGCGCGATCGAAATCCATATTCTCGACATCTTTCCCAATCATCGAGGCAAGGGGTACGGAACCGCGTTCCTCCGAGATATCATCGAAATTGCCGATCAGCTAACTCTGCCAGTCAAACTGGTCGCAATTCCCGACGAACGTGCAGACAAGGACCGGCTAGCCGCCTGGTATCGGAGACATGGTTTCAAAAGTGGTGGAGACACGTTTTTTGCTCGCAAAGTCGGTACTCCACTAGACACAACTCACGCGGCTGCCACTTCAAAGAAAGAGTTCTGAGTGAGCAAATTCGATCTAACCCCAAGCGAACAAGCAGTATGGCAAGAATTTCGCTACAGCACCAAGGCCATCATCGCCGAATTTCTCATTCTGCGAGAACAAGCGGCAGGCATTGAGAACAATCCCGAGGCATCCCCGAAAGCAACACATGAACGCATGGATTGAAGCCATAATCTCTAGCCCGTGGTTCCTAATCGGCCCAATCGCCTTCGGTTTCGGGTTTTTCCTGTTCGCGTTATCGCGTGATTGTGGGTGCACGACCATGTCGGAACACCTCAAGCACTGGTAATCTTTTTGACATCTTCGTGTAGGGTCTACTGGGTTGAGCACACCCAGATGACGACGGCACGGCAGGTCTGGACTCGATCCAGCAACCACCGAAGAGGCCCCAACCTACACGCTCCCGATCGACATCGATTCCACGACCCGGACTTCGTGGGTTCAGATGCGTCGGGAGTTGCTCACTTTTTTATGGAGTTTTTTGTGAACAATCAAGATGTCCAGTTGGTCTTCGAAGACGATAGCTGGGCGAATTTTACAACAGCAACCGGTCTTGGTGCAATCTCGCTCAACATCAAAAATCGAAGCTGCATGATACACGAATTTAGCCGCATTGGACCAGAGCGATCAGGATATGGACGAACAACCCTCCAGCTACTCCGACAGTATTTCGATCAAATCGACGTCAACGATCCCGGCGAGCCCAATGAAGTAGCTTGGAAGTTTTGGTTCCAAATGCAACGCGAAGGCTTCGTTAACGACATTTACGATGCCGAAACCGGAAGCATTCTCCCATCACTCGACAAGAAAGACTCTTAATGATCATGAATTGCGGATTTTGTAACGACACACTCAACGGAAAAGCCTATACGGGACACACCGAAGGCAAAATCGCATGTCCCACCTGCTACGAACGCAAGCATAAAGAAAAACGCGACTTCACACGCGTACTCATCAACGCCGGCGAAATCGTCGCCGGTATCGCCCATCCAAAAAAGATCGCAATCGACGACTACGTGCTTATCGAAAACGGACAAGCTGTGGCCGCCGCCTTCCCGACGGCAGGCGTCTGGATTCGATTTTGGGAAGACGTCCATCAATGTATGACACTCCGGGAATATGCAAATCTTCCAAAAGAAACAATTGACGACATTCGAGACGTCATCATTACCTCAATCGACCAGTACAATTTCGCCAACTAAGCAAGAACCTTCGACGAATCTGCCAGCATTTGTGCTGGCAGGATTCGCCAAACATTTTCTTAATTCCTTAAAACAATCTCGATCGCATTGCGACGAGACGCATGCGGCCACCTGATTGGTCTGCGACGTTCGTGCGGTACCACACGGTGTTGCGGTGATGAGTTCGATTCTCGTTATGATGCCGCTCCAGTTTTTCTTTTCTTACTATTTTTCTCTCAGGGAGTCAGAGCAACAGAATGCAACGCACCATTACCGAAGAAGAAGTAAGCGAGCAGTTTGACCAAATTCTCGATGACGCAGAAAACGGGAGGACTACTCTCGTTCTCCGCCAGTCAAAACTTTGTGTAGCTATCATACCAGTTAGCCAAATAGAGAATTTCCGATTATTTCAGCAATCGATGCGTAAATCTACAGAATAGTTCGTGCAAACGGCGCAGCAGAAAAATCACCCACGCAACTCATTGCACCTTTCACTAAAACCTCCCGAGTCGTGAAAAACTATAGCAAAGAAGTGAGACCCTTGGATACATTTGTAATCATTGCATGCAAGAAAAATGGATCGAGAGTCCCAATGATGCTGGCGGGGCTGTATCCTTCACCCGAAACGGCACAAGAAACCGCCGAAATCATCATCCCGGATACCCATTCGTTCGAGATCATTAAATCTCCCAAACTCTCACCAACAATGCGCAAAATTGTCAACAGTCTCGCCGGTGAAACAGCCTCTATCTGCGTAGGAACGTACGTTCGCGGACCAATGTATCACAAAGTCCGTGAGAACGCCACAGACTTCGAAGGCTATACCGTGAGATCGGACATATTTCAACATCTTTTTCGCTGCGGTATATTAAAGAGACTCCCAAAACAACCTAACGTCGGTAGCATCGTTGACCAATACTATGTTTTATCGCGAGGTGCTCGGGCAAATTACCTTTCTGATTCGCAATAACATCTCGCTTAAACTGTAAGCAAAAACAGAGAAACAACGCGCTTTTCACGACGACCTTGCGGGTCGTGAAAAACGACAACTAAGAATTTTTCCGTTACTCTTGCGCGCAGCATTGCGCCGCATACACCACCACACAAATCAAAAAGCTTGCTTTGAAAGGCAATAACATGTCAGCAGTTCTCGATACCCCGACCGACGTCGTCGTCGAAGCCCCCGTCGTCGTTGCTCCCGCTGTCCCCAAGTTCGGTGCCCACAGCGCCAAGCTCAGCGACGCTGGCACCTGCGCGTGCAAGGGCTGCTACGGTTCGCGCCAGGCACGCCTGGCCAACGGCCCAACGGTCAAGAAAGCTTCGAAGAAGCATAACAGCAAGTAGCCCCGAATCTTTTCTGGTAGCTCATGGCTACAAAGAAAAATCTGCGGGGCACGAAGCGTCTACGATACGCCGACTGCCCCGAATGCCTCGGCATCAACCCCTACAAGTGTATTGAAAGCGACGACCTGCATCAGCAGATCAACGCCAATCTCGCAGCCGGACCGCAATTTGTCTTGCGGCCGCTTTCTAACGAAGAGACCCAAGCATTCCACAATCGCCAAGTGGCTGCGATGCACGCCTTCAACGAACGACACGGGAACGACCCGCGGCTTCGGCAAATCATTCCTCGTGAATTTATCCGTACTTCCACCCGGATACAAAAATGAACAACATCCCCAATACGGCTGAAATTGAAGCCATCGCCGACACTTCTCTTGCCTGTATCGTCAGCTATGGCACCCCAAAAGGGCAAGACAGCCCACTTGACGAGAAGCTCTCGAAAGCAATTCGGCACTATCTGATCCAGGCCATGGTCGAGGTCCGCAACAAAACCGTTTGGGCGGAAAAAGACCTCCTCAAAAAGATTCTCGACGATCTCACTCACGCAGCCTCTCTCTAATTCTCACCAATTATCGAAAGAATTCTTGCATCATGTCGTTCATGACAAATCCTGGCATCTCGCCAGCAGCCAACGAAGCTATCAAGCACCTCCTCGGCAGCGACCGATCCGAAGCAATCGCTGTTGGCGAAACCCTCTGGGACATCGCATCCAATGGTGACGATGCACAAACAGACACAGCCCTTATTGCTTCGGCGCAAGCAATCGTCGATTCCGCCAAGGCGTTTATCGATGCCGTAGGACAGTGGTAACCATGCCGTTCAAAGACGAAATCTATAAAGGCTACGAAATTCTTCGCGAATCTTGGGGTTGGGACATCTTAACACCCAAGGGAATCGCGATCGCCGAAACCTTTTTGAGCAAGAAAAAAGCCCGAGAATTTATCGACGCGGAAATCAAAGAACAAGAGGCGATCGCAGAACTCGTTCAGCCAATCAAATTCGATGATGACGGAACAGTGATCCAGGGCAACCATCGAGCAGCAGCGATTAAGAAATTAATCGACACAAAGTGACGACAACAACCTTGATGACCCTACCGATGGCAATTGAATACCTCAATGACCACCCGAAAGCGGGCGTCTGGAGAGATTACGAAGACTGTTGGATTAGTCCCGAAGCAGACAACGGCCAAGAAGAACACGCGAAGATCACGCGCGAAACTCTCGATGCGTTGCGATTAACAAACGTTATCGGCGACAACATCTATGCCGGGCATAAGGACTATCGCCGCGTCTACGACGTGGTACCTATCAAAGAACGCTCAGCATTCGTGCGTAACGAAAAAACCCCGATTGAATTGCTTACTGGGATTGCGACGATGCTCGAAGGTCGCCGCGACGCACGAGACGGCATTCTTTACAAGAAATACACCATCTATCGGAAGTCTGCTTCCGCCGGAATTGGATTCTTCTTTCAACAACCGTCGTGGGCGGTATTGTCACCTGAACGTGTGCCGATGAAAGAAACGTTTACAAGCAAAGTCAAAGCCAAGAAATTTATCAGCGACACCATAAAGTCGCAACAACCAATTGACGTTCTCCCCGCCCTGAAGGGCAGAGATTCTTTTTCCTGAAGCCTCAAGCCGCAGGACGAACGGTATTTTGTACCTCACCGACTAGGTCGGTGTCGCCCGCAAAAAGGGTCATAGGAA
>Ga0182016_10005660_pt1 | contig 13391 bp, 14 predicted proteins | sample 712S2MmetaG_FD_120491 | JGI IMG/M metagenome (GOLD analysis project Ga0182016, IMG submission 120491) | Permafrost microbial communities from Stordalen Mire, Sweden - 712S2M metaG | ecosystem: Environmental > Terrestrial > Soil > Wetlands > Permafrost | place: Sweden: Stordalen | collected...
CCCAATTGGCTAAGAAACTCAAGTGATTAGCGGGCTCGGATAGATAGTGAGATGGAACCCAAGGGTTCGGCAGGGTTATCTTGTCCTTTTGTAGCCCCAAGCCAACCGTCAAACAAACTATCACAAGAACACAGACCAAAGACAGCAAAAACTCATGCGCAAGGACATACTCCCACCAAGAACGGAGCCTTTTCAAAAAACTATTACGACTAGTTTTGTATTGCTCATTATTCTGATAATACATCACAAATAATACAACTCAGACCAAAAACCATAGCTTCTTCAGCAACCAACAAGGAAGACGAGAAACAGATTATTTAATATAAAGATTACTTAGGGTATATAATACCCGTAAATTATAGCGAAGAGGTATCTGGCCTGTGAACTACAAGATAGATAGAGATACGGTTGTGTTAATACTCGGCGGTACCGGGTCGGTAGGATCGATGCTCGTTGAAAAGTTTTTAGCCTTAGATGTTAAAAAAATAAAAGTTATTGCGCGGGATGAATCTAAGCAGTCTGAGTTAATTGTAAATAATAATTCCGATAAAATTGAGCCGATAATTGGTGATATAAGGGATATTGATTCAATGGAAGACGCTATGAAGGGCGTTGATGTTGTTGTTAATGCGGCTGCAATGAAACATGTTTGGTATTGCGAGAATTTCCCAGAAGAAGCCTATAAAACTAACGTTTTGGGTACCATCAATCTTGTCAGACTATGCAAGAGGATGAAGATAAAGAAGTTGATATTGATATCAAGCGATAAGGTCGTTAATCCCACCACAGCATATGGTGCCTCAAAACTTATGGCGGAACGCGTGATTCTAGCTGCGCACAAAAGAGATCAGTCAAATGACTTCAATATAGTTAGATTTGGGAATGTCATTGGTTCGAGGAACTCTGTTTTAGATCTAGTATCAAAAGCAATTAATACCAACAATAAGATATCGATGCCGCCAGATGATATAACAAGATTCGTTATGACTAAGAGCGAGGCGGCAAATTTGGTGATTGATGCTATTGAGAACTCGAGTGGCGGCCAAATATTTCTTGCTGACATGCCGGTTGTAAATATACTGAGTTTCGTCGAAACCTTTGTTACGTTTTATACAGATAAACTCTCAATTGATCGTAATAAGCTGAGCTATAAGCCGCACGCCGTGGGTAGTAATGAAAAACATGATGAGTCTTTACTTACATCGTCAGAATATGACAGAGCCTACCGATTGACTCCTAAACTTATTACTGTTGGTTTAGCCGAAAAAAATGATGACCAACAACCTCTTGGTGGTGAGTTCAAGATATCATCTAGAGACGGAGTAGTTTTATCCACCCAGCAAATGATTGGAGTGATTAAAAAAGCTAATCTATAAACTTACTAATCTGCCTAATAGCAAGATCGTTATTGGTGAAGTGGATGGTGTTTATTTTCAGACTCCTCGCTGATTCTATATTTTCGGTATTATCGTCAATAAACAGTAGCTGTTCAGGCCCTATCCCGAGTGAATCGATTACGTGTGTAAAGAATTCCTTATCTGGCTTCTTTTGGCCTATCTCATCAGATAAGTACAGTTTATCGAATACTGCGTAAATTTTATTAGCATAATTAAATTGTGAATGAGGCTTTATGGAATTTGACATCGCGACTATTTTAAATCGTTGCGAAAGACTATGAAGGAATTCAATAAATTCTGTGTTAATGACCATATTGTTAATGTAGTGGTCTATTAATACCCTTCTGGCGCTGGAAATATCCTGACCAGTAATTTTTTGGATTCTGGCCCAGAATTTATCTTCAGTAATAAGGCCTTTCACTAATTCATCGATATTCCCAAGCCATAATTTATTGAAAGATACTATATCCAGGCCAAGCGCCTTGCTAATCTCTTTATCGATTTTATCGTCCAGGTAGGGGATTATAACGCCACCAATATCCACGCCGATGACCTTTATGATTTGTTTATGCTTGACCATATCGTATTTTTATTCTATACTAATATTATTTCCTAATCAAGGGGACTGAACCGTGAAAGAGCATCTAATTGATGAAGCAGCAAGAGAAGTCTTACTGAAGGGTGCTTATACCATGCCTGTTGACTTCGATCTTGATGTCCGTAATCAGGTAAGGGATCGAGTTCTTGATATTCCCTTTGATTGCACGCCTAATTGGGGGATTAATGGTGTAACCCCAGCAAATAATCTAGGCAAGATGGCATCTAATTGGTATCTTCAAGACCAGGAATTTGCGACTAGATTAACGCAACGAGTTGCAAATGTTAATGAGCCAAAATTAACTAAAGTCGTGGAGACCGCTACCAAAGATATTGTTGGTGAGGATTTAAATTTCCTAGGCTACAGTATCTATGGAAGCTATTTATACGGCGAGGAAACTACACCTCCAGAAGATCTAGATGTACTAGTAATTGTTGACGATATTGAGGGTATTGCTCTTGATGCCTTGAGATATCGACACAATGGTTTAAAAGATGTTTTTCATGACCCTAGTAAACACAGTCCGAGAGTTAACGATCTAGGGCTTACGATAGTGAGCAAAGACCAACTACGGCCGGGGAATCTATCTCTGGTTGTGACCGATGCTGCATTGCTAGATGTTTCAACAACCCATTCATATGGACACCAGGTCGAAGCTCCCGAGCCACCTCCATTCTTGCTAATCGGTAACGCCCATAAGGTGGTTGGATGGGGATTGTCTTTAATTGGTGATGACCCAACATCTACCGCTAGGCGGCTCGATGAATCTCTTAAAATGCGAAGTTTCGTAGAGAAAAAGAATCCTAACCTAGGATTGTCCAAAGTTAGACTAGATGATCATTTGCGCCCATCAGAATCTATCGCATCAATTACCGATGTGAATACTTTAATCAATCTAAGTAGGTCATTAATGAAATTATTAAACGACGACACAATGATCATCAGGCAATATGTCGCAGACAATATTTAACAAGACAGACAGGGTCTATATTCTATCGCCGCATATTGATGATGCTATTTGGTCGTTGGGTAGCTTGATCTTGGAGCTAGTGAGCCGGGGCATAGAGGTTAACGTAATAACAATATTCTCAACAAGTTCATATGCTAATGGAGAACTATTAAAGCCAACCGTAGCTACAAAAATTCGTAAGGCAGAAGATAGTCGAGCCTTAAAACTAGCTGGAGTGAATCAATCTATTTATCTCGATTATGATGAGGCAGTTGTTAGAGGGGTTTCACTTAATCGTATTGTTGACAAACTCCACGTACCGTCAGTAGAGATGGTTAACAGCATAAGGGAGGACATATCACGAATCGTCCAAAGTAATTTAGTATTGCTTGTTCCGGGTGGATTTGGCTATAACATTGATCATCTGGTCGTACGGCAGGCCGCAGAAGGGGTTAAGATTGATAGAGTATATTACTACGAAGAGCTTCCTTATGCGGCAAGAGACGTAAGAGTAGCTTCCGCCTTAAATTTTTTGAGGAGCATCGGCTATACCAGAATTAAAAGTCCGGTTGATCAAAATTTAATAAACGAACACACCAAGCTTTATAATGTTTATAAATCCCAGATAAAACCTACACACATAGAACAAATCGAAAAATATCTACTTAAGGATGGTTTTGGGATATGGATAAGAAATGAAAAATAACTATCTATTGGTCACAAATAGAGGCCCAGATTTTAAAACATCTAAGACTGACCATAAGGCGATGGGCGGAACTAAGGGTATATACCCTCAGATCATGTCTGTCTTTTGCGACAAGTGGCTGTGTTTGATGCCTTCTGGGAAGATGGCGGGACATACACGTTCAGAATATGGTAACGATCTTGAAGTGCTGTCGGTCGAGACTGGCAGATATGACGATTATTACTATAAGTATGTATCTGAAACGCTCTACCCCTACCTTCTGGGCTACAAGGATATGGCCAAGAAACACCCAAGGGGCTACCGGGATTATGTTATTAATATGCTCGCAGACAAGATAAATAAAGATTTTTTATCTAAGCCAGTTATTATCTGTGACTATCACCTATATGATCTTCCTAAGAAAATTAAAGCCGATGTCCCGAAGATTTTCTTCTGGTTTATACCAATCCTTACCCTAGATCACTATGACGATAGTTTTAAGAAGATACTAAGTGATTTAAATTATGCCTCGGAAATCTACTTCTTTGATGATGTCTGGGCTAATAATTTTATAAACTGTTTCCACCACTTCCTGCCTGGCGAGGAAATGAAAGTCAAGGTTGGGTCACTCCTAATGGGACCGGATGAATTTTACGCAGAAGACGATGACTACTCAATTGATGATTATAAGGGATTACTGGAAGACTTATTTCACAAAACCGTTCCAGTCGGTAAAAACATTATTTCTGTTTCGAGAATGGATTTTGTAAAAAGGATACCATTATTGATTGAAGGTTTTGAGAAGTATCTTGAAAACTACAATGATAAAGACAGTAATTTAATAATAATCGCACCGCACCACCGGGAAGACTCAGATGTTTATAAGGACGAGAACGAGTTAATCCTGACCCTGGTTAAAAATTCTGCGTACAGTGATAGAATCTTCTTATCTAATGAAAATCTTGACAGTAAAAAACTTAAAATCCTATATAAGTTCTCAGAAATGTTTGTATGCCCATCGCTGTATGATGCGATGCCACTGACACCGCTTGAATACATATTGGCAAATAATGGTGAGGGTAGAACAGTAATATCCAATTCATTGGGTTCGTATAGATTTCTCAGTACGCTGACATTTACCTTCAAAGCTAATGACGCCGATTCGTTGGCCAGTGCAATAAATGAAGCGTTTGTGTCAGAATATACTAATATGGCTACTATGAAATCTGTCGTTGAAAGTTCTACTGCCCAAAAGGCAATAAGGAGCCTTTATGCCAGCAAAGATTAAGTGCACAATTCTTGGCTCTGGCGACACTTTAGGTACGCCTATAGCCGGCTGTAAATGCGTAGCGTGTTTGGACCCAAAGTCGAAGAGATACAGATTTGGGCTTTTGCTTGAAATTGATGGTTTGAAGATTCTAATTGATCCAAACCCCGACTTAAAATGGGAATGCCTGAACTCTAATTTTGAACTTAAAGACATCGATCACATATTTGTTACCCACCATCACTCCGATCATATCAATGGCTTAGGAGAGTTTTTTTACAGAAGGCCAACCCCTCAAGTTCTTTGGTACGGCGACAACCCCCTAAACCATAAACTAATGAATTATTGGAAATATTTAGAAGCTGAACAAGTCTTAGAATTCAGAACATTTAATAACTTCGAAGATATTAAATTAAATGAAAATGTTACAGTCTTACCAATAGAGTTAAATCACGGGTTTCCAGCCAGTGGGTTCATTTTCAAGTATGGCAATGCAAAGATTGCTATTGTTACCGACACAAATGAAAAGCTTATTCGCCGAACCATTGAGTCACTGAAGGATGTCGATGTTCTTTTTGCTGATACATTTTCTGAAAATAAAGAGCAGATCGAAAAAGTATATATTGATTGCGGTATTCCAACTCCTGATCTGGACACGGAGTGGTTCCATATGACCATTAATGATGTTAAGGATCTAAAGATTAAGACTGGTGCAAAAAAAGTCTATACAATACACATGAGTAGACACATGGACACGCAAGACAACTTGGTAAAGAAATATCAAACTGACGATTTCATAATCGGTTATGATAATCTAAGCTTTAATTTAATACCGCAATAAAAATGCCAAACAATAACACTACAGTTGAACTAGAACTTACATACTTAGCCCGTGAGTTACCCGAAGAGATTTTCTCGACTAAGCCGACGAAGATGACTGACGTGTATGTCCCGGAGAGTAGTGAGCACCCAAGGCTGCGCATAAGACGAAAAGGTGAAGGCTACGAGATAACCAAAAAAGTTCCGGTTAGCGAGGGAGATTCATCGAAGCACCTGGAATCAACAATCCCCATAGACAAAGATGAATTTAAAGCACTTGCAAAGTCTAGTAGCAAACAAGTCTCTAAATATCGATATAACGTTGTTATAGATGGTAGCCCGGCTGAGGTAGATGTATTCGACGGTGACCTATCCGGATTAGTGGTTATTGATTTTGAATTCAACGATGAGATAAGTAAGAGTAAATTCACCCCACCGGATTGTTGCTTAGTTGACGTAACAGAGGAAATGTTTATAGCCGGGGGTATTCTAGCCGGTAAAAAATACGAAGACATAGTCCCAGAACTTGATAGACTAAATTATAAAAAAATATCTACGACCGAGCTATCCTAAATTTTTAATTTTACGGTACTCTTTCATACTATTAATAAAACCGGTGGTGAATTTTTCTGGTTTTTCAGTCATCATTTTGTTTATAACACCAAGCTCCATAAAAAACTGAAATTCTAAATAAATCTTACAAAATGGGGACCTGGGATTCGAACCTTTGTTGTTGCCCAACTATTGTTACAATATAGATATGAGTAGATTTAAACTAACCAGCCCTTTTAAGCCGACTGGCGATCAACCCGAAGCTATTCGCCAGCTACTTGAAGGTTTAAAGAAGGGAACAACTCACCAGACTTTGCTGGGAGTTACCGGTAGCGGGAAGACCTTTACTATGGCTAATGTTATTCAGACCGTTCAGAAGCCAACACTGGTGCTTTGCCATAATAAAACCTTAGCCGCTCAACTCTATGCTGAATTCAAGGCCTTTTTCCCAGACAACGCCGTTCATTATTTCGTTAGCTACTTCGATTATTACCAACCCGAAGCCTATATGCCACGTAGCGATACTTATATAGAAAAAGACTCCCAAATCAATGAAGAAATCGACCGGTTGCGCCACGCCGCCACCGACGCCTTATTAACTCGTGAAGATGTAATTATAATTGCTAGTGTTAGTTGTATTTACGGCATTGGCTCGGTACAAGACTATTCTGGACTAAGCATAAAGCTAGTCAAAGGTGAGCGCTGTCTAAGAGATAAATTACTTAGGCAATTAAGTGATATTCAGTATCAGCGTAATGACTTAGACTTTCACCGTAGTACATTCCGAGTTCGTGGCGATGTTGTCGATATTTACCCGGCTGGCGAAGAATTGGCCTATAGGATTGAGTTTCTCGGTGACTTGGTTGAACGGATCTTACAAATTGACCCTCTAACCGGTGAAATCTTAGCAAAACCAGCAAAAATCACCGTTTTCCCGGGTAGCCACTTTGTGACTCCTGGTGATCAGCTAAAATCGGCTCTAGTAAAAATTGATAAAGAACTTAATGACAGACTAGCTTTCTTCAAAAAAGAATCTAAGCTTCTAGAAGCCCAGCGACTTGAGCAGAGAACCCGCTTTGATATGGAAATGATGGAAGAAACCGGCTTCGTAAAGGGTATAGAAAACTATAGTCGCTACCTGACCAACCGAGAAGAGGGCGACCAACCAGCAACACTGATGGACTATTTCCCAGACGACTATTTATTGCTGATCGATGAAAGTCATATGACCATACCACAGGTTAGGGGGATGTATAATGGTGATCGAGCTCGCAAAGAAGTACTAGTTGAATATGGCTTTCGCTTACCGTCAGCTTTAGATAATCGGCCACTGACCTTTCCGGAGTTTGAGCGCCACGTTAACCAAGTAATTTATGTTAGCGCCACTCCAGCTGAGTACGAGCTTAGCCGAAGCGCTAGTCCCGTCGAACAGGTAATTAGACCGACCGGTTTGCTCGATCCAGTTATCGAAGTTCGCTCGATTGATGGTCAGATCGATGACCTAATCGCTGAGATAAGAATTAATGTCAAAAAACATCAACGAGTGCTTGTGACTACGCTCACCAAAAGGATGTCCGAGAACTTGGCCGAGTACCTCCAAGAACTTGGTATCAAAGTAGCTTACCTGCATAGTGACGTCGAGACTTTGGAGCGTACCGATATCCTAAGAGACCTGCGTCTAGGTGTTTATGACGTGCTAGTTGGCATTAACCTGCTCCGTGAAGGACTAGATCTCCCAGAAGTATCATTAGTGGCAATTCTAGACGCCGATAAAGAAGGTTTTTTAAGAAGCGTTCAAGCGCTCACCCAAACGGTTGGTAGGGCCGCGCGGCATATTAATGGCCGGGTAATTATGTACGCTGATCATATTACTGCTAGCATGCAGCTAACGATTGATGAAACGAATCGGCGTCGGGCCATCCAACAAACATATAACGAAACCCACAATATTACTCCAACCGGTATTAAGCACGGAGTATCTAAGGGTATGCGTCCAGACCTACCCGAAGAAGCTAAGCGGGCTAAATTAGACCTTAAAAAGATACCAAAAGACGAGTACGGCTCTTTGATAAAAGACCTAACTTCTCAAATGGAGCTAGCCAGCGCCAATCTGCAGTTTGAAACAGCGGCTGAATTACGTGATATAATCGCCGACATTAAAGCAAAACTATAAAGTTCTAAAATAGCAGCTGACATAACAAATATTACTCTGATATACTGGATATAAATGGCAGACCTTACACGCGATGATGTTGTTCATTTGGCCTCGCTAGCCAAATTGGCTCTGTCTGATGATGAGATTGAACGTTTTCGCGGCGAGCTAAGTCGGATCCTAGATTACGTGGCCCAACTCCAAGCCGTGGATATCTCTGGGCTGGAACCAACTTCGCAAGTAACCGGTTTACTCAATGTTGAGCGCCTTGATGAGGTTCGTAGCTATGGCTACGACCCAAAAATCTTGCTCGACAACGTTCCAGAGGTTGAAGATGACCAGATAAAGGTTAGGCGGGTGTTATGAGCCAGTGGTTACCGATCGCTGAACTGGCTGGTAAAGTTAGAACCGGCGAATTAAAGGCGGTTGATTTGGTTAATCAGGCTTATACGACAATTGAAGACAACAAAGACTATAACGCAATAATTTCATTGACCCGTGATCGGGCGTTGCAGCGAGCTACCGAGATTGATCAGTCTGAACATAAGGGCCGCCTAGCTGGGGTACCCTTTATAGCAAAGGACAATTTTTTGGCGTTTGGAGCCGAGACAACCGCTGGCAGCAACATATTAAAAGGCTTTAATGCACCCTATCAAGCGTCGGTAATAGAAAAGCTAGAGGCCGAAGGGGCAATTTGCGTTGCTAAGGCTAATCTTGACGCTTTTGCCCATGGTTCATCAACCGAAAACAGCGATTTTGGCGTTACCAAGAACCCCCATAATAAATCTCGGGTGGCTGGTGGTAGTTCTGGCGGTTCGGCGGCTGCCGTGACCCTTGACTTTGTACCGTTTGCCCTAGGCAGCGATACCGGAGGCTCAATAAGACTGCCGGCTAGCTTCTGTGGCTGCGTTGGCTATAAACCAACCTATGGTCTGGTTTCGCGCTCTGGGGTAGTAGCTATGGCCTCTAGCCTAGATGTTATCGGGCCACTGGCTAGGACAATTGACGATACGGCTATAGTTTTGGACGTTATCTCCGGACGCGATGAACTTGATAGTACAACCATTGAACGCGACGATCAGCCCTATACCGATCTAGATATAAGCCTAGAAGGCCAAAAAATTGGGGTTATAAAGGAGTATAAAGAAGAAGGCGTTGACGAAGGTGTTAAAAGTCAGATTGAGACGGTTATCGAAAAACTAAAAACAGCCGGTGCTGAGGTTAGTGAAATTTCTCTTCCGTCATTGCCTCTAGCCCTAGCCGTTTATTATATTATTTGCCCGGCTGAGGTTAGTAGTAATTTGAGCCGCTATGACGGCATTCGTTACGGCCATAGCGATAAAGACGCTAAAACGGTTGACGAACAATACCTAAAGTCCCGCGGCGAAGGCTTTGGCGCCGAGAACAAACGCCGAATTATGATTGGTACGCACGTACTTAGCAGCGGTTATTATGATGCCTACTATAAGACCGCTCAAACAGTAAGGACTAAACTAATTAATGAGTTTGCTGAGGCATTTTCTACGGTTGATTATTTACTTGGACCCGTCTCGCCAACACCGGCTTTTGAAATTAATTCACACCGAGACGACCCAATGCTTGATTATTTAGTCGATATTATGACGGTTGCAGCTAACTTGGTTGGTATTCCAGCAATTTCTTTACCAATTGGCAGTGTAAATGACTTGCCGGTTGGGTTACAATTAATGGGCAGGCAAAAATCCGACCGCCAATTACTGGCGTTGGCCAAACAAACCGAGGAGCTAATTAAGTGACCACCAACATAAAGATTATTATCATTATCGGAGTACTGGTTTTGATTATTGGTCTTTTTGGTTTATTACAGAAAAAACCGCGCAAACTAAATCAAGTTCGCTATAAGAAAAAATGGACAAAGCTCCAACAAATGCTACCGGACAAGAATAGTTGGCCTATGGCGATTATCGATGCTGATAAATTACTCGATGAAGCTCTAAAAAAACGTCGTTTTAAGGGTAAATCGACCGGAGAACGGCTTGTCGCTGCTCAACACTCGCTGACTGATAATGATGGCGTTTGGTTTGGCCACAAACTTCGTAATAAATTAGTCCACGAGCAAGACATTAAGCTTCGCAAGAACGATGTAAAAAATGCCCTATCTGGCATCAGGCAAGCCTTAAGGGATCTGAAAGCGCTCTAGGATGCTTAGCCCTGAGGTTCGCAGCAAGTATAAGGTGTCAATTGGTATTGAGTGCCACGTCCAGCTTAAAACCAAAAGCAAACTGTTTTCTGGTGCCGATAACGATGCTACCGAAGCTGCCCCCAATACCCTGGTAAACCATATTGACTTTGGTTTGCCCGGTGCTTTGCCGGTAGTTAACGCCGAAGCCTTGCACCTAGCTTCAAGAGCGGCCTTCGCCCTTGGTACTACGCCTCAAGCTTTCTCAAAGTTTGATCGCAAACACTATTTTTATCCAGATTTACCAATGGGCTATCAAATTACCCAGTTTGATCTGCCGATTGTAGTTGGCGGCAGTGTGGCGATTGATATTGATGGCGACAAGAAAGTCATTGGTATTACCCGGGCCCACTTGGAGGCCGATGCCGGAAAGAGTGTTCACCCAGCAGGCAAGGACTACACGCTGGTTGACTTAAACCGATCTGGCACGCCGCTACTAGAAATTGTCAGTGAGCCTGACATGCATTCACCAGAAGAAGCCAAGGCCTACGTCCACGAGCTATATCTACTCATGAAGTATGCCGGAGTATCCGAAGCCAATTTGTTCTACGGCAACATGCGTTTTGATGTAAATGTTAGCGTTTCGCAGTCAGATGAACTTGGGACTCGGACTGAAACAAAAAATCTAAACTCTTTTAGATCTGTTGAAAAAGCTGCGGAGCATGAAATAGGACGCCAAATCGAATTGCTCGAAAAAGGACAAGCTATCGCTCAAGAAACTAGAGGCTGGGATGAGGCCAAGCAAAAAACCTTTAGTCAACGCGGCAAGGAGGAAGCCCACGACTACCGCTATATGCCTGACCCGGATTTACCACCAATAACCCTTAGTGATGAATATATTGAGAAGATTAAACTGGAAATGCCGTTTCTACCTAGCCAGTGGCGCGAGCTGCTAGCTCCGCTAAAGTTAACTAGGTCACAAGTCGATACCTTGCTGGAAGCCGAAGTCGATAGTCCAGATATTGGCTATCTGTCCCTTATTAAGGACAAACTTGAAGATAGTGAGGCTGTCTCGGGACTAGTTAATATGATGATCAATATAGAAATTCCCCTGCGAAAAGAGGGAAACTTGCCAAAGCAATCCGACGAACAACGGGCTAAACTCTACGATGAAGTAGTTAAATTGCTAAGTGCCAATCAGCTGAGTTCTACGGCCGCTAAGGCTCTACTAGCCGACCTCCTGGCCAGTGAAGTGCTACCAGATGATGTAGCTGTTTTAGCTAAAGAAAAAGGTTACATTCAAATTTCTGATACGGTTGAGATAAATGATTTCATAAAAACTATCATATCTGATAACCCTAAGGCCGTTGAAGAACTAAAGGCTGGGGAAACTAAAGTACTTGGCTTTTTAGTTGGACAGGTTATGAAATCATCCAAAGGTAAAGCCAACCCCAAGCTAGCTGAAGATCTTATAAAACAAGCATTAGGCTTATGATATGATAAAACAATGCCTAGACCCGTAACCAAAGCTGTTATCGCTGCCGCTGGATTTGGTACCCGCTTCTTACCCCAAACTAAAGCCATGCCCAAGGAAATGTTACCGGTTATAGATAAACCAATTATTCAATATGTCGTCGAAGAACTAGTTGAAGCTGGCATCAAAGACATCATTATTATCACTGGGTATAGCAAGCGCTCAATTGAAGACCATTTTGATACTCCAAACGAAGACTTGCTAGTTAATTTACGCATGGGTGGTGAGAGCAAAGAACCGCTGCTTCATGAGATTGAGACATTGGCTAATCTAGCCAACTTTATTTATGTCAGGCAGAAGGGACCATACGGTACGGCAACGCCAATAAGAAGTGCTGCCCACCTAATAGGCGATGAACCATTTATATACACTTATGCAGATGAGTTTTTTGACGCTAGTCCTGGCCGAACCCAGCAATTAATTGACGCTTACAACCAATACGATGCTTCGGTTTTCGCCTGCATCAGAGTAAAAAAAGACGAAGATTACAACCGTTATGGCATTATTGGCGGCGAACCACTGAACGACAATATCGTAAAAGTATCTCAGATAATCGAGAAACCCGGTAAAGATCAAGCTCCGACGGATATGGCCAGCGTCAGTGGCTATCTTCTGACGCCTGATATATTTCGCTATATGGATGGAGCTGAGGCCGAGCAAGCTGGCAGCAAAGAGTTTATGATTCAGCCGATAATGCAAAAAATGATAAACGATAACATCCCGTTCGTTGGCTGTGAGATAAGGAATGGTACTTATCATGATACTGGCAATAAACTTGAGTACTTAAAAACGGTTGTAGAGTTTGCACTCAAACATAAAGTTCTTGGTGATGGCTTTAGAGACTATCTTCGAAGTATCAATCTTGATAATAACTAGTAAATACCCAAGCTTCCTGTTAAAATATAGATAATGAATGCTCTTAATGATACCTCAGCTTATTTTTTGATTGTTCTATCGGCTACACTTATTATTTTCTTAATTGCCGCTATTATTGCAGTAGTAAAATTGATTTCCGTATTAAATAGTATGAAGCGACTGGCCGAGAAGGCTGAGAAGCTTGCTGCATCTGCCGCATCAGTTGGTGAATTCTTCTCTAAATCAACTGGCCCGTTGGCTCTAGGAAAAATGCTTGGGAATGTTACAGATTTTATAAAACATCGTAAGAAAGGATAGAAGAATGAAGAAATCTACTAAGAAGGTCGCTATAGGAACTGTTATAGCTGCTGGAGCTGGCTATCTAGCCGGCATATTAACTGCACCAAAAAGCGGTAAAGAAACTC
>Ga0182016_10005664_pt1 | contig 13386 bp, 16 predicted proteins | sample 712S2MmetaG_FD_120491 | JGI IMG/M metagenome (GOLD analysis project Ga0182016, IMG submission 120491) | Permafrost microbial communities from Stordalen Mire, Sweden - 712S2M metaG | ecosystem: Environmental > Terrestrial > Soil > Wetlands > Permafrost | place: Sweden: Stordalen | collected...
AGTCTCACCGACCGGATCCGGTACTTCCATCACGCTGACACCCACTGCTGTCACCTACCTTGGCACCGCCGTCACCGTAACGACCGACGTATCCAATCTCTATGCCGGCCAGACCGTCACCATTGCCGGCATCACCGGGTTCACCACCAACAACCCGAACGGGACGTTTATCATCCAGTCGCTCGGCAGCAATACCTTCACCTACGACGTGGCGAGCGCTCCGACCGGGACCTACGGCAGTGGCGGGACCGTAGCGCCGCAGGACGTGATGAATGTCAATCTGCCGAGCTGGCTCTGCTCCAACAAGCAGAAGGGCAACTCCGGGGTGGGCAACACCTCATGCGCCCTCGCACTTATCAACGACGGCGTGCCTATGTACGTCCGGGGTGCCGGCCAGGTCACCACCAAGGGAACCGTGACCACTCCCTTTTACCAGTCCGACAGTGCGATCATCTACGCCGACAACACCCCTCCCGGCCAACTCCAGCCGATCGGATTCCTGGGAACCTTCGATGAGTTGGCAACGGACGAGCCGGCCATCGCCCCAGTCACGTTCAGCGGGTACGGCATCACAAACGTCTCGGATGTCGCCACCACCGTGCCCCCCGGTGGAGCAGCCCCCACGGTGTCAGCCGGTGTGGCCCTGGGCGGTCGAATCGACGGAACGGGCGGCACGGGGACCGTGGCCTACTCCTCGGCGTCGACCACGATCAGTGACACCAACATCGCCTCCGGTGATGCCGGGAGAGTGGTCACCGGCCCGGGAATACCGGTGGGCTCCTATGTCGGAACGGTGACCGTTGCCACGTCCTTCATTCTGGTGAACGCCGCCGGAACGCCCGTCCTCCCTACGGGAACCGGGGCCGCTATCACTATCCTCACCGCTCGCGTCGACGGAACAGGCGGCACGGGGACCGTGGCCTACTCCTCGGCGTCGACCACGATCAACGACTCGAACATCGCCATCACCGACTTCCAGAAGGCGGTCTCCGGAACGGGAATTCCGGCCGGGTCCTATGTCGGAACGGTCACGGCGGGGACATCCTTTGTCCTGGTCAACGCCGCCGGAACTCCGGTTCTGCCGACTGGCACAGGGACCTCCATTCTGCTGTCGCCCAGCGCCATTATCACGTCCGGAAACGATGTCTGTGGGTTCATCTCCCTGGTCACCGGCACGGGAAGCACGTCGGGAGCAGCGGCTACCATCACCTTCAATCAAGCAAAGGGAGGCTCGGCCAAGGTGATGCTCACCCCTGCCAATGCCCAACGGGTGAATGCCTCGGCTATCCCCATAGGTTCGGGTGCCTCACTAACCACTCCCTCGAGCGGGTTCACGGTGAACATCGCCGCCCCGTCGAACAACACCCTCTACGTGTGGGCCTACATGGTGATGGAGTGACGATCCGATGAGTGGACAATTGTCGATCCAGGGAAACCTCACCGGCCTGCCGACCGGGTCCAAGACCATCGGGCCCCTCACCATCCCACCCTCGGCCTCGAACGACTACGAGGAGTACGCGGTCACCCTCGGGAACGGATTCAACGCCATCGTGGTGCCGCCCTGGGCGGCAGGGGTCATCATCGTCCCGAACGCACAGAACGCGGTGTCCATGACCCTGAAGGGCTCCACCGGGGACACGGGGACCCCCCTGTCACCGACCTCGCCTACCGAGATCGCTTTCCCGACATCCCCGCCGGCCTTTCTCGGCGTCACCCTGGGTGCTGCGGGAACCACGGTCACCACGTTCGTCTTCTTCTGAGGAGGATCCCATGGCACGAATCAAGATCAACCCGGCCAACCGGGGCAAGTTCACGGCCTCCTCGAAGCGTGCCGGCCAGTCGGTGCAGGGACACGCCAAATCTGTCCTGGCCAACCCCAACGCCTCGGCCACCGAGAAGAAGCGGGCCAATTTTGCCAGGAACGCCGCAAAGTGGAACAAGGGCCGTACTGCCAGCCGGAGCAGATCCAGAAGCTCTGGACGGAGGTAGGACGTGCCTCCGGGCGACATACGGAACTACAAGTGGCTGACCATCGAGGACTTCACGCCGGGCATCATCACCAACCTCCAGATGGTCTATCCGGTCAACACCGGTGCCTCCCGGGGGGTCCCGGGCAAGCAGCTCGGCCAGGCCCAGGCGGCCGTCGGCTGCATCGCCCTCCCGAACGGGGGCTTGGCACCTCTCCCCGGCATCTACACCCCCCCCTGGAACGGGGGGTCCCCAGTCATCCCCCCGCTCCACGGCCTCGGCACGGAGAACATGATCGCCGGCTTCTTCGTGGGCGGGAAGATCTTCGACAACGGGGTGAACGGCGGCTTCGCCTCTGACGAGTTGATCGTGAACCAGATGAACTTCGACGGGACGACGGCCAACTTCTGGCTGGACTCCTACCGGGTATCCAACATCGGCTCGGGAGGCACCGGGGTCAACAACATCTACGCCAACACCGGTGCGGCCATTGGCACGCCCGTATGGACGACGATGACCGGCGGACTGACCAGGGCCAACGCAGTGGCGACCGATGTCGGGAATCCGTGCTGGGCCGTCGAGTTCTGGTTCCGGGCCGGTTCTGGCCAGGGATCCAAGTGCATGTTCCTCTACCCGGACCCGACCAACTACGGCACGGGGGGCTTCGTCCCCTACCAGCTCTACGGCGGCACCCCGGCCGGCGGCATCCCGGGTCCCTTCATCCTCCACCAGAACCGGATCATCCAGGCCGAACTCTTCGGTGCCCTGTGGGGCTCAAGCCAACGGGACTGGTGGACGGCCGAGCTGCTCAACTACACCGACCCGCCGAACGGCGTGGCCTTCGGCATCCAGCAGGAAGTCTTCGTCCAGGAGGACCCGAGCGGGTACGCCGCCTGGGGGAGCCAGTCGGCCTCCGAGCTCTTCTTGGTGAAGAACGAGGGCGGCGGTGTCGTGATCTCGGGGGATCTCAACTCCCCGACGGTGACCGCCCTACCCGGCGTGACCCCCACCGCAGGGATCGCGTGTCGCGGTGCATCTACCCCGATCGGCTTCGTGTACGCGGTCAACGAGCGGGGCCTCTGGGTGTGGAACGGCTCGAACACCTCCCAGAAGATCAGCAACCAACTCGACGACGCCTCCTTCACCCCGGGAGAGGGCTTCGGCCTGCATCCGCTCTTCGCCGGTCCGAGCGTCCAGATCATCCAGTGGGGGGACTGGATCCTCGCCTCCAACGATTGGCTCTACGACACGAACACCGGCGGCTGGTGGCAACTCCCCCCCGGCCACGAGCAGAGCCCGCACATCTGGTACGGCACCAGCTACGACGGGGACAAGCTCTACGCCTGCCTCCCGATCCCGACGACCAACAGCATGATCGACATGTACGCCCGATCGACCCCGTCGACGTCCTACACCTGGACCTCCTACCCGATGCGCCCGCCCGACGTCGGCAAGGACAAGATGCTCGTGGCGAGGGAGGTGGTCGTGCGGGCCATGGGGGACGGCATCGTTGAAATCGGGGTGTTCTCCGACGCGTTCTCCCCCACCTACTCTCCGAGCAACATCCTCACCTTCGAGACGACCCAGGACAACTCGACGCCGTCCATGCAGCTCATCACCGGCGGCGTACCCGCCCAGGACATCGTCATCAGCATCTTCTCCGAGGCGGCATCGACCGGCCCGGCCCCGATCGTGTACTCGGTGGCCATCGGCTACGAGGAGCTCGACGCCATGGTGAGCGCCCCCTGATGCAGAATCCGGTCCCCGGCCTCATCTTGCCGGCCCCGAACAACCTGGCCATTCCCGCCCGCCAGAGGGACAACAACAACGCCCTCGTGCGATGGGCAAAGACGGTCAGTCCCCGGATCTGGAAGGTCGGAACGCCGATCTACGCTCCGAACGGCGCCCCCCCGGCCCCACCCTCGGATGCCTACCTCGGTCAGCGGGGCATCGTCTCGGTCACGTTGGCGAGCGGATCCGCAGTCCTCACCCTGCCGGACCCGTTCCCCAACGGGTGGCTTTCCCTCGGGATGACCGGCCAAGGCGGGAGCGGGGGGTGGTCCTATACGCCGTTCGCCGTCACGCTGGGGACGATCGAGGTCTTCTTCTCGGGATCGAACGGCCACTACAACATCGACATCGACGCTGTCGGCTGGTAGCAGGGTTACGATCAAGTCGTGCCCATCACCCTCGCCGCCGCCCGAGAGGACCTCCGGGCGGTGCTCAACGAGTCGAGCCCCTCGTTCTACGCCGACAGCGACCTCAACAACTGGCTGAACGAGGGGGCGAGGGACCTCTCCAGGAAGGCCAAGTGCCTCCAGTCGAAGAAGTCGATCACCACCTACCCCGGCCAACAGAACTACGCCGCCCCGACCGATGTCGTCATGTGGCACCGGGCCGAATATCTTCCCCAGGGGAGCATCAACACCTACCCCCTCGAGTACCGGCTCTACGACGAGATGGACTCGGTGTGGGGAGTGAACCAGCAGATCCAGCAGTACTACCCCGCCACGTGGACCACCTGGGCCGAGCCTCCGAACACCTACGTGGTGCTCTTCCCGGTACCGAGCTCGGGCGGAACGCTCAACATCTACTACTACCGGATGGCCAATGCGGCGACCTCCGACACCGCCAACCTGGACACGCCCGAGGGCTGGTGGGACCTGGCTGTCAGGTACGCCACGTGGAAGGCCCTGTTCAAGAGCCTCGACCCGAGGTGGAAAGAGATGCGCCAGCTCTATGTCGAGATGATGAACGACATGATGGCGGCCACGGCCACCTACTCGGACATGGTCGGCCAGATGACCTACGGCCGCCCGTCCGGCCCGCTCTGGCAGTTCGGCGGCGGACTCGGGGAGTGGGCATGAGAGGAGTGCGGGGAACGACGATCCAGGACTACTGGAGGTGCTCGGCCTGGCACCACGACGAGGACGGCAAGGTGCAGTGGCGCCAATTCTTCACCATCGACCCGGAGACGATGCCCTGCCCTGAGCACGGGCGGGACTTCCTGGTGAAGGACGCCTGATGGCACCCAACCCGGCAAGCTCAGTCGTCTCCACCCTGGAGAGCCAGGTCGCCCCGACACTCGCCGCCGATCAGGCGGGCATCGCCCAGGCCCAGACCCAAGCCCAACTCGATCCCCAGCTCTACGCCCTCCAGAGCGGGTACAACACCCAGCAGTACGGCAACACCCTCCAGCAGCAGGCCCTCTCCCAGCAAGGGCTCAACCTCCAGGAGGGATACACCGGCCAGCAGTACCAGGACACCTTGGCCGGCCTCGGCCTCCAGCAGGGCTACCTCGGCCAGCAAGAGGGCTTCGCCGGCCAGCAGCTCGGCCTCACCCTGGGCTCGGGAGGGATCGGTGGAGGGGGACTGGCCGCCCAGCAGGCCAACCTCAACTACCAACTCCCGCTCCAACTCCAGTCCCAGCAGGGAGCAGCCGCGGCGTCCGGGGCGGGGAACACCGTCGGGAACCAGAACGCCCTCGGCGGCATCCACGAGCAGTACCAGTACAACACCGGCAACCTGGCCAACCAGACGGCCCAGGCCAACCTCGGCTACCAACAGCAGTTGGCCGGCTTCGGCTACCAACAGGGCCAGTTGGGCCTCCAGGGCCGAGAGGCCCAACAGCAGAACGCCTACCAGCAGGGCCAGTACGGCCTCCAGCAGCGGGGTCTCAACCTGTCCAACCTCGAGGCCGGACAGCAGTACCAGTACGGCCAGCAGACCGCGGGCATCCAGGGAGCCCTCCAGTACGGCCAGGACTACTCGAACCTCCAGAACCAGATCGGCAACGCCGCCCAGACGGCCATCGACGCCGGCAGTCCGGCCTCGGTCCTCCAGGGCGGCATCTACCAGGAGCCGACAGGCGGCACCGGACAGGCAGGCAACTGATGGTGACCAAGATCAAGCGGCCGGCCGTGAAGGGTGCGGGCAAGTCCCGGGTCGGAGGCAACCGCCCGGGCACGGCAGCCACCCGCCAAGCCGTGCCCGGGGCCCCGGTGACGCCGGGCAAGGCCAAGCCGGCCCTGGCCAACCTCCAGGCGCCCACCGCATTCGGCGCCGGCCCGACACCCCATCCCTCCCAGGCCGCCACAGGCAAGCAGATCTCCGAGGAGAACGCCGCCCACCTCCAGGCGGGAGAGGTCCCCGTCCCGGGGAAGGACGGCTCGATCACCTGGGTGCCGAACGCTCAGGCGCCGAAGCAGTACCAGACCCAGTCCGGCCCGGGCGAGGACGTGGCCAAGCACCAGGGCTGGGGACTGGCCACGGGCCCCCAGAAGTTCGACCTCAACTCGGCCCTGGCCCAGTACCTCGCCCCCTACATCCAGGACTCCCAGCAGGCGGCCACCCAGGCCGGCCAGCAGGGCATCGGCGCCTACCTCCAGGGAACCAACCTGCCGGCCGGTATCGCTCAGAGCCTCCAGCAGGGCAACCAGGCCGAGGACAAGGCCCTCGCCGGAATGGGCCCGGCCCTCCAGTCCGAGGCCAACCAGTCGGGCAGTGCCGGCCTGTTGGCCGACCTGCTCAATGCGGCGAAGTACCAGGCCATCTACAAGCAGTCCCTCTACGGCGCCGCCCCGCCGGCCAACACCACCGAGGGCCAGCTCTACCAGCAGGTCACCGCCGGGGGCGGGGCCCTCACCGGCACCCCCTTCACCGGATCGGCCACCACGCCGACTACTGTCACCCAGACAGCGAACGCCCCTCTCTCAACGGGCGGGTAGCCCATGGCGAGCTCGGACAGCGAGTACCAGTACTTCAACACCAAGTGGAAGCAGCTCAGCGGAGCAGCGACCAAGGCGGGCATCGCCCCGGCCATCCAGAAGCAGGTCTACGACCTCGACCTCTCCCGGCTGAACAACGGCACGACCTACCAGCTCTCCGGCTCAGAAGCCCTCGCCGCCATGCAGTCGGCCAGCCAGGGAGCCCCGACCACCACCGGCACGCCCCAGGCCTTCGACGCGGCCAAGTTCCCGGGCTACCTCGGCCACGACGTGAAGGATTTCGGGGTGGGGATCCTCGGCCTGATCAAAAAGGGGGTCAACGACGTCGACCACCCCGAGGACGCCGGCCGGGAGATCTCGGCCCTCTGGAGGAACCCGGCCGTTCTGGAGAACCCGGTCAAGGCCCTCGCCTCGTCCCTCGGCCCGGTCGGCCTGGCCGAGGCGCCCTTCGACCCGTCCGCCCGGAAGAAGGACCTCGACCTCATCTCGACCCTCGGGAAGAGCCCGCTCCTCTCGGCCGTCGTGCCCGGAGTGGCCGACGCAGCCAAGTTCGTTTCCTCGAGCGGCCAGTTCCAACCCCTGAAGGGTGCCGAGTCTCTCTACGAGCAGCCCTTCACGTCCAGCCTGGACGTCCTGCCTTACGCTGAGGGGGCTGGAGACCTCGCCTCGGCCGCCGGCCGCATAGGCCTCGACTCGAGCGCCGTGGACGCAGCGGAAGCCGCCGGGGAGTTCAAGCCGGGGGACATCTCTACCCAGGCGCAGGCCGCACGCCAGGCGAGCGCAGAGGCCATCCCCGGCCTGGTCCGCCGGGCGGCGGTCGAGAACGACGGCAGCCTCCTCTCCCTCGCCCACCGGCTCATCTCGTCCGCTCCGTGGCAGGACGAGACCGTAGGCACGGCCATCACGAAGAAGATCAACTCGGCGAGCTCGGGCCAACTCGGCCCGATCACGTCGGGAATCTCCCGAATGATCCAGGGCACGGTCATGGAACCGGTCCACGGGGGCCTGGAAGAGATCCGGGGGTCCGGCCTCACCGACTTCTACGACCGCCACGACCTGACCACGACGAAGGAGCAGCTCGACTTCTCCAACCTGGTCACCCACTACCGGCCCGACTGGGCAACCGACCCGAACAGCCTGGAGGCCCTCCAACTGGAGCCCGGCGAGGCGGACAAACTCACCCGTGCCCTCCAGGAGTACGACGCCCGCCTGGAGGTCCAGACCAACGCCGACCTGGCCAAAGGCCGGATCGCCATGGTGGACGACATCCGCACCGGCCGCCCCCAGGTCCGGGCCCTCACCGGCGACGACGGCCGGGTGGTCTCGGCGTTCAACCTGTTCACCAAGGCCAGAGTGAAGGCGCTCGAGCGGGTCCATGACCTGGAGCGACTGTCCGGAACGAAGATGCCCATCGAGGACCCGGGCCCGGCCGTGCTCAGCTTCTTGACCCGGACCCTCGACCCGCTGAAGAAGTTCGCCCTGGGCGAGAAGCCCGACGAGCTCACCGTCCGGAGGATGTTCGGCAATCCCCGGGCCGACGCCATCCAGGCGAGAGCAGCCATGGCCACAGACCCGGCCGAGCGTGCCAACGCCTTCGCCGATCTCACCCGGGCCCGGGTCACGAGGGACGAGGTCCTCCGTGCCCAGCGCCTCCTCGGCCGGGGCAACCTGTTCGACGCCCTCCTCGGCCGGATCAACCGAGGTGAGTGGGAGCAGGCCCTGAAGTTGGCCCAGAGGATCGAGCGGACCCTCAAGACCCGGTACGTCTCGAGCCACGGCGAGCTCGCAACGCTCACGCCGGCCGTCGAGCAGACCACCAGGTTCCTCGAGGCATGGACGAAGAAGTCCACCCAGTCCGCTCTCGACCGGGTGAAGCGGACGACCGACCTCTACGAGAAGCGACTCCGGAAGTACCCCGAGGCCTCCCTCCAGCCCCGGGCCAACGAGGTCATGGCCGACATGCTGCTCACCCGCCTCGACGGAGCGGACATCGACCCGGACACGGCCAGCGCCCTGATGGACCAGGTCGCCCTCGGGCAGTGGCACGGGGAGACCTTTGCCGACCTCATCGGACCCGCCGAGATGCGAAAAATCAAGAACTCGATGCTGAAGCAGCTCGACACCGAGGTACGTGCCGGCCTGGCGCCGAAGTTCGTCTACTCGACCCGGGCCGGAGAGATAGGGAAACTCGACTCCCCCTTCCCCTCGACCGAGCGGATCTCGGTCACCCGGAGCACCAAGTCCCGGACCCAACTCAACCCGGCCGCGGTCTACGAGCCCATCGTGGGCCTTCTCAGGAAGCAGGTCGAGGACCTCCAGGAAGACGCCATGACCGAATTCTTCTACGGCCAGGACGGGTTCGTTGCCCGGTTCGGGACCAAGTTCGACGACATCGCCGCCCAGGCGAACATGCTGGTCAAAGAGGGAACGGGGGTCGTGGATCGCAAGCACCTCGTCGACAAGTGGATCTCGGACCACTACCAGGCCATGAACCCGAGGGACTTCTTCCCGACCTCGAGGCAGGCGGGAACCGGTCTGGGTGAACCGGACATCTGGGTGGAGAAGGGTGTCCACGACGCCCTCCGGGCCAACCAGAGCGCCATGCACGCCGCGGACAACGCCCTTGCCCGGGGCTACCGGAAGGGGACGAACCTGTTCCGGTTCTCGCTCCTCAACTTCTCCCCCCGCTACCAGGCCCACATCTGGCTGGGCGGCGCCACCCTGCTCATGCTCCGGTCGGACCCCTTCCACGTGGCCGGCACCATCGCCCCGACCATCGGCCTCATGGCGAAAGACCCGAACAGCCTGATCGGCATCCTGGCCGACTCCAAGCTCATGCGTCCCTTCCAGCCGGTGATCGACCACCTGAAGGCCAAAGCCGACACCCGCTACGGCGAGTTGGGCACGCCGGCCTCGATTGCCCACGGCCACCGGGGAGAAGAGGACCCGACCCTCCTGAACGACTGGAACCTGGCCAAGGGCAGGAAGTTGGCCGACATGTTGGACAAAGCCATGGCCTCCCGGAAGCTCAACGCCGGCACCGAGTTTGCCAACCTCGGGGCCAACATGCTCCGGTCGATGGCCTACCTCATCGGCAAGGAGAAGGGCGGTACCGAAGAGGCCGGGGTCCAGTTCGCCTTGAAGGTCTACGCCGACATGGCAGGCATGACCCCTCTCGAGCGAACCATCATCCGCTACGTGATGCCCTTCTACGGCTGGACGAGACACGTCCTCCAGTACGTGGCCACCTTCCCCTTCGACCACCCGCTCCGGGCGGCGGTCATCTCCCAGATGGTCAACCAGGAGTGGGAGGACTGGAACACCGGCCTCCCCCAGTCGATGATGTACCTGATGGAACTGGGCGGCACCGCCCCGGACGGCACGGCCACCGAGATCGACGTGCGCCAGCTCGACCCCCTCCGAAGCGTGGTCGACGTCTTCACCATGGCCGGCTTCATCTCTTCCCTCAACCCGGCCCTCCAGACCGCCTTCCAGGCGGTCGGAATCAACCCGGCGACGGGGGGCCCCGAGCAGCTCTACCCGACCATGACCATCAACTCGTTCTCCGGGAACGAGCAGGCCGGCCCGAGCAGCTCCCTCGCCAGCGTGCTCGGCAACGGCATCGGCCAGTACATCCCCGAGGCCAGCATCGTCGACCACTTCACGGCCATGTCCAGTTACACGAGGTGGGCGAAGCAGAACAACCACCAGGCCTACGAGAACCAGCTCTACTCGGCCCTCAGCTTCCCGTGGATCCCCGAGAGGATCAATCTCAGACAGCAGATCGCCCAGTCCGAGATCACCAACTACAACGTGGCGAGAGACGCGGCCACGACGGCCATGGGCGACCCCGACCCGAACTCGAGCACGTGGAAGTCGCTCCTCCAGTACTCCTACGTCCCCTACAAGGGGTGGATGGTCAGCCCGTGGGCCCTGCGGGCATGGGCGTTCGACTCGGCGGTCAAAGCCGGCCTGTGGACCGGCCAGGTGGCCACCATCGCCCCGGCCAACATCGTGGTGGCCCCGAGCGCCCCGAAACTCTAATCGTTGACTTGTCATGCCAAGCTAGGGTAAGGTGATCCGGACCCACCCGTGCCGTCGAATGGAGCGACGATGTCGACCCAGATCTCCCCTCCCGCCGTACAACGTCGGGCGTCCTGCAATTCCCCCGCCGAAGGTCTCCACCACGGGGTACTCCATGCCCTCGGGGACCTCGGCGGGAGGGGAGCACAGTGAGGGGGTCGAGAGCGGATCTTCCGCCGGTTTCGCTCTCCCCCCTCAGTGTGGACGTCAGCGCCCGGGGCGATCTCCGACACGCCTACCTGCTCGCCGGCCTGGCGTCCGTGGCCATCACCTGGTCGAACCCCCCCTGGTGGATCTCTGCGACCCTCCTCGTCGCCGTGGTGCTCGTCGTGACGTCCGCAAGACGGGTGCCGGCCCCAACCACCCTCACCCCGGATCCGAACCGCCCCAGAGGCCCGAGGCGCCCTCCGGCCGCCCGGATCATCCGGTTGAGCGACCGGCCGTTCGACTGGCGAGAGCTCGAGGACGCTGCATGACCGAGTCCCACGAGGCCGACACCCTCATCCAACACCGGGGTCACTGGACCCTCACCTGCGCCTGCGGTGAGGAGTTCCGAGGCTCAGACCCGATCATGGCCCACGACCGACACACCCAACACCAATTGGAGAAGAGCCGATGACCATGCCCAACAGCGTCACCGACCAGCAGTCGGCCAACACCCTCGAGGTGCAGAGGCTGGTGATCGTCGACCTGGTCCGCCAGCTCGGCGGCTCGGTCGTGGTGCCGGCCGTGGCCATGATCGACGCTGGCCAGAAACTCGAGGTCGAGCGGAACGGCAGGGGAGAGCTGCTGTTGACCGTCCAAGAGCCGCCCGAACACGTCCACGAGCTCCACATCGAGGAGGACAGCACGGTGACCTGTGCCCGCTGCCCGGTCGTGTGGACCCAAGAGGAGAAGCCTTGACCGATCAGACGCCCCAGACGCAGCAACCCAGCGTATCGGATGTCCCTCGTCATCCTGATCGCATTGCCCTCAATGTCACCCTCCCTCTCACCCTCGTGGAGGACGTGGCTGTCTGGCAACCAGGCCTCAGCTCACTCGCCACGTCGATCGTCTGCCAACTCGCCGACGTCATCCTGGAGGCCGCCGGCCGTGCCGACCTCTCGGGGATGGCTCCCACACCGCTCGCCACCGAGGAGCGCACCGCCGTCGACTACACCGACCCCGAGCCCCCCCCCTGGGTCGGCTGATGGCCAAGTCACCGAAGAAGAAGTCGAAGCATGGGCCAAAGTGGCGGCCTGCGAAGAAGGGGGAACTGAGCTCTATCGGGAACTCGGCCCCTGGTTCTCCAGCGGTCCCGTCTATCCCGACAGCCTCGGAATTACTGCGGCCAACTGGTACGGACACGGTGGAGGAAGTGACGTGGACGGGCGGGCTCAGGTCGCTGTCGCTGAACGGATCCAGCCAGACCCACCCGACCAGAATGGGTGTCTCCCGGGAGGATGGTGAGCTCGTCTACATCAAGGTGGGCATCACCTGGAAGATGAAACAGGAGATCGAGACCGTGGCCGGGCAGATGGGGGTCTCCCAGAACGAGGTGGCCCGAAGGATGTTCGCCGGCTACCTCGACGCCTACGCCCTGATCCACCGGTCGATGCGATGACCGGCCCACCGACCAGGTTCCGGTCGAAGAACGCCAGACCAGTGCAGCACTCCTGGTGTCCGGCCTGGTCCCGGAGCTTCACCGGCCGGAGGACCGAGGCCGTGTCCTGCCAACTCGAGCGGGACCACGACGGACTCCATCACGCCGCGCTCGACCGCAAGTACACCATCGTGACCGTTACCTGGTCCGACGACAACAGGCCCACCCATCGAATCAAGACCAAGGAGCTCGCACCATCATGACCATCGACATAGCGGAAATCGAACTCAGATGATGAGAACCCTGCGGCTCACCGCCGACGACTTCCAGCCCACAGCAGGCACCGATTACTCCTGGTACGTTGGCCAGACTGGCCTCAACATCGAGTTCGACGGTCACGTTCTGATCGCCCCTGACCTTGGCAAGGTGCGGTTTCCGAGGCACATTCGTATGACTGGCGGCTTGGGAGTCGAACCGGGCACGGACCTTCTGGTCGACTGGGGGGTCGAAGTCGGAGCTTCGATCGAGACGGCCGGCGGCCTTCAGGCCGGGTGGAACATCGTCGCCGGCTTAGGCATCAGGACCGGCGGCCACCTGGTGGCTGAGGATGGAATCAAGGCCGGGTGGGGCATCGTCGCCGGCCAGGGCCCCATTGATCCGATAGACATCACTGCCGGCCTGTTCATCGAGGCAGAGTGGGGCATCGAGGCCCGGTCAATCCAGGCCGGCACGACCATCACGTGCGGCGGGGCGCTCGACGCCAAGTGGAAGATCACCGCCGGCCGCCCACCCCTCAGCCCCGACGACAAACCGTCGGACATCATCTGCGGCCACCTGGTCAAGGGCAGGATCATTGCCGGCCGTCTCATCGAGACAGAACCCACTCGTAACCGATGAGACCCCATGCCGAGGCCATGCTCCGAACCATAGCGAGCAACGCCGAGCGCCTAGAGCGCCACGTCGACCTACTGATCGAAGACGACCCGGAGGTCTTCGACAAGATCACCGCAGCCGAGCTGAGCACCG
>Ga0182016_10005667_pt1 | contig 13383 bp, 22 predicted proteins | sample 712S2MmetaG_FD_120491 | JGI IMG/M metagenome (GOLD analysis project Ga0182016, IMG submission 120491) | Permafrost microbial communities from Stordalen Mire, Sweden - 712S2M metaG | ecosystem: Environmental > Terrestrial > Soil > Wetlands > Permafrost | place: Sweden: Stordalen | collected...
GCTCGAAGGCTCGCCCCCCTGCTCGTTTAACTTGCTATTGTATACTCTATATTTATACTGCGTCCCAGAACCAGACCAGGAGTCCAAATGACCGGCTTACTCAGGAACCGCCGGTGTCTTTTTCCGTGAGTCAACGGGTCTCCATCTCCAAAGAGGGATTCGCCCGCTGATCGATTCCCCGCTAGGCAGTCGGGGCACACAATTTTCAGGCAGTTGCGCCTAAAGTTCTCGGGAAATGTTTATTCGGTAGGTGAAGGATTTCGTGCAAGCAGGTCGCCGCGGCGAAGCGCCCCCATTCCCAAAGATGTTGGCGGGTTTTTTGTGTGGTTGGCGAATTTTTTGTAGTCATACAGCAGTAACCGGATATAGGCGTCAAGGCCGCCAGCCGAACCACCCACGCAAATAACTGAAAAGTCTTTCGCGGCTTTCTTGGCTTTCATTGGCCATCACTTCGTTTCGATCTTTCAATTTGCCAGTGCAGATGAACAACGGGAGGGGGCGGGTTCCTTGTCGCCCAAAAATAAACTCATCATCGCTCCTTTGTCAGCAAGAAACCCGAGGTTTGTAATCACCGCTTCGACGTCACGCATCCTCGCGGGGTTCACGCCCTTTAGCAAAGCTGAGATTTCATGAGATCAGGCTCCCCAGACCTGGGCCCCGAACTCCGACCAGCTTGGACCGGCCGAATGTACCCCACTGAGAATAGGTTGCGCAAATCACGGTCGCCAGAACTAGCATTCTGCGGCCCCTTTGGTGATTCATTGGATTCGGAACTTCCCCCATTAAACATCGGTTCCGCTGTAAACAAGTGCTTCATAGCAGCACTCTACGCGACGGGTCGTTCTCTGGCCATTAGGTGTAACCCTTACGGTGCGTCATCGAGCGTTCTTCCAACCAGAGGAGCCGCTCTTTTTGCCTCCGCCGCTGAGTTTGTTCACGGGGCCCAGACAGTAGCTTCCGCGGTTTCCATGGTGAACCCTCTTTTCTCGCAGACAGCTTGGGTATGCTCCGCCTGACGCTTCTGTTTGTCCGTCTAGCTGGATTTATCGCTTCGCGGCATGTTTGTTCTGGATGTGGCTTCGGCCATTTTTTCCCCGCCGTCTTTATGGCGGCTTGGTCGGCAGATTCTTGGCTCCAGCCACGTTTAGTCTTCGACGGTGAAGCCGGCTTTGATGGTCACCTGCCAATGATCCACATAACCTTTACTGATCGTGCCGCGCGTTTCAACCGCCTGGAACCAGAACAAATTCTTGATGCTTTTGTGAGCGCGTTCAAGAGCCTTAAAAACGCCGTCCTGGATGGAAGTGGTCGAGGCGACGGTGAGGTCGATGAGTTTATCGGCGTTGGTCTTGCACGTTCACTTAATGGCAGCCGCAGGAGGAGCAGGATTCGTGGATTGCTTTTTCGACCGCTTCGCGGGTTTCGCCGGTGCGCTTCTGAATCCGGCCCACCAGTTCGGTCTGCTGGCCTTCGGTGTATTGCAAATCGGCATCCGTGAGCTTGGCCCACTTCTGTTTCAACTTGCCTTTGGTGATGTTCCAGTCGCCTTTAATTTCGAGTGTCGTCATAATCTGTTTGTGAGTTGCTATTTTTTCGTTTTGATCGCCGCCAAGCATGACGGCTAAAGTATTTTCGCAGCCCCCCTCCTTGGCTTTGCGGTTAGTTGGGGTAACACCGCCGAGCGACGATAAAGCCGACGAGTGCTCCGACCCCGGCACCGATGGCTATCGCTTTATATGGATGCTCCTGCACGATTTCGTCGGCGGCTTGCGCGGTTTCGATCACCTTGTCGCGGGCACAGCCCGCGATTTCCTGGGCATGTTCAAGCGCGATGACGAGGCGCTGGCGGGCTTTCTTGACTTTTTCTCCAGCCACGTCGGCTGTGGCTGCCACCAACGCGCCAGCGTCTTCGAGGAGCGTGCCTATGTCATTGCCGATTGCGTGTGTATATTTGTTCATGTTCTTCTGTCGTCCTTATTTATTTGTGTGTTCCAACGGTTTATCTGCGGCGGCGGCAAGGGATGCTTCCGGCGGGCGGGCCACCTTGAGAACGGAGTTTTTTCCGCCGAACGGGTTGGGCACAGTTTCTCTGGCCAGGGGATCGGGGATCCATCGGCCATCCACCACCAGGCAGTATTCGTAAGTCCAGGCGCCAGAGCGGTTTCCTTCCACCAGCGACCGCCCCCTGTCGGATGCAGAGTCTTGGCTTCGGGCTGCCAACGGTTGAAAGTGCCCGCGACGCAAACGGTCGTGGCCATCGGATCGGTGAATTCAAAGCGAACGGGCACCAGTTGGGGGCCGGCGCTAGGGAGGTTGTAGTGGTTATGATTATGTTTCATATAATGTGGGCTTAATTGATTTCTTTGGCTCATTTACGGAGCATCTTTGCGACGACGAAGATGACGAAAGCTCCAAAAAGACCTCCCGAAGGGTCAAAAAACTCATGCAGCCTCCCTATAGTAGAATTTGAGCAAGCCTCCCAGTCGCTGGCGCGTGCGGATCTCTCCGGTCGATTCACCGATCCGGTCCGCCGCCGCAGGAAACAAGATCACGTTCCCCTTCCCTTGATGGTTTCGTTCGCCGTGATAATGTTGAGCATAATTTGAAAGCACATGCTGGAGCGAAGCCGCGCCAAACAAGATCATTTTCGATAAACACTCCTCCTTCACCGATCTATTCCATCGTTCCAGGTGCGCGTTCAAATTGGGACTCCGGGGCGGCAGGGTCAGCGGTTCAACGCCGGCGGATCGCAGAATCTCATCAAACTCAGCCGAGAATTTGCTGTCTCGATCGTGGAGCAGATAACGGCAACCGTCGAGCATCCCCTGCCCCGCCATCGTCATGTTCCGGGCCATCTGTTTCATCCATTCAGCATCCGGGACCAGGGTCAAACCGGCCACGCAGATCCGCCTCGACCCAACCCGCATGAACACCAGAACGTAATAGGTCATCAATCCACCCGCCGTCCAGACCTCGGCCGTGAAGAAATCCACCGCCGCCAACACTTCCAAATGGGACTGGATGAAATCCTTCCACCGCATTCCCTTGCCCCGTTCCGACGCTGGCGCCACGCCGTGACGCTTCAAAATGTTGGCCACAGTTTCGCGACTGATTTTGTGCCCAAGATTTCCCAACGCGCCCACCATTCGCTTGTAGCCCCACGTCCGGTTGTCACGGGCCATCTGCAACACTAATTCTTCCAGGGCCTTGAGCGTGGTCGGACGCCCAAGGGCGGATCGCTTTGGGGAGCCATCGAACTTCTTGGCCACCAATCGTCGATGCCACCCCAGGATCGTTTCTGGCCGGACCATCTGCGCCACTTCGGCCAAAGCTTTCCTGCCCAACCGCTGGCCTATCTCCGCCAGCGTGATGCGCTCGCCGTCCGTCAGGCGCAGCCGACCTTTGAGCTGATTCCTCAAAATGCGATTCTCGGCGACGAGATATTCGTTTCGCAAGAGGAGATCCTGATCAACAGACCCAGTGATATAAGCCAGCAAACGCTTCCAATTCATAAACCTAAAGTGAACCAGCGCTCCTGTCGGTGTTCAAGACTTGATGGCCTCCAAATTGTTGCAAATCCACTGATTCGAGTTTTCTGACCTTACGGGAGCTTCGCCCCACCGTCAAAGAGCCTTGCGACCCATCGGCGCGTTGCACAGCAATTTGATTTTGTTCCCGGCCCGTGACCGTCACCTTTTCGCCCCGCGTGAACCCGGTCGTATTTTGGTGGAACTGGACGACCAGCCCCGGTTGATAGTTTCTGACATCCGCGCGTTGCGCTTCCGTCCAGCGGAGATTCTTGAGTTGCACGACCTCCTTTTCCGTCGCACCGAGTTCTTTCAGAGTTTTCAATTCAGCGCGAATTTTTTCCGTGACGCGCCCGCCTTCGGCGTGACTGGGCGAGACGACCAGGGCGGACTTGTTATCCTTGACTGCCTGCAAATAATCGGCGGCGAGCATCTGGTAGCGTTCATCGGCGGGGACTTCCAGGACCGCGCCGAGCTTTTCCAGACCGGCAAAGCCCCCCTCGACATCGCCATGACGCAGGGCGTTGACGGCTTCCCGATACGTAGTGTCGCGCTGGCGGCGAATCTTCATTATCTCCACGGCCTGCAAAGCGGCGTGACGTTCCAGCAACCGGAGCGCGTCGCCCCGTTCGACGGCGCTGTGTTGCGCGGTGTCACCGGAGAGGATGACGCGGCACTTGTTTTGTTGCGCCAGTTCGACGACCCGTTTGAGTTGAGGCGCGGACAACAGCCCGGCCTCATCAATCAGCAGAACGCCGTTGCGGATTTCATCCTGCATTTTGCGGCTGTGCAGCAGCGCGGCGACCGTGGTTGCATTCTCAAAACCTTCCGACCGGAGGACGCCGCGAGAGGCTTCCGCCGAAGGGGCGAAGGCAAAGACCTTGTGCCCGGCGCTCTCGATACCGGCGACCGCTTCCTTAAGCATGGTGGTCTTGCCTGTGCCCGCGCCGCCACGGACGGCGATCACGCGATCCGGCGACCGGAGAATGTGAAACACGGCGTTGCGTTGCTCTTTGGCTTCCGGCGTCCGCAGTTGCGGGTTTTGGATCTGATACGGCTTGGCGTTGAGCGGCGGGCATTTGCCCTGGCCGTGGCCAACGAAATCAATCAGTTGTTTTTCTTCCGCCAAAATCTGTTTCGTCGTGAACCACACCCTGCCATTGCTTTCCCTCTGGATAAACTCATCCCGTAGAAGCTGGCGTTTGACCTCGTTGACATTGAGCGAGCCGATGCCGTGGTGCAGGGCTTCGCGCAGAAGTTCCTTCTCTGTGGCGACCGAGGCGCGTTCGTAACGGTGAGCAATCGCGAAATCCATCGCCTGTTTCGCTGTCACGCCGTTGGTTGGGATATTTTGCGAATCAGCCTTTACGCTGGCCAGCGCGGTCTTCTCGTCAACCGTGAGGCGACCGTTCCAGATTTCGCGCAGTTGTTCCCTGGTAATGCCGTGCCGTTTGTTTTCCCGCGAGAGCGCGGCCAGCATGTCCTTTTCTTTGGCCGACGTAATCCCGCGTTCCGCTGCCAATGCTTCAATTTGTTTGGTGCGGAGCGAAAACTTGTCCAGAATTGTTTGAGACACACCGGCGATCTCCCAGCCCTTTTCCGTTCGTTCAACTCCGTAGCCCGCACGCTGCAACAGAACAAGGACGCCTTCCGCGATCTCGCCGTGGCCGACGTGCCGGTCAAAACGACCCGCGTCGAGAACCGTGGGGGCGAACCTGTGCCGAGCGCGTATGCCTTGATTATTTCGGGAGCGCAAGGGGCGGAAATGCGCGGCAGCGACGGCTATATTTTCTTTGCCAGCCAACGTCCCGAAATCCAACTGGAACAGTTGCAAAAGCGAGTAATCGAAATGGATGAGGTCTTCGGAAAAGCAAGGACCCAAAATGATCAAATGATCAAATGATCAAATGCTTGGAAAGATTCATTTTGATTCCATGGCCTCCGCCGCCAGCCACCGCGCGACCAGTCATTCCCAAGACGCAATGGATCTGGACGAGCCGTTGCTTTATCTTTCAGCCAATCCGCTGGACACATGTTGGAGCGGCGACCTGCTGATTCACTCCGGCCGTTTTTATATGGTAAGCGTCACGCCGGGTGCCGTTTGACAGGAATTGGTGGAAGAGAGCAGAAGTGCCAGAGTTTTGACACTCTGACGTTTACGCTTCTTTCTGAGAGATTTTCACAGATTTGGCCCAGGCCTCTGGGGTCACCTCTGCTATTTAGCGATTCGTCATCTGCGGAAGTCGGGTTAGGACGTGGCAGAGGTAGGCGTAGGGATCGAGGCCGCAGCGGCGGCAACTCTCGATTAGCATGTAGATAATGGTGGCGCGCTGGCCGGCTCCAGCTTCTCCGACGAAGAGCCAGTTCTACTTTCCGACAGCCGTTGGGCGGATGGCGTTCTCGACCAAGTTGTTATCGATCTCGATCTGGGGCTTGTTTGCCTGTTTGCCCATGGAAACTTTTCTATAGAGCAAGCTGGTACTAGTCTTAACCGAATGATAAAACCGGATTGAGCCGAGCTAGCTAGGGCCACAGAAAGGCACCCCATCCCTCCGGATGCGGCCGGTGGTCGTAGTTCCAGAGTGCGGCGCTTTTTGAGCACTGGACCAAATCCACCACCTTCATCGGGACAACATGTCCATCGCAAAAGAGCACGTTGAAGTTTCTGCCGTGTTGTGGGGGCGCTTGAACAAGGTGTGCGAATGGATCTTCGGTATTGACGGCGGGCCAGCCATCGTTGCCATCAACGTTAAAAAGGCCCGAAGAGGTGCCTGGCCCGCCAACGACCGGTGAACCCAATGGCGGCGGTGCCAGAGGCGTGAGCTGAGCTGCGGAGTCTGAGATGGCGATCATTTCACTGGGCTTGGCTACTTGGGCTTCCGAAATAGGCGGCCCCATCGTTGGCATACCGAAGCCGAACCCCGATACTAAAATAGAAGCCCCATCGCCCCGCATTGGGGAAGCCCCCCAGCAGTTGTAAGCATAGCTGCCACCCCAAGTCCCGGCCCACGTGCGCGCAGCCTCGGAGGTAGAGATGGCACCTATGTACCCTGGGCACTGAAACGGGGCGTTAGTCCAGTTGAGCGGGCAATAGCGCGAAAGGTCGTCCTCCCACTTGGGAAAGCCACCGTCGCTTAACGGGTTACAGTAAAACGGAAACCGCCCGGCAGCGTCGTCCACGTACATCATAAACGCCAAGCCCATCTGGTGTTGATTGCTTTTGCACTTGGCTGAGTAAGCTTTTTGCTTTGCCCCTGAGAGCGCCGCAAGCAACAGGGTCGCAATTATGGCAATAACCGCAATGACGACGAGCAACTCAACCAAAGTGAAGCCCGGCTGGACGCGAGGCGCTTTTTCTTTCCCGAGACATGGACCACAGTCCCCATTCTGCCAGAAGCGCCCGCAAAGTTGGTGTTTGTTGACCATGGGCTTGCAATACAAGTTAAGGAATTGCGCTGGATCCGCCACCCACATCCCGTCTCACTGACATCTTCCTTATGGGAGGGGGTTCGCGCGTAACACGCTCATTTAATGCGAGGATCTCTGAATGTTTACTCGCCAGTTTTCTGTCATAATACGCGCTGATGCAGGCCCGTTGTTCGGAATCTAATCCCATCTCTCCAATCCGATTGATTAACATTCTCGATCCCGCCGTTAGACGTGCAAGCTCATGTTCCTTCATCGCGATCACTTGCTCCCGCCCGACTGCGGGGCTCGGAAGCGGCGAATACGGCCCGTGCCCTGAGCTATCCTCGACCGCGTCAGCTTCCGCAATTAGGCGCGCCAAAGCGAGCTCGCGAGATCCCTCGAAGCGCGACTGGTTCGAGTGAACCAGAAACGTTTGTATGTTTTGGACATCCTCTTCCGCAGGCCTAAGCTTCTCAATTTCTCGGTAGCGCGAGTATTTTTCCGCACCCAGAACCACCCGCATTCTCTGGTCATATCGCAAACGGGCATCCAACAGTTGGATGATAGCGCTCTGGGCTTCGAGCGAAGCCCGATGAATTCTTGACAAGTGAATCTGCAAATCTCGGCTAAGGTCTGGATTAATCCCTAGCTGGGAAATAAGCTCGTTGTATCGTGCGGCATTGTTAGTAAGCGCCTTGGCGGCAATCGCTGCAAAGTTCCACTCCTGGGACCTTCGCATAAGCGGTAGCTCATTTCGCAGAATAAACTCTCCGGCGCTCCGCCGCCTCTGCAGGTCTCGCGTCATCTCGATATCGCCTGGACTTGCCTTCAACTTCTCGAATAACTCTTTCCCCGTGAACGTAAAGGAAAGGCCAGCCCCAGCTGAGTCGTTCGTCGCAACGTGGAAACCAAGACTTTGTGTCCCTGATAGGTCACTATTGCGCCATCCGCTTTCTTTGCGGGGCGCTCTAGATAGGTTCGCGAATACAGAATGCTCGCCTATCAAATAACCGGCCTCCGAGGCAAGAAGCAGCATTACACACTGCAACAACAACGCGCCGAATTTCATTTCGCAAAACCGGTGATCTAAATCAGGGACGCCTCGCGTGACGTGTCTGAACTTCGTATTTAATGGTACACTTCGGCGTAAGCTCCCAAGTAAAAATCCGTATCGTTAAAACTAAACCAAATCTCAGTTAAACCGAAATAATAGGTGCCGGAACTCCATAAGACTCCGTCATCCAGACTATCAGTGTACGTTGATGATATCCCATTATAGAACGTATATGGCGGACTGTCGCTTGAAGTGCTATACCAATTCTGCGTCTCCACGTAAAGGTTGTTGGTATAGTCGAAGCTTACATAGGTCCAGGCGCTCGCATAGTTATCGTCTGATCCGGTTTCATGGTAGAATGGATAACCCGAATCGCCTCCTGTTCCGCCCGCAAAGTTGGCGGCGTAGATAGCTGTCGTCAGCAGCATTGTCAATATGACGCTTTTTCCCACCCACGACCTTAGTACTTGATTCTTCATAACATTTATGCCTCTTGTCAGGGAGTTATCTTTTTGTTTTTTCCGTTCGCGCACTTAACCATCGGCTGAGGCTAGCATACTTCCAACTTGGTGTCCAAGACTAAAATCGGTTAGATTAATCAATCCGTCCATCCCTTCCCTTCATTCCAACCGTCACGCCGGCACATCTTGCTGATGGTCAATCACTTAAGACGCCCCAAAGCGCTATAGCCCCTATCATAAATACAATATTCGCGATCGTGCAACGCCAACATTCCAGTCAAAAAAATGGAGATCTGACAAGAAAACTGGCGTGTTTACATATTTTGACACCTCTGCAAAGCACCGCGCCAGCCGCCCAGAACCGGTGCGTCCTGGGCCGTGGCTTGTTTTCATGTGGCGCTCAATGCGCTCAACCGCTTGAGATTCCAAGCAATGCTTTTTCAACTCCAGTTTCCAGCCGGTTGCAGGCCAGTCCCAAATAACGCACCCGCCGGTAGACTGACCAGATTGCTCCGAATTCTGCCCGCAGCGTCAAAGCGGGATGTGATCGCTTCCGCTATCGACCTGATCCTGTCCCAAGGTGAGGCGATTAACGGCGGCCCGTTTACTGCGGCCAGCGCCAACGACATCTCGCAGAATCCGCCTTAAAATCCCGCTATGGCAACGAGCAAACAGATTTTCAAGCTGGCGCGGAATGGGGGCGGCCAGCTTGAGCGGCCGGGATCGCAGAAACAAAGGCCCACGAAAAACTCCGCTGGATATCCAACCGCCGCAGTCAGGCGAGGACTTGTGGTGGTAAAAAAAACTACAAAGGGCGGAAGGCGGTGCTCTGTCCCTCGCTGCAACGGTTCAATTGCTCGCCCTTGAACCGAACTCGGTCATGCAACGGTGGAAGCAGCATCGGTTGATCGCATGGGAAAAGGATGGCGCGCTGCATTTCCCTGTGTGGCAATTCAACGGCCACCGGACTCTGCGCGGAGTTCCTGGCGTTCTAAGGACCTTTCGCAGCCGTGATCAATGGAGGATCATGGCGTACTTTCTTTCAAGTCGCCTTTCCCTCAACCAGCGGCGCCCACTCGACCTTCTTCGAGAAGGCGAAGTACCCCGAGTAATCGCACACGCGAGGACCCACGCCGAAGACGGGACATGGTGAGGCAACGTGAATTCCACCGAAAAGCCACTTCTTCCACGGCTCGCAAACGATTTGCGAGTCTACTTTCTGCTTCCATGGATTCTTTTGGTTTGGCTGACAGCAACGCTGGATCCCCATTTGTGGCGGCACTGGAACGTCAAATCCATCGATAATTGGCGGTGGTTTCAATGGCATTGGAAGGCATACGCCACTGCGCTGGTTGGCTGGCTCATTATGGCAGTTGGCGTTTTTTGGGCGCTTCGACGGCTCGGGTGGTTGGCTTGATCCTTACGCCATCTCCTTTAGGACGGGAAGCATCGGCGCTGGTCATTGAGCGGCTCGCCAGGTTCTGGCTGATGTTTACCTTGCGCTTCGGGCGGGTTGGTTGCGCGTGTCGCCGCCCTCCCCCTTTGCCTGGGCCCGGCAGCGGTATCAAAATGTCCACTTCTTTCGCGGCGGCGGATGCCAAGGGTTCGGCCCTCAGGATCGGCAACTTGAGCGTAGCGGCCTGGCCCAGAATCATGAGTTCTGCCAGGGAAAGCCGTCTTTGCTTTCCCTTCGCGTCACGGAAAAGCTGCGCCCCGGCGTAGAGAGCGGCCTCAGCCTCAACTGCAATCTGCTCGAAGCCACTGAGATCCTCCTCAATTGCTGCGCGACTACGCCCGGTGGCAGCCAATTCAGCCAAGGTGATTGTGCTGAGTGCCAACCGATCGGAGGCAGCGCACCCTGCCACAGCCTCAACGCATCGCGCGTGGTCGGCGTTCATCGGGTCAAGCCAAGCCACGATCACAGCGGTGTCGATTAAGATCATCCGCGCGTTCGTTTTAGCAGCTTTACCCCCGAAATGGCTGCTTTCCAGTTTCCGGCCCGGGAACGAACATGGCGCTGCATCGCGTTCGGAACGCCCGCTTTAGGCCGGGCAAACAGCGCCCGATCGCGCAACTCCCACACCAGGACGCTGCCGGGCCCCACTCCAACGATTTTCCGAAGCTCTTCTGGAATAGTCGTGGTGCCCTTGCTCGTCACTTTTGTCTCAGTTTTCATCGGTTATTATTCATACTGGTATGAAACTATTTGTCAAGCGTGTGTTTTAGTAATGGGCCATAATCGAGCGCATTATGCAACGCATTTGCCTTGGCAAATGGCAGATAAATAGTATTACTAGAATGAGTATGAACGGAGTAAGAGTAATACCAGAAAGAAAATCCGCAGAATGGAACAGGACATTGAACGGAAAGGGTTTTTTTGAGGAATTTGGGGAAAGCGAGCCCGTTTTCGGCTGTTTGGTGCGCACCACATTTTTGTATTGATAACATATTTTATCTGCACTAGATTGTCGAAATATGAAAAACCAAGATTTGGCCTCGAAAACTCCAAATTCCGGCGCCGTTTCGGTAAAGGCGCGCAAAGCGGTGGCGTTGACCCTCGAGCAGTTTCAGGGACTGGCCGATGTTCCGCCGGAAATCGAGTGGTTTGCAAATATTCAAAATCCGAATACCCGGCGTGCTTACAAAGGGGATATTACCGACTTCATGGGCTTCGCGGGAATCACTCAGCCCCAGCAGTTGCGAACGGTTCTGCGGCCCCATGTGATCGCTTGGCGCAAGTCGCTTGAGACGCGAGAATTGGAGCCGTCCAGCATTCGACGCAAACTCTCTGCGCTCTCGGAGCTTTACAACCACCTTTGTGAATGCAATTGCGTGCTGTTCAATCCTACCCTGGGCGTCAAGAGGCCCAAGGCCGATTCCAACGAAGGCAAAACGCCCGCCATCGGTGATGGCCAGGCCAGGGCGCTTCTGGATGCCCCCACGGAAGACACAATTAAAGGCAAGCGCGACCGCGCGATCCTTTCCACTTTCCTGTTCCACGCGCCGCGGTGTGAGGAGCTATGTGCCTTGGCCGTCAATGATATCCAGCAGCGGCGCGGGGTTCCACACCTCAGAATCCATGGCAAGGGGGGCAAAATCCGCTTCGTGCCAGCCCACCCGGGGTCCCTTGAGCGGATCAACGACTATCTCGAGGCGGCCGGCCACGGCCAGGACTTAAGCGGTCCCCTCTTTCGCCCCGTCAAAAATCCCCGCACTGGCGAACTCCGAAAGCGCCTCACGCCGGGGGCCATATACAATCGGGTTGTAAAACACTATGCCGCAAAGATCGGATTAAAACTGCCGGGCTTCTGCCCTCACTCACTCCGGGCAACTGCCGCGACCAATTCCCTGGACCATGGAGCTGACATCGCCAAAGTGCAGGAATGGCTTGGCCACGCCAATATTGCCACTACCCGCCTATACGACCGCCGCAAGAGCCGTCCCGAGGATAGCCCGACCTTCAAAGTCGCCTATTAGTCCCTGAACTGAATAGGGTTCAGAAGGTCGTGAGTTCAAATCTCACCGCCCCGACCATCTTCTAAAACACCAATGAAATCAATACGTTTGCCGATTTAAGGGCGTTGGCCAGCCGCAAGTTACAACGGTTTATTACAACAAAGCCACCGAAATTCACCGCTGTTTTGTGATGTTCGCCGATGTTGTCGGCAAAGCGCACCAAGAGGACGGGCGAATTCAGGGGAAGAGAAAAAATTTAACGGTTAAATTTTTTCCGAAGAACTTATGGCGAGCTTATGCGGTATATGTGGTCGGGTATGCTTGCCCTCAGTCTCTTTTAGGTGGAGACTGCACTCTCGGGACGGGAATCAGATCGGACACAGAACATGGCTACTCCCCCGCTAAGCGTCTACGCTCACTGGCGAAGCAGGATGGCCGCGCTGCCCAGACCTGTGCCATTGAAACGGCCCTCGAACCGGATTTTAGCGACGCTTCCGACCCAATTTTGAAGACTGGATATGCTGCGTCATTCGTTGTTCTTTTTGTCAGTTAAGTAGTCTTGACATGTTATTTTGAGGATACCCGCGCAATGCGGGATTTAATGCGTACAGGCGCGATTTGGAACTGGCTTCCGTCTTTTTTGGACAAAGTTAGCCCGAAGGTGCACTATTGCTGGACTGTATCCGGCTGGGGGGACCACGCCTAGTATGATCAAGGGTGGTCTGTCAGAATGGCGGCATGGATACATTGAAACGCGGTTCCCGTCGTCGGCATTTGACGGGCGCAGAACGTCAAGCAGTGTTAATGCGCTTCCGGGACAGCGGAATGACTCAGCGCGAGTTTTCCCTTCGGGAAGGCGTCGGGCTTTCAACGCTGATTCGGTGGCTGCATGAAGAACCAAAGGCCAAGCGCCCGCCGCTGAAGTTTCAAGAAGTCGTTCTGCCACGAACAATGCCGACTTGGGCTGTCGAGGTGGTCAGCCCGCAAGGCTGGATTGTGCGCTGCCAAACAGACGTTGCTTCGGAGCACTTGTCCGAGTTGTTGCGTTCCCTGCCATGCTGACCGTGGCAGGAGCGACGCGGGTGCTGGTGGCGACAACGCCCGTGGATTTGCGCGGCAGCTTCAATCGGCTTTACGGGCTGGTGATCGACCATCTCAAAGGGGACCCACTCTCCGGCAATCTCTTTTTGTTCGCCAACCGGCGGCGCAACCGGATCAAGATTCTTTGGTGGGACGGCAGCGGTTTGATCGTGGCGGCAAAACGGCTGGAGCGCGGACGATTCACGATTCCCGTCAGCGATACGGGACAAGTCAGTCTGCGCGGGGAGGAGTTCAGCGCGTTGATCCACGGACTGGATGTGCAAGCCAAGCACAACTGGTATCGCCGCTGAGTAAAGAATAACTTTCCCGTATATTTGATTGAACAAAATCCGGGCGGAGTCGTCAGAGTCTGCATGACGTTTGAGGCGCTGCTGCA
>Ga0182016_10005668_pt1 | contig 13375 bp, 15 predicted proteins | sample 712S2MmetaG_FD_120491 | JGI IMG/M metagenome (GOLD analysis project Ga0182016, IMG submission 120491) | Permafrost microbial communities from Stordalen Mire, Sweden - 712S2M metaG | ecosystem: Environmental > Terrestrial > Soil > Wetlands > Permafrost | place: Sweden: Stordalen | collected...
CCTTGAGTGGCGTTACCTCGGTGACGATCTTGCCTCCGAAGACATGCGCGGCGTCAAGCTGCGCGATGTAAGCCTCTGCCACGCGGCGCTGATCGTCGTTTGAGTAGAAAATGGCTGACCGGTACGACGTGCCTACGTCCGGCCCCTGGCGATTAAGCTGCGTGGGATCGTGGGCCACTGAGAAGAAGATGCGCAGCAGTTGCCCATAGGTGATCTTTGCCGGGTCGTAGACCACGCGTATGCTTTCGGCGTGTCCGGTCGTCTCCGTCGTCACCTGGTCATAGGTAGCCGTATCTGCCGAGCCGCCTGCGTAACCGACTGTCGTATCGACCACGCCCTTCACGCGCTCAAACACCGATTGCGTACCCCAGAAGCACCCACCCGCGAAGACTGCCGTCTGCTTGCCCGGCGAATTTGCCAGCGCGTCATCAGATGCAGCTGGGGGAACGGGAACCTTGCCGGAAGCCGAGACTGGCGTTCTGAAGAAAAGACCCCACACAACAATGCCTGCAACCAAAACCAAAGCAATGGGAAGAACTCTGGACACTTGAACCTCCGGGGCCGGGTGAAAAGGGGAGGGCCCGCTCCTCTAAGATGCGCCGCAGGGCAAAACGTTACGAGGATTAAGGCAAACCGCGGACAGATTAGAGCCGCTCGGCTATTCGGAGAACGCTAACCTGCCGTCGAACTTCTCGCCCGTAATCGATTCAGGACGCTTGGAGCCCGCCGCAGAGCCCATTTAAAAATGACCGCCCCATCGGGAACCAACCCCTGCCACCTCACGTATTAACGAAATATGCAATGCGTGGGCACATTAAGCTGGAACATGGTGGGACTGGCATCGCTGCCGAGAACCACTCGGCGTACGATGGAGGCGCCGCAGATTGGCGCTCACCACGCGCCAGCTACCGGCAGTTCCAGAAGTGGCAAGGGAGGAATGGTGACGGTGCCAGACGCCCAGCAGCCCAACGCGGGTGCACTTCCGGTTGAGATCGATTGGTCTCTCACCGTTCGCCGCTGCATGGACGGCGACTCCAGCGCCTGGGCCGAGCTGGTAAAGACGCACCATCGCCGCGTCTACGGGCTTTGCTATCGCTTTACCGGCAACCCAACCGACGCCGAGGACTTGACCCAGGACGTCTTCCTCAAGGTTTATTCGAACCTCTCCAGCTTTGACACCGGGCGCGGCAGCTTGCAGGTTTGGATCACCACCATGACCCGCAACCTGCTGATCGACAACTTCCGCCGCACACGCAATCAACGCGCAACGTCATCGCTGGATGAGGGATGGGAGTCGTCAGAAGAGATGGTTCCCGTCGACCGGCTGGTTCAAAAAGGTCCCTCGCCACACGAGTCGGCCGCGCAAAAAGAATTGGCAGCGATGGTACAAAATGCCCTCGCCAAGGTCTCTGTCGAACTCCGCGAAGCGGTGATCCTCCGCGACCTGCAAGACATGGATTACAAGGAGATTGCCCAGGTATTGGGCATACCCGAAGGGACGGTCAAGTCCCGCATCAGCAGAGGACGTGCGGAACTGGCACGACTGCTGGAACGTAATAGAAGAGAGGTGATGTAATCATGACCGAGCGCAATGACAATCCGAGATATCAGGTAGCGGGTTCCGCGGCCTGTGGCCAGTGGGAAACACTGCTGGCCGATGCGCTCGACGGGATGCTCAAGCCCGAGGACGAGGCAACTTTTTCCGCCCACATGGCGGTGTGCCCGGCCTGCGCTGAGCTTTTCGAAGAGGCTCGCAGAGGACGCGAGTGGCTGGACTTTCTCTCTACCGAGCCGGAAGTTCCAGCCGGCTTGCTGGATAGGATCCTGGCGCAAACCGGACCCGGACAGGTGGAAGGCTACGGGCTGATCCCCGCGCCAAGCGCAGGCATGCCCACGCTGCAGCCCTGGCAGCAGCCAGGTTTTGCCGGCCAGATTCGCCGCTTTGCCCAGCCTCGTCTGCTCATGACGTTCGCTATGGGATTCTTCTCCATCGCCCTTACGCTCAACCTGACTGACGTTCGTCTTAGCAGCCTGCGCCTGAGCGACCTGCGGCCGTCAGCGGTTCGTTCCTTCATGGAGCGCCGCCTAACCATGGCCTCCACGCCAATCATTCGATATTACGACCACCTTCGCTTTGTTTACGAAGTGGAGTCGAGAATGCGCGAGCTTCGCCGCTCCACCGAAGTGCAAGGCGGCTCCCGAGACTCTGAGGGACAGCAAAGACAGAAGGAAAACACTCCGGGTGAATCGAAACAGACACCGAATAAAGACGGGGGCTCACGCATAGAGCCTCCGCTTCAGTCGGTGAACCCGGCCAACAACGACTCGAACGACTTTTTGGAAACCTCCCTCAAATTTCACTCTCCGGTGTATCCGGCTCGGCACACCCCGTCCGGCAGCTCCGATATGGAAGTTCGGGAAAGGAGCACAATATGGACTGCGTAAACCACAGCGGTGTGACAGCCGTCTCCTTTTGCCAGAACTGCGGCAAGGCCCTCTGCGGTCCTTGCGTCCGCACCTCGGCGGCAGGACAAATTCTCTGCGAGCCATGCATGAGTGCATGGCAAGCCTATCAACAGCCTTTTGTTCCGGCTGTTCCCGGATCTCCGAACCCCTCCGCTGCCGCCGTCCTGGGCCTGATACCGGGCGTGGGCGCAATGTACAACGGCCAGTTCTTCAAAGGCCTCATCCACGTGGTGATCTTCGCCGTGCTGATAAGCATTACGGAGTACCACGGGATCTTCGGGATCTTCATAGCTGCTTGGATTCTTTACCAATCGTTTGAGGCCTACCACACGGCCCGGGCCCTTCGCGATGGGCAGCCACTGCCCGATCCGCTCGGCTTGAACGAAGTGGGCAACTGGCTGAACCTCGGCGCACGCACGCAGCATCCAGGGGTGCATCCCGGCGCGCCCCCGGTCGGCCAGCCTCCGTCAAACCCCGGTGCTTACACGCCGCCCGCCGCGGGAGCTTACCAGCCACCGAGCCAGGCTTCGTACCAGAGCCCGTACCAGTCGCCGTATCAGGCACCGTATCAGGCACCGTACACGCCACCGGCGACCGGATATTCCACGGTTGCGGACGGCACGGAGTCTGCCAATCCTGATCCGGCCAATCCAGTTGCCGCGCCTCACGGGCCAGACTGGGTCCAGCCGCTCTTCTTTCGCAAGGAACCGATTGGCGCGATCATCCTGATCGCAATCGGTCTTCTCTTCCTGCTGGGGCAGCTTGATATATTCCACGGCCGCCTCATTGAGTTTGCCTGGCCTCTGTTCCTCATCGGGATTGGTGTCTGGCTCGTAATTCGTCGCATCGGGGAATCGCAAGGAGGTCCCAAATGAACAGATATTTCCTTATTCGCCGGCTGCGCTGGCCTGCTGTACTCCTGCTGGCTGGCTGTGTGGCCCTGCTCAAGCAGGCTGGAGTAATCGAACACTTCTGGAGCCTGTTTGTGCCGTTGTTTCTTATCATCATGGGCCTGTTGCTGCTAGCTGAGCGTATGTCCCTGACCGCCGATGGAGACTTTTCCGCCGGGTATTCCGGATCTCCGTATCCCGGTGCACCCTATGCAGGTTCGCCTTACCCCAGCGCTCCGGCCACGACGCCTGCACAGCCCGCTCCAGTTGAATCCACATCCATCGTCCCCTCTTCACACGACTTTGGAGACAGCAACGGAGGACAATCATGAGCAGCGTACCTCCTTCCACACCTCCAGGCGGAACACCGCCGGGATACCCCCCACCGGGGTATCCACCCTACGACCCCAAGATTCAGTGGCAGGTCTACCGCGAGCAGCAGAAAGCTGCCTGGCGTGCCCAGCGTGACGCGTGGAAAGCCCAGCGCTACGCTGCCAGGGCCGGCTACGTGGGAGGGGCGTATGTGCCTCGCGTTCCGTCGATCGTTGGACCCGTCCTCCTCGTCGGCATCGGCGTAATTGCCTTGCTCATCGCCACAGGCCACCTGGTGGCCGTCGACTTCTGGTCCTGGTACGGCCATTGGTGGCCGATGCTGCTGATTCTTGCCGGCCTCGCTTTGCTCGGCGAATGGGCGCTTGATCTGCGCAGAAAGACGCCCGTCCGACGCGGCGGCGGCTTTATCGGCATCATCATCCTGCTGGCTTTTATCGGCGTTAGTGCAGCGGGATGGAACCACTTCTGGGGTCCTTTCCGCGCGCAGTTCGGCGATAACGGAGATGACTTCTTCAACTCTTTCGGACAGCCGGAGCACGACTTCGATCAGCAGGTGCTGAATACTCAGGTCCCGGCCAACGCTACCATCGAGATTCAGAATCCGCGGGGAGACATCAGCATTACCTCGACCGATGCATCGAACGTCGAAGTACAAGCCCACGAAGTAGCCTATGCCAGCTCAGACAGCGAAGCGAAGAAGATTTATGACTCTGAAGCTGCAAACGTCAAAGTGAGCGGCAATGCTGTGCTGATCAAGTCCGACAGCAACAACAGTGGCCGCCTCAATCTCACTATCTCTGTTCCCAAGTCCGCAAAAGTCACTGTGGATGCAGGGCGAGGCGATGTGACTGCGGCTGGGTTGGGCGGAGGCATCAATGTGAGCGCGGCCCACGGCGATATTCATCTCAGCGCGATCACCGGCTCTGTTCAGGCGCACTTCTCAAACGGCCGCCACGACTTCTCCGCCCACGACGTGAGCGGCGATGTGACTGCCGACGGCGACTGCAACGATCTGACTCTCTCCGAGATCAAGGGAAAGATCACGCAGAACGGCGAGATTCTTGGCGACGTTCACATTGAGAGCGCGGCCGGACCGATTCACCTGCACACTACTGTCACTGAACTCCAGGTGGCCGAGCTGCCCGGCGACCTTACCCTCAACTCCGACGACCTGCGCGTGACCGAAGCCAAAGGTCAGGTGCGCGTAACAACCCATTCCAAGGATGTCGACCTGAGCGAGATCTACGGAGACACTTACGTAGAAGATCGCGACGGCCGCATCGCCATCGCGCCCGCCGGCAATTTCGCCATCGACGCGCGCAACAACAAGGGCGACGTGGAAGTGACGCTGCCTCCGAATGCGTCGGCTTCAGTCAGCCTGCACACGCGCAACGGCGACATCGTCTCTGACTATCCTGTGCCGTCGACGGATGGCGAGAGCAAGTCGGCTACCCTCACAATCGGCAGCGGCGGAGCGAAGATCTCGCTCACCACAGACAACGGCGATCTGCACCTTAAGAAAGGATCGACGGCCCCGCCCCCACCACCCTCGGTTGGAGCAGCTCCAAAGGCGCCAGCAGCGCCCGGAGCTCCGCCAGCGCCTCACCTGAAGGCGCCGAAAACAGAGCAGCAGCCGATCACACAGTAAGAGTCGCCCGGTTCATAAGCAAGCAGCCGTGGAAGGCCAATCCCTTCCACGGCTGGTTTGTTTTTGCACTCGATGCGTTCTACTCTGGGTGCCCAATCCTTTCCGCGTTTTTGTGGAAAGGGTGGGATCCGATGCTTTGCTGACTACGTCGCTACCCGCTCCACACGACCAGCAATCCGCGTGAAGACCTCCCACGGAATCGTGCCTGTGGCCTCGGCATGATCGAAGGCCGTGATCGCTTCGCCTGCCTGCGAACCAAGAATCACGACCTCATCGCCCACATCAACCCCGGGGATCTCCGTCACGTCGAGCACCGATTGGTCCATGCTGATGCGGCCCACCAGCGGTGCTCTTTCATCCCGTATCAGGAGGCTGAATCGATTACCCAGCTTGCGGTCCAGGCCATCGGCATATCCCGCAGCTACAAGTGCCAGCCGCATTGGCTCGGTGGCAACAAAGGTCCCGTTATAGCCTACAGTCGCGCCAGCCGGAACTTCCCGCACGCTGACCACCCTGCTCTTCCAGGCCATCACCGGTTTCAATTGAGCGCGGGCCTTCGCCACACATGCAGGTTCATCCGGTTCGAACTGCGGCGCTAGCCCGTAGAGCGCCAGCCCCGGCCTCATCAGCGCCCGCATCGAGTGCTCACTGGCAATCTTCCCAATAGCCTGCTCAAGACCGCTCAACACCGCGGCTGAGTTGCCCACATTCAAAATCTCGGGACGAAGCCCAACTGCCTGAATTCGCTCGAGAACCGCCTGCGTCCGCTCCAGTTGCTCCCGGTTGATGACCCCATCCGACTCGTCCGCGGCATAGAGGTGAGTCATCACGCCTTCAAGCCGCAGCGCAGATCCAGTACCAAAGCGGCGCAGTATCACTTCGAGATAGTCGGGATTTGCGCCCTGGCGGCTCATGCCGGTGTCAATTTCCAGATGCACTGGAATCGACCCCGCCCCTGCCGCAGCCGATCTTGCCGCATTTTCAATCGCAGCCCTTTCAATCTCGTCCAGTTGCCACCGCTCCCACGCCACTGCGGTCAGCCGGTTGGCCACTAACGCCGCTCCCTGCCCCGGAAAGACGCCGGCAATTACCAGAATTTGTGCGTCGGGGCAAAGCGCGCGGGCGGCAATACCCTCTTCCACGCTGGTTACGCCCAGCCATTTCGCCCCCGCCCGCGCGGCGGCTGGCGCACACAGTGCGAGCGAGTGGCCGTAGGCATCGGCCTTTACAATTGCGAGCAACTCCGCATCGGACCCGGTAAGGCTGGTGAGGAATTGAAAGTTCTCTTCAAGGGATCGGGTTGATATCTCAACCCAGCAAGGGCGGTTTGGCATCAGGGCGTCCAAACGTCAGTTTATCGTGCCCGCGACTGGTTGCCTTTTCCGGGATGTGGTCTTTACATCAAGTGGCTTTCAAAGTAACTGGTCCTCAGCGCAACAGCGCAAACGCGACGACTGTCTCACCGCCCGAACCGAGCTCCCCCAGTAATGTTGATTCCAACTCGTGTGGAACCGCCATCTCGCAAGCCTTTACCTCCTCAGGGCTTGCACCGTTAAAGCAAAGCTCACAGTGGCCAAGCTCATCTCCCTCGCCCATCCGCACCGGCGGCCCAAAGGCCCTGCAAGTCATCGGCCTGAACGCATAAACATCGCAGCGTCCGCTCTCCGGATCAAGCGCCGGACAGGCCGCGTCGTTTGCAAACTCCTCAAATTCCTCGATCTCCGCGTCACTTTCGCCCAATAGCCCGGTCCGCACATCTCCAGGGAATGCCTCCCCATGCTCAGCGATCCAAGCTCGCGCCCGACTCTGCACTTCCACCGCCAGCTTGGGGTCAGAAACTCGCAGCTCTTCCATCCCTGCTTGTAGCCGAAGCGCATCCAACTGGTTGATGCGGAACGCCCCAAAGCAGCACTGCGTGCATCCTTCGCGGCACACCAGCCAAGCGCCGGCGCGACGGGCCGCATTGGCCAGCGCCGCATCCACAATCTGCACGAGTTCCGCATCCCGCGTTGGCAATCCCATGCCGCCAAGCATATCCCAACTGCTCCACGCCAAATTGCACTATCCTGTGCACTCAAACCCGTGCTATAACCACCACGAATGGTTTACCTGGAGCACAGCCCGGCCGCGCCACTCAATCGCTGCATCCGCACGCTCTGGTATGCCCGCGTTTCAAACGTGCCGCACAGCCGCGAGCGCATTCTGCCTACCGGCCGCGTCCAAATCATTCTTAACCTGGCCCGGAATTTCATGCTCGACTGCCCGGATGGTTCACAGCCCATCCGGCAGCCCGCATCGCTCATTGTCGGAGCCCGTTCGGTTTACGAGATCATTGATACCGCTGACTTGGCCGATCTCATTGGCATCGTCTTCGAGCCTGGCGGATTTCCGCCATTCGTCCGCGACTGCGCCCATCTCTTCAGCAACCGCAGCGTCGATCTCGAATGCGTTTGGGGCGGCTTCGCCCGATCGTTGCTCGACAACCTGCGCGATCTGCCTTCACCGCAGGCCAGACTCCGCGGCCTGGAGCAGTTTCTGCTGCCCAGATTCAATGGCTGCATGACGCGTCATCCGGTCGTCGACTTTGCGCTCTCTCGCTTCCACCATGCTCCAGGCATTTCTTCCGTGCGTGACGTGGCCAAGAGCACCGGCTGGAGCGAGCGCCGATTCTCGCAGATCTTCCGCGAACATGTCGGATTCTCTCCCAAGGTCTGGACTCGGATCCTCCGCTTCCAGCGCGCTGTCCAGCAGTTGCATTCAGGTGTCGATCTGCCCTGGGCCGAGCTCGCGCTCGATTGCGGCTTTTACGACCAGTCCCACTTTGCCAACGAGTTCCGAGCCTTCTCTGGTATCGACGCCACTACCTACTCTGCAGGTGCAAGGCGTTGGGCCAACCACATAGCGGTCGGCTGAGACCCGGCTTCCGATTTTTCCAAGAACCCTGCCTCCCCTGGTGGCATGCTGGATAAGTCAGTCTTCACCAGGAGGTCAATATGCCCACGTCCACAGGTGCTGTTATCCCCGCTCTCCGCTACACAGACGCCCCCGCCGCCATCGACTGGTTGTGCGATGTACTCGGCTTCACCCGTCACTCTGTCTTTGAAGGCAAGAATGGAACCATCGACCACGCCGAGCTCTCACTCGGCAACGGAATGATTATGCTCGGCTCCGCGAAGGACGATGAGTACGGTCGCAGGTTCAAGTCTCCGGCTGATGTGGGCGGAATGGAGACGAGCTGTGCCTACATCGTTGTACCGGACGCCGATGTGGTGCACGCGCGCGCCGTGGCCGCCGGCGCCGAAGTCATTCGCCCGCCGCAGGACACGCCTTACGGCAGCCGCGAATTTGCGCTCAGAGACCCTGAAGGTCATTCCTGGAGCGTCGGTACATACGACCCCTGGAATCCGAATGGATAGTCAACCGCACGCAACGTGACAGGCAGACTGGAACAGGCGGACCGGATACGACCGGCTCGCCCAACCCTCCGTCAGTTCCGGTAGACTCGTTGGGTGATTTCCGGAGGCCTCTGTGCGTCGCATCTTGTCTGCTCTTTCCCTGGTCTTTTTCGCCCTTTTCGCAGCTCCATCCCACGCCCAGAGCGGCCGCTTGCTCGTTGCGCAAAAGGGTGAGCAGAGCCTGGCGATCGTCGACCCTGCATCCGGCAAAGTGATTGCCTCAGTGCCCGAGGGTGGCGTCACCGGCCATGAAGTGATCGCCTCGCCCGACGGCCGCTTCGCCTATGTGCCCATCTACGGCAACTCCGGCGTCGGCAAGCCCGGCACAGACGGCGCCAACATGGTGGTCATCGACATCGCCTCGCACAAGGTCGTCGGAAACCTCGATTTTGGCCACGGCGTCCGACCGCATATGCCCACCTTCGGACCAAAGGATGGCCTTCTCTACGTGACCACGGAGCTGGATCAATCCATCTCGCTCATCGATCCCGCTACGCTGAAGATCATTGGCCATATACCAACCGGCCAGCCCCAGAGCCACATGCTGGCCCTCTCCCACGACGGCCGCCGCGGCTACACTGCCAATGTCGGGCCGGGTACCGTCTCTGTGCTCGACATTCCTGCGCGCAAAGTGCTGACCATCATTCCTATCTCGACGGACACGCAGCGGATTTCCATCTCCAACGATGACCGCTGGGTTTTCACGGCCGATCAGACCAAGCCGCAACTGGCAGTAATCGACACGGCCGCCAACAAGGTGGCGAACTGGATTCAGCTCAGTGGCTTAGGCTATGGCAGCTCCGTCACGCCAGACGGCCGCTGGCTGTTGATCGCCATCCCCGACAAGAATAACGTCGATGTCATCGACCTCCAAGCGATGAAGCTGGCCCAGTCAATTCCCGTCTGCAACGATCCTCAGGAGACGCTCGTCCGCCCCAATGGCAAAGTCGCCTATGTCTCCTGCACAGGCACCAACCAGGTTGGCGAAATCGACCTTGCGACAATGAAAGTCTCGCGTCTCTTCGCGACAGGAAAGACAACGGACGGGCTGGCGTGGGCGAAGGGGCAATAACACTCAAGGTCCGTTTCAGTTGGCCGATGAGGTAGATTTAATCAGGCCAGAATATATGAAACCCGAAGCTAAAACGCGGAAGGTAAGACGGAGCTTCACGCTCACTCCGGAGGCTGTGGCATTCGTCGGTGAAACGCGCCTCAAGCGTGGAGTCGGGTCCAACTCGGAAGCTCTCGATCTGCTGCTGCGCGAGGCGATGCTGGAAGAGAAACGTCAAAAAATCGACTCAGCTTATCAGAATTATTACGACACTGCCTCAGAGCAGGACCTTGCTGAGCAGCGAGAGTGGGCGGAGATGACCGGGCCCAACATGTTCAGAGGAATGCCGAAGCATTAGAGCGGGGTGTACCATACAATTCATGGCGAAACATCGAGTGGTTTTGCGCAAATCCGAGGAGGGCTACAGTGTTTCCTGCCCTGGCCTCCCTGGCTGCTGGTCACAGGGAGCCACGGAAGAAGGGGCCCTGGCAAACATCGGTGTTGCCATTCGCGAATACGTTGCTGCCGCCGAGGAACTGGCGCGCGATGAAGAAAGCCGCGGCATCGAAATCGCGGTCGCGTGATTCGGGTCGTAGACCCGATTGGAATTAACAAGCCGTGTCCAGAGTCCCAGGCATTCCTCATTTGCGAGCGGTGTCAGCACTTGAGAAGGCTGGCTTTCGTATTCTCCCCCAAGGCGGTCATATCGTCATGACCGATGGGACTCGTATCCTCACCATCCCGCGACACAATCCCATAAACGCATTCACGATGGGCGGCATTGTGCGCGACGCCGGGCTGAGCGTGGAAGAGTTCCGGAAGCTTCTCTAACGAGGCTTGTGCTGGAACCGGACCCCTACAGAATCGGCCGCTCCCAGTTCTCCAGCGCCTTCTTGAACTCGCTCATGAACTTGCCGGAATCGGCACCGTCGATCGTCCGATGATCGAATCCCAGGCAGAAGTTCTGCATCCACCGAATTGCAATCGAGTCATTGCCCAGCGAATCCGTCATCACCACCGGCTCTTTCTTCAGGCCGCCGATAGCCAGGATCGCCGACTCGGGCTGATTCAAAATAGGCGTCCCAAACTCCCCGCCAAACACGCCCGAATTCGTCAACGTAAAGGTTGACCCGCTGGCCTCTTCCGGCTTCAGCCTCTTGGCCCGCGCCCGCTCCGCAAGGTCGGCAATCGACTGCGCCAGCTGGGCAAAGCTGCGCCCTTCGGCCTCAGTCACCACCGGCACAATCAGGCCCCATTCCAGCGCCACCGCAATGCCAAGATGAATGTGGTCGTGATAGTGAATCGTGGTGCCTTCAACCGATGCATTCACGATGGGATACTTCTTCAGCGCGTCAATCGCCGCCGCCGCAATGAACGGCATCAGCGTCAGTTTCACACCGTGCTTCTGCTCAAACTGAACCCGCTCACGCTCCCGGAGGCGCGCAATCCGCGTCATGTCTACCTTGTAAACCGAGTAGACATGCGGGCTGGTCCTCACGCTTTCAACCATCCGCTGCGCAATGATGGCGCGCATCTTGCTCATCGGCACGCTCTGCCCCACCAGCGCCGCGGCTCCCGGCTTGGCTTGTTGTGCCGGAACTGTCGCGGCTGGCGCTTGCACACTGCCAGGTCCATGCTGGCTCAGCCAGCGCAGCACATCTTCCTTGGTGATGCGTCCTTCGGACCCAGTTCCTGGAACCTGGTTGAGGTCGAGTTGGTTTTCTTTTGCGATACGCTTGACCAGCGGCGATGAACGCAACCGCTCACCCGCAGAATGCGCCGGCGCAGCGTCCACTACCGGTACCTCTTCAGCAGTTGCCGTGTCCGCGGCAGGCACAGAAGCATTCTGCGCCGCTGCCAGCCCAGCTCCACCAATCACCGCAACAACCGTGTTGATTTCGACCGTCGCGCCTTCCGCAACCTTGATCTCCGTGAGCACACCGGCAACCGGCGCAGCAATCTCCGCGTCCACCTTGTCAGTGGAGATTTCAAACAGCGGCTCGTCCTTTTGCACCGCATCCCCGGCCTTCTTCAGCCATTTGGTAATGGTGCCCTCGAAGATCGATTCGCCCATCTGCGGCATCACAACTTCAGTGCCCGATCCTGAGCCGGCCTGGGAACCCGCTTGCGATTCGCCCTCTTCCGTCACCACTGCGACCACGGTGTTGATTTCAACGGTCGCACCCTCGGCAACCTTGATCTCGCTCAGCACACCCGCCACCGGCGAAGGAATCTCCGCATCCACCTTGTCGGTAGAAATCTCAAACAGCGGCTCGTCCTTGAGCACCGTCTCCCCGGCCTTCTTGAGCCACTTCGTAATGGTGCCCTCGAAGATCGATTCGCCCATCTGCGGCATGACCACTTCGGTTGGCATGGTTCCTCTCGAGCGCAGCCCGGCGGTTGGACACACGGGACTCCTGAATTATAGATTGGCTCGCCGTTAGTTCCGCTCGATGCGTCTGTATCTGCACGATGCAAGTCATGATCAGGATGGTCCTTGACGTTTGACTGGCGAAGGCCAGTCACAAAGAGACTGGTATTATTTGGCTGACTTTCAGAGGCCCAGCGGTGGGCAAGAGATGACTCATGCAACGACAATTCTTTTCTTCCGGCGCGGGGACGTACCTCTGCCCCTGATGGCCTTGTTTCTTGTCTTTCTATTCGGTTCAATCTTGGTTTCGGTATTTCGTTTGTACGATTTGAATGAGCACTTCGTGCGTTGGAGGACGAAAGGGAAGTCGCACGATTGGCCCATGATGCAGGCCAGGATCGATGTAGCCACGGGCATTCAGCGCGAGGTTGGTCAGACTAAATATGGACCGATTTATAGCTATTTTGGCGTGCTGAGCTATTTCTACAACGCACAACCTGCCAGCCCAACCGCAACCGCGGACGACCTGCAAATGGGCGAGTTCGAAAAACAATTTGCTTCGCTCGATGAAGCGAAGGAATGGGCTCAAGCATGCAAAGGGCTAGCCGTGACAGTTCGTGTCAATCCTCGTAATGCGGAGGAGTCGATTCTGTTGGACGAGGATGTTCCCAGGGTCCCGGGCTTTTGAACCCAAAACAAGGCACTGACCCAGCGCGTTACAGCGCTTTTGATCCAAGTGCTTACAGAAACCAGGCATCAAAGTGGCATTTTCCTCTCCGGGGTCCCCGCAGACAGGTCTTCGTCAGTGGGGTGGAAGTAAATGCCACCTACGACGAATTCGTGACGTCGACATATGGATCGAAAACGCTCTAGACCTCGGTTTAAGCCCGCCTCTGCGGCTCGGGGGCGCCTCTCAGCCGCGCTATCTCGTCGGGAATCTGCAACGGCGTATCTTCCGCCGGAAATTCAACAGTTGGCGGAGTCGCCAAGCCTCGAAGCGCCACCAAACTCTCCACTGCCAACACCTGCTCGTCGAAGACCTGCCCAAACTGTCGTGCTGCTTCGTAGGCAAGTGCCTCCAGCGTTGGCAGCTCTTCCTTTGGCAGTCCCGCCCGCAAACGCTCCAATTCCAGGCTGGTCACCGAATGATCGGGAATGCCG
>Ga0182016_10005670_pt1 | contig 13373 bp, 8 predicted proteins | sample 712S2MmetaG_FD_120491 | JGI IMG/M metagenome (GOLD analysis project Ga0182016, IMG submission 120491) | Permafrost microbial communities from Stordalen Mire, Sweden - 712S2M metaG | ecosystem: Environmental > Terrestrial > Soil > Wetlands > Permafrost | place: Sweden: Stordalen | collected...
GTCCGGCCTGGAACAAAAGCGGCGTTGCGGATGGCTACCGACGGACACCGTCACACCTGCACGTCTGGTCTGGGCGTGGAAGAATGTCTCCCTCGAACTGTGTCCAACGTCTTATATCACCGCAGAGAGCCAATCGCTGGTTGAGGAGTTCTTCGTGTGGCGGCACTTGGGCGCGTTTGGAGGCGAGGAGCTGAGCGCTCGCCAAGTAGAAGCGTTCGTGATTCTGGGAAAGGAACTCGCAGTTGAGACGAATGATGGCCGACATAATGCAAGACACGCTACTGGACCTGCCGGAAGCTGATCGACTGAAAGGCAATCGGATCAAATCCGGAACTTGGAGATTGAGTCTCAGTCCACGCTCGATCAACGACGTGGTAAACGGCCTCTGACATGGCGACCTTTCCTCGGCTTAAGACTGGCGCAATAGCGCAGTACCCCGCGACAAAATCGCTGCGGTTTCAGAACCAGACGGTGCGATTCCTGGACGGCAGCGAGCAACGGTATCGCGATGCGGCCGGCCCCTTGCATCAATGGGTAATCCAACTGAGCGAACTGGACGAGAGCGAGATGGCGGCGTTTGAACAGTTCTTCCAGGACAACCAGGGGCGCCTGGGAAGCTTTGCGTTCACGGACCCGTGGGATGGAAGCCTGTACTCCAATTGCAGCCTTGCCAGCGACGAGCTGGCGGTGAGTTCGCTGGCGGAAATGAGAAGAAAGACGTCTCTGACAGTGATTGAGAATCGGAGTTAGCAATGCTCGTGTATCCACAACTTGCGACGGGCGCGTTGAGCCAGTTTCCGGTTCAACGTCGCCACCTGATGCGAACCTTAGTCAACACGGCGGCGGACGGCACGGTAGTGAAACTGGCTGATTCGGGGGCGGAAACGGTGGAGTGGCAACTCAAGTACGCCGCACTCAGCGACGCGGAATTGGCGGCATTGCTGCAGTTCTTCTCGGCTGCCGAAGGCACGCTCAACAATTTCACATTCGTGGATCCCACGGCAAATCTGTTGGCGTGGACCAACGACCTCAGCAACGCGGTTTGGGACACAGGGCCACTCCTTTCCAGCGCCGGGGCAAACGCCGATCCAGCCGGTGGGAACAATGCGTGGCAGGTGGTGAACTCCGGCGCGGGCGCGCAGGACTTGTCGCAGACGGTGACAGCGCCTGGGGGGTACCTGTACTGTTTCAGCGTGTACGCAAAGTCGGCCAATCCCGCAACGTTGACGTTGTTGCTCGGCAGTAACCGCTACGCTCAGAATCTCGGCCCCGCCTGGCAAAGGTTTGTTTGTGCAGGGACGACGGATCCGACAGCGGCGTCGGTGACTTTCGGAGTCGAGTTGGGACCCGGCGCCGTCGTGGACTTGTACGGCTTGCAGGCGGAACCACAAGCCAGCCCCTCCCTCTACAAGGCGACCACCAGCGGCGGATGCTACGAGAACGCACGTCTGCGCGAAGACACGCTCTCCTTTACGACGACGGACGTGAATCGCCATTCGGCAACGGTGAATATTATTCATGCAAGCAATCTCTGATTTAAAAGAACAGTCCGTCACCGACACACCGCTGATCGTATTCGACTGTGTCCTGTCGAACGGGGTGGAGGAACACTGGTGCACACATCGTGTCACGGCTGGAGGGAAAGCGTATCTTGCGCGCGTGATCCAGCACAGCGCTTTCGACATTCAGACAGCCTCCGACCAAGGAATCGACGGCAGCCCGCAAATCTCGATCTTGCTGGCCAATGCGGACTCGCACTTCTCGGAACTCGAGCGGGCAGTCGGCTGGAAGGGCGCGCAGCTCACCGTGGGGGTCCTGTTTTACGATCTGCCGAACAACGCTGCTCTGACCGATACCACGGTAGTGTTTCAGGGAATCTGCAATCCGCCGGACCGGAGCGACGAATCCACATTTCGCCTTACGGCCATCAATCGCATGAGCCTGCAGAGGGTGTTCCTGCCGCAAGTGCGAATCGAGCGCCGGTGTCCCTGGCAGTTTCCATCTACGCCAGACCAGCAGACGGAAGCAGTGGACGGTGGCATCAACGGCAAGTACTCTCTGTATTACCGCTGCGGCTATTCGGCCGGAATCCCAGGCGGCACGGGCAATCTAAACGGGACGGAGCCATACACCTCGTGCGGGTACACCCGGACGGATTGCCAGGCGCGAGGAATGTTCAACCGCTTTGGGGGGTTGGAGTTTGTCCCCCCGGCAATCTCCGTTCGCGCCTACGGAAAGGGCTGGTCCACCTCGGCGGTCTCGGTGAACCAAGCACTTTACAACGACTATGTCCCGATGATTTACGGCACGGTTTGGCAGTCGCCGACCGTAACATTTGCGCGTAACGACGGCAACCTGACGCGGATGGAGGTACTCCTAGGAATTGGGCAAATCCAGGGCGTCTTGACGGTGCTGGTGAACGACGTAGAACTTCCGCTGGGTGTGAACGGCACCAACATGACAGGCACCGGCTGGTACAACGTTCTGACGTTAGGGACGCGAGATGGCTGCTTAGATCCCAACTTCACAAACGCAAGCGGAGCGCCGGCCGGCGACCCCTATGGCAGCATGGCGTATCTTTCGGTGGTGGTACCGAACCAGTTGAACAATGGGACCTCGCTTCCGAGCGTCGAAGTGTTAGTGCAGGGCTTGAACGTACCGGTCTATGGGGCGGACGGGACTTATATAGGCGACCAGTTCTCAAGCAACCCAGCATGGATTCTGCTGGACGTGTTGCGAAGGAGCGGATGGGCGGCATCGGAGATCGACATCACAAGCTTCGCAGCGGTGGCGGCATATTGCGATGAGGGCATCGCTGCGACCGATATGAACGGGAATCCAATCACCTTGCCACGGTTTCAATGTAATCTGCTTCTACAACACCGGCGAAGCGCGGGAGACGTGGTCCGCGGTATCCGCAACTGCGCACGCATGTACTTAACCTACGGACCCGGCGGGTTGTTGCAAGCCAAAGTCGAGAATACAATCGCACTAGAAAAGCCATCCCCGCAGGCATGGTCGAACAGCAGCGAGTCGCTCAATGGCGGATGGCCGAGTTATGAATTCGGCGACGGGAGCAATTGGTTCTCCGGAATCATGAGGAAACCCAATGGGGCGGCGAGTGTGGTCCTGACATCCCGCAGCATCGCCGATACGCCGAATTGTATGTCGGTGGAGTTTCAAGACGCGCTCAACGGCTACCAGCAAGACAGCTACGAAATGGTTGACCCGGACGATGTGGCCCTCACGGGGCAGACCACGTCCGCAACCTTGATGGCGTTAGGGCTTCCCCAGTACGACCAAGCGTCGCGGATTCTAAAGTTCAATCTCAATAAATCGATCCTCGGGAACACTTATATCGCATTCCAGACCAGCGTCAAAGCCTTCGGAGTCGCGCCCGGAGACTTGATCACCGTGACATATTTCAAGGAAGGCTTTTTGCGCCAACCCTTTCGAGTCCTGAAGATTTCGCCGGCAACCAACTATCGTACTTCGACGATCACGGCGCAGATCCACGACGATGCATGGTATGCAGACACGAATGGACAAGTAACCTCGCCATCCGGGCAGGCGATACAGGACAACTCAGGAGTCGGCCTGCCAAATCCCTTGTTGGGAAGCGTGGTCGACGGCAACGGAAATGTTCAGTTCGGCATAGTTGAGGCGGCCGCTCAAAACAGCGACGGTAGCGTGGAGACGAGCGTCATCGTGAGCTTCATTCCACCGCCAATGGTTGGGAGCGGTGGTCCGGGCATCCCACTTCTCAACCTGTCGCCGACAATCAGCTCCGGCGGATCGCTCCAGAGCAACCAGACACTGTACTACGCAGTTTCCGCGGAAAACAGCGGGGGACAGGAAAGCTCACTGTCGTTCCTGGTCAGAGCAACTATTGCCGCCGACGGTAGCACAGTGACGTTGAGCGGCCTGAGTTTTGCGACAGGGACCACCGCATTCAACGTGTATCGCGGAATTACACCTGCGCAGTTGTTGCGAGTAGCATCTAACCAGCCGATCGCAACCAGTTTCGCAGATACGGGATTGGTCAACGAATTAAATCCCCCACCAGATTCCAATTTCGACCACGCTAATTTCTACTGGCGTTCGGAGTTGCAGCCGGAGGTGGCCGTTACGACGCACTCACCTACGATGGCCGGAAATGCAACCTTGCAGATGGCGATTAACGGTTACCTCGGCATGACTCTGCGAATCACGCGCGGCACAGGCGCCGGGCAGGAACGTAGTATTACGGCCAATGATGCGACGACACTGACGGTTTCGACGTGGGATGTGGAACCGGGCGCGTCTAGTTTCTTCACAATAGCAGAGACTGGCTGGCACTTCGCCGCTGTTTCGCAGAGCAGCCCAGTACAGTTTGGAATTCCAAATCGGGCCGGCGAGGTGGTGCAAATCACGGGTCGGGCAGCAAACGTAAACAACTTCGAATGTCCACCGCAGATTTCGATTGTGACGCGATGGACCATCGGAGGATCAGGGGGAGCTGATACACAGGTGCCGCCGCAACCGTTCTTCGGTTTAGGGCCGGGAATCGGTGGTGGGACGGTGGTATTGAGCGGCGTTTCTTTTACCGATCTGACAAATACGAGTTCGATCTCGTCTGGTACACTTATTCTTTATTACTGGAATGAACTGAATGCCGCGCCGACCACCCTGCTGGCCGGCGATCTAGCGGCCAGCGATCTGACTTTGACTCTGAACGTAGCAGGCCAGGCTCAGGTGGGGAACAAATTACAAATCGATGGCGAGATTCTCGGTGTGTCGGCGATAACTAACAACGGCGCGCAGTACTGCATTGCTCGGGGTGTGGATGGCAGCACGGCGGCAACACATACGGCTGCGACCCCGGTCTGCCTCCTATCAAGCCAGACAACGATTGTGCCATTTCCGGCCGGCTTCTTCGGAAGTCCATACAGCGGGAGTTGGAGCTATCCGATATCGCTGCCGGACGTCCGGGTAGGCAGTGCGGAACTCTTTGTGACTAATTCGATGGGGAATAGTTCTACCACAGGCATCTGCCTGACTCACAATGACGAAAGCGGTTTGCGCACTCTTTCTGGCGGACAGTATTCGATTCAAGTAGATGGATTCCTCGCTGTCGAACAGTCCGTGGCTCCCGCAATCGTGGTGGAAGCGGCCCACTCGGTACGAGATGTATTCGCCATTTTGGGAAGTGCAGCGGATGCCCAGGTGCAAGTGCAGGTGAACGTTAACGGCGCTCTGTACTGTACCCTGACGTTCGCACCCGGAACAATCGCGTCGAACAGCATATTTGGCAGTACGCTGCGACCGCTCCAGGTGATGGACCAAGTGACTGTTGCGGTACTATCAGTAGGCCAGGTTTACCCCGGAGCGAACCTCACGGTGCTCATTCGACTGTAATGGGAGAGCAACTTAGCAAACTGCGGCCTGACCGGGACCTGCAATGTTACTTTCAGGAGCCGTCGGCAGTGGCGGCGTTGAGCCAGACCAGTTCAAGCGGCTTCTCGGTATCGGGCTGCTGGAGGGATCCGTTCGATTGGGTGGTTGTGGAATGGAATCGCGACAACGTATTCGAACATCCCGCCCTGCGCAACCTACCAGATGGGGACTTGAGTGGAGCCCAGCTCAGCTATCAGGAAGTCCGCACAAATTGCATCGCCATGGACTCAACGCTCTATCCCACCGTGGAATGGCCCTACCTGCGGATCTGGGCCGACAACGGAGGCGTGGAAACCCTGTATGACGTGCCGCTCAACGATTCGGCGTTAGGATACGCCTCGCCAATCGAAGGAACCTTCACCGCCGCTACCGTAACCTTCCAACTGGGCGGGCCGACCACTGGAGGAGATTACATCGAACTGGCTTGGCTGGATCAACATTTCAACTACCTCCTCGCCGGCAGCGACACTCTGGAGAGTGCGTTGACCGCTCTAGCAGGGGCAATCAATCAATTTGGAGACGGCACGGTTACTGCGTCCGCGAGCGGCACGCTGATCACGCTGACGTACGACGCAGGCTCGGGGACAAACGCCAATCGGATCGGCGTCTATGCGACGGTCCACGGTGCGGCCACGGAAGCATGGTCACCGACTTCGGCGATGTTCGGAGGGGGAACTTCACCACAACAATGGCAAGTGAATCTGAATTTCAGCGCGCTCCAGGGTTACATCGACCCGGATCGATCACTTCTTGTTCCCGTTCCGACATCGAGCGTGCGAAAGATGCGCTGGACGTGGGCAGCGGCCTTGCTGCCTGGCAACTTCCAACGGAGTGAGTTTTCGGTTGTGGTGACGAATTGGTCGGTAGTGGGAAATAACCTGCTATACCAAGTCGCAGGCCCAGGAAGCCGGCGGATCGAGGACGACGCCGACCCCGTCGCCTATTTGGGCGGCCAGTGGAGCAACAGCGTTGGCAATTTCTCGGGCGGGTCAATTCACTGGACGGCGACGCCCGAGTGTTCGCTCCAGTGCTCATATACGGCGAGCACGGACCATACGCTGTATCTGGGGACGCGGTACATCAGCACTGGAGCACAGGTTGCGGTCCAAGTGGATGCAAATGCAGCGATTGCCGTGAACCTGGCCCTACCGAACGAGGATGTCCTGATTCGTCTGCCTATAGGTCCATTGAGCGGAAGCATACAACATACCATCACGATCACCCACGAGGGAATAGTCGGGACTTACTTCTACTTCGATTTCCTGGAAATTGTGGTTCCAACAAACGAGTTGCCGGATTTTTCCGTGATTCCAGCGATGACCTTGGCGACCGACTGGGACACGAACCATTCGATCGCACTGGCGCCGGAAAGAACTGCGTGGCTCATTCAGAAGCTGGGATTCTCTGCTAGGGTCAACCACTATGTGGGGGCCCTTTGGTGCTACGAACTTTGCCGGCCTGGCCAGCAATTTGCCTCAGCGACGGTCCTGTTCGCAGGCGAACCGGAGTTTGGCCAGATTACCAGCGTCAGGCTGGGTGGAACCCTGATACAACATGTCAACCTGATCGGCGACACGGCTGAAAGCGTGGCAACATGCTTCGCATTTTTGATCAATGCCGGTTCGAACAGTGTGTGGGCCCAAGCCGACGGCGCGACTGTTACAGTCACGGCGCGCAATCTCGGTACTAGCGGGAATGGCCTCACAATCACCACCAGCACCGACAACTCTCAGACGAACAACGCGCCGTTTACGGCTCAGCCGAGCGTGCCAGCGCTCGCTGGTGGGATCGATGGCACGTGCGCCGATCCCAATGGTAGCTTCTGGCGTACCGATCTCACCGCTGTGCCTCCCATTAACCGCGCCGCGCGCGACTGGAGCCTCGCCTTCTTTACGGCGTTGAAGAATTATGGGATCGATGCTACCGCCTCGTTCAGCATGGAACTGCAAAATGGCGACGATAGTCTGACCACAGGAATCGCACAGAGATATCCGAATGGGGATCCGGTGTGGCTGACTACACCGGCGCTGCAAACAAATTTCGGGCCAGCGAGCACGGCTTTCTGGCAGCAAGTGTACTCTGAAATGGCGAGCGTAATGGGTGAAGCCGGCATCGCGCCGTATTTGCAGTTCGGCGAGGTGCAATGGTGGTATTTCCCAGGCCCCACGGCAACCGCAGTCACGGAGCCCGGCTTGCCGTTCTACGACGCTTATACGACCGAAGCTTTCCAATCTGCTTATGGGCGTCCCATCGCTGTCATCTCGAGCCAAAATACCGACCCCGGACCGTTGGAACAAGAGTGCTTATTCCTGCCAGGACTGATCGGAACGTTCACCAAAGCGATCCGGGATTTCGTGCGATCTTCCTTCCCTACAGCGCAGTTCGAAGTACTCTATCCGACGGATGTAAACGATACGGCGCTCAATCAAATTATCAATTTTCCTCTAGATGATTGGACTCCCGCAAATCTAGCTTGCCTGAAAACGGAGAATTTCACTTATACCGCCGAGCGGAACCTCGATCTGGCAACGCAGTCGATTGAATTACCCGCACTACGCGGCTTTTCCCCGTCGCAAAGCAGTCACCTCGTGGGCATCTCCGACTACACGACTCCCTGGCAGAGAGAAGCGCTGATCGCGTCAGGCGCCAAGTTGGAATCGGTCGTCCTGTTTGCACTAGACCAATTCTGTCTAATCGGGTACGGTCTGCCGCTGCCACGCAGCCCGCGGCGGGCCGGGTTCATGGGGGCGTAGGGCGGGCTTCGCATCGGGCAGATCCTTCTCCAGAGCCAGATAACCGCAGGCCACCACAATCAAAAACATGGTAAGAGGCTCCGAATCCCCAAAGTTCACCTCAGCAAACCCCTCAGCCATCATCGCTATGACCATAGCGATGCCTCCCTGCAACAGGAATCTGCGATCGCCGGGGCCTGCCGGCAAGGATCGCAATCCCCGCCGGAAATCCACAAAGACTTGAATCAACAGCCACAGGAAAACCAACAGGCCGGGAACGCCGCGCTCCGCTCCGTATTGCAGGTAGACGTTATGCAGATGCTGATAGAATCCGGGCGGTCGCGACGCCCAAGTGTCCGGGGGGACGTATTCCTGGAAATGGTATCTCGGACCTTCGGGCCCCAACCCGAGCAACGGGTGCTTTTCGATCATTTGAACTCCGGCATTCCAGGCGATGATACGAAACGTGTTGGAGTCAACCTGCTTGGCGTGGAATAGGGAAGTAAAGCGTTCGCGCATCACCGGCGGCGAGGCCAAGAACAGCGCGATGCCGACAAGGGGCACTAACGCCACCAGCCATTTTTTCCAGAACCACACCAGATACAGACCGGCCAGCACCGTAGCGATCCACACGGCACGCGTTTCGCCTAGGTACAAGACTACCGCGATCAGCACTCCGCACATGACCCAGACCCAACGCCTGGGCACGTGGATTCCGAATATCAGGAGCGCCGCCAACATCACCAATGCAAACATCTCCTGCGCTGAAAATGTATTCCAGTGGCTGCTGAATCCCGTGATCCGTTCCGACACGTAGTAAGTGTAGGCGTCGACCCCCGACTGGTGCGCTTGCTGCATCTTGTCGGCGAACTGCACGAATCCCCGTAGAGCGCTGATGCTGGCGAGACCTGCCCATGTCAAGAAGAGCCAGCGGATGGTGGACAGCCCCCGCAAAGTGGAGAATACCAGCAGGAGAATCAGAAAGACCCAGAACTTTCGAATCTGCGGATAACCGTCTATCCAGGGGTCCGGGGAACATATCCACGCGACCACCGTCAGCGCCATGAAGATGCCGAGCGGCAGTTTGATCCGCGGCAGCCGCAGCTTGTCGCCGGAAAACAGCAAAGCGGCGAGCCCCAAGCCCATCAGTATATTGAAGGCTGCGATGGAGAACATGATGGACGCCGCAGCCCCAAACGTCAACCAACGCGCTGCGCGCGACATGAAGGATCCCTGCGGATTCATAGAATCAGACTTTCAGTATGGCAGAGACCGGCATGGTACGGCGGCCCGGAACGCCATAAGGGTGCGCGACACAAAAATGACGATTCGCGAGTTTTCCTTTTTTGGCTCTTCGCGAGAATCTGACAGCAGCCCCGTCATTCATGCCGCCTTCGACACCCGCCGGACCGCAAGAAACTCGACGCTGGTCACCGCCGCCCGCTTGGCTTTCAGCAGCAGGTAGCGCAGGTTCCTATAACCGCGTCCGCGGTTGATCAGCATCCGGATGTTCCCGTTGACCGCCTCCACTACCCCGAAGCGAACCGTCGTCAAGCAGTAGTTGGCGATCCCCTCGGCATGCTTCAGCAGCATTTCGGCAAACTTTTCGAGTGGTTGCAATCGCTGCCACTTCAGTTGGTCCATCCACTTGCCCAGGCAGGTAAACATGGATGCCGGATATTTGTAGTCCCAGAGCCGGTCTAGGCTCTTTTGGAGCATGTAAGCCTTGAATACCCGCCGGTTCAACCCGAACAGCTCGTTCAATTGTCCGCGTTTTTCGTCACTGAGGTGACGGTCACCTTGTAGTTGCCTTCTTCCGGCACGCGCACGGAAAAGTAGAAAGCGCCGGCCGTGGCGCCGGGTTCGAAGCCGGAGCCCGCCGCCTCGGAGTACAAAGCGGTGGACGGACCTATCGAATTTCGCGGAGAAAGGCCCAAGCCGCGGCGGCGTCCAGCAGGCAGGCGGCGTATCTTGACGGACGAGGTCGCATTATCCGATGTTATACTTTGATCGCATTCCATGGGGAGATTTGCCATAGCCATGTTGCTGGCTGCCACGCTGGCGCAGGCTCGCACCACCATTCCGTTCGACGGCAACTGGCGATTCCTGAAAGGTGACGCGCCCGGCGCCGAGAAGCCCGATTTCGACGACACCGCCTGGCGCACGCTCTCCGTTCCGCACGATTGGAGCATCGAAGGTCCGTTCGACCAAGCCAATCCCACCGGGGCCGCCGGAGGCTTTTTGCCAGCGGGCGTGGGCTGGTACCGCCAGAGTTTCTCGCTTCCGGCCAACGATGCCACGCGCTCCGTATCGGTGGAATTCGACGGCGTCATGGCCAATAGCGACGTCTGGATCAACGGCTTTCATTTAGGCCAGCGGCCGAACGGCGCCGTCAGCTTCGCCTACGATCTGACCGGTCATCTGAAATTCGGCGGCACCAACGTGCTGGCGGTGCGCGCCGACAACGGATCGCAGCCGGCGTCGCGCTGGTACACCGGCGCGGGCATCTACCGGCATGTCCGCCTGGTGGTCGCGAGCCCGGTCCACCTGGAGCGTTGGTCCACCTTCGTCACTACCCCCAGGGTGTCCGCCGGCGAAGCCACGGTGCATGTCGCAGGCACGATCATGAACCGGTTCGCGGAACCCGCCACGGTGGCCATCGAGATCGCCATTTTCGACCCCGCCGGCAAGGCCATCGATACGGTACACTTGAGCCCGCAAACGGCACCCGCCGGCAAGACCGCCGACTTTCAGGGTGACGCGACCGTGAAGAATCCCGACCGCTGGGATATCGGCCACGGCGCCATCTACCGGGCGGTCGTCACACTGCGCGACGGCGCCACCGCGCTCGACGATGAGACCGTTCCCTTCGGCATCCGCGAGTTTCATTTCGACGCCGATACGGGCTTCTGGCTCAACGGCCGCAATCTGAAAATCAAGGGCGCCGCCATGCACCAGGATGGAGGCGCGGTGGGCGCCGCCGTCCCGTTGGGCGTGTGGGAGCACCGCTTGCAGTTGCTCCGTCAGATCGGCGTGAATGCGGTCCGCGCGGCCCACCATCCCTTTGCGCCCGAATTCCTCGACCTCGCCGATCGCCTGGGCTTCCTGGCGATGGACGAAACGTTCGACTGCTGGACCGTCGCCAAGAACCCCTACGATTACCACCTCTATTTCGAGGAGTGGTCGAAGGTGGACACGCGCGACACGGTGCGCCGCGACCGCAATCACGCCAGCGTCATCGTCTACAGCGCCGGCAACGAGATCCGCGACACCCCCAAGGCCGAGCTTGCCCGGCAGATCCTCGGCGGGCTGGTGGAAGTCTTCCACCAGAACGACCCCACGCGGCCGGTGACCCAGGCTCTGTTCCGTCCCAACGTCAGCCACGATTACGATAACGGGCTGGCCGATCTGCTCGACGTAGTCGGCCAGAATTATCGCGAGAATGAGATCCTCGCGGCCCACGCCGCCAAACCCACGCGCAAGATTCTGGGAACCGAGAACCGCCTGGACCGCGCCGTCTGGCTGGCGTTGCGCGATAATCCGCCCTACGCGGGCCAGTTCCTGTGGGCCGGCTTCGATTACCTGGGCGAAGCACACCGCTGGCCGCAAATCGCCAACGACGAGGGCCTCTTCGACCGCACCGGCGGCTTCAAACCGGCGGCGTATGAGCGGCAGAGCTGGTGGTCGGACCAGCCGATGGTCTACATGGCCCGGCGCGTGGCGCCTCCGCCCGCCGCTCCCACCGATCCGGGCTATCAGGCCATGTTCCGGCTGGCTCCGCTAACGCTGCTCTCCGATTGGACCCCGGCGGACCGGGCCGCGCACGAAGAGAACGTGGAGGTCTACAGCAATTGCCAGGAAGTGGAGTTGACGCTCAATGGCAGGTCGCTGGGGTCGAAGCCGCTGCCGGCCGACGCATCGCCGCGCACCTGGCAGGTGGCTTTCGCCGCCGGCGCGCTGCAAGCGGTGGGCCGCAACCAGGGCCGCACTGCCGCGGCGTACGAACTGCGCACTGCCGGCCAACCGGCGAGGATTGCGCTCGCGGCCGGCGGCGACAGTTTGCGGGCGATCGCGTACGTCACCGCGCGAGTGGTGGATGAGCATGGCGTGCTGGTTCCCGGCGCGGACCAGGCGATCCATTTCCAGGTGGATGGCCCAGGCGCCATCGTCGCCGTGGATAACGCGGACGTTACCAGTCACGAGCCGTTTCAGGCGTCCGAACGGCACGCGTTTCGGGGCCAGGCGATCGGCATCGTGCGCCGTACTGCGGCGGCCGGCCGCATTACGGTGAGCGCATCGGCTCCCGGACTGGCATCCGGGAAGGTGGAAATTCAATGAAAGCGGACAATCGTGTCGCCGCGCAATTTCGGCTGGCTTGGGATTCCTTGCTCGGTGGGGCAGGCGGTGCTCGCCTGCCCTCTATTCCGTATAGGCAGCGGGCTTGGTTCAACGAGGACGGGCGGCAGGCGAGCACCGCCCGCCCCACCTCCGGGCTCATCCCAAATTCCGCGACATCGGGAGTTCGGAGTGCCCGCGCCGCGCTGGGGGCAGTCATGCTCCTTTCCGCTCTCGCCGCTCTCGCCGCTCACGCCGCCGAATTCCGCGTGTCCACGTACGGCGCCAAAGGCGACGGCAAAACCGTCGACACCGCAGCCATCCAAAAGACCATCGATGCCGCCGCGAAAGCCGGCGCCGGCACCGTCGTCTTTGACCCGGGCCTCTACCTCAGCGGCTCGCTGTTTCTGAAATCGGGAACGCACCTGCGCCTCGACGAGGGCGTGGAGATCCGCGGCGTCCAGGACCAGTCAGCCTACCCGGTGATGCAAACCCGCATTGCCGGAGTCGAAATGAAGTGGCCCGCGGCGCTCCTCAACGTCTTTGAACAGGACGGCGTCAGGATCTCCGGCAAGGGCACTATCGATGGCGACGGCAAGCTCTGGTGGGACAAGTACTGGGCATTGCGCGCGGCCTACGAGCCCAAGGGCCTCCGTTGGGCGGCCGACTACGATTGCCCGCGCCCGCGCCTGATCCAGATCTACAAGTCGACCGGCGTGAATCTGGAGGGGCTCACGCTCAAGCGCTCGGGCTTCTGGACGGTACACATCTGCTATTCGAGCAAGGTACACGTGGATGGCGTCACCATCCGCAACAATATCGGCGGCATGGGTCCGAGCACCGACGGCATCGACGTGGACTCCTCCGAGA
>Ga0182016_10005682_pt1 | contig 13354 bp, 8 predicted proteins | sample 712S2MmetaG_FD_120491 | JGI IMG/M metagenome (GOLD analysis project Ga0182016, IMG submission 120491) | Permafrost microbial communities from Stordalen Mire, Sweden - 712S2M metaG | ecosystem: Environmental > Terrestrial > Soil > Wetlands > Permafrost | place: Sweden: Stordalen | collected...
CCGCGGTGGGTGTGCCGATTCTGGCGAATATTACCGAATTTGGCCAGACACCGCTCTGGACGCGCGACGAACTGGCGGCTGCGGGTGTGGACATGATTCTCTACTGTTGCGGGGCCTACCGCGCCATGAATGCGGCGGCACTCAAAGTATACGAGGCCATCCGCGCGCAAGGGACTCAGAAAAACGTGGTCCCGCTGATGCAATCCCGCGCGGAACTTTACAAGTATCTGGACTACCACGCGTATGAAAAGAAGCTGGATGAGTTGTTTGCGAAGAACAAGGAGTAGCTGCCTGCTCGCAAATCCCCTCGCTCCATGTTCTACGGAGGTGTTTCATGAGTGAAGTGTCGGTTCATTCTCCTGTGCCGGCGTTTAAGCCGAAGAAATCGGTTGCCCTATCGGGCACGCCGGCCGGCTCAACGGCGATCTGCACCGTGGGCCACAGCGGCAACGATTTGCACTATCGCGGCTACGACATCAAGGACTTGGCCGCCCATTGCGAGTACGAAGAAGTCGCGCATCTGCTGGTACACGGCAAGCTGCCGAACGTTGCGGAACTGGCTGCCTACAAAGCGCGCTTGCGGCCAATGCGCAGCTTGCCGGCTGCGGTAAAGCAGGCACTCGAACTGCTGCCACCGTCGACCCACCCCATGGACGTTTTGCGCACGGGAGTAAGCGTGCTGGGCTGCGTGCTGCCCGAGCGTGCGGCACACGACGACCATGGAGCGCGCGCAATTGCCGATACGCTGCTCGCATCTCTCGGGTCAATGCTGCTCTATTGGCATCACTACGCACGCAATGGAAGACGCATTGAGGTCGAGCGTTACGAAGACTCCATCGCCGCGCATTTTCTGCATCTGCTCCATGGAGAAAAGCCCAGCGCCGAGTGGACCCGCGCCATGCAGACCTCGCTGATTCTGTATGCGGAGCACGAGTACAACGCGTCCACATTTACGGCGCGTGTGATTGCGGGAACTGGCTCCGATCTGCACTCGTGCATTGCCGGGGCGATTGGCGCGTTGAAGGGGCCCAAGCACGGCGGAGCCAACGAAGTGGCGCTTGAGATTCAGCAACGCTACACATCGGCGAAAGCAGCGGAGGCCGACATTCGCCGCCGAGTGAGCGAGCGCGAGGTGATCATCGGCTTCGGCCATCCGGTCTACACCATCAGCGATCCGCGCAGCGATATTGTGAAGGAAGTAGCGCGGAAACTGGCAATTGCGGCAAGCGACACGCGGCTCTACGACATTGCGGAACGCATCGAGAATGTGATGAGCGACGCCAAGCGAATGTTCCCCAATCTGGACTGGTATTCGGCGGTTGCTTATCATCAGATGGGGATTCCGATTGATTTGTTTACGCCGCTGTTTGTAATTGCGCGGACGGCCGGTTGGTGCGCGCATGTGATTGAGCAGCGCCAGGACGGAAAGATCATTCGGCCGTCGGCCGATTACATCGGGCCGGAGAATCTGAAGTTTGTCCCGATTGAAGAACGGGAATAAAGGGAGAGCAAGTGTCTTCGCACATCAGCAATGAGCGTCCAGCACCGGACGAAGTTTTGACCGACATCGCCGACTATGCACTGAACTACAAGATCGAAAGCGACCTGGCTTACAGCACCGCGCAACACTGCCTGATCGACACGCTTGGCTGCGGTCTCGAAGCGCTCGAATATCCAGCCTGCACCAAGCTCCTTGGGCCGATTGTGCCGGGGACGGTTGTGCCCAACGGGGCCAAGGTTCCAGGCACGAATTATCAGCTCGACCCAGTGCTCGCGGCCTTCAACATTGGAACGTTGATTCGCTGGCTCGACTTCAACGACACCTGGCTTGCTGCCGAGTGGGGCCATCCCTCTGACAATCTGGGCGGCATCCTGGCCACAGCGGATTGGCTTTCGCGCAAAGCTGCGGCAGAAGGCAAACCTCCATTGGTCATGCGCGATGTTTTGACGGCGATGATCAAGGCGCATGAAATTCAGGGCTGCATTGCTCTCGAAAACTCTTTTAACAAGGTCGGCCTCGATCACGTGGTGCTTGTGAAAGTGGCTTCAACTGCGGTTGTTAGCCAGTTACTCGGGCTCACACACGATCAGACCATCGCCGCGCTCTCACTCGCATGGGTGGATGGGCAGAGTCTGCGCACCTATCGCCACGCTCCGAATACCGGTTCGCGCAAAAGCTGGGCAGCGGGCGATGCAAGCAGCCGGGCGGTGCGTCTTGCCCTAATGGCGCAGCTGGGCGAAATGGGTTACCCCTCCGTGCTGACCGCAAAGACATGGGGTTTCTACGACGTGTCATTCAAGGGACAGGAGTTCAAGTTCCAGCGGCCTTACGGTTCATACGTAATGGAAAATGTGCTGTTCAAGATTAGTTATCCGGCGGAATTCCACGCGCAGACGGCTGTAGAAGCGGCGATGGCCGTGCATGCGCACCTGGAGAAGATGGGCAAGACCGCTGCGGACATTCAAAGCATCACCATTCGCACGCACGAAGCCTGCCTGCGCATTATCGACAAAAAAGGTCCGCTCGCCAACCCCGCCGACCGCGACCACTGCGTGCAATACATGATCGCGATTCCCCTGCTGTTTGGCCGTTTGACAGCAGCGGACTACGAAGGCTGGATCGCGACGGATCCGCGCATCGACGAGCTGCGTGCGAAGATGGAGTGCGTCGAGGTGCCTGCATTCACGCGCGACTATCATGACCCGGAGAAGCGCTCCATTGCTAACTCATTGCGCGTGGAACTCAACGACGGCACGGTGATCGAGGAGACAGTCGAATTTCCCATAGGTCACCGTCGCCGCCGCGAAGATGGATTACCTCTGCTCGTAGAAAAGTTCAAAACGAATTTGCGGCGTCGCTTTGACGGGGAAAGGCAAAAGAGAATTCTGGATGCCTCGCGCGACCGGGCGCGCCTCGAATCCACTGCAGTGAACGAGTACGTGGATTTATACGCTTTGTAATTCGAACGGCGAAGAGGGGGTGGAGTTTTGTGGATTTCCGCTCCCGAGACGTTCGATTGCAAGCGAATTTTGGAAAAATTAGAAACTTGTCACTGCCCAAGTCAAGTTAGGCCTCATACTATAGCTACAAATCCTATAACTGGAGCACGCTTCGTGCCTATTCGAGTACGTGCGTTTTTCGCAATTCTTGCCTTTCTGTTAGCACCTTTCTCCGCGGTTCTCAACGCGCAGCGTCCAGCAAATTCCAATACCTGTTACCAGCAACTCCGCAGCCTTTTGCCAGGCGGCGAAGTAATTGTAGTGAGTAATGTGGAGTTGCATCGCGACGCGGCCACCTTCACCTTTCGCCGCGGCGATTTCGCTTTCTTCGGCGAAGTGAACGGCAAGGTAACGGGTGCAGTCTTCAAGGGCGATGGCCATCTGCACATCACCCCACCAACTGCCGAGGAGCGCCACAATCTTTCTGTTACGAATCATGCCGAAGAGTTCGACGAGGACTTCGATCAGGTGGTGCTCCGCTTTACCGATGCGACGGCCGCCGAGTTACACAAGGCCTCAACAGGCAAGGGCGAGCCGGACAAAGTCTACATCCAGGCGGCAATGGAGTTTCAGAGTTTTGCGCGGCTCAAGCTTCACCAGAATTACGATCTGCGCCTGCTTCAAGACGTTTTGAGCCCAGCTGAGGGCGGATACTTCATGGCAGCAATTCGTGGAAAGAAAGATTCGCATCTGTCTTTCATCTTCGACCCACAGGGAGCGGAGAACATAGCGCCAGAGGAACTGGAATTGACGAATTGGAGCGATTGGGGCCCCAGCATTCCGCTTGCGTTCTATCGCGCGTCCGAATACGTGAATGGCGTGGCCAGCGGGAACGAGCTCAACGCACCCTACCGCATCCTGAACGAAAACCTCGACGTCTCTATCGAGAAGAACGGCTTTCTAAGCGGCATAGCATCTGTTGAAGTGCGCGCGCAGCAGGATGGCCTTGCCGTCGTCCCTCTCGATCTCTATCGAACGCTGCGTGTAAGCCGCGTACAAACGGCGGCGGGCGACGATCTGGATTTTGTGCAGCAGGGCAAGGACGACGACCCGGACTTTGGCGTAGTGCTGGCCGAGCCGCTCAAGGTGGGAGAGTCAACAACAATTCGCATTACCTATGCCGGAAAAGATGTTGTAAGGGATGAGGGCGGCGCGAACTATTATCCTATCGCGCGCGAGAGCTGGTATCCCAATGCATCCAGCGGCCTGGGTAATTACGCTACTTATCGCATGACGTTCCATGTGCCCAAGGGCCTTGAGTTACTTGCCACAGGAACCAAAGTAAACGAAAGCACCGATGGCAAGGTCACGACAACGGAATGGAAGACCGATGTGCCCCTCGCCGTAGTGGGTTTCAATCTCGGCCGATTCACAATGAAGGAAGCCAAAATCGAAGGCAAGGGGGGCGACGACCTGACCATTGACGCCTACGCCAATACCGCGCCGCCCGATTCCTTTGCCGCCGCCTTTAACAACACGGGCATTATGCCTGGCGGGCCCAACGCTCAGCAAGGCGCGCGCGCGCCTGTGGGCAATTTCGATGCAGCGGGTATGCTGCCCACACAGTTGAGCCAGGGCGAAGTGGCCGCGCGCATCTACACAAGTTTCTTTGGCCCGCTTCCCTTCGCCAAGGTCGCCATCACCCAGCAGTTCGCGTGCAACTACGGGCAGAGCTGGCCCATGCTGGTGTATCTGCCGATCTGCGGATTTCTCGATTCCACCCAGCAACACGCCTTCGGGTTGCATCCGGAAGATATGTATTGGAAGGTGGTAACTCCCCACGAGGTAGCGCACCAATGGTGGGGACAGACCGTCGGCTTCCGCAGTTATCGCGACCAATGGATGAGCGAAGGCTTTGCTAACACTTCGGCTTCCATTTTTCTTCAGTTGTCCAGGCCCAAGCCCGACGAGTTTCGCGAATTCTGGAAGCAGCAACGAAGGATTATTACCGAAAAGAATGCGCAGGGCTTTCGTCCCATTGACGTAGGTCCGGTGACAATGGGGTTCCGGCTCAATACGGAGAAAGTCGGGTGGGATATCTACCAGAACCTGGTCTATCCCAAGGGAGCGTTCATCCTGCACATGGTTCGAATGATGATGTGGTCCCCCAAAGAGGGCGACGACCTGTTTCGCGCCACCATGCACGATTTTCTTGCCACCTATCGTTTGCAAGCCGCTACCACGGAGGACTTCAAGGCGGTCGTTGAAAAGCACATGAGCCCAGCGATGGACCTCGATGGCAACCACAAAATGGACTGGTTCTTCAACGAGTATGTGTACGGAACAGATCTTCCCAGCTATCACTTCGAGAGCCAGATCACGCAGAACGGAGATGCAACCAGCTTGCATTTCAAGCTGGTTCAGTCAGGGGTTCCGGCCGGATTCAAGATGCTGGTACCAATCTACCTGGAACTGGCAGACGGGAGAGTGATGCGGATGGGCGCAATATCGATGGTCGGCCCTATGACCGCTGAACGGACCGTTCAACTACCGAAGCCGCCGTCGCCGGTCAAGCGCGCGTTGATCAACTACTTCTACGATGTTCTTTCGACGGAAAACTAGCTCAGCGCCGCTCCATACCAGGGTGCGGTATACTCCAAGCGCAGCAGGTAAAAGGAGAATTCACGATGCGTTTACCAGCAATTCTGAAGTTTGTGGCGGCCGGATCGATGGCAGTGGCCATGATGGCGGCGCCGCGCGCGGCATTGGCGCAGGGCGGGAACACGGTTTTGAAGCCGGCGGATTTGCAAAAACTGCTCCCGGCCAGCGTTTATTACAAGGGCCAATCGGCCACCACGCAATTGCGGAACTCAGGCGGCGTGAAGTTCGCCGACGGGTTCTATGTATTGAGTACGCTGGTGGATACAAGCGGCTACTCCACCGATATTCAGGCCAAGTATTCCGCCTATTTCATTGCTGAAGTGCCCATCAAGGTTGGCGGCCAAAGCCTGCCCGCGGGTGTTTACGGTATTGGATTCATTGGAGGAGACAAGTTTGTTGTAACCGACGTGGGCGCGCATGAAGTCCTGACCGTAGACTCAGGCAACGATGCGGGGTTGAAACGGCCCACGCCGCTGCAGGTAACCGCCGACCCAACTGGAGGTTACCGGCTATACGCCGGCCGCCGCTACGTGGTTTTCAGCCGCTAAAGCGACAGGGTTCTCCCGTCTGGCCTCTAAAATGCTGGGCCGGGCGGGAGACTTGAAGCATGCTGTCTTCGTCTATAGTTAAAGATATTCGGATCGCTTTGGTCCGGAAGATTGCGTTTCCCCAATTCGCTTGCAGGCAGATTTCGTTCGCAGTTAGATCTTTCCAATAGAAAGCATTTCGTTTGAGCCAACAGTGGGGTGCAAATATGCCGCTGAAACTGACGATCAACAATGTTGTTAGCACGGTGGATGTTTCGCCGGACACCCCGCTCCTCTGGGTGCTGCGGGATGTTCTCAACTACACGGGCACCAAGTATGGATGCGGCATGGGCCTGTGCGGCGCATGTACGGTGATGATAGGCGGCAAGGCAGTTCGCTCCTGCATGACCCGCGTGGGCTCGGTGACGAACGACGCCATCACCACCATCGAAGGACTTTCCCAGGATGGATCGCATCCCGTGCAGGTGGCGTGGGAGGCACTGGATGTACCGCAATGCGGATACTGCCAGGCCGGCCAGATCATGTCTGCCGCCGCGCTTCTGTCGCACACTCCTCATCCCACGGATGCGGAGATCGATGCGGCCATGAGCGGCAACCTTTGCCGCTGCGGAACCTACCCGCGCATTCGTCAGGCCATTCATGAAGCAGCGGAAGCGGCTGCCAACACCAAGTAGAAGGGAGGCTCGAACCATGCGCATTCATCGCAGATCGTTCTTACAATTGGGCGCCCTTGCAGGTGGCGGCCTCGTTTTGAATCTTTATAAATCACCGCTCGCCATGGCGCAGGGACCAGGCGCGCCGCCTGATCTCACGCCACAGGCCTTCATCAAGATTGCGCCCGATGGCATCGTCACCATCATGGCACGCGCCTCTGAAACCGGCCAGGGCATGCGCAACATGCTTCCCATGCTGATTGCCGAAGAGCTGGATGTCGATTGGAAAGACGTCCGCGTGCAGCAGGCCGATCTGAACGAGAAAATTTATGGCATCCAGTTTTCAGGCGGCTCCGCGAACACGCCGATGGGCTGGGAACCAATGCGCCGCGTGGGCGCCGCCGGCCGCCAGTTGCTTATGACAGCAGCCGCACAGACCTGGGGCGTGCCGGTCGCTGAATGCACCACCGAGTCCGGCCGTGTGCTCCAGTCTGTCACTTCTCCGGCACCTAAACCAGGCGGGGCTCAAGTGGTCCAGATTTCTTCGGCGCGGGTCTTGCACCCTGCCTCAGGCCGCTCTGCCGGCTATGGCGAACTGGCCGCTAAAGCTGCCGCATTGCCGCCGCCCGCGCTCAGCTCCGTCAAGCTCAAAGACCCCAAGGATTACCGCATCATTGGCCACTCGCAGGCGGGCGTTGACACCCACACCATCGTGACCGGCAAGCCAATCTTCGGCATCGATGTAAAAGTGCCCGGAATGCTGTTCGCCACGATTCAAAAGGCTCCCGTTTTCGCTGGAAAGGTGAAGACGGCCAACCTCGACGAGATCAAGCAGCTGCCCGGAGTGCGTCATGCCTTCGTGATTGACGGCGGTATCACGCCCGCAGCTTACACGCCCTGGGAGCCAGGCATGGAGCCGGGCATCGCCATCGTGGCGGACACATGGTGGCAAGCACAGCAGGCTCGCAAGCAGCTCAAAGTCGATTGGGACCTTGGCCCTGCGGCGACTCAATCCAGTGAAGGATTCGAGAAGCGCGCAGCCGAACTGCTGCAGGCCCCGCCCGTGAATACCCTTCGCAAATATGGCGACGTTGATGCCGCATTCAAAACGTCCGCCAAGGTAGTTGAAGCCACCTACCAATATCCGTTCATCGCTCATGCGACCATGGAGCCCCAAGGCTGCACGGCTCACTGGAAAGACGGCAAGCTAGAGATGTGGACCACCAGCACGTTGCCCATCAACGGCCGCGAACTGGTGGCGAAGACGCTCGGCATTCAGCAGACCGACATCACCACCCACCTGGTGCGCGGTGGCGGCAGCTTCGGCCGCCGGCTCCAGAACGATTACGCGGTCGAGGCCGCGTGGATCTCAAAACAGATTGGCGCGCCGGTCAAGCTGCTCTGGGCGCGCGAAGACGACATTGCGCACGACCCTTTCCGCCCTGGTGGTACCGTTGGCCTGAAGGCCGGCCTCGACGCGCAGGGCAAGGTAACCGCGTGGCGTCATCACCTCATTACCTATGGCGAAGGGAAGCAGTTTACCTCCGGCGGCGGCATCGGGTCAGACACGTATCCTTCAGGCTTTCCTCCGGCATACGCGCTCCACATCACCCCTCAGCCGCTGATGCTGCGCACGGGCGCTCTGCGCGCTCCTGGAGACAATATCTACTGCTGGGTGGCGCAGTCGTTTCTCGATGAAGTGGCCCACGAAGCCGGCCGCGACCCGCTCGAATTCCAGCTCGATCTATTGAGCAACAAGCAAGCGCCATGGAAGGCGAGCGGCAAAGACGAGGTGGGTGACCACGAGCCGACCGGGCAGTCGGTTCTCATTCCGGAACGGTACAAGGGTGTGCTTGAGCTGGTGGCGGAAAAATCCGGCTGGGCCAAGCGGCCAAAAGAGCCGGGCCGCGGCATGGGAATCGCCGCATGGTTCTGCCACCTTGGCTACTTTGCCGAAGTGGCGGACGTGAGCGTAGACGCCAACAACAAGGTCACCGTCCATCACGTATGGGCGGCAGGCGATGTGGGCAGTCAGATCATCAATCCGCGCGCCGCGGAGAGCATGGGCTTCGGCGGCGTGATTGATGGAATGGGCGAGATGGCGCAGGAGATTACTCTTTCCGAAGGCCGCATCGTGCAGTCGAACTTCCACAACCACCCCCTGCTGCGCATGCGCCAAGTTCCACCGATCGAGGTTTACTGGCGCAAGACTGACTATCCGCCGACCGGTTTGGGTGAGCCAACCTTGCCACCGATTCTTCCGGCGGTCAGCAACGCCATCTTCGCCGCTACAGGCAAGCGCATCCGCACCCTCCCGCTGCAGAAGAGCGGGTTCAGCTGGGCATAAAGGCAGTCAAGGCAAAACTGCATGGTTGGCCACTTAATGCGGTAAAAACTGCACGGGGGATGACTCTCCAACAGGACGTCATGTCCATCGCATCCCCCGGAAGTGCCATCCAAGCCAGACCGTTCAAAGAATTATAATCCCCGCAAATTGAGCCCCAAAATGTGGCAGGCGAATTGCTGTCCATTTGAACAGCAAACCTCATTGGACATTGCTGGCCACATCGCTTCTCAGTTGATGGATGAAACCTGGGCAGGGTTTGAAGTCGACCCGGCATAGCCGCTGCCCGGTTCCAACCTAACGATGTGGCTCCGAAGCCTCAATCGACAGAAACGGTCCAGTCTGCACCCGGCCAGCACACCGGCAGGCACGAAGAAAGGTAATGGCACTGACATGCGGAATGCTCACAAATGCCTGATTCTTGGAGCCGCACTGCTGCTCGCCGGTTGCAGTTCAATCACAACACCAAACGGCGCCCCCAACCCGCCCATCGCGCTCACCGTGCTCACCATCACAACGACCTCTCTTTCGAATGGAACGGCCGGCAGTTCCTACAGCTCTTCGATAACAGCATCCGGCGGCACCACTCCATATACATACAGCGCGAGCGGCCTGCCCAGCGGCATGTCGATCGGCAGCTCGACCGGCGCAATTACCGGCACACCGGCGCAAGGCTCAGTCGGAACAGCTTCCGTTGCGGTAACAGTCCTGGACTCGACCCAACCCACGAAGCAGTCCGCGACAGCCAAGCTTAGCCTCACGATTCAAGCCAGCAAGCTGGTGATTACTACCGCCTCGCTCGCAAATGCCACGGCCGGCAGTTCCTACAGTGCTTCAATCACCGCATCCGGCGGCACCACGCCTTACACATTCAAAGCAACCGGCCTGCCCAGCGGCTTGTCGATCGGCAGCTCAACCGGCGCAATCACGGGCACGCCCGCGCAAAGCTCGGTGGGAACAGCGTCGGTGGCAATAACGGTAACGGACTCAACGCAGCCGACAGCGCAGTCGACGACAGCTACCCTGAGCCTTACAGTTGTGGCCCCCGTCCTGACCAATCCGTTGACCATCACGACGACCTCGCTTCCAGAAGCCACGGTGGGCTCCACGTATAGCGCCTCGATAGCAGCGTCTGGCGGCATCCCTCCGTACACCTACAGCGCATCCGGCCTGCCCAGCGGCCTCGCGATCGGCAGTTCGACCGGCGCAATCACCGGCACGCCTGCTGCAACTTCGGTCGGAACCGCTTCGGTGGCAATTACGGTGACGGATTCAACCCAGCCCACTCCCCAGTCGGCCAACACCACCCTCAGTCTTGTCGTGAATGCGGCAACAACCCCATCAGCGTGCGCCGCCATGTCCACCGGCGACGATGCCAGCCTCAACGGCTTCGTTCCTTTCCAGCCGACGGACGCCTGGGACACCAATATTTCCTCGGCTCCGCTCGATCCAGATAACGCCGCAATCACATCTGCGGCCGGGTTTGCCGGGCTTCATCTACATCACGACTTCTCTTCAACGGCCGGAGGCAACTACGGCATCCCGTACGTCGTCGTCGATTCCAGTACGACCCCGCTCGTACCCATCAGCGTCCCTACTTACCCCAGTCAGAGCGATGTCGCTTATGCCCCGTTCCCGCCCAACGCTCCTATCGAGGGTTCGCCGGCCGCCTGCACCGGAGGGCCGAATAACTATCAGGGAGATCAGCACGTGCTGGTGCTCGATCGCAACCGCTGCATGCTCTATGAGACCTTCAATTCGGTGTTCTGCAACGGAGCCTGGAGCGCCGATTCCGAGACGATCTGGGATTTGAAGAACCTCGAGAAGCGCCCCTGGGGATGGACTTCAGCGGATGCCGCGGGACTGGCCATCTTCCCAGGGCTGCTGCGGTATGACGAAGTGGCTGCCGGCGCCATCAAGCACGCCATCCGCTTCACCATGCAGCAGACAAAGAACGACGCGAACGGCGGATACTTTGTGGAACCGGCCACTCATGCAGCGGGAAACATTTGGGGCGTGAGCAACGTGATGGGAATGCGCATCCGCCTCAAGGCCAGCTTCGATATCTCCGGTTACTCAGCCGCCAACCAGGTGATTCTGACCGCGATGAAGAACTATGGAATGATTGTCGCGGACAATGGCGGGTATTTCTACTTCCAAGGGGCTCCCGATCCGCGTTGGGACGACAACGATCTCGAAAACCTGGATTCCATTAAATCCTCCAACTTTGAAGTTGTGCAGATGGCGCCTACGTTTCCGGGATGGGACGCCGTCACCGCGCCCACGGGTCCTCCGCCGACCATCAACAGCTTCACCGCGTCTGCTTCAACGGTTGCCGCTGGAACGCCGGTGACGCTCACCTGGGATACGACGAACGATTCGTATGACTTCATCGACGTGCTTGGCGGAGTCAGCGGTGGCACCGTCACGACTGCGCCAACCGCAACCACGACCTATACACTGAACGCGACCAACCAGTACGGCCGATCGACCGCGCAGGTCACGGTTACAGTGCGGTAGCCGAAATCGGGCGTTTGCGGAAGGGAAGATAGAGCAGCAGGAACAGCGCCAGGCCAACGGGTTCGCTGACCAGAATGTACCAGGGCCATGGTCCGAAGATCGTAAGCAGCGAGTCCGTCTGCGGCTTGGCGCGCAGATACATATAGTTCGTTTTGTAGAGAGCATCGAACGCGCCCACGAACGCGGCATAGATGTTCAGCGCCAGCATCGCTCTGCCCACCGACCCTGTCCGCGGCCGCGCCTGCCTCGACCACACGAGGTAAAGAACGCTGACCACAATCAGGCCATGGTCGCAAAAATACTGAATCGACAGGAACAGCGGAAAGGACTCCGTAAGGACGGGCGTTAGCAGCGACATCGACGCTCCAGCCAGCGCATAGTAGTAGGCCAGATCGAAGACGGCCGGCTTCAGGGTGAGCAGCGCAACGATCACCAGCCACAGCGAAGCGTCGCAAAGCTCCAGCGGCACATGATTAGGAAACATCCGCTCGCCTTGCAGCGCAAAATATCCGTAATACAGAACGAAACACAGGAACAGCAGTGTTGCCAGGCCATAGCGTATGACCCGCACACCCGGCGGGAGCCTTCGCTGGACTGCGGCAAGCGTGGCAGCCAGCAGCGGGACGGCGACGAGAATGATCAGGTGCACCAACCCAAAGAGTCGAAGATGGTCCGGCATGCTTTTCCGCGCGTTCGAATTGGGCCTGGGAGGCTCGCGGAATTGTAGAACGTCCGCGCTCGGAGGTCGAGGTCCGGAGAACCAGGACGCCAATATGGACTGGAGCGCATAATGGCGTCGAGTGCATATTATTGTTATGCGGTGCGTGAGGAAGAACATTGTGCTGGGGGCGGAAACAGCGGGATGACGGTCACGCGACAGGAGATGCTGGGCTTCGGCGCGGCCTTCACTGACGCGGCCTGCTATATGCTCAATCAACTTCACAGCGACGAGCGGGCAGCCCTGAGGGTCTCGCTCATATACCGGGGAATTTCTTCTTCACATACTCAGTTACAGCAGTCATGGCTTCCACGTCGGACTTACCCCTTTTCCTGGCTTTGAAGTAAACGCGCCGTATTTTCAGATTGGTCCAATCAAGATTCGGATCTCCTCCATAGGTCGAAACATACTTGTTGTACTTGGACTTTACCCCAAGCCAACTGAAGCCGGACAACAGCGAATCGGCCTTTCGTATGCCTTCATCTACGCCGGCCTTGAATGCCAACAAGGCTCCGGCCCATTCATCGGGTCTGGGCACTGCCATCGGGACGCCACTCCTCTGCGACTCGACGCGCAGCCCGTTTTCCAGGTGCGATCTGAACGTCCTGGTCCACCAGGTATCGACGTCAAACAGGATCTTCATGCCAAAACCAGGCGGCAACACCGGGGCTTTCCCTAGCGCATGGGCTTGCTGCTGCTTTGCGGACGGGACAGACAACCCTCCACCACGGAGGAGGTCGTTGGCCCAGTTGGTGGGTTTGCTGTCAGCGGGGCCCGCAAAAAAATGAGACGCCGCGGAGGTGTCGTTGAGGATCGCGTTGTAGTTTGTCAGGACCGTTGAGCTATCGATCGCGCTTAGCGTACCATCCATCTTGAAAACGATGTTGCCTGTGTTCGGCTGGCACAGCCGGTCCCCGTTTCCGATGATGGCGTCGGCAGCGAACAGCATGCCGAGGTTTTTCATGAGGAC
>Ga0182016_10005683_pt1 | contig 13352 bp, 13 predicted proteins | sample 712S2MmetaG_FD_120491 | JGI IMG/M metagenome (GOLD analysis project Ga0182016, IMG submission 120491) | Permafrost microbial communities from Stordalen Mire, Sweden - 712S2M metaG | ecosystem: Environmental > Terrestrial > Soil > Wetlands > Permafrost | place: Sweden: Stordalen | collected...
GCCGCCTCCAGCACCGCCTCCGAGACAAAGTTCTCGCTGGCAATCATCTCCAGCCCCTCGTGCTGGCGGAGGGTTTCATGGTCAAGAGCGGCGGCCACTTCAGGGTCGGCTTGGGCGAGGGTGAGAGAGATGCGATCGGTCATACAACAATTCTAGCGTTTTCCAGCCTCCGGCGACAGACGAATTCACGCGGCAAATTTCCCGCTTTTGCACATGTGGAGCCGGTGCGTTGGTTTGCCCAGGGAGATTCATCAGGATGCATCCGCAACGTGAGATGAATCGATACGATGAGCTGGTGGAGTTGGCATTCAGACTGGAAAATGGAACGATATTTCACTGACTTGGCGACGGCATTCGTAAGGGGCCGGCTTGGAACTCCCACAGCGACAATCGAGGATGGATTGAATGCGGGGCTGCGTCTGCACAAATTCAAGCAGAATACTGAATTGCCAAGAGTCAAGCGCGTCCTTGGAATACTGCGCGGCTTGGCTCCGGAGAGTCTGCTCGATATAGGTAGCGGGCGAGGAACCTTTCTTTGGCCTCTGTTAGCGATCTTCCCATCGCTACAGGTGACTGCGATCGATTGGAATGAGCAGCGAGTATCGGATCTGCAAGCTGTGCGCCGCGGGGGAGTAGAGAGGCTCGATGTGGCGCGGATGGATGTGCAGAGCCTGTCATTTCCGCCACGGTCGTTCGACGTAGTCACGATGCTGGAAGTTCTGGAACACCTTGACAATCCGGAGTTAGCACTGCGCGGCGCAATGGATGCGGCCCGCCGTTTCGTTATAGCCAGTGTTCCATCCGTGCCAGATGACAACCCGGAACACCTTCACTTATTCAGCGTCGAGCAACTCCACGAAATGGCAACTAAGGCGGGATGCAAGCGAGTTACTTTTGAGCACGTGCTGAACCATCGGATTATGATATGCCAAACAACATGATCAGCATTACGAAGTTTCCCAGGACGCCTCATCTTGAAGGGTCGCGCACGCAGCGAGGCGACGAAGACGTACCGATCATCTCGCCACGCGATCTTCGCGGGCATCCACTCGTGATTGAAGAGAAGGTGGACGGTGCCAACAGCGGCATCAGCTTCGATGCGGATCGCTGTCTGATTCTGCAATGCCGGGGTCATGTGCTTTCAGGGGGGCCGCGCGAGCGTCAGTTCGATCTTTTCAAACGATGGGCGAACCATCATTGTTCGGCGCTGTGGGAGGCTCTCGGAACTCGTTATGTCATGTACGGTGAATGGCTCTACGCGAGGCATATGATCCGCTATGACGAACTGCCTCACTACTTCCTGGAGTTCGATCTGCTAGACCGTGAAACGGGAGAGTTTTTGAGTACCGATTTACGGCGCAAAGTGCTGGATGGCCATCCTGTCGTCTCTGTGCCCGTTCTTGGCAGTGGCTTGATTGACAGATTCGAAGGCTTTCTTGGGCCTTCGCGCTGTGCATCGTCCGAATGGATGGAGGGTCTCTACATCAAGTGGGAAGAAGACGGCAAGGTGCTCGGCAGGTACAAGTACGTGCGTAGCAGTTTTTCCCAGGCGGTTGAAGATGAAGGCGAGCATTGGATGGACCGCCCCATCGAGCCGAACCTGCTTCGGAAAGGTGTTGACATCTTTGCCTGCTGAATTTGGTTGTTCATCGCGATAGCGTTCGCGGTAATGGGAATTTGACGGAGTTATGAAGCAACTGCCTTTTTTATGCCCAGATGCTCCCAACTGGCGCGTGGACTGGAATACTCTCGACTCGGAGTATGACTGGGTACGCGCGATGCGGGGCTGTGTGCAAGACCCGATCTTCCATGCGGAAGGAGATGTCTGGACTCACGTTCGGATGGTTTGCGAGGCGCTCGTCAATCTTTTAGAATGGCGCTCTCTGCCACGGCAAGACCGCGAAATTGTATTTGCCGCCGCATTGTTGCATGACCAGGCAAAGCCTTCGTGTACGCGCGAGGAGTCCGGTCGCATTACAAGTCGCGGACACTCGGCGCGAGGCGCAATCGACGCGAGGAGAATTCTGTGGGAGTTTGGCGCTGACTTCGTGGCGAGAGAACAAGTGTGCGCCTTGATTCGTTATCATCAGTCTCCGTTTCATCTGGTCAGCCGCGAGGATTCGCAACGTCAAGCATTCCTGATAAGCCAGACTGTGCGTTGCAATCTGCTTGGCCTGCTCGCCAAGGCTGACATTCTGGGCCGGCACAGCGCCGACCAAAAGCAGTTGCTCGAACGGGTTGAACTCTTTGAAGAATATTGTCGGGAGCAGAGCTGTTTCGATGGGCCGCGCAAGTTTCCTTCGCCGCACAGCCGCTTCGAGTATTTCCGTACGGACAATCGCGATCCGAATTATCCTGCCCATGAAGATTTTCGTTGCAACGTGACCATCATGTCCGGGATGCCTGGTTCGGGCAAGGATACATGGATTCTTCGCCACCAACCAGAATTGCCAGTGGTCTCCTTGGATGCAATTCGAGAAGAGCTGGGCGAGGCGCCAACAGGCAACCAGGGCAAGGTGATCCAGAACGCCCGAGAGAAGGCGCGTGAGTTCCTGAGACAACAACAGGACTTCGTCTGGAATGCTACCAACCTCAGCCGCGAGATTCGCGGGCAGCTTGTAGATCTGTTTACCGGCTACCGCGCCCGAATACGCATCGTCTACGTGGAGGAAGCGATGTCGTCTCTTTATCGCCAAAACGACAATCGCGCAGCGGCAGTTCCTCGAAAAGCTATCTCGGATATGATGAACCGCTGGGAAGTCCCGATACCGACGGAAGCAGACCAGGTGGAGTGGTGGGTCGGTGGAGAACAGGTCACGCGGTAAGTTTGCGGGCTTCGTAGTCCATAATTCCCGAACGGGCCATCTTTCCTTCTGCGCCCGCACCATCCTTGTAACTGGGCAAACTGGTATCCTGATTCTTGAATCGTGCATTGGAGTTTATATGAGATATCGCATCAAAGAATGGATACTATTAGTGTTAATAGCTCCATCCTTTTCCTATACCTTCGCGCAAACCCCCGCCATCGACCCGGCCCTGCTTGCCAAGGCCAACGCGGGCGATGCCGCCGCGCAGCAGGTACTCGTTGGCGATAGCTACGCGGCGGGCAACGGACAGGCGCGCAGCTCCAGCCAGTTGGCCGAGGACTTGCAGCAAGCCGCCGAGTGGTATCGCAAGGCGGCGGACAAAAACGACATCGCAGGCGAGTTGCGCCTGGCCGCTCTCTACCGCGATGGCCGGGGCGTACCGCGCGACATGGCGCAGGCCGCGGACTGGTACCGCAAGGCCGCCGAGCAGGGGGACGCGACAGCGCAGGCCACTCTCGGCGTGCTCTACTCCATGGGCCAGGGCGTGCCGCACGACTATGTGGAAGCCTACTACTGGCTGGACCTTGCCGCTGCTGTCAAAGGCCCGAATCAGGAGAAATACGCCGCCAACCGGCAGATGGTCGGCGCCCACATCACCGCCGACGAGCTGGCCGAGGTACAGGAGCGCGTCGCCAAGTGGCTGGCTGCCCATCCGCGCTAGCTCCAAGGCAGGTATTCTTTCTCTTGATGCGATTCTTCACTCCTTACTCGCCGGGCCGGTGGATTGCTTCCTCCGTTTGCGTGCTTGCCGTTCTGACGCCAGCCCTCGCCAGCGCTCAATCTCCTGCCGTTTCGCTCACCCCCGCCGTGGTCGAAGCCGGCTCGCCGGAATTGATTCGCGTGGAGGCGGCAGGCGCCATAGGTGCAGACGGCGAATGGCTGGGCCGCAAACTTGAGTTCTTTCGCGGGCGCGATGGGCGCGCCTGGTTTGCGCTTGCGGGCGTCGATGTCGAAGCTCCAGCAGGACCATCGCAATTGAAGATCGCGCTTCGCCTGGCAGGCAGCACACGCGACCTGACCCGCACCGTCGAAATTCACGCCGCACACTACCGCACCGGCTCGCTCACCGTAGCGCCGAAGTTCGTCGAGCCAGACCCCGAGGCGCTCAAGCAAATCCAAGCGGACAGGCTGCTCAAGGACAAGGTCTTTGCGGTGAGCGCTCCCCAGCCGCTGTGGGCAGCCAGTTTTCGCGCGCCCGTAACCGCTCCGCCGACCGACAGCTTCGGCACGCGCCGCATCTTCAACGGCAAGCTGGCCAGCGTTCACAAGGGGATGGACTTTCGCGCCGCGACCGGAACCCTTGTGCGGGCCGGCAACAGCGGCGTAGTGGTGCTGGCAAGGCCGCTCTACTACGAGGGCAACTGCGTGGCCATCGACCACGGACTCGGCCTCTACACGATCTCTATGCATCTGAGCCGCATCGATGTGAAGGAGGGCCAGCGCGTGGCCACGGGCGACAGCGTGGGCCTGAGCGGCGCAACAGGCCGCGTCACCGGGCCGCACCTGCACTGGGCCGTCCGCTGGCAAGGCGCCTACCTCGATCCCGCCAAGCTGCTCAAGCTGAATCTGAATGGAACACGCTAACACATTGGTTCACATGTGCCCCATCCATTTTTGTTCGTTGCAAAATGGGTCCTTTGCGCAACAAGACAAGAGCGATTAATTTTGTTTGGCGCGGGCGGCTACCGTCGCACGACGGCGAACGCCGGAGTGGCGGCCGTGAGAACGTCCAGACAGGCCCAACCTGTGACGAACTGATAATGGGTTACAGGCGCGTTCACTTCCTTCCAAGCACCGGACTGAAGGCGGGCGAAAGCAGCGCCTTCGAGCCGATATGCGAAATGCTCGGACACCAATCCTTCATTCGGAGTATCGTCTTCCTCTGTGCTAAGCGGCATCTCGTCTAAAATCCTGATGATGCACTGCCTGTCGAACGAAACTCGTAGTAGGTGAGCATCGTCGTCAGGCAAGACGAAATCGGCTGCGATACCGTTCGTGGACCAGTGTAAGGAGACGAGGTCGCTTCGGCTGGCCTGTAGCAGCACACCAGCATCGATCGGGCTATATCTAGGCATGAGCCAAATATTAAACTGTCCGCGGTGCCGGAGCATCTCAGACAGGGTGGGATTCGTCAGAACCAGCTAGCGCGAGACGACCTCTTCTACATATCGCGATTCCACATCCGCGGAGTTCACCCCCGCCGCCTTCTCCCGCCGCAGTGCCTTGAACGCGCGGTAGACAAACCACCCAAGGTACCAGCCATCGATAAACTTGTAAGGCGTCTCGCCCGTTGTGTAGTGGCCGCAGGGCAGCACGCGCGGCTCAAAGTTGAGCCCAATGCGCCGGAACGCATCTACCACCAGCAGTGAGTACTCCCTGGGAAAAGTCAGGTCGTAAGTGGCGTAAACCAGCAGCACTTGCTTCCGGGTTCCATCGGCCTCCGCGCCCACGATTTTGTCGTAGTAGTAGCACGGGCTTGCGGCCGCCCACAAGGCCCGCACGCGGTCCTGATTTAGCCCCGCGTCTTCCAGAGCCTGCTTCACGTGGCGGGTGCTTTGCCCGGCCCAGGTCACGTCTCCAAACGCCGTCGACGCGTGGTTGAAGGCGTTCACGCGAATGCGAGGATCGTGCGCGCTAGCCAGATAGGCGTAGCAGGAGCCAAGGCTGGTTCCCAGCACGCCGAAGTGCTCGTATCCCTGCTCCTCAAGCCAGTCCAGGCAGCAGCGAATGTCCACCACCGCCTGACGGCAGGCTGAGAGCGTTCTGCCGATATTTGCGCTCACGGCGTAGTCTGAGCGCTCCAGCTCTGCTGGCCTGCGAATGTCGTGGTAAGGCATGGAGAGCCGCAGCGCCGAGATGCCCATGCGGTTGAAGATCGTGCAGAGCGAGTTGTGCCCCAACCCATCGGAGTTCCACTGCGGCAGCACCACAATAGCCTGTTTGGGACGCGCCGGATCTTTGTGCGCGGGCGCAGGATACCAGCGGGCATTCACCTGGTCGTTCTCTGGGTAGGGCGTCCGCTCCGGCGAGGTAAAGCGGAGATACTGCGCCGTCGCCAGCTTTCCCTCGGCGGCCAGCTCGCGCATCGCGGCGTCCTTGGCAAGCGTCTCCGGGCGCACATTGGTGGGAAACAGTTGCGGATGGCGATCTTCCAGCCGAAAGTCCGTAGGCCGCTCGTACCCGAAAAACTTATAGCTGTGGCGGATGAGAAGCTGGTTGATGCGCACCATGGCCGCTTCGGCGGCGGCAGGGTCGCGCACAGTCTCAGGGTTGGGCACGGCGTCCGCAAAGCCGTGCGCCTCAAGAAACGGCTCAATCCACTCGAACCCCCACTCCAACGGCCGCACCACGCGGTTTTCGTCGCGCGTAGTCAGCCGCGTCTCCCACTCGTACATCCAGCGCGCGTAGCGTTCCTTGATCATGGCTTTGCTCCAAGTTTATCAGTGAGCCAAGCTGTGCGCCGAACTGGACCCACGCCGATTGTTCCAGGCTTGGACAATAACCGGCACCCAGGGATTAGAACAGGGGATCGCGCGGCCGCCGCCAAGCTGGGGAATGGTAGCATGATTTCTATTCATGCTTGGATCGGTTTGCGCAAGAATCATGCACGCCTCGGAGGCTTCACATCAATGAATCTGCGCCTCACAGCTCTCGCCGCCGCTCTGCTTGCCTTATGGCCGCTGACGGTCCTTGCTCAGTCCCCTGACTGGCGCACCCCAGCCGAGATCGCCGGCTACCGAACAACCCCGGACTACGCCGAGACGGTCGCTTACCTCGACCGCATCGCCGCCGCCGATCCGGGCCAGGTGCGCATTGAAAGCTTCGGCAAGACCGGCCTGGGCCGCGCTTTGAAGATTGTCATCGCGTCGAAGGACGGCGTCTTCGATCCCGCCGCCATCCACGCCTCCGGCCGCGCCATCCTGCTGGTCCAGAACTCCATCCACGCCGGCGAAATGGATGGCAAGGACGCCTGCCTGGCGTTACTGCGTGATCTCGTCCAAAACAAGGACAGAGCGAAGCTCCTGGATCATGTGGTCTTCGTCTTCATCCCCGTCTATAACATCGACGGCCACGAGCAGCGCTCGCCGTATAACCGCATCAACCAGAACGGCCCCGAGCTGGCCGGCTGGCGCGGCAACGCCACCAACCTCAACCTCAATCGCGACTATATGAAGGCCGACGCGCCCGAGACCCGCGCCTTTCTTAAGATGTTTCACCGCTGGCTGCCCGACTTCTTTGTGGACGATCACGTGACCGACGGCATGGACTATCAGTACGACGTGACCTTTACCCTGGACGACACGCCCGACGTTGCTCCGGCCACCGCGCAGTGGATTCACGACACAGTGACTCCCGAGCTGGAGCGGCAGGTCAACGCCAGCGGCCATCTGGCCTTCCCCACCTATGTAACGCTCAACGACGACTCCGACCCCGCGAAGGGCCTGGCCTTCAATCCCGATCCGCCGCGCTTCTCGACTGGGCAGATGATTCTGGAAGACCGCCCCGGCATGTTGGTCGAGCTGCACATGCTCAAGGACTACAAGACGCGGGTCACGGGCAACTACGAGATTTTGCGGGCGCTGCTTGAGGTGATGAACCGCGACACGGCCAAGCTGATCGCCCTTAACCGCGAGGCCGATGCCGACGCCGCCCAGCTTGGCGCGCACCCGCTGGGCAATGAGAAATTCCCGCTCGACCTGGACGGCAACGGCGATACCACCCCTGTGCTTTTTCGCGGCTACCAGTTCACGCGCGCCCTGAGCGAGGTTTCAGGCGGCATGTGGATCAGCTACCGGCACGAGCCCTGGAATGTGACACTGCCCCTTGCCACTGGCACAAAAGTCACCGCCTCCACCACGCCTCCGGCCGCCTACATTGTTCCCCCGCAGTGGACGCACGTGATCGACGTACTCGAAGCCCACGGCGTAGCCCTGCGCCGCACCACCGCGCCGTGGACTGGCAAAGTGGAACGCTACCGCTGCTCGGGAATGCAATGGCAAGGCAAGCCCTTCGAGGGCCGCCATCCCCTCTTCGCAGGCGAGGATCCTGGAGAGCAGCCGGGCCGTTACGGCCAATGCACGCTCACTACGGAGACGCTCACCTTTCCTGCGGGTTCGGTGGTGGCGCCGCTCAACCAGCGGCTCTCAAAAGTCGTGATTCACTGGCTGGAACCGGAAGCGCCCGACTCCGCGCTGCGCTGGGGATTCTTTGACGCCATCTTTGAGCAAAAGGAGTACGGCGAGGCCTATGTGCTGGAAAAACTGGCTCGCGAGAACATGGCCAAAGATCCGGCGCTGAAAGCCGAATTTGAGCACCGCATCGCATCGGACCCGCAGTTTGCCGCCAGCCCGGCGGCACGCCTGGAATTCTTCTATGAACGCTCACCGTGGTTCCAGCCGAACCACGTCGGTGGGTACCCGGTGGGCCGCCTGCTCTCGCTGGATGGCCTGCCGCTGGAGTAGCAGGAGCAACTTATCGCTGGACGACGTCGACGGTTGCAGCCATGCTTCGCGCTTTCTTTTCGTGTCGGCGCTCGATTTTCGTTGCAGATTTCTTCATTTGGCTTTACCTTAGCTCCGAGCTTACCTCTTACTCTGGAGCGTTCTCTATGCATGTCTTAGCACTACTCTTGCAAAGCCAGCCCGACCCCGCCGTGGCGCAGAAGATGGCCCTGGCCTTTCTTGCCTTCATCCCGATCGTCATCCTTGTGGGCCTGGCCATCGTCATGGTGCCCTTCTGGTTCATTCTGAAAAAGGCCGGCTTCTCGCCCTGGCTCACGCTGCTGTTTATGGTGCCCCTGGGCAACCTGATTCTGTATTACATGCTTGCCTTTGGCGAGTGGAAGGTTGTGCCAGTGGCCCAGGCCGGCTGGGGACCACCGCCGCCTTACCCGCCACAGCCACCGTACCCGCCCCCGCCGCAGTACCCGCCGCAGGCTTGAGCCGGCACGGAATCTTGGGATTCGGGTCCGTCCGCGATGCGGTCTGCGGCAGAAAAGACGCGCCGCCACAAGCATCAAGGCGTTGATCTCATTCCCAGATGAATTCGATTGGAGCCTGGATGTCGGAGTGAAGACTGTTATGCACCGGGCAAGTGTGGGCGGCTCTCTCGAGTTTTTGCTTGTTCTCGGCGCTGATGGTATGAGGTACGTGGATTTTGACGTTCAGGCTCTTGATCATCCTTGGCGGAGCGGTGGTCATTTCCTTTTCTACGTTTGCCGTGGTCCCGGCGATGTCGATGTTCAACGCACGGGCCATGATGCCCATCACCGTTAGAATGCACGTGCCGAGCGCGGTTGCGACCAAGTCAGTGGGCGAAAAGCCCTCGCCGCGCCCCTGATTGTCCTTGGGGGCGTCCGTATTGAGCTTGCTTCCAGAGGGGGTATGGACTGCTTCGCAGTGCAAGTCTCCCTGATATTCAAATTGAATGATGACCATGATTGCTCCCTTGAAGAGATTGCTGGAACGGGCATACCCTGGAAACGCACCAAACCTATCCATCATAGGATATGTGCGCACTCTGGGGTCCTATTCAGCCCGCTGTTCTTGAGACAACCCTCCAGTGGGATAATGAAAGCCAGCCATGACCAACTCGAATCCGGATAGCCCCGCCGTTCAAAATCAAGCGGCTACAAGCCAAGACGCTCGCACTCCCTCCAACTTCCTCCGCGACATCATCGCCGAGGATGTCCGCACCAAAAAATACGGCGACGCCGTCATCCAGACCCGCTTTCCTCCCGAGCCCAACGGCTACCTCCACATCGGCCACGCCAAGGCCATCTGCATCGACTTCGGCCTGGCTGACCAGTTCGGCGGCAAAACCAACCTGCGTTTCGACGACACCAACCCCGAAAAAGAGGAACAGGAGTACGTCGATTCCATCATGGCCGACGTCCGCTGGCTCGGCTTCGATTGGGAGCGTCTCTGCTATGCCTCCGACTATTTCCCCCAGCTCTACGAGTGGGCTTTGCAGCTCGTCAAAGCCGGCAAGGCCTACGTTGACGACCTCTCCGCCGATGAGATCCGTCAGCACCGCGGCACCCTCACCGAACCGGGCAAAGATAGCCCTTATCGCAACCGCTCCATCGAAGAGAATCTCGACCTCTTCATCCGCATGAAGCAGGGCGAGTTCCCCGACGGCAGCCGTGTCCTCCGCGCCAAAATCGACATGGCCTCGCCCAACCTGAACATGCGCGATCCGGTCATGTACCGCATTCTTCACGCCACGCATCACCGCACCGGCGATCAGTGGTGCATCTACCCCATGTACGACTACGCACACGGCCAGTCGGATTCGCTGGAGCGTGTTACACACTCCATGTGTACCCTCGAATTTGCCGACCACCAGCCCCTCTACCGCTGGTATATCGAACAGCTCGGAATCTTCCCCTCGCAGCAAATTGAGTTTGACCGGCTCAACATCACCTACACCATGCTTTCCAAACGCAAGCTGCTACAGCTCGTCAACGAAAAGCGCGTGAGCGCCTGGGATGACCCGCGCATGCCTACGCTCTCCGGTCTGCGCCGCCGCGGCTTTACCCCGGAAGCTATCCGCGCCTTCGTGGCTGCCAGCGGCGTTTCACGCACCAACGGCAGCACCGACATTGAAATGTTGGAGCACTTCCAGCGCGACGACCTCAACCGCCGCGCCAGCCGCGTCATGGCCGTCCTGCGCCCGCTCAAGCTGGTCATCGATAACTACCCCGCCGATAAAGAGGAATTTGCCGACGTCGCGAACAACCCCGAAGATCCCTCTGCGGGAACTCGTGAGGTGCCCTTCAGCCGCGAAATCTACATCGAGCAGGATGACTTCCGCGAGGTACCTCCGCCGAAGTACTACCGTCTCTCTCCCGGCAAAGAGGTCCGCCTGCGCAACGCCTATTTCGTAACCGCGCAGAGCGTGGTGAAAGACGAGGCCGGCAATCTCGTCGAGGTGCATTGCACCTACGATCCCTTGAGCCGCGGCGGCAACTCGCCCGACGGCCGCAAGGTCAAGTCCACCATGCACTGGGTGTCGGCGGCGCATGCTATCTCCGCCGAAATCCGCCTCTACGACAAGCTCTTCGCCAAGGCCGATCCCTACGACTTAGCGGAAGGCCAGGACGTTCTCGACAATCTCAACCCCAACTCCGTCGAGATCGTCACCGGCGCCAAGCTTGAGCCTTCATTGGCCAACGCAAAGATTGAAGACCGCTTCCAGTTTGAGCGCGTGGGCTACTTCTGCCTCGATCGCGACTCAAACCCCGGCAGTCTGGTCTTCAACCGCACCCTCCCGCTAAAAGACTCCTGGGCCAAGATCGAGAAGAAGGCCGGAGCGTAGAGCCCCAGCTGGCGTAGAGGTCATTGCCATCGTTTCTAACGATTCTTATGTTAATGTGCGAAGCATGTCTGACATGACGGAAACTCCGATCCCCGGCAGAATAAGTTTGGTGCGCCAAGAGCGTGCCGATGACTGCGGGATAGCGTGTGTAGCTATGATCGCGTCGGTTTCGTACCGCGAAGCGTGGGAGAAACTGGCTCCGCCACCAGCGAAGGTGGAATTCGCTGCCGCATACAACAACCGTGAGATCGCCTTCCTGAACGAGAAAGGTTGGTGGCCGTCAGCACAGCTTCTGCTCAAGACTGTGATTAGTTTAGAGGGGTTGGACGCGATAATTGACAGCGAAGAAAGATTTAGGAAAGCCGTTGAGAACTCGCAGCGGGTGCGCCTCGTTCTGGCATTCTCAGATGGTTCGAAACCAGATCATTCGGTCATCTGGGATAGGGACTGCAAGGATGTGGTTCTCGACCCCTCTCGCGGAGAAGTTCCAATACCGAATCTATTCAATGATGCAGGGCTGCAAACTTATTCGGGAACTTTGGGGCTGACAGCGTTTCGTTACCAACCTGGAAAACCGATCCAAACGTTGATCAAAACAGAGAAGGATGTCGCACCACCAGATATGCTTTAGTAAGCAGGCATCCCGCTCTCAAAATCGAGCTGTGGGACACCCAGCCTTGGAAGCATTTTCGGCCTCGAATAGCTAAGAGTCCAAGAATCGGCTTGCACCCGCAGGAAGGGAACGAAGTGGCAGACGCACGCGCGAACCAGCTTGCACGCGGACCACACTGGACTTTGCAAAGGCAAGGAGGGAACGTCGTGACAAGAACAGCGCTTCATTATGTGGACCTTATCGGGCAGGCGGACAATATAGCCCGTCTCAAGGATTTCGGAGAGTTCTTTGCATCGATGGGTAGTGCGCCCGGACATATCCTCCTCACAGGGGAAGAGGGAATGGGTAGGTCCACAATCGCCATTGCTTTCACCAATGAACTTGGCGTGGGATTCCAGAGGACAAATGCATCAGCGATTATTGAATATGGCGATTTAACCGCTATCCTTACAAACCTTAGGGAGAGGCAGATTGTACTGTTTGAGAATATCCAACTGCTTCGGAAGCCATTCGCGGAAAGGCTGCGGCAGGCGCTGCATGATTTGAAGTTGGACATCATCATCGGGCAAGGACCGGCTGCCAGATTGCATGTCATGGAGATTCGACCATTCACATTGGTTGCAACGTGCCCCAAGAAGTCCGATTGCCCGGCGGAGTTGCTTGGTGAATTTTCCTTGGTCCTGAGCCTACATTCCTATTCCAAGCCGGAGCTGAAATTGATCGCGGAGAGGATCGCCCAACTGGCAGGGGTTTCTCTTGATAGCCATGCATCGGAACTACTAGCGAAGAGTTGCGACGGGCGCCCCGGTCATCTTGAGTCAATGTTCCACCGGGTGGTTCGGCCTCTTAACAAGAGCACCGTTTCAGAGGACGACGTTCTGCTAGCGTTCAAGGCATTCGGAATCAACGTGCGTCCAGACACGTTACCGAACATGACTGGGAGCCTACAGAATTTGTCAGGGGTTGATTTTGAGAAATTGATCTCGGCTTTGCTCACACGAATGGGATTCCAGGCAGAAATGACAAAAACCAGCGGGGACGGCGGAATCGACATTATTGCCGTGCTCGATAAGCCGATCTTCGGAGGCCGCTACTTGTTCCAGTGCAAGCGGTTTGCTCCCGATAACCTTGTGGGATCGCCAACTGTAAGAGATTTCTATGGAGCGGTCACAGCAGACCGCGCGGTGAAGGGGATACTCATCACAACCTCAGATTTCACGGTGCGGGCGCAGGAGTTTGGACGGAGGGTTGGGGTAGAGTTGGTTTCCATGAACCAACTCAAAAGGCTGCTTTTGGAATACGGTCTGTGTGAGAATCTGGACGGGTAGCAATATGGCGATGCCTGGTGCCCCAGCTCCCGCTTCTGGGATTTCCGTCATTCTGCATTGGGCAAGGACTTCCCTTGCTCGAAGAACTCCCGGAGCTTCACCGTCGAGTACGGAGTCTGTCCCAGAGCTTCATCCATCCATGCCGGAAGCTCGGAGGCGAGAAAGGTAATTTCGCGTCCCAGGAACGACGCGACCCGCTATCCCCCGAAGTCACGAGCCGCGCCC
>Ga0182016_10005684_pt1 | contig 13351 bp, 8 predicted proteins | sample 712S2MmetaG_FD_120491 | JGI IMG/M metagenome (GOLD analysis project Ga0182016, IMG submission 120491) | Permafrost microbial communities from Stordalen Mire, Sweden - 712S2M metaG | ecosystem: Environmental > Terrestrial > Soil > Wetlands > Permafrost | place: Sweden: Stordalen | collected...
CGAGCTGATGTGGACGCGGTCTTGATTGCCACCGGCGACCGCTGGCATGCGCTGGCCTCGGTCCTGGCGATGCGGGCCGGCAAGGACGTGTATTGTGAGAAGCCTGCTTGTCTGACCATGGCCCAGGGGCAGATGGTGGTGGAAACCGCTCGTCGGTATGGCCGGGTTTATCAAACAGGCGCCCAGCGCCTGAGCGAGCCGAATCATGTTTTTGCCATCGAAATGGCGCGCACCGGCCGCTTGGGTCCGGTGCATACGGTTTACGCGGACTGTCGCTGGCGCGACGGGTTGCGTCGCGATTGGCTGCCGGCGGAACCAGAGCCGACCAAAGACGTCCTGGACTGGGACCTGTTTCTCGGTCCATGTCCTTGGCGGCCCTACAACCGCGGTTATCTGAATTCAGGCTGGTATCACTTTTACGACTTGGCCACGGATGTGGCGATGTGGGGCGCGCACAGCGTGGCCCAAGCGCTCGCCGGGCTTGACATGACGAACGTGACCACCATCGAATTCGAGTACGAGAAACCCGATGCGACCATGGTGACGCGATTATCCAACGGCGTTAAATTGGTTCTCTACCGCACCAGTGGCTCGGTTTGGGCGCCGTGTCAATACTGGCATGGCGCTTGTGGCGAGCGGTTTGACGGACCGGAAGGCTGGGTAGCCGCCGCCGACGACTACAAGAAACCAGACGTTTCCTCGCCCGCGATGCTGGAGGAATTCCGTAAGGTGCTGGCGGAGTACAGGACCCGGACGCAACGTCCGCTGAGCCACGTGCGGAACTTCCTGGACTGCATCCGGTCACGCGAATCCACGGTTGCTAATCCTGACGTTATGTTTCGGTCCATGAACATCTGCCTGGCTGCGGACATTTGCGAGCAACTCCAGCGGAACTTGACATTCGACTTTGCCAAAGCTGAGTTCGTGGGCGATTCCCAAGCCAATCGTCTGCGTATGCGCGCCATGCGCGCCCCCTACATGGTTTGATGGCGGCAGCGCCTCGGCAATTGAGCGGTTGCGGATCGCTTGGGAGGCCTGTTTGCGAACGGCGGCACAGAAGGATCAAGCCTTCCGCACCGCGCAGCGGAGCATAGCGAGACAGTTGTGGCCCGATCCGGCCAACAAAAAAGCCTCCGAATTGGCCTCAGTGCGCTAACAATCGCGTGCGATAAAACCCTTGCGAAAAGGCGCTCGCATTGGTGAAAAGCGCATATCCCGCCGTAGCCGCGCTGTTGGTTGATGCCATATTGGTGGCCACTGGCACCCACTCCATCGGCACCGTCAGGTTGGTTGCCATATCGAGTCCATAGTTTAGTCCCGGCTTGCCGAGCAATGTGACCAGATTTACCGCATCCTCATCTTGGATTGCCAACTCATTGGGAGTTGGACCGACCAGCAGCGCTTTAGCGACGGAAGTCAGGTAATTGGTGCCTCCGCCGGTGAACCCTCCGCCGGCATAGAGATTTCCGAAATTGTCCAAGGCCAGGCAATTTACGGCGGCATTGACCCCTGAACCGAGCGCATGCCAGTTGCTGCCATCCCATTCTGCTATGTTATTGACATTTAATCCGCCCACGTTTGTCAAAATCCCACCTACGAAAAGATTCGCTGAGGAGTCACAGACCAGGCAGTTTATTGATAATCCTTTCGTGCTCGGATAAATCGTCGTCCACTTGCTGCCATTCCATTTTGCGAGGCTTGGGTAGGTAACCCCATTGGAAATCTCCCATCCTCCTCCACCCACATAGACATTTCCGAAATCGTCGCAAGCCACGCAGTTCACGCCAAGCGCGAAACCCGGTCCGAGCGCCGACCACCCATTGCTGTTCCACTTAGCAATGTTAAAGGCCGGTAAACCCCCGGCATTAGTGAACGATCCACCCACGTAGAGGTTTCCGTTCGCATCACATGTCATCGAAGAGACTCTGGCATTAGGATAGGCGAAGAGGTCAGGACTTCCGGTAAGCCCCGAACCAAGCGCAGACCATCCGGTGCCGTTCCATTCAGCGATGTTCGTCGCGCCGGACGCCCCGGCATTAGTAAAATATCCTCCTGCATAAAGGTTTCCCGAGCTGTCAATGGCCAACGTGTAGACTAAGCCACTTATTCCCGTGCCGAGCGCGGACCATGTGGCGCCGTTCCATTTGGCAATGTTGTTGGCGGCGACACCACCAGCGCTGGAAAACCCGCCGGCCGCATAGAGGTTTCCCGAATTGTCGCTCGCCAGCACAGTGACATCACCGTTCATCCCCGCACCAAGGGCGGACCACGCAATCCCGTTCCATTTCGCAACGTGAGCCGCGGCCACGCCCCCTGCATTGGTGAACACTCCGCTCGCATAGAGATTTCCATGAACATCGCAAACGACCGCGTTGACCGAGTACCTGCCAACCCCTGGACCCAAAGCGGCCCACGCGTTCCCTTCCCATTTCGCAATTCCACTTGCTTCCACCGTTCCTGCCTCGGTGAAGAACCCGCCGGCATAGAGGTTTCCGAAACTATCCAGTGCCAAGCAGTTGACCGCGCCGTTCATCCCCAAACCGACCGAAGACCAACTGCTGCCATCCCATTTGACGAGATTGTTCGCCTGGATACCGCCCGCGTTCGCAATCGACCCGCCCACGTAGAGGTTTCCATTGGTGTCGCAGGCGAGGGCGGATACCGCCGCATTCGTCCAGAAGCCGAGTGCGGTCCATGCGCTGCCGTCCCAGGCAATTATGTTTGGATAAACGGTCAGAATATTATTATCACCTATTTCCGTAAATATGCCTCCCGCATAAACGTGGCCGGAACCGTCGCACGCCAGGGACCAAACCCACATGCCCGTACCAGTGCCGAGAGGGGACCAGGAATTGCCGCTCCATTCGGCGACCGAGTTTGCGGCTACCCCTCCAGCCGTTGTAAATTGGCCGCCGGCAAAGAGATTTCCCGATTTGTCCACGGCCAACGCAAGGACACTATAGTTCATGCCGGCAATCGAGAGCGGCGACCAACCGCTGCCGTCCCACTTGGCAATGTAGTTGGCCGTCACGTTGCCCGCGCGCGTAAAGTTCCCGCCGACGTACAGGTTGCCCGCACCGTCGCACGCCACGGCATTGACACTGTCACTCATGCCCGAACCAAGGGGCGACCACTTGTTGCCGTCCCATTTGGCGATGTAGTTAGCTGAAGTCCCTCCTGCGCTGGTGAATGCACCCCCGGCGTATAGATTTCCCTGGTTGTCGCATGCCAGACTTGTGACGTTTCCATTCATTCCTGTCCCCATTGTGGACCATGCGCCGCCTTTCCAAACGGCGACATGGCTAGCAACATTCGTGCCCGCAAGAGTGAAGCTTCCTCCCACATAAACATCGCCCATCGTGTTCACCGCCACTGCTGACACCGTGCCGTTTAGCCCCGATAAGTTAGGCAGACCGACCCAGTTGGCGTCCGTTATCGGTATAGCCGTTGCCATGAAAACAGAGACCTGGGCTATCGCAAGGAATCCGAGCAATAGTAGGCCTTTTCGCCAGGAAATAATGTTGTTTTTCATATTTAGTAAGAAGTTCATCGTTGCGCTGTGCAAACAAACTTGCATCCTTTGTTATAGCTCGTCCTCAACGTGAGAATCTTTCAACTTTTTTGCGAGGTTGCGCTGAACAAAGCGAAATTTCGCCTTATGGGCCAGCCGCCGAAGCGGCTAGCTGAATGGATCGTTATCCGATTCCGCTCGTTTTGTTTGGCTGTTTACAGTTATGGAAAGCACTCGATCTTCGTCTCCAACGAGCCCATACTGCTCGCATCGTGCTAGCGCGCCGTATTGAAAACACCGATGAGGGGCAGGGGAGTGGTCCTTAGCTCGCTGCCAAGACCCAAAGGTCAATCCTACGACTCCCAGATCGGCGACCAACTTCGATGGAAGCAATTCTTACAGCCATACTTGAGGACGATCGGCCCAGAGCCAGGGAACTGCTGAAGGCCAACCCAGGGCTTGCCGCTGGCCGCATCGACCAGCCCCGGCTGTACCAATCGAAGATCTTTCACTGGATTTACACCGGGGATACGGCGCTGCATTTGGCGGCGGCTGGTTACCGCGTTGAACTTGTTCGATTATTGCTGGCCGCCGGAGCCGACCCAAACTCGAGAACGAATCACCGTCAAAGCGGCCCCTTGCACTACGCGGCCGATGGCTACATCACCGGGCCGGTTTGGGATGCAAAAAGGCAAGTGGGGACGATCCAATGTCTGCTCGACGCGGGAGCAAACATCAATGCCCAGGACAAAAATGGCGCCACACCTTTGCACCGTGCGGTCCGCACGCGCTGTGCCGCCGCCGTGAAATGCCTGCTCGAAAGAGGCTGTGATGCCACGCTGAAGAATAAGCCCGGTTCCACCCCCTTTCACCTCGCGGTGCAAAACACCGGACGCGGTGGGTCTGGGGCGGAAGCGGCCAGAGCCGCCCAGCGAGACATCATCCACGCGTTTCTTTCATTCGGCCTAAACCCCGCGCTCCAAGACGGAAAAGGAAAATCCGTCCTGCAGTGGGCCAGAAGCACTTGGATTCGAGAGATGCTTTCTGAAAATACGACCGGGTGTGGTTGAATTGACCGGCAACAACTCTCTTACTGTCTCCTAGCACGCTTAGGAGGTCTCATCTTACCCGGTTCATTCCCACCCCTGTTCCCGGCGAACTCCTTTTCCGAAATCCGCGCACCAGGCCGGAAGCTCCAGCGCGATCTGTTCCGCAATACCGCTTAGTTCCGTCAAACGATCGAGTCTCAACGATAAATCATAAGCGTGGCGCATGACATGGTGAAACCCTTTCAGTTCTCGGATCTCGGCGGTGCGGTTCTTGGGGATAAAGGCCGGGCGAACGCCCTCGAGGTCTAAAGCCAGCCGCCTGATCAGTTTCTCATGAAAATCACCTCGTTTTTCAAAATGATTCTCAAATTCCTCGCAAACTCGCTCAAACATCCTTTCCAAGACATTGTAAAAGCGAGACAACTCGTAAGCGCACGCTTCCAAATGCCCGGGCGCAGCCTCGCGGAGCCGCTGCGCTGCTTTGTTCGCGGCATCGTGCGCCGTAGCACAATCCACTTCCAATTCCCTGAGCAAAATGATCAGGCCGGCAGAGTCCATTTTTCGCCTTCTCGATCGATACGATCTCGGAATCGACATTCAGACAACAAAATGATATCCACAGGGCGTCCCATTTCTTCGGCCAGCAAAGCGGTTAATTGGTAAAGGCTGGTTCCCGTCGGCTCGCATTCGAGCGCCAGATCGATGTCCGATCCGTCGCTAAAGCGATGTGGTTTTGTCAATGATCCAAAAACCACGACCTGGTCAACCGCGACAAACCGTCGCAAAACCTTGCGCAAATGATCCCGCACTTCCAGATGCAACCGTTCATCGCGTTCCGCGCGCTCGTGGTTTAGTTGTTGAAGCCGTGTCAATCAGTGAAAAATACCGCTGGACGGCGGAAAACTCAAAGAAAATGCCGACGTTGGAACCGGCAAGGCCCTTGGGTTCGGCGTTGGAGAAAGTTGCGGCATAATACCGCTCACGCGCGCGTCAAAGCCTTTGCGTGTTAGCCTTTGGGTAAGCGCAGGCCGAACCCCACCACTAAATTGCCTCTCCTAAGATAAGGAAAATGGAGGGCGGCAACCTCCATCAATCCACGCGGTTGGGATGAAGCGCGTCCTTCACCACCTGGCCGCTTTCCGTGGAAACGGTGACATCGCCAATATCCACCATCTGCTCGGGCTTGCTTAGTTTGGCGGCCCAGAAGCGGATTCTCCACGCCGGGCCGAGGTCGGTGTGTTCGAGCCAGAATTGCGTCGCCTTTAGATTTAGTTTCGCCAGCAACGGCTCCTTCATGGCCACAGCCAGCGCCCGGTCGGAATCCACTTTGAGTTTCGCGGCTTCCAACGGCTGATCCTTGCCCATGACCGGCTCCAGCACCCGCAGCGGACGTTTGACCTCCATCATTTTGCCTCCACCAAATTTGACTTCCGTCGCCTTGAACGTGGCTGTCGGATCATAATAGACAACGAACCAAATATTGGGCGCTAAGCCGCCGATGGACTTTTCCGAACGAATCTGCACGATTTTGTCCTTGGCCTGCACCCCGATGTACTTGTTGCCTTCCTTGATCAAGTCAAACGCCGTTACCTCGGAGGCCTGCGCCATCTGGACCAGGCCGGCAAGGGCGAGCACCAGGATGACGATGTTTGAACGTAAACGTAGTATCATAGAGATAACTTTAGCGCGTGCGTCCGAAACCGCAAATGGAAGAGATCATCAGCGTAAAGCGGCTGGCCAAGGGATGGTTTTGCAACCCAAATCCTAAGCCTACGGATTTCACGGTCCGGGGAGCGCGACCGTCTCGGTCGCTGTGGTCGGCGTCTCGCCGGCCACATCTTTCCAGTCCTATACAATTCCTACCGAAGCATTTAGCTGCAAAGCGAACATTAGCCGAGGATTTGGGTTGCACCCTCGAACAGCCGAATTTTATCTCCGAAGGAGAAGGGCGGCGTTGGCGGCAACTCGATCCGGTCTTTATCGCCGCAGTGCGCGATTTTTTTTGAGCGTCGAGAATCTCCAAATTCAGCCTTCGTCGGAGAGGGGCATGGGTGTATGCTCCTGGGCATGAGTGATTCAATCAGCGCATCTCTATGGATCTGACGAAGTTGGGCTGGAATGCTGAACGTGAAAAGCAGTTCGCGCCTTACCAGGCCAAGGGTCTGGTTCCGGCTCGAGTAGCGGTGGAGGATAAACATTTCTTCCGCGTCTGGACCGCTGCAGCGGAACTACTGGCTCAAGTCACCGGCAAATGCATGCACGAAGCCCGCGGGTCCACCACAAAACTTCCCAAGGTCGGGGATTGGGTTGCTGTAAAACTCGTCGCCCACGAGGAGAAGGCCATGATTCAAGCCATCCTGCCGCGGCGCACCAGACTGTGTCGCAAACTGACCGACCGTGACAATACGGAGCATATCCTCGCCGTGAATATCGACACGGCGTTCATGGTCGCTGCCGCGGACGCAAGCTTCGACGCCGTGCGTCTGGGGCAGATGCTGGGCATAGCCTCCGAAAGCGGCGCGCGTCCGGTGGTCCTGCTCAATAAAATCGATCTTTGCGACGACTTGGACGCAAAGCTCGCGGAGGCCACTCGGGTAGCCGGCGACGCGTTAGTGCTCACGGCTTGCGCGCTCACGGGGAGAGGCGTGGATAAATTGGCGCGGTTGATCAAGCCCGGCGAGACCGCCGTGTTTATCGGCACGTCTGGCGTCGGTAAATCGAGCCTCATCAACCGGCTCTATGGAGAAGACATTCAGGCCACGGTGGAAGTCCGTGGGAGTGACGCCAAAGGCCGGCATACCACTTCGTGGCGGGAGATGATCTTTCTCCCGCAAGGCGGCGTGGTCATTGACACCCCGGGCATGAGAGAATTTCACCTTTGGATTGCCAGTGAAGGATCCAAGCAGTCTTTTCCCGAAATGGACGCCTTGTCGGTGCGCTGCCACTTTCGCGACTGCACCCATACAAAGGAGAAACGGTGCGCGGTTCTCGCGGCGCTCGGCGCCGGTTCGCTCCCACGCGAGCGCTATGACCGTTTCCTCAAACTCCAGCTCGAAATTCGCTCCTTGCGCCAAGCTGGCAGGAGAGCCGCCTGGCAAGATCGCACGAGGAACGTCCCTGGGAACAATGCCGTGTTGAGCAAGCAGGATTGAACACCCTCTTTTCCGACAATATCGGTATCAATCCGCCGGACTTGTGCGATAATCCGCTGTGGGTTTTCCATCGTGAATATTTCATCCGCCATTTTTGATTGCAGCGCCCCGGATTTGGATTCCTGTCCGGATGAATCGTTGCCGGAGTTCGCCTTCATTGGCCGCTCGAACGTCGGCAAATCCTCTCTGCTGAACATGCTGGCCGGCGAACAGGGATTGGCCCGCGTCTCGCCCACTCCGGGCTTCACCAAGCTCATTAACCTTTTCACCATCAACAAATCTTGGCGGCTGGTGGACCTGCCGGGCTACGGTTTCGCCCAAACTGCTCGCGAGGACCGGACCAGTTTCAACCAAGCGGTGAATGATTACCTTGAGAACCGCCCGAATCTCTGCCTGGTCTTTGCGTTAATCGAGTCTGGTCTGGCGCCGCAAGCCATTGATCTGGAATTCGTCGAATGGCTCGCGCGCCACGCCGTGCCGTTCGTCGTCGTCTTCACTAAGACCGATAAAGTATCCGCCGACCGGGCGAAGACGAATATCGCGGCCTTTACCGACCGCATTGCGGGGTGGTTCGAAAAGCTGCCGGCGGTGTTCACTTGTTCATCGGCGACCCGCCAGGGCCGGCGAGAGTTGCTCGGGGTAATTGATGACGCGATGACCGCCATCAACTCCGCGGCAGAGCAGGCGGGACCGTCTTCCGAAAGCTCGCCCAACCCAAATTTTGAACCGCGCGCTCCTGCAAACCAAAAACGACGTCCCGACCTCAACCGCCCTTGGTGAGATCGTGCGTTGCCGCCGGAAATCAGGCGGTTCCTCGCGGCCCGGCCGATTCGTCTTTGACCGTTACTCCCGCGCCCCAATAAATCCGTAATAGCGCCCCATCCAGTAAGCGTGCAGAAAATCCGCCCCACCCGTTTCCTCCTCCCGCCAGAGGTGCAGCTCCTTCCAGGATTTTCCGTCGGCACTCAGGTAAGCACCTCCAACGCCGCTCGCCACAAGGCCCCAACCGGCGGAAAAAAACGAATCCGCCCGCGGAATTCTCCAACCTTCCATGCACGACACCGCGGACTTTCCCCCATCCCCACTCCGCAGCAAATGACCCTCAGCGTCAATCCTTAACCAAACTCCACTCTCCATTCGTCGCCAATCCTTGGACGCCTGGACGGGAAATCCCACGGTTTCATTGGTGGCGTCTGGCCGCCAGCTCATGCCTCCGTCTCGCGTGATGAATATTCCCTGGTCGGTGCTGGCGCGCACAATGAACGTCCGATTCGTCGAGGCGCTAATGTTCCGCACGGAGGCCCCACGCAAGCCGCTTGACATATCGCGCCATGTCGCGCCGCCATCCAAAGTCATAAAGATCTTGCCCGCAGTGTCGCAAAACCATGCGACCAATGGATCATCACACGAGTTTTGGAACATCCTCAGCGAGGGTTTGAGCCAACCATCCATCTGGTAAGGATTCCCCTTCCACGCATATTCGTTATCCAACGGGCGTTGGTTGATCGGAATGGGATGCGCGCTCTCGATGCCTTCGCGCGCGTAAGGGTTTCTCTCCAAGTCCGTCCGCAAGGAATTCATCACCGGACGCAGGACGCGGTCCAATGGGTAAAGGTGGAGGGTTTCCAGCGAAAGGCGCTCTGACTCCGCGCCGTGTGCAATTCCGTCTGCTGGTGCCGCCCGACGACCCGGTTTGACAGGGGCGCAGTATTCGGGGAGCAAGGCCACCGTCATCCAAGTCAGGAGCGGGTTTCCTTCCATCCAGTTCATCTCCCAAAGGTCCTCCACCCAGGAGCGGTACAGCGCGAGCAGTTCCGGATCATGTTCGTAGCGGATAAGATTATAGAGCGCTTCGTAGTTTTGCCCTTCGTTGCTATGATCGACCCGAGCCAGACGTTCGAGGCTGAACGGCCCGTGTTTTCGCCGGAGGTCGGGATTATCTTTGTAACGGGCGACGACCTTTCGATAAAATTCGAGATAGCTCTCCTTTCCCGTGATATGGTGGGCGATCAACAAATCGGGCAGCAACATGAGCGAGGCGCGCAGGGGTGGTTTCCACTGCTGATCCTGCGGCTCCTTTTCATCGAAATAACGGGCATAGACCTTGCGGTAATACTCGTCGTAGGAAGGGTCCGGGTCCATGCCCACATGGCCCCACCGAGTCACGTTGCCGTCCACATCAACAATCCGGCAGTGATGGTCAAGCAAATGAGTCATCAGCAGATCGACATCTCGGGCGATAAACTCTCGCTGCGCGGCGGTCGCGGCCAGGTCGTAATAGATCGCATAGCCGTAAAGAATCGCGTTGAAATTGTCCACGCTGACATCCCCGTGCCAACGATAATTCGCATACTTTCCCTGGCCTTGGTGCCATTTGGGAGACTCCCGCCCGTCCCGCTCCCAATCTTCCGCCGGACCGTGGCCAAGAACATAACCGCGCGCCAGCAGTCCCGGTTTGCCCGTAACTTCCTGCTGGATTCTCAGTGCTTCCAGGATTTGAGATCCGAATTCCAGGGCGCGGTGGTCATGCGAGGCGGCAAATTGATAACCGACTCCCGCCAAGTAGCGACCAGTCCATACCCCTGAATGAATCACGTTGCCCGGCTGATCAACCGTGTGCGGAAATTTTGTTCCACCCGGACCCGCCGGGACAATGCTGACGTAGAGGCCGTTCAGCCAGTGCTTATCCAAAAGGTCTTGTTGCAAATAGGCGGCCTTGTCCCCCAGCGGACTCGCGTCCGTCACAGGCGCGGCGGCCAGCGCCAACCTGCCGGCCGCCAGCAGCCAACAAATTGGGTTTCTGGTAATAAAAAAGAATAGCGATAGGAGTCTCATGGAGTTTGGCGGCTGCGGTTTAGAGGTCGCGCAGGCTGTTGTATATTATTCGGCCTGAAGTTCGGCGCAGGAAGCAAAGGCTTGCTCGGGGTTGTCCCCCGAGGCCGGCTTGCCGACGACGCGCACGCCATAGACTCGTGTTGCCTTGGGCAATTCGCAAGCGAACCGTTCGCCGCCCTTTAGACCAGCGGCGGTGGTTGCGGCGGTCGCGGGATAGTCCTTGAGCACACCCACTGTCTCCCATTGGCCCTTCTCAGCGGTTTGCACCTGGACTTGCGGTTGCCCGGCGCTGGCATCAAACCAGCCCCCATCATGGAACGTCTTGCCGTGAACGAATATCACCCGCTTGACTTCCGCCGGCACCGCCAAAGTGACGGCAAACCAATCCTCAGTCGCGGCTTTGCCGTCATACGTGACCACGAAGGTCTCCGGGTCTCCGTCGTTAATGGAACCCGCAACATTGCCCCGCCGGGAGCGGCTTTCTTTTTCCTCCAGCAGCAGATTGCCTTCGGTTTGCCCTATGGGTATCCAAACCCTGTAATTGGAACCAGCCGTGCCCGCATCCGCAAACGGAACGAGGTCAATGGGAAAGGAAGCGCCGCTTTGGCCGGATGTTGAATTCTGTCGGGCAATGGTATTGACTCTGAAGACTTGGGCGCCAGGCCATGTCTTGTATTTCTCTGGAGCCGGTTCCGACGCGAAAGCAAGCGCCGCCAGATCCGCACTCGGGAACGCCACAGACTTGAGGCCCTTGCTTTCGTGTCCGAGCAACTCCGCGTCGGCCGCCAGCACCAGCGGGCCGTATTCCACCGCCACTTTGCCCTTGTTCTTGTGATCGCCGAGCACCAAGCGTGGTTCGAGTTTGAACCGGAGTTCCACCTTGTCGCCATCCTTCCACTGGCGCTGGACTGTCACATATCCGTCCGGCCCGGTGGTGAGGGCCACCGGCTCGCCTTGGACTTTAATCGAAGCCGAGGGGCACCAGGCCGGGATGCGCAGCTTGAGGGCAAACGTCTTTTCCTCGGGCAGACCCACGGTGATGCGGATTTGCTCATCCGCCGGATAGCGGGTCTCGGTGACGAGCGTCACGACCGTTTGACCTTTAAGGACTACCTTGGCGGTACCCGCATCGTACAAGTTGACGACCGCTCCGTCAGAGTCAGTCGCAACGGCAAAGGTGGGGATCAGCGCAATCCCCCGAGGCCCGCTCGAGAGACAGCAATGGCCGTCCAAGGTGGAGCTGTAGGGCTTCCTGCCTTCCATCTGCACATAATAGCCCCAGGCGGAACCATCGCACTTCTGCGCGCCGAATAACTGGTTCAACACCACATGCTCCAACTGCTCCGCAAAGCGCGCTTCCCCGGTCAGTCTCAGCAACTGCGCGTTGAACTGCTCCCAAGTTACGGTGACGCACGTCTCGCCCACATTCGCGACGTTTGGGAGATCGAAGTCGCCGTGGAATACCTCTTCGTAACTGGCGGCGCCCGTTATGTAGAGCCGGTTCTTGACGATGTCCTGCCAGGCGTTCAAGCAGGCTTCCAAAATCTTCGCGTCCCCGACGGTGCGGTAGTATTCGAGCGCGCCGTTCAGGCAGGAAAGCATTTCGTAGGCCTTGCCGTTGCCGACCTTGTCCACCCGTTTCGCGGTCAGCAGCGTTGAAATGACTTTCGGGCCATTGGGCTGTTCCCAAGCCCGCAGGATGTACTGGCAGAACTCCAAATAGCGTTTCTCGCCCGTCAAGCGGTAGAGCAAAACCATGGGTTCCAGTACGCTGGTCGGCGCCAATCCGACATGCCAACCGGCCGTGATGATGTCACGTTTGCCCGGCTCATCACCGAAAGTGCGGCAGAGAAGATCGCCCATCCGGCGGCAACAGGACAGTGGCGCCATATTGCCAGTGTAGCGCATGTAAGTAATCAAGCCGATGAGATTGTACTTGTGCGCCCAAACATCCCATTCCGTCCAGCGGTCCTTGTCAAGATAAGTTCCGAGATAGCCGTCCTCCAATTGGCACTTGGTCAGTTCGGCCGCCGCGTAATCGAGTTTCTGCCGCAACGCCGGGTCGCCTGTGTTGACCCAGGCCAGGGTGGCCGCGTGCAACCACTTGCCCACATGTTCGCCGTCCCAACTCTGTCGTCCCGGCCTCTTGCGGTAGCCCTCCAGCAGGCGATCCACATCGATCTTGACCAACCGGTTGGCTTCGTTGGCCTCGATCCGGGAACCAAGCCACCCGCTCAAACGCACCTGGTCGGGTTGCGTGAAGGCCTGGCGGTCCGTCACCACGCAAGCAGCCTTGTCGGCCACCGGGGTGATCGCCGCGGACAATGGTTCCACGACCGTGCCAGCCGCAAGCAATAAGCCGAGGATTAGCTTCACTCCAGAGTCATTTTTCATAATCAATAATAGAAATATGGACTGGCGGAAGCCCGGTTGATCATCTGGTTGAAAGGGCGCCACTCGACGTGGCCGTCAATCATCCCCAGATTTGCTCCAGCGGGCACCGTCCGGCCCTCCAAGTGCGCGCTGATGTGGCCTTTGTACTGGTTGTTGTACTGATAACCGCCGTCAACGTCGCTCCAATTGTACTTTTGCATGGCGGAATAAACGTCGCTGTCGCCCGAGTTGTTGAGAGTGGCGCAGGCTGTGAGGGGCCGCTTGGAGAGGTTGCCCACCGGCACCCCGGCGGGATAACCTCCCCCGCCCGGCGTCGAACTTTCTCCCAGTTTTTGATTGGTGTTTGTGGCGTAGTCACCCGCATAGGACGGAGTTTTATAGAAAGTCAGGGCGTATCCCGAAACCCGGTA